>Ga0180300_10001368_pt1 | contig 11260 bp, 11 predicted proteins | sample GuaBasSediGuay15_FD_121798 | JGI IMG/M metagenome (GOLD analysis project Ga0180300, IMG submission 121798) | Subseafloor sediment microbial communities from Guaymas Basin, Gulf of California, Mexico - Guay15, Core 4569-2, 21-24 cm | ecosystem: Environmental > Aquatic > Marine > Hydrothermal... | reverse complement strand
CCGTCGGCGAGGTCTGCATGGAGATGGGCGCCGTCGACGCCTACGTGGCGGACACCCAGGCCCGGCAGCAGCAGCTCTGGGAGGCCCGGAAGTGCCTCTTCGACGCCTACAAGGCGTTCTGGGAGATCGACGAGGTGGACATCTGCGTCCCCCGGAGCCGGATACCCGACTACATCGAGGGGGCTGAGGCGGTGGCGGGAGACGCTGGAGGCGGTCATCGGGGAGCTCATCGAGGTCGGGCTGAGCCTCGGTGGAACCATCTCGGGGGAGCACGGCGTCGGCTACACGAAGAAGCGGTACCTGCCGAAACAGGTCGGCCGGACCCAGGTCGAACTGATGAAGGCGATCAAGCGTGCCTTCGACCCCCAAAACATCCTCAACCCCGGGAAGGTGTTCGACCTCTAGGAGCCGCCCGCCAAGATCGGCTGAGATGCGCGCCTCGAAAAGGTTATACCCGCCTGCCCGTAATGGTCTACCGATGCGTTATGCCAGAGTTTGGTAGCCCATTCTCCGGTCTGGCGAGCGATAGGAAGCTCACCGACGCCGAGCTGATCCGGGCCATCAGGTTCATGGTCGCCGCGGAGTACGAGGCGATACAGCTCTACATGCAGCTCGCCGAGTCCATCGACAACCGGCTCGCCCGGGAGGTCCTGCGGGATATAGCGGACGAGGAGCGAGTCCACGCCGGCGAGTTCCTCAGGCTCCTCTACCACCTCGCCCCCGACGAGAAAAAGTTCTACGCCGAGGGCATGAAAGAAGTCGAGGAAGAGATAAAGAAGTTAGGCGAGTAGCCCGAGAGCCTCCCCGCCGGCCTACCCCTCTCCCTGGTGGGACTCCTTGCTCTCGGAACATCGCCGATAACACTTAGCCGCGGACAAGCCTGCGTCAGAAACCAGGGTCTAATTTAAGAAATCAACCAGTGATAAGATTGATGATATTTATGGTCGACCTCGATCTGGAGAGGATTCTTGAACGAGCTGTTGGCCTCGGAGCCTCCTACGCCGACGTCCGCTATCAGCGCTACGACTACGAGACGATAACCGTCGAGAATAAGACTCTGAAAAGCTACTCCTCCCGGAGGCTCAGCGGGGTAGGCATCAGGGTGGCCCTGAAAGGGGTGGTCGGCTACGCCTCCACAAGCGACCTGAGCCGAAACGGCATCGAAAAGACTCTGCGCAACGCCCTCAAAGCCGCCAAATCCATCAGCGGCGAAAAACGGCCCTTCAGTAAAGGCGAGGTAAACAAGGCAGAAGTCAAGCTATCGACAAGAACCGATCCCATCGATGTCCCCCCTGAGGAGAAGGTCTCCGTTGCTCTGGACGCGAATAAAGCAGCCTGGATCAGCGACGAGGTAAAGAACGCCGTAACGATGCTGGGCCTCTCCAAGGACTTCCGGGCCTTCATGTCGTCGGAGGGAGCCGAGGTCAGCGTCGAAACAACCCTGGTTGGCCTCGGGCATTTCAGCGTCGCGAGGGTCAAAGGGGTCATGGAGAGAAGCAGGCACAGCGAGTCCATGTGCGCGGGCTTCGAGTTCATAGAGTCAAAGGACTGGAACGCCTTCACGGCGGACATCTCCGAACTCGCCATCGAGGCCGCAGGCTCCAGAACCCCGCCGCCCGGAACGTACACGGTGGTCGTCGATCCTCGGGTCGTCGGGCTGGTGCTTCACGAGGCCTTCGGCCACGCGTCGGAGGGCGACCTAGTGTTCACCGGCGACTCCGTGCTCGACGGCAAGCTCGGCACCCAACTGGCGAGCGAATCCGTGACCATCATAGACGAGGGCGTGGTTGAAGGGGGATACTACTACCCCTTCGACGATGAGGGGACCAGGAAGGGCAGAACGGTCGTGGTTGAGAACGGAGTTCTGAGGGACTACCTCCATGACAGGAACTCAGCCCAGCACTTCGACGCCGAGTCGACGGGCAATGGGCGAGCCCAGGACTTCGAGAACCTGCCCATAGTGCGGCAGACGAACTACTATATGGAGCCGCGGGACCACAAGCTTGAGGAGCTGGTCGAGGGCATAGACTTCGGGATATACGTGAGGGGGAAGGGAGCGGGTGGCGGCCAGGTTGAGACGGGTATGGGGACCTTCACCTTCGGCGTCGGCCCCTCCAAGGTCATCAGGAACGGGGAGATGGCTGAGACGGTCCGGGGCGTGGTCATCAGCGGCCTGATCCTTGAGACCTTGAAGACCGTCGATGCCGTCGGCAACGATCTAGAGATAAGGACCAACGTCTTCGGCGGCTGCGGGAAGATGGGTCAATCCGTCCGGGTCGGCTTCGGCGGCCCGCACATCAGGGTTCGCAAGATGACGGTGGGAGGGAGGTGAAGGGGATGGAGCTAGCTGAGCTGGCCGTTAAAAAGGCCTTGAGGATGGGCGCGACCGAGGCCGAAGCCTACCTGCAGAGGGCGGAGACGATCCGCGTGGAGTTCGCCGAGGAGATTGAAAGCTTCAAGACCATCGACTCCATGGGAATCAGTCTGAGGGTCGCCCTGGGCAGAAAAATCGCGATCTACTCCACCTCCATCCTAGATGAGAGTGAGATCAGCGAGGCCGCAGCCAAGGCGCTAAAGATAGCGCAGGTCGCGCCCGAGGACCCCGAGTGGAGACGCCTGAACAGCAGATTCGGCGAGGCCCCCGCCGAGGGATACCGCGACGACGCGCTGGAGACCCTAGATTACGGCGAGATCGTCGAGAAGATAAGCTCAGCGACGGCCCTCGTGAAGGACCACGACAAAGGGTTAGGCCGACCCGAGGACTACTGGCGCTGGTGAAGTCGAGGACCTCGATGGCGAACAGCTACGGCGAGAGCTGCGAGAGGGAGGAGACCCACGTGGCCGCCTGGATGAGGGCCAAGGCCAAAGAGGCCGGGATGGAGAGCACGGGAGCCGAGCATCAGCAAGTGAGATTCTGGGGGGAGGTCGACCTCAAAGAGCTGGCCGTCAGAGCCGCGGAGAAAGCCGTGACCTTCTTGAGGGCGAGGCCCATCCCGAGCCGCAAAACGTCGGTCATCTTCAGGAACCAGGTCTTCGCAAGCATCCTCGGAGTCATGTTGAGCGGCCCGGTGAACGCGGACTGGGTTCAGAAGGGCAGGTCTCCCCTGGCGAACAAGCTCGGAGAGCAGATCGCCTCCACGAACATCAGCATCATCGACGACGGGCTGATGCACGGGGGCTGGGGGACGAGGCCCTTCGACGACGAGGGCCATCCAACCCAGAGGACGCCGGTCGTCGAGAGGGGCGTCCTCAAGAGCTACCTTTACGATACATACACCGCGCTGAAAGACGACGTGGAGTCGACCGGGAACGCCCGGCGGCCCTACTACTGGATGGCCCCGCAGCCCTCGCCGAGCAACCTGATCCTGAAGCCGGGGGAAGCGGCCCTCGAGGAGATCATCCAGGAGACGAGGCAGGGGGTCTATGTGGAGGAGACCATCGGGGAGTGGCTCTCGAACCCCGTCAGCGGCGAACTCAACGCCACGGTGACCCACGGATACCTCGTTGAGGACGGCGAACTGTCGGACCCCATAAAGGGGGTGGTGATCTCAGGGAACTTCTACGAACTCCTCAGAGACGGGGTGGAGATGGTGGGCAGAGACCTGAGGAACAACATGCAGAACTACTCGCCGACGATCAAGGCAGCCCAGCTGACGATCGCAGGGGAATAGCCGCCTCTAGAACTCCCTGTAGGCCTCGGCGAGGGGGTGGCCGATGCAGCTGAGGCTGAAGGCCTTGTACCAGCCGAAGGGCGATTTGTGCACCTCCACCCCCTCCTCCGCCAGGCGGTCCCTAAGCCTGCCCAGGAACACCTTCGCCAGCCGGGCCGACCCTAGGCTCTTCGACAGGTGGGCGTAGGGGTAGAGGAGGACCCGGCCGCAGCCCAGCCGGGAGACGTCGACCTTCAGGTTCTCGACGAAGCCGTCGAGGAGCTCGTCGACCCGGGGCTCGTCCTTTTTCTCGAAGCAGATGAGGCAGACGAGGACATCCTCATGGCGATCCTCCCTCGGATCGGGGGGCTGCTCGGCCACGGGCGTCTCCTTCCGGACCTGGTAGCTGAACTCGGAGCAGTGGAGCTGCAACACCCTCATGAAACTCGCCAACCTCTAAACGGTCTCAGGGGTATTAGATGTTTTTCATCATCCGCAGGAGGCCGGCCGTGGGAGAGGTATTAAAGGGAGGGTTGGTGGGGCCGGAAGGATTTGAACCCTCGACATTCGGGTTTCCGCTCCAAAAACTCTTCATCCCGTCTCCGGTCAGCAAACCCAAATCGTGCTTTCTGGAGCCCGACGTCATACCTGGCTAGACCACGGCCCCCGCCAAACAACGGCTACACCCTTTCACCATATAAAGATTGCCTACGGCACACAACCCTTATCCCCCGAGGGGCGCTCGGATTACGAGTTGACCCTCTCCTTCAAGAAGCGGTACATCGGCCAGATCATCCGCGGCGAGAAGACGGTCACCCGCCGGGCGTCCCGGCCGATGGTCAAGGCCGGCGGCGTCTACCGCCTCAGGGTCGGCTTCAGCTACCTCCCGGAGCTGATCAGGGTGCGGCGCGTCTACACGCAGCGGCTGGGAGATATGACGGCGGAGGATGCGCTGAGGGAGGGCGCCGCCTCCTTGGAGGAGTTCCGCCGCGACTGGATGGATATCTACGGGTTCTGGGACGGCGACCGGAGGGTGTGGGTGGTGGAGTTCGAGTACCTGGGCTCGGACCGAAAGCTTTAAACAACCACTAGGTGCCCAGAGTTATGGGTTACCGGCCATAGGGCGTGGGAACCACCCGAACCCATTCCGAACTCGGAAGTTAAACCACGCTCCGTCCGCGGCGGTAGTGTTGTCTTCGGCTACGCGAAACCGCGGAAGCTGGTAACCCACCCTTGTCTCCAGCTCAGTTGATCCCGCTGTCTTGGGTTTCTGATCGTCGGATGGATCGGGTGTCTCAGTGGACCACGCCGAGCCTGTGCAGCTCCTCCTGGAGAACCGATCGGGTCTGCTTCAGCCGCGTCTGCCGCTCGACGTACTCATCTCCCGTCATCCTCCCCCCTCTGAAGTCTTCGTCGAGCTTGGCGAGCTGGGCGTCGATCTCGGCGATGCGCCCCTTCAACATCTCGGCGTAGACGGCGGGCCCGGCGACCTCGGCGCCCACGGGCGCGACGTCGGTCTTGATGACTCCGTCCTGGATGCGGAGGATGCGGTCGGCAGCCCGGGCGACGGCGGGGTCGTGGGTCACCATGATGATGGTCTTCCCCAGCTCCCGGTTCACCTTGGAGAGGTAGTCGACGACGATGCGGGCGTTGACGGTGTCGAGCTCCCCCGTCGGCTCGTCGGCCAGGATCAGGGGCGGGTCGTTAGTCAGGGCCGCGGCCAGGGCCACCCGCTGCTGCTCGCCGCCGCTCAGCTCCCCCGGCTTGTGCCCCATCCGGTCTCGGAGGCCGACAACGTCGATGAGCTCCTCGATACGCTTCCGCCGCTCAGCCTTAGGGACGCCGAGGGCGACCATCGGCAGCTCGACGTTCTCGGCGGCGGTCAGCGTCGGGATCAGGTTCATCGTCTGGAAGACGTGGCCGACGGTGGTCCGGCGGAACTCGACCAGCTCCGCGGGGCTCAGCTTGGTCACCTCGGTCTCGAAGACCTTCACGTAGCCGGCGGAGGCCCTGTCGAGGCCTCCGATGATGTTGAGGAGGGTCGTTTTCCCCGACCCCGAGGGGCCTATTAGGGAGACCATCTCCCCCTTCTCCACAGTCATGTTCAGGCCCCGCAGGGCCTGGACCTCCACCGAGCCGAGGGTGTATATCTTGACCAGGTCCTTCACTACCACTGCCATACGCTCAGCCTCCGATCACTCCTCGATCCTCCACATCGGGTTGTTGGATACGCGTCTCACCGCCACGAGGATGGGCACCACCGTCGAGACGAGCAGCAGCCCCATCACGGCGGCCAGGCTCAGCTGCGCCGACGGGGAGAACACGACCCGCCGCTCCAGCGCCGCCATGACCGCGGCGTTGAAGACCTCGATCTCGCCCCGTAGGGAGATGAAGCCGACGGCGGAGCCGAGGATCACGGCGAAGATGATCATGCCGATGTTCTCGACCAGCAGCGTCGCGGCGAGCTGCCACTGGGAGAAGCCCCGGATGGCCATGATGGTGAGCTCCTTCCAACGGCTCTTCAACGCCGTCGAGGTGATGAGGGCGACGCCGACCGACGAGACCAGCGCCGCGAAGATGACGCCGAGCTCCTCCACCCTGCGGGGCCCGACGAGGAAGATGTTGGAGGAGGTCCTCCTGATGAGCTCCTCCGTGACATCGACGCTCTCGACGTCCGGGTCGAGGGCCTCCACCGCCTCGACGAAGGCGTCGGTGTCGGCGCCCTCCCCAAGGTCCACGAGGATGCGGGTCTGCGTTATGTATTTGGCCTTCACCTTGGCCAGGAACGCGTCGGGGACGTAGAGGATGGGGTTCTGCAGGGTCCAGCCCGCCCCCGGCTCTCGCCCGAAGAGGCCGACGACGGTGAGGCTGTGGACCTTCGTCCCCAGCTTTATGAGCATCGTCCCGTTCAGCCCGACCCCGAGCCTCTCCGCCGCGCCCTTCTCCATGAGGATCGCCGTCTCCGACCGGTTCATCCGCTCGAAGGCGTCGGCGCCCTCGAGCCAGCCGGCCTCCATGTAGGCGGTCTCCCTCCATTTTAGGGGTTCTATGGCCCTGATGGGGATGGTGCCGAGGGAGCTCTCCGCCTCGAACCAGGTCTCGACGGTGGCCGAGGCCACGCCCTCCAGCGAGGCGATCTCCTCCGCAAGGTCGTCGGCGCCCTTGCCGGTGAAGAGCCAGACGGAGGCGTCCGCGCCGATGGTCGTCCTAACGGCGCGCTCCATGAAGTCGTCGGTGCTGGCGACGCTCCCGATGACCGAGACGCCGTAGCTGAGGATGAGGGTCGCCATGAAGGTGGCTGCGACGACGCGCCGCACATTCCTGCGGGTGCTCAGCGTCGAGAAAAGGGCGACGTCGCCCACCAGCGCCCCTGCCACCCTGCCGAGGAGGCTGTGGAACCACGGGGAGTACTGGACGAGGAGCTTGATGAGGCCCCAGAAGAAGAGGATGGGGGCGATGTAGGTGAGGATGTAGTCCACGCCCCACCAGGTCGAGTAGAGGATGAAGATGATGACGTTGCTCGTCGCGGGCCTGAAGGACTCGACGCTGACCCCCAGCAGCAGCATCGCCAGCCGGTACGCGCCCAGGACCAGGGCGAGCAGGGGCTCATGCCAGGACCCAGCGCCCCCCTCCTCCTCGCTCTGGTACTCCCTGAGCGCGTCCACGATCTCCATGCGGCTCGCCTTCCTGGCGGGTTTGTAGACGGCGAGGAGGGCGAGGGCGCCGCTGAAGGCGAGGGAGGCGAGGACGGTGACGGGCGAGAGGGAGCTCAGGAACTGGGCGGCCATCATCCCGGGGATGACGAGCAGCAGGATACCCCCTCCCAACAGGACGCCCGCAGCTCCGGCGAAGAGGCTGACCAAGAGGGCCTCAAATAGGAAGATGTAGAAGACCTGCCTGTGGGTGAGGCCTCGGGTGAAGAGGAGGCCGATCTCCCGGCGGCGGAGGCCCAGGGAGACGTCGGAGACGGTGACTCCGAGGTACCAGGCCGTGAAGAAGACGGGCGCCGCGACCATCAGCGTGCTCGTCTTCATCCGGGCGGAGTTGGCGTCGACGGCGTCCAGCAGCAGCCCCAGGTAGTTGACGGGCACGTACCCGTACCGGGCGCCGACGCTGTTCACCTTCTCGAAGACGAGCCTGACCGCCCGTCTCGACCCGGCGATGTCCCACGGGTTCAGGATCGCCTCCCTGTCGAGGCCTATGATGACCTCGGCTATGAGCGGCCTCGTGTGCCTCCGCCCCTCGGCGTAGATCTGGTTCAGCCATCCCAGCAGCGTCTCCTCGCTCATGATGATCAGCTGGTGGAGCGGGCGGCGCCCCGTCCAGGTGGAGCCCATGAGAACCGATCGGAGGAATAGGGAGTACCGGCCCATCGCCATCGAGAAGAGCCTGTCGTCGATCTCGACCACGCCGCCCACGGTGAAGTGGGCGTACCGGTTCTGGATGTCGACGAGGGTCCCGCCCAGGACGTAGGTCGGCACCTTCAAAGTGACGGCGTCCCCGGCGTTGAACAGGGAGGCGTTGACGGAGCCCGCCTCCACGTAGATCATCCCCGGCTCCAGCCTGTCCACGCCGGCGATGCTTTTCACCAGACTTGAGTTGCTGGCGATGGCGACGATGGTGAAGGGTATCGACGCGTTCACCCCGGAGACGTTGACCTCCATCCCCAGGTCGGGAGCGAGCTCCACGCTGCGGATGAGGTGCTCCACCCTGACCACGTGATCGAGGCCCGCGATCTCCGCCTCGACCTTGCCCAGCGCCGTCCTCGTGAGGTTCCGGTTCTCGGCTGAGGAGACGATGTCCACGTCGGAGGCCTCTAGGGCCTTGTCCAGCATCGCCACGCCGACGGCGTCCGCCCCCTGGAGGATGCCGGAGAAGAGGGTCGCCGCGAGGGCCACGCTCAGGAAGAGGGCGAGGAAGATGGACCTGCCCCTGGCGATGCGCTTCACGGCGTAGCTGAACATGTCTAAGATAAACAGTTCAAAGCCGGAGCATTAAAAGAGTTATCACGCGGACGCGAGGCGAGGCTGGGGCAATTTATGGATCGCTGGGGGATTCCTCGGCTTCGCCCCTTGCTCGGGTCTTTATATGAACATTTATAACTTTGTAGCCGACTTCAACTGCAGTGGTTGCCATGTTTCCGTCGGTAGGGCAGCTGTTCCCGCCTAACAGTGACCTCGGCATGATCCTGCAGATGCTCTTCAGCCTCAGCTTCATCATCTACCTCTTCTACGCGCAGCGCATCCAGAGCATGACGATGCTCAGGCAGGTCGAGGGGACGCTGAGGAGGGTGAAGGCGATACGGGACGAGGGGCGGCGCATCTCCATCGAGACCGTCAGGGAGATCGGGAAGCCGGGGAGGGACCCGACGCCGGACGTCGAGCGCTTCCTCGAGCACTTCTTCATACCGCCCGTCAGCCTCGACCCGGCGGGCATCGTCGCGAAGTTCGGGCAGCTGCTCGACGTCAGGGAGAACCGCTTCGAGGCGGAGGTGAGGGCGATGGCGCCCTCCGCTTCCGACAGCGAGGTCAATAACCTTGAGAACCTGCTGGAGGCGGCGCTGGCCCTCAACGTCTACTACAAGGTGATCCGCCACTTCTACCTGCTGGGGAAGAGGACGATGAACATCTACGTCATCATGCAGATCCACATGATCCTGCCCATGATCATGCGGGAGATAGAGGCCTACTCGGCGGCGCTCCAGGCCTTCAAGGAGGGGATGCCCATCGGGGACGGCGTGGGGGCGCTGACGGCGGCGAGGCTGATGCACGGCCACGAGTGGAGGGAGGTGGCGAAGGAGATGGTCGCCGCCGAGGTGCCGATGTGGGGTAGAACCCTGATCGTGTTGAAGGCGAAGGGGCCCGGCGGGAGCGTCGGGAAGCCGGGCGACGCCATCGAGAAGATCCTCAGCGAGCGCGAGGGCGCGGTGAAGGCGATCATCATGGTCGACGCGGCGGGGAAGCTGGAGGGCGAGCCGACGGGGGCCGTCGCCGAGGGCGTCGGCGCGGCGATAGGCGGCGTCGGCGTCGAGAAGTATAAGATCGAGGAGGCGGCGAAGGGGCACGACGTCCCCCTCTACGCCGTCGCCATCAAGCAGGACATCAGCCACGTCGTCGCCCCGATGGTGGAGGAGCTATTCGACGCGACTGAGAAGGCGGTGGAGGCGGTGAGGAGGCTCGTCGAGGAGGCAACCAAGGAGGGGGACATCATCATCGTCGCCGGGATAGGGAACACGGTGGGGATAGGCCAGTAGGTGAAGACGGATGGGTGAAAGTAGCGGAGCGGCGTATCCGAGCCTGAGCCTCTCATGGGTGACCCTCATCGTCGTGGTGGTCATCGGCATCTTCTCCCTCTTCAGTCTCTACATGGGCTTCCAGGCCTACGGCTCGGACCACCCCGAGCAGGCGAACTACTACATCATCATAGGGACGGCGGGCTTCGCCGCGATGGGGTACATGTTCTTCCGGACCAGGGCCATCTCCGCGGCCCGGCTGGAGGTCCCCAGGGTCGATGTGGTCACCACCCTGGAGTGCCCGGAATGCGGCCTGAAGAGGATCAGGGAATTCGTGCGCGGCGACTACGTCTACAAGGACGATGAGCCGTGCACCAGGTGCGACGGCCGGATGGTGATCACCCGCATCCACCGCCGCGAGAAGGAGAAGTCCAAGCGCTAGGCCGCGGGGTATAAAATAATCAAGGCGACCTGATTGACGCGGAACTAGTAACGCCTTTAATTCAGATTTCTCGCTATATAGGCGGAAACCACGGAACCCATGAAACGCCGGTTTTCTTCCTCATCCATCGGATGAGAAGCCAGAAAAGGAACAGGATGAAAAAGGGCGAAATCAAGGCAAAGACATCATCAGAGGTAAGAGTATCCCTGTTGACGGCTATAGTCCCCCCGATTACGATAACCAAAAGAACGAACATTACAATCGTGAATATCCTCGCGGCCCTAGGATGGGAAGAGCGCTCATACTCCGGCGAGGGAAAGAGATAATCCAATTAACCCTCGCTTATTGTTTCTTTCACGTAATATAAAATTACTACGCCCGCATCGTCTCCGACACAGATAAGCCGCAGAATCGGCTAAACCTGCACAACCACCCCTTTTATTCCTCTCGGAAGAAAGCAGAGGACGAGCGGAGACCATATTTCGGCAATAGGTGTTAGGCGGTTGTGACCTCGCAGCCGTCCTCTGTGACGATGACCGTGTGCTCGGCCTGGGCCACGGGCCTCCGGCTCCTCTCGATGAGCTGCGGATAGGCGTGGAGGCACCTCGACCTCACCAGCTCCGCGAACGCGTCCCGACCCTCGGGGCCGGGGAACCGGCGGAGCACCCAGCGGGAGGCGAAGGGCAGGGTCCGATACTGCCTCTGGATGAACTTCAGCATCTTCTTCGCGGCCTCGCCCCTGACCGACCGCTTCTTCTGGAACGCGTAGATGTGGCCCGGCGGCCCGTCCACGACCTCCCCCGCCGCCTCGGGCAGGGTGGTGAAGGGCTCGACGGCGTAGACCTCGCCCGCCTCCAGCCTGTGGCCGTCGATGGAGGCGACGTTGGGTATCACACTGCCGGCGTGGACGATGTAGCGGGTCACCTTGTGGCCGGT
>Ga0180300_10001367_pt1 | contig 11260 bp, 18 predicted proteins | sample GuaBasSediGuay15_FD_121798 | JGI IMG/M metagenome (GOLD analysis project Ga0180300, IMG submission 121798) | Subseafloor sediment microbial communities from Guaymas Basin, Gulf of California, Mexico - Guay15, Core 4569-2, 21-24 cm | ecosystem: Environmental > Aquatic > Marine > Hydrothermal... | reverse complement strand
GCGGCACCCCTGCGCACGAAATAGTGTAGGATGGCGAGCGGCATTCCATCATCCTCTGGGTATCTGAAGCCCTTTGCAAGCCTCCTCATCTCGCTGTATATCTCGGGCTCTTTGTCGCAGTCACGGGGCTTCACGCTAAATGAGAGGTAAACCGCAGAGCCAGGTATCTCTATCGTCATAAGGATATCGCCGCCATCCAAGTGTACGGTCTCGCGGGAGGCCCCGCCCCGCCACGCCTCTCTCGCCACGTTCTGGAACAGCTTCTTTAGCTCCTTCAGGATACGCCCTGCCTCTTCCAGCAAATCTTCCCTCTCTACCATCGCTTCCATCAGCTCCTTGATCTTCTCCGAGAGAACCTCTACCTCTTTCATCTCCACCCCCAAAAAATCAGAGAGACGCCGCCAGAACGGCGACCCTCAGCACGTCGGCGACGTTCTGCGGGAGCTCGTCGAGGTACTTACCCAGCTTCTTTAGCACTTTGAGGGCGTCCTCTGGCACGTCGCCACGCTTCAAGGCGGAGAACGGGGCGAAGACGACGGTGTCAGTGTTGTTGTTCAGGACGACGAGCGAGCGCCTGCAAATCCAGACTTCGAGCCAGTCGCCGCGCCGTTCCCAGAACTCGTGGTGCTTGCAGTTCCTGTCCAGCGTCTTCCAGACGAACTTTTGAACATCCCACCTGTCCATGACGATCACTTTCCTCTTCTTCTTCTCCTTCCTTTCCTGCGGCTTCGACACCTCGGCGGCGAACCGCTTTATCGCCTCCAGGACCTCGACCCTCCCGTGCTCCCGCCAGCCCTCGGCGGACTGCGACTCGAGGAAGCGAACGGCTTCCTCAAGCGTCATGCCCTCGACCTGCCGCATCCAGTAGCCCTTGTGCGAATACTCGGAATGCGCCGTCACGACCTTGCGACCCACGGCGGCGCTCCTCGTCGGATAGTAGTACAGCGTGAACCTCCGAGGCTTGTAGCCGCCGTAACCGCACTTCAGAACTCCTCTCATGACAACCCCCACGAAAAATTAGGTGTGGATGTCGACGACGAGGATCGTCACTCCATCTTCTTCGTCTACATAGGGGGTCAAGTCGAAAGCTCTGAACTCGTACGGAGTGCCGCGAAACACGAATGGCGGCTTACCGCTAGTATGGTAGACCTCAAATATCTCTTCGAAATAGCTGGTGCGCCGCTTCCGAAGCCAGTGGTCGTAGATTCCTAGCTGTTCTCCGCAGATCAGCCTCGGAAGTAGTTCGTCGTACGCTTCCTTTATTTTTTCGAGGAGCTTCACGAGGAAAAAGGGCGCCATGTCGTTAAGATTCCTCTTCACAAGCTCTTCCATTTCCTCCTCGCTGAACCCGACTTCCCACGCGCACGCCAGCCAGGCACCTTTCCAGACGGTCTCAATGGTGGGATCCCGAGCGACCATCTCCTTTGCATACTTGTCGCGCTCCCGCCAGTCTCCCTCCTCAGCGAGCACGCGCCGCTCATTATCGCTGTTCACAGCATAAAGCAGCATCCACCAGTTGTTCTCGTCGCAATGGCGCTCTGCCCAGCTTTCGAACGCAGAAATCGCCTTGTTTATGTCCTTCGTCGGGACATAGAAGAAATAATCCGCGTGCACGATCTCACCCCCAAAAGGGAAAAATCAGACCGACAGCGCGACCGCCAGCGCGTCGAGCCTGTCGTCGGGAAGTCTTTCCTTGGGCGGCGGCAGTATTCGTCCGATAGTCTCTATGAGCGCGAAGCAGTCCTCAAGCCATTCCTCGTTCAGCCAGCCAACCCACGATGCGCCGAGCTTGTAGAAGAACTCTGCGACGTTGTCCCACGATGCGAGGTGCCAGACGAGGCACTGAAGGTAGATGGTGTTTTCTTCTCTCTCTAAGTCGAAATCTTTGTGCATTTCGCACTCGCCAGCCAGATAGTTCATAGCATCGTCGTCATCTGGAGGCTCTGGTAGTTTTATGAGCTCTGCAACCAGCGGGTGCTTTTTCAGGAGCTCTTCGTGCCGCTTCTTCACCGGGATGCTTCTTTCTTTTCGTATCTTCTGCCAGTCGTCGTGGAACTCCGCAAGCTCCTTTAGCACCGCCCTTGCTATCTTCTCAGCCCTAGCCGCAGATCTCTCATCGGGAAACTTGGCCTTGAGGTAAAACCAAGATTCGCCCATACGCACCCCCAAGGAAAAATTAGAAACTTGCTTTCACGATAGCAGCGACAGTATCGTTCTCGACCTGTTGCAGGACAAAAATACTTTCTTCTTCGCGTAGGACATGATACACTTTTCCACCGTATACCGCAAAAGCTTTTTTACGAGCGCACTCGTTTTTCTTTGCCAAAACGATTTCTCCTTTCAAGAATTTTTCTGCATCGATCCAAGATCTCAGTAGAAACCTCTCGCACTCGGGGCAAAGAAATCCCTCGATAATACCGCGAGTGTACTTTGAAACACGCTTCAATTTACCTTTTTCTATTCCTACCTCGTAAAGATTTCGGCACTTGAGAAATAATGTGTTAACGCTGCAGCGACAAAATGGGCACCTTGCCACTCGATCACCTCCGTACTATTTTAGGGCGTTCACGAGTACCTCCACTGGTATCTTAGCAAAGATTTCCCTTATGTCTCCCTCGACGAGCTCCCTGTTTATGTGACATCCATCTGGGAAGTCCTTTCCGTATTTCTCGTAGGCTTCTCCGAGCGTCCCTCTGAATATCACCTCTCCTCCCTTTATTTCGTTTCCTATCACAGCGGGCTTTCTGATAGTCAGAAGGAGTCCATCGTAAGAGATAGCGTTCTCGAATTGTATCGTGTACTCGTATTCCACAATTATTTCGGGAGTTGGAGAGCTGACGCCGTATCCACCTTCCCAGAATCTGAGCCCAGTATAGCCTTTTGTCAGACTCTGTATGAGGCTCGACAGCTTTGCGTAGAATATGAAGTTTGCGAGAAAGTACTCTGGATCTCCTAAAAAGCGTCTCAGTATGTATATGTCCGGAACCACGGCTTCAGGATAGCCATCGTAGTGTCTGTATATCCTATATCTCCTACGACCTTTGCTTACTACAATGTAGCAATTCGTTCCCATACGCATCCCCCAAAAATGGACGAAGCTGACAATGTTGTGTCTAGGGAGAAAACCTTTCCAGCGCTCTGCCTATTGCGAGGACGAACCACCACAGAAGAGTCCAGGCGATCGCGCAAATCGCCGTATCGGCTGTTTTCGGTTCTGTCAAAACATAGATCGAGATGCCAGTAATAAGGGGAAGAGCAACTACGATCGCATCTTCCATGTTTTTTCCCTTCATTTTCTCACCTCAATTTGCTCCTGTCGTGGTGAGGCTCGCTTTCACGATGGCTGCGATTGTCTCGTCTTTCAGCTTTCGCAGCACCAGAATTTCGTCCATATCTATCTCTCTCTTGCTCACGATGCGATATGCCTCGTCACGGTGCACCGCAAACTTCCCCTTACGGACGCACTCCTCGGACGGAGCGAGGGCGATTTCGCCCCTAAGAAAATCTTCGAGCTCGAAGTAGTACAGCGGCAGCGTGTTCAAGCACCTCGGACAGTAGATGTACTCGGCTAGTCCTGCGAGAGGCTCCACGTCGCCTATCGGCTCTTTTCCCACGACGAGCTCACCATTTTCGATTTTTGCCTCGAAAGCCACCGTCATGTCTATGTACACCTTATCTATTTCCTCGTCACAAAACGGACACCTAGCCATAGATTCCACCCCCCAAAAATTAGGTGAGGCTCGCCTTCACGATGGCTGCGATGGTTTCATCGCTCAGTTTCTTGAGTAATAGTACTGTTTCTCCGCTCACGTTTTCCTCTTCACCAATAACACGGTATACTTCGTCTCGATACGCAACGAAATCACCTTTACGAGTGCACTCGTCGGGAAGAGCCAAAACGAGTTCGCCCTTGAGAAATGCTTCAGCTTCATAGAAATCTAACGGTAGAGCACTTGTGCACTCTGGACACATAACGAACTTTGTTTGAGCTGCAAGCTCCTCTGGAGTGTCCAGCGGAGTTCTCTCTGGAATCAGCTTGTTGTCCTTGATTTTCGCCGCAAAAACTGCTATTGTGTAGATGTATACTTCATCTATTTCTTCTCCACAGAACGGACACCTCGCCATTTCGACCCCCAAGGGAAAAATTAAAGGTGAATTTGCGTCCATCCCGGAGCTTTGACCTCTCTGCCCGTGGTGACGACGATGCTCTTCGCCGCCCTCGAGGCTACGGCGTTGAAGAGGGGCTGTGCCTCTTCCTCGTCGAAGAGATACCCGTCGGTGAACACGACGACGACGTCGCCGGAGCGGAGCTCCCTGAGCGCCGCCCTGAGCGCTGGCGAGATCGTGGTGCCGCCGCCGCCACGCATTCTCTTCGCAAGCTTTCTGGCGTCGGACGGGCTCTTCACGTCGATCTTCTCGTAGACCTGGGCGTCCCACGCCCTGACGACGACCTGCGAGAGCTTTGCGGCACCGTACACTTCTGACAGAAAGTCTCGAAGCTCCTCCTCGCTGATGGAGCCGCTCGTGTCCACGAGGGCGTGGACGCGGCGGACTCCGTACTTCTGGTAGCCCGGGAAGTCAGTATGCTTTCTTGATGGACGCTTCCACGTCGAGATGTGCTTTTGGAGTCCTGACGATATTGCGGCTCGGAGCAGCCGCCGCCAGTCGAGCTTTGGTTTAAGGAAAGCCTCGATCTCCCTGAGCAGACCGAGAGGTTCCCTGCCTGCCGCCCTTGCCATCGTTCGTGCGGTCTCGACAACGCCGCCCCACCGCTCGTCGATCTCGGTTTCGTCAGCGTTCTCGTCGTAGAGCTTCGGGTCGCCCTCCCTGATGACTTCGCCATCGTGTGGTTCCATGAAGTCGCCGCCCGCAAGCCCACCGCCAGCACTATCACCACCGTTGCTGGTACCAGGAACTGGTATGCAGCCGCCTCCGCCGCCCCCGCCGCCTGCGGCACCTTGCTTGATGTGCTTCATGAGCTCCCTGTAAAGCTTCTCGACGCTCCACCTCTTTATCTCGTCCTCGGGGCCCACGAAGCTGAACGTAGCCGCCCTCACTGGCTTGAGGTTGCCCTCTGGTGAGAAGCCATCGTCTATCAGAGCCTCGTTTATGATGGCGTCAGCGGCGAGATTAAAAATCGTCGGAGATTCGACCTTCTCGCCCCTCGCCGGGTGCCGCAGGGCGGCGTGCAGCACCTCGTGGGCGACGACGAACGCCCTCCCCCGCAACGACAACTTCATAAACTCGTCAGGATTTATGTAGACGACGCCGAACCTGTCCACGCCCGCAACGTCCGGGAACTTGGAAGCGATGACCCGTACTTTATAGAGTAGTGACCCGATAAATGGCGACTTCAGCATCACCAGGGAAGCCGCCTCGTCGAATGCCTTTTTCAAGTCCTCACCCATGACACCACCCCCAAAGGAAAAATTAGAGCTTTTGAACAAAAATGTCAGTAGTAGCTTCTTCTAGGGCTTTTTCGACTGGATACGTTTCCAACTTGTCTAGCAACCTTCTCCAGAACCGTGTCTTTTTTCCGGGAATAGAGACCAGTGCTCTCAGTTTTTCTGCCTTTTCGTCGTCTATCCTAACTGTAAGAAACAGAAAATTGCTTCGCCCCTCGTAGAATATCCAGTTAGGCGATACGTTGACGAGTTCGCTTTTAGACAATGCCCACTGCGTCACTATTCCCACCACGTCTCCTTTGGCGCTTCCCAGCATCACAAATCCTTCGTGATTGCCATCAAAGAAGAAATCTACTCGCACATCGCCATAGCGTGCATAGGAAAACCGCAACTCCACAAGCATTTTGACCCCCAAAGAAAAAATTAGAGGTTATTTGCCAAAGCATATGGTGCAACTATCTCTCGCATCTGCCTGAAAATCTCCTCGTTGTGCTTTTTGGCGTCGGCGACCCGCTGCTCGAGTTCGAGCAACGCACGCTTTACGTCGTCGTAGACATCCTCTATGGGCAGTATTCCTTTCCTTAGCTCAATATCCTTATCCCACCTCCATTCAATAGGCTTCATGAACGTGAGTCTACCGGGATATTCCGAACACACTTTTAGCTTCCTGAAAGTCACATAGCGTTTACTGCTCTCTATGAACACTCTAAACTCCCCTTCGAGAACGACATAGGTTTTTTCTGGAATTTTCAGCTCTCTCGTCAGCTCGGCGAGCTTCGAAACCGCATCCCTTATGGGCTTCCGCACGACTTCTGCGATCTTGTCACCCACTTCTACAATCGCCCTGAAAAAGTCTTCATCATTCATAAAATAGCCGCGCATTCTCTTTTCTGAAACATGGGACCCGAAACCACTTGTCAGATCCTTAGCAACGACGACGCAATAGCATTCGTGCCAGTGATTATCGTAGTACCATGGGATTACTGTTTTCTTGTGCGAGAAAGGCTTGAGAACTTCGAAGAATCTCCTAACAGTACTATGTACATCACTCTCCCTGAACAGCGCTCGCTCCGCTATAGCTTTCAGCTCACCTGAAAGCGTCTTGTTGAGTTTCTCTTCTAAGGTCTTGTATTCGAGATATTTTTCGATCAGCTCGCCCATGCGCACCCCCAAAAAATCAGAGCTTTTGGACGAGGATGTGACCTCCTCCCCCGACTGAAGTCGGGGGCTTCCACCGTGAAGCCCCGTTAGGGGAGGTTGGGGAGTGTGGCTTGCCAGAGGGCAAACCGCTCCCCTTCGGGCCGGGTCACGGCGGCCCCTACCGTGAGCATGTAGCCCACGGCTCGTTTTAATATGTTCTTTGCGCCGTTCACATCCGCATTGATCTGATAGCCGCAATCCTCGCAGATGAAGACGCCCTGAGAGGGTCTTTTCGTCCGCAGCGAGCCGCACCTCGAACACTGCTTCGATGTGTTGTGCTCGGGAACCTCTATCACCAGAATGCCCCGCTCAAGCGCCTTATATCTGATGTATTCTTTCAGGCGGTAGAACGGCATCGAATTTACTTTCCTGTTCACCTTCCTCCCCTTGTCTTTCTTCCTGACGCCTTTCAGGTCGCCTATCGCTATTACTGCGTCGTGCCTTTCCGCCTCTTCAACGATGTCCTTCGCTATCTTGTGGAGCTCGTCGTTCACGACCCTTCGCTCCCTGTCCCCGACCTTCTTTATCGCTCTCAGCTTCTTCGCCCTTCCGAGCTTGCGCCTCAACCAGAAGTACTTCCCACGAACCTTTCTCACCCTCTTCCCGTAGAACTTCGGTCTACTGCGGTGCCGTGCCACCGACACGGCAACCCAGCGGGCGCCCACGTCCACTGCCACGATGGACGAATACTCCTTCTTCAGCTCAACCTCTTTCTCGACCGTGACGTGGAGGTAGAACTCCCCGTCCTTCGTCCTGACGAGCTTGGAGCCGCAAATCTCCCACTCCTCGAAGTCGAATGGCTGGTGCGCGAGTGCGACCTTGACGCCGCCCCTCACGCCGTGAACGGGAATGCGAGCCCAATATGTTGCGAGCTTGTTATCAGTTTTCCGAATATCCATCAGGTCTTTTCTTATGACAAGCGGATACTCCTTTTCAGGGTCTATCTTTCGATAAGTCCTTTTGCCCTGCTGCTTCGTCGCAGAATAGACGCCCCTGTCCTCACCTGTCCTCAAGTAGTGCTGGAAGTTGTCGTATTCTCGATTAAGCAGCTCAAGCTTCCGCCTCGTCAGCCCTATGAGCTTGCACCGCACCGTCTTCTTAACCTTCATTCCCGACACTTGATACTGTCTCCATAGTATAAAAAACTAGCGTCACCGGCCTCCCCCTTCCCACCTCCCCTAATTCATCCCCTCACTAAAGTGAGGGGCTTTCTTAGCGACACTCTGTAAACAAAGTAATCGCTGTCAATTATCTCATAGTCTTTCATTTCGATTTTCTCTGCCGTTATCTCGAAATCCATCTCTACACAACCGACAAAGGTATTTCTCAGGCGATCTATCTCCTGACCGCAAAACGGACACCTCGCCATGCAACCACCCTCCAAATCAAAAAGACGCAGCGATTATGCTTGCTTTCAGCTCGTCAGTAATTCTTTTTGCTATCAGGATTTCCGTGCCATCATCGCTCCTCTCCTCACGCACGACCTCGTAGACCTCGTCATCGTACAGGGCAAAGTTCCTTTTTACTTTCGCCTTTTCCTTGAGTATGACTGCGAGCTCGTCTTCCAAGAAAGCTTTAAACTCGCCAAAGGAGCGAAGCCCTAGTCTTTTGCCGCACCTCGGACATTGGCATCCTTTCTCCAAAGTCTTTGCAGCCTCGCCTAAAGCTAGTGGAGTAAAGATGCTAGTGTTCTTTCCAAATAGAACTAGCATACTGAACATTTGTTGCAGCGTCCACTCTGTGAGTAAGTATTTTCCCATTTCCTTGCCGCAAAAGGGACACTTCGCCATTTTATCACCCCCAAGGGGAAAAATGGATTAAAGTGATGCTGCCATGATGCTCACCACAGGCTCGTCCTTGAACTCCCTCGCTATCAAGACTTTGCCCTCTTCCACTTTCTCCTCACGCTCTATCCTGTAGATTTTGCTGTTATATATAGCGTAGTCTCCCTTTACCTTTGCCTTCTCCTTAGGAATCACCTCAAGCTGTCCCATCAGGAAAGCCTCAGCCTCGACTGGATAGTGAAGACCTAGCACTTTGCCGCACTCCGGACAATAGTATTCCTCTTTTTCAATTTCTACAAGGTCTGCTTCGCCACGCGAAACTCCATAGTCGGTTAGCTCTACTTCTTGGCAGTACCACTCAAGCGTATAGCAAACCAGCTTCCTTATTTCTTTGTTGCAGAACGGACACCTTGCCATTACACATCACCCCCAAAAATCAGAACGACGCTGCGATTATACTCGCCCTCGGCTCGTCCGTGATCTTTCTCGCTATTAGGACTTTCGTACCACTGTCAGTCTTCTCCTCACGCACTATCTCGTAGACCTTACCATCGTACAGGGCAAAGTTTCCTTTTACTCTCGCTTTTTCCTTGAATAGAATCTCGAGTTCGCCCTTCGAGAATGCACGCACCTCGTCTTCGTCACGGAGCGGCAGCTTTGCGCAGCACGCTGGGCACTCGTACTCTTCTTTTTCGACCGAAACAGGATCGCTTTCGCTGTATTCTATTCCGTAACTGGTGAATTCTACCATGTTTTTTATCCACTCAAGCGCCCACTGTATTACGTAATCCAGCTCTTCGCCGCAGAACGGACACCTCGCCATGCCATCACCCCCAAAAAGAAAAAATCAGGCGGAGAACGCCGCCTCTGCGACCCGCATGAACGCCTCCGGGGCGGCGTTCCGCACGAGCGTCAGGAGCTCTGCCCGCTTGTTCTTCGCCGGGATCGCTCTCGCAAAGACGATGAAAAGCTCGCCCCGTTCCTCGAGAATCTTCGCCGCGAGCGGCACCCACGCCTTGTTCTTCGTTCCCATCTTCGCCGCTTTCTGGGCGAGCTGAATTGCCAGCATGAACTTCTGGTCAAGGTTCAGCTCGTAGTAGCCATCCGGGTTTCTGATGAGCTCGTCCACGTCCACCTTCGTCTCCACGAACGCTCTGAACTTCGTTGCCATCTCCCTGCCGACGAGGGCGGCGGCGTCCTCGTAGAGCTCGTCGCCTTTTAGCTTCGAGGAAACGGCGGCGAGCCTCGTCCACGACCGTGGCGTCGGGAACTGCTCAAGAGTTTCTGCGTCGTCCGGCTTTTGAATTAAGTAGTTCTCGCCCTCGTGAGCCAGCAGGAACGCAAGCACCCGCTTGTCCCAGTCCTCGTAGTGAGAATCCATGTAGTTCATCCAGTCTTTTACCGATGGCGGGTCGACCCTGTAGACCCTAAACCTGTTCAGGAGCGGCGCTGGCAGGAGCCTCGCCAAAGCGGACTCCTCCGGTGAGTTTCCAGCGGCGACGATGAACGTCTTCCCGTTTATGCTGACCTGACCGACCTTCCTGTCGAGAGCGAGCTTGTAAGCCACCGAGATAACATCGTCCCGCTGCACGTTCGTTATATGACGGGGGCACGGCGTCTAAATGCACGACACCGCGCCCCTCTCGTCTAGGAAGAGCACGCCGCTTGCAGCCTGCAAGCAGCGTGCCCATAGCAGCGGGACGTACTGGACGTAGGGCTTGCCGTCAACTTCTCGCACCTTCGGTATCCCTATCAAATCACTGGGCTCAACCTCTGAGAGCCTGAAATCAACGAGCAGGAAGTATTTTTCTGGATTTCGGAGAACCTCGTGAGCCACATCGTCGCTGTAGTCCACGAACTTTTTGCCTTCACGCCTTGCGATTTCCTGAGCGACCTCTCGCACCGTCTCGGACTTGCCAATGCCCGGCGCTCCGAGCAACAGAACCGCAGTTTGTGGATCACTCTCGTAGAGTTCGAGGAGCTTGTTTTTGAGTTTCGCAACCCTCATTCCATCACCCCCAAAGAAAAAATTAGGGAAGGCGGATGATTTCTATGCGCTCTTTGGTATGGTCGTCGAGTTCGCGGTAGAATGTTTCAAGCTCTAGCGATCTCCTCACGACCAACAGCCCGTTTTCCTCTCGCAGCACCTCGTAGGGCCTGTCTTCGGAGTCGACGAGGCAGCGTCCTAGCTTGCCACTCTTCTTCTCTGGAATGTCCTCTTTTGGTACGATCCTCAAGAATCCCCTAAGGAAGGCTTCCGCCTCCACTTCATTGTGGAGGGGAAGCGATCTCTCGCACTTCGGGCAGCGGTAGATCTCCTTTCCTACAGGGTAGGCTTCCCTCTCGCAGAAGTAGATTCTCTCCCACTCGTTAAGCCTTGCAAATCCTACTTTCCTCTCCGAGATCTCCGCTTTCAATTCGTTTATTTCCTCCTTGCAGAACGGACACCTCGCCATGCCATCACCCCCAAGAAAAAATAGGGGGAGATTATGGTGCAAGCAGCGAAAAGTGCGTCCCAATTTACTAATCCCAAAGTATCAGCGCCGCCAGTAGGAGCGGCAGGCAGGCGAATACGAGCAGCCATGTGACGACAGTAAAGCGGTTGCACATGTACCACCACCAGGGGTTGAAGTCGGTCTTGTCCATCTGGCGGCGTATGTCTTCGAGGCTTTCGGCGTAGTCCATGCTGCCCTTCGGGTATTTCTGCACCTCGTAGCACCGCTCCCTGAGCGCCGTGAAGACCTGATAGTCGAGAGACACGTCGTTGTGCGGGTTCTTGAAGATCAGGGCGTAGTGCCCGTGCGTCATCCCGATGCGCTCCATCTCCGCAAGCAAGTTACCCAGCCACTGCGCCATCTGCTCGGCGTCCGC
>Ga0180300_10001364_pt1 | contig 11279 bp, 9 predicted proteins | sample GuaBasSediGuay15_FD_121798 | JGI IMG/M metagenome (GOLD analysis project Ga0180300, IMG submission 121798) | Subseafloor sediment microbial communities from Guaymas Basin, Gulf of California, Mexico - Guay15, Core 4569-2, 21-24 cm | ecosystem: Environmental > Aquatic > Marine > Hydrothermal... | reverse complement strand
GTAGCTGGCAGCATTAGGCGAAGGAAGGATAGGGTTAATGACATAGACATTGTGGTTCAGCCTAAGCCGCAGTCTTGGATTAAAATACTCAATGAGTTTAGGCGTAGATTTGATGCTGTCACGGAGAAGCAAGGGGCTAAGTTGGCGACGCTTTATGTGCCTTTTGTGAGCAAGCAGGGTGAAGGCTATGTGCAAGTGGATCTGTATCGGGCTTCTAAGAGGAATTGGGGAATTCTGCTTCTTATTCGTACGGGTAGTGCGAAGCATAACATCTATCTCGCTAGTCTTGCGATTCGGAAGGGCTATCGTTTAGCCTATTCTAAGGGTCTGCTCAACGAAAAGGGCGAGGTCGTTGCTTCAAAGACTGAGCGAGAAGTTTTCGAAGCGTTGGGACTAGATTACATAGCGCCTCAAGATCGAGAAATCAAAAAGGCATAATCTTCGAGAGGGAATCGTCTATTGTCCCTCCGCCGTCAGCGTGGAAGTCAAAAAGTTTTGTGTTCAAAGTCAAAAGTCAAATTTTACTTCATTACTGTTCGGTCTCGTGTGATTCCTATTCTTAAGCGGGTTGAGGTTGGGGATTATCCTTCTAAGATAGCTCGCATCTATGGCTGGAGCAAGCAGCATGTATTTTATTATCTTAAGAAGCTTCAGAAGGCTGGGCTTGTACGTCGCAAGGTCCGCTCGAACTGTGTTTTTTACGAGCTGACTGGGAGAGGTCAAAATTTTCTCAGGTCATGTGAGGGTGTGGTTTTCGGCAGCGGTGTTTTTCGGTTGCATAGGTGTCAGGTGTTGTTTCCGATTGTGAGAGAAGGCGTGTATCCTGCTGCTGATTTTAGGCGGGTTGAGATGGTCAACTGGACGGCTCTTTTGGGTTTGATGCACGGTGTTAAGGTTCGTCACACTCCGCGTAACTGGATCGTTCATGTGGAGACTTTGTATGGGCGTCATCCTGGTGAGTTGTTTACCTTAGCTAAGAATTTGGCTGATCGGGTTGCTAAAGGCTTGATGTTCAAGTATGGTTGTGTGTTGGGTGAGGGCAGGGTTGGTCGTGGCTACGAGTTAGCTATTGACGACCCGGTGGCTCAGCTGCTTAGTCGGTATTTTACGGTTTCTACGCCGAAGCGGAAGATGGATCACAGTCCAGGTGAGTTGCAGGGTGAGATTGATCATCTTAGCAGGGATGCTGCTGTTGAGTATTTGTTGATGCCTGAGCGGGTTAAGAAGTTGGAGGGTCAGGTTGAGGATTTAGCTGGGTTAGTTGAGGATTTGCGTGTGGATGTACATGAGTTGGTTTCGGTTTTGAAACAAGCTCTGAATACTCGCAGTAAGGCTGGTGTGCCACAGCACGTTCAGAATCGAGAGCCTTTAGGCGTATGTTAAAATGGCAGTTTATTAAGTTCACATTTTGTCGTTTTCCATGGTCCCAAATAAGCTTTCAGCGGCAGAGAAATCAAATCGCTTTTAAGCTGCAAAACCCACGGTTGAACAACATCAACTTCATAGTAATGCGCCACTTCAAGGCTACAATGGAATACTATAAGACCAAGGATATCCTTCACGTGATGACAGTGCTAGGCCACAAAAACATAAAAAATACGCTTATCTACACGCATCTAGTGAAATTCACCGAGAAAGACGAGTACATTTCAAAAGTTGCTCACAGCGTTGAAGAAGCATGCGAACTGATCGATAAGGGTTTTGAGTATGTGGGATGCATCAACGGCGCTGAGATATTTCGCAAGAGAAAATGATCAATCAAAAGCGTCGGGGGTTTGTCCTGTGGCGCCGGGGATTAGATCCAAACCTTCGTTTAAATCCTTGTTTTTTGCACAAACCGAAAAGTCCGATTTTGAGATCTCTTTAGAAGGTGCGCGTGTATATGGAAGTCAACAATTCATACATATGAAAATTTAAATAGTAATTTCTTCATAGAATAAGTCATGGTAAAAAGAAATTACATTGCAGATATAGAGAATGTACTGAAAGGAAGAAAAAAGCCAAGAGAGTTACTGAACATTATTTTAGGTTTCCTTAATTTTAAAGCAACGGAAATTAGAATTTATAATCTTTTACTAAAATCTTCGTTAACTATAAAACAGATTGAAAGACAGCTGAATCTTTCAGAACGAACAATACGTAAATATATCAAAAAATTAGGTCAAGAGGGATTTATAACTAGAAAGGTGGTACAAGGTAAAAGACTCAAGTATGTTTATATGGCTGTTCCTGTCCAAGAAACATGGAAAAAAGTAAAGGATAAAATTCAGAAGATATTAGATGAAATTACCAAAGTTTTAGAAACAAAGGCTGTATTTTTCTAATTGTTCACCAGTATGCATCTTCAAATGTTCCCACACCTTTACCCAAATCATCCAAAGTAATTGCTCGGTCTCTGGTTTTCAGACTTAGTTCCCTAGGTGTAACAGCATATTCAACATAAACTTGTGAACCGCCACCTTTCATAACAAATTGTTTTCTAGCATAAGTTTCTAATACGATTCTAAAGTCCTTGTCCTTGTCTTTCCCTTTAACAATCCATAGAAAAGTAGCGCCTTTCCTTTTTGATATTTTCAACTTTGGATTATCGAATCTGATAATTTCATTGTTTTCATGATCATAAAAAGTTAGAGACCTGCGAAAATATTTTTTCGAATCTTTCCCAGTCTTGAGACAAAAAAATGAGGCTACAGAGCTATTTTGAAAAATTATTCTTCCCCAATGGAATGGCCCGAATATAGTAGCACCAACAACTTTTTGCAGATGTGATGTTCCCTTAAACTTTCTTCCTAATACAATGCCGTCTACATCTGAGAAAATATCCACCCAACCCATGCCAAATGGAGGTATGAATACGCCACATGCATCTTTATCCTCAAGATAATTTGCTTTTTTGATATTCAAATCAATGGTGTCACCCACTTTTAGTCTGTAATCTGGAAAACCACCGCAAAGTATCATCTTTTGACCTGAAATCTCAGAAACTATGCTTTTCTCTTGAATTCTTACAATGGCGTTCGTATCTCCTAAATCATGAAGTCTTTTTCCATCGTATACCCATCCAGCAGTGACGGCTTGGAATTTGTTTTTTCCTAAGTTTCTAAGTACCATCTCTTTATTGTTAAACAGCATTTTCTTTCCATGTTTTCGGAATATCAGCAACATCAATTGTACAGGCTTTTCTCCATCTTGACCAAAGAAAAGAAACCACCAGTATTCCTTTCCTAAAAGAGGTAAGGCTTCAGAACTATACATTACACGATCTAACAATGTCTTGCTAACATTCGGACCGTTTATAGCAGAGAGTTTTCGTACGAGACTATATGTCCCCCAGATTCTTTTAATTCTATTAATATCAATCACCCATGAATTTATCTTTCAGATAAGAACAGCCTAAATCAGTTGTTAATGCAGCACATAACCTAAGGATATTTAAAATACCGTTGGTATTCCATGCCTGTTTCAATAAATGAATATAATTCATTAGATTCAATGGTGAATAGCCGTTAAATGAATCGATCGCTTCATCCAAATCGATATTTATGTCTATAGTTGCGTTGTCTTGTTTTCCAGAAATAGTTTTTATGTAATCCACACTTCTGTTTGTGGTTTTTATGACATAACTTACTACTTGACTGCCATACCTTAAAGTAATTTGAATAGTTTGTGGTCCTAAAATCTTAAGGAATCTTGACATTTCTATGACGTCATGCATACATATCTTTCTTTCTTTTTCTTCGTTTTCAGCGTCTACAATCGCGTCTAAAACTGCTTTGATATGATCTTCAAGTTCTCCTTCCCTCAGGTCATAGCCCGCATTCCTGGCGAACTTTACTTTCGCAATGATATCATCTATAAAATCTTTTAATGATATCTTGTCATCCGAACTTTTTTGTAAAACTCTAGCTCTGTCTAAGAATGTATTTAACGTCCAAAATCTTGCCATGCAATAGCTTTCCAGTTCTTCCAACCTTTTTGTACTTAAAGGATTTAACTTGAACACAGAGTGCATTTCATCGTATTTTGTCCAGTCGCGTTCAATGATTAAGCCGTCTTTTTCTAAACTATCGAAAAATTCAGTTCTAGGAAACGGTGTTACAATACCAAATGCACAGTTCATCAAACCGATTTTTTTAGCATATACTGGGAATTGCTTTATCTCTTCTTCACTTTGACCTGGCAAACCAATAACAAAGGTTCCAGACACGTTCGCACCATTATCCCTTAGTATTTTTACAGCCTTTCTTTGCATATCCGGCGTTATACCCTTCTTTACATGATTCAAATCTTTTTGACTTGGGCTTTCAAACCCTAACTCGTAACTAAGAATGCCACTGTTGCACATTTTTTTGACTAGTTCAGGGTTTCTGGTGATACTGTCCACTCTCGTCATGATGGAAAACACTATATCTAATTCATGTTTTTGCAACAAGTCACATAGACGGTCTATTCTTTTAGGGTCACCTATAAAATGAGGGTCTGTCACAAAAATTTGTAGTGGTTTTTCATTGTGAAAAGCTATGATTTCAAACAATTCCTCTATTATGTTTTCAGGAGATCTAAATCGCATACGACTTTTACTCATATATGGCTCGCAACAAAAACTACATTTTCCCCAACAGCCACGTGACGTAGTAATTACATCAAATTCTCGGCTATTGTTGTTCATGCGATCTTTGTATTTGTGTCTTCTTAGATGTCTTGCTGGAAAAGGCAAAGAATCTAAATCTCCTATTAGTGGTCTGTCAGAGTTGTGGATTATTTGCTTACCTTTCTTGTATGAAATCCCAAGAACACCTTCAGGAGAACCTTCTTGCACAAGTTCTTTCATCGTAAGTTCACCCTCGCCCCTGACAATGATATCAACATGTGGATGTGAAAGCAATTCATCTGGTATAGCAGTCGGATGATAGCCGCCCAACACTGTTGTAGCACCGCTTTTCTTAGCAATTTTTGCAAGTCGCAGGCCTTCGTTGTGGTCAGTTGCTGACATTGATATACCAACCAAATCAGGATTAAAAACATCAAGAAAATACTGGAATGATTGTTCTTCGAATTCCATATCAACTATGTGAACGTCATCAACCTGCTTTTCTATTGATGCGGCAATGTACTCTAGACCTATTGGAATTACATCGAATGAGAAACCCAAGCCTTTTCTTCCATTTGGTTTTACAAGCACAATTTTTTTGAACGTCATTTTAATCACACTTTAACAAATATCGTGTCATCTTTTGTCATCCGTGTTAAAACTAGAAGCACAATATTGTGACTGGCATTCAATTCCTAATTTTCTACTCACCACTAGATTCTCTAATCCAGAAAATTTCATGATGGGTTTAACGATTTTCTTGCCATGTTTCCACCTAAAATAAGGAGATGCTAATAGACTACCAAACAAAGCAACTTTGTTCAGTTCAGGCGCCCACAAATCAAGATTAAATCTCCAGCATCTCGAAATAATATCCCACTGGAATTCATCAAGATCTTTTAGATCTTTGTGCCTTTGTCTTTTCAAAATAGATTCTTCTTCTGATGTAAAAAGGAGTGGAACATAGAACATTTTAGCATTCTTAAGCTTGTCCAATAGTTCAAGTGTAGCAAGTATGTCCTCTTCTTGTTCACCAGGCAATCCTAAAATTAGAGTTGCTAACGGATAAATGTAGTTATCATTTAAGGTTCCTATTGCTTGGACAACAATGTCTTGCCATTGCTCGGGCTCATAAGGCAACATCTTCCCTTTCATGTGTTTTTTCATTAGTTGCACACTACCCGTTTCTATCCCAACTTCAATGGAAGCGCAACGTTTGCCGTTGCAATACCACAGAGATTTCTCCACGAGTGTTGGTGCTATCTCCTCTACAATTTTTCTATCATAAACGACTGGTGCAAGTGATGCATGAGCAATTTGTATGTATTCGACGCCTTCAACTTTATCTACACTCTGAATTAACTCAACGACAGCTTCTCTGTTTGGAATGAAATTTCGTTTCGTTTTGTATAGAAATATATCGTCCGTCTGAAGAAGAATCATTTTTGTTCCACTTTTTGCGTTCAACTTAACTTCTCTCAGAATGTTTTCCAAAGGAAAAGAATACCGCTGACGCAAAGTGGGTGAACAAAAGGCACAGCCTCTGCCACAACCACGCGTTATTTCAATTGTTCCGTATAATGAAGGTCTTTTGATGATAGGAATTTCTTTCCTTTCAGGTATCTGCGTTGTGATCACCTTATCAAGTTCTTGACCATCTAGTGCTTTCCTGAAGATCTCTACAACAGAGTGTTCTGCCTGCCCAATCAAAATCGTATCTATACCAAGCTCGTCTTGCATATTTGCCCTCGATATTTGCCACGCACCTGAACCACCGACAATGATTTTAGGTCTGTATTTTCTGAATACAAAATTGGAAAGCAGATTTTCAAATTCTAGACGAGTTACCGGCTTCCCATTTAACCTTAGAATACTTGTGTAAGTTCTGCTAACAAAACCTATACCTAACGGATCCATCGTAGAAATGCCAACGACCTTTGTTTTCGGTCCGACAAATTCATGAAGATTATGAGGGTGTACGGTAACTACATTCTCCTCTCCAAATTCTTCGATTAACAATGTCTCAACTTTTCTTAATCCATAAGGTGCAAACTTTGCTGTACCATCTTCATTGAAATGGGAATTTGGATAAAGTTTTTTTCTTAAGATACGTTTTGGAAGAATTAGTGGAAAGCCCCCTGAAAATGCTATAAATGGGTTAAGTTTGAAATCACTCATTTCGATTATTGAAGCAGTCAGGACTATTGGTGCCCCACCGTTTTTTGGCGTTTTACCATTAAATCTTGTATGAACAAACTTCTCACCAGTTTGCACACATTTTGAGATGAAGGCATTTACGAAATTACCAATAGTTTTGATCATAATCTCGGTTGAGCTTTTCATTGCAACCACTTACTATGAACACATTTGTGCATATATATGCATTATTTGTGACATATAAATAAAAGTTTGCAGGTTGCGCGCAAACCCAGATTATAAACGTAATTTGTGTAGTTTGGCGCCGGGGGTGGGATTTGAACCCACTATCTCATGGAGATATCACCCAACTCCTCCTCTTTTTTCTGTATGATTCATTGTTATGACTGGCATGTGTATGCTGGATACTGTCAACTTATTAGGGATGAGTCTTTAACTGTTTTGTTATGCAAGCAATAGAAGGATACTCAACGGAACGACTACATATCTTTTACCCACTTCAAGTCGATTCCTTGATGTAATAATCCCAAACTCATGGGAACGATCAGTTTTCATAAAATCATATATTCCTCGTGCGTCGTCCTTCTGGATGTTGTCAGAATATTTGACTTCTATGGGCAAAAATTTGTTGTTTAATCTAATCGTGAAATCTACTTCTCTCTTTTTGCTTTTCCAATAGAAAACGTAGTTTGACGGATCGAAAAGAGAACTTGGATATAAATTGAACATGAATCGAGAAAGATGATTACCCACTAAACATTCTGCAAGTTTACTTTTGTTCTCTGGCGAACTCATGAAATTCAGACTAAGGTCAAATGCCTTTTTGCCGTAAACCCATCCCCTACAAGCATGAAATATGAACGGATCTTGGAAGTAAATCTTCTTGTTGCTTATGTAATCTGGCGAAGTTTTCTCTACGTTTAGCATATAATAATAGGCAACCACAAAACTATCTTTTAAGACATTGACATAAGATTCTGCAGTCTTTGAATCTCTGATGTCCGTTCCTTTTCTCAGATCATTCCAACTGATAAGAGATGAAAGAGCTTCAAATATTCTTCTCAATATTTGCCTAGCATAATTCTCATGGTGTTTCCATCTACAAATATCCCTTACCATAAGGTTGACAAAAGTGGCATAGGTACCCTCTGCTATCTTTCGCTTTGAAACGTATTGGTGAGTAGCTTGTGCTATCCCACCAGTCAACATGTATTGGTCTAACAAAAGTTCTAACTCTTTAGTGAAGAGAGCTAGCCTTTCTAATTCATGAGGTATTATACCGTTCGCTAGTTGAAGAAGCATGGCTCTCCGATTCTTTAGAGACAGAAGCCATAATTTTCGAAGTTCGTTGGCTAATTTTGGGTCGAGTGTTTCGATGTATTCAGAAAACTTTGCTGGAAGCAATATTTTATCTGGTGTTCCATACTTTAGCTTCTCGATTTTGCCTCTTCGACCTGAAAGAGACTCTGAGCCTTTTCGAAGGTCGATACTATGAGAACCTGTTAAGATAACCGTGCAGTCTCTAAATCTACCAGCATCTATGAGTAACTTTATAGCTTTTTGCCATTCAATTAACATAGAGACTTCATCAATGAACAGGTATGCCCATTCTCCTTGTCTCCTCTTTTGGGTCAGATAATTGTCAATGATGGTCATCAACTGTTTTGGAGTTTCTATGGCATCACAAGGGAAATAGAATATGTTCTCTGAGGGTATTCCCTCTTCTAGGAGCCTTTTTATTCTCAGTTTGAGTAAGGTAGTTTTACCTACTCGTCTGGGGCCTCTAAGAACATAGATGACTTCTTTATCCTCAATTGTTTTGCTTAATCTAGGTTTCCATTTGAAAGCTGAGAGTGACCAATCACGTATGTTTGCATCATCTTGTGGGAATTCCTCTGTCTTCCACCAATCGTTCCAGTATGTCAGTTCACCTATAGTCATGTTGGTAATGGTCATGTTCGGAATGTATTCCTAACCTCTTTATAAAAAGTTTCGGAATCGATTCCTAAAACTGAAGGTCTCTGTACTTAGTTTTTGCCTTTACTAGAGGGGCTAAGTGATGGGGTTTGATGGAAAATTTAGGCTATTTTTGGTAGGGTTTAAGCTTGTTTTGACATGGATTTTTAAAGGTTAGAGATGTAGGGTGCTGATGGAAAATTGTATACCGTAATATTTATTAGGGTATTTAGTGAATGATTTATTCTTGAGGTATTAATCTTGTCGCTGTTTAGTATTGATTGGAGTGCTGTTAGTAGGCTTGAGGATTGGGTTCGTTCTCGTTATCTTTTGCTTGTTGAAGAGTTTGGCGTCAAGGAGTTTACGACTGAGGATGTTGATGAGGTTTTGCGGCGGCGTAAGCTTGGTCTTGAGAATGTGAATAAGCTTTTGGCTGTTTTGAGGAGGGAGGGGCTTGTTGAGGCTGAGGAGAATCCTGCTGATTTGAGAAAGAATATTTATAGGCTTGTTTTGTTGCGGCGTGAGGTTCCTGTTAAGAAGGCTGTTGTGGGTAAGGATGAGCTTATTAGGCTTTTGAAGAGTGGTGCGGATTTGATTAGGACTGCTGTGGATTATAAGGTTTTGTTGCTTTTCCTTTTCTATAAGACTGTTAGTGATAAGTGGCATTCTGTTGTGGACAAGTATGTTAAGGAGGGTTTTTCGCGGGAGGAGGCCTATCTTCTGGCTAATAGCGATTATCTTACTTTGTATGATGATAGGGAGAGGCGGCTGTATAGTTGGCGTGAGATTACGCGGAGCAGAGAGACAATTAAGGAAATTGCGAATGCGATGATTAAGGTTTCACGGTTGAATGAGGGGCTTCAGGATTTCCAGAAGTTGGTTGAGGTTTTGGGGCTTTTGGGTTTTATTAGCGAGGATAACATGCATATTCTTGAGGGGTTGGTTCAGCTTTTCAATCAGTATGATTTTTCAGAGGTTGATTATGATGCTGTAGGTGATGCTTACCAGTGGGTCTTATACTATTTCGCTCCTGTGAAGGCTAAGGAAGGGGAAACCTACACGCCAAGAGAAGTTATCAAATTAATTGTTCGAATTCTTGATATTGAAGATGGCAGCCGGATTCTTGATCCCGCTTGTGGTTCCGGTGCTATGCTTATTGAAGCCTATAATTATGTTAGAGATGTGAAACTTAATGATCAAAAGCCTAGCTTGGAGCTTTTTGGGCAGGAGCACAACGAGATTATGGTTGTTATTGCCAAGATGAATCTTATACTGCATGGGGTTGAGGGTTATCAAATATTTTTAGGCAATAGTCTCACTAATCCCAGGTTTGAGCGTGCTGATTATGTGATTGCTAATCCTCCTTGGAACCAGGATGGCTATGATGAGAGTAATTTGGGGGAGCCTTCTGTTAGGCGGATTTATTCCTGTTTAGGTGTGAGTGGTTTTACGCCTAAGAGTTCTGCGGACTGGGCTTGGATACAGCTTATGGCTTATTATGCGAATAGGAAGGTTGGAGTTGTTTTAGATAGTGGAGCTTTGTTTAGGGGAGGGAGAGAAGGGAAAATTCGTAGGGCTGCTGTTGAGATGGATTTGATTGATGCGGTTATTTTGTTGCCTGCGAAGTTTTTCTATAACACTGGTGCGCCGGGCATTGTCTTGGTTCTTGATAAGAATAAGCCGGTTGAAAGGAAGGGCAAAATTTTGTTTATTAATGCGTCTGAGGAGTATGAGACTCATCCGGAGATTAGGCGTTTAAACAGGCTTGGCGATGATAACATCAAGCGTATAGTTGAAGCTTACAGGCGGTTTGAGGATGTTGAAGGATTTGTAAAGGTTGTAAGTGTTGAGGAGATTAGGGCTAACGATTACAATCTTAATGTAACGCTCTATGTTTTTCCGAAGTTAGAGGAGGAGGAAATAGACCTTGCCGCGGAAGTCAAAGAATTCGAGAGAATAGAGGCTGAAGAGAAGGAAGCAGTTGTGAAAGCAATCAATTATGTAAGGGAAATTTTAGAGGCAAGCCAAAAATGAAATTCTACAAAGAAACAAACTTCAAAGAAACACCAATAGGAAAAACACCAAAAACATGGAAAATTGTCAAAGTGGAAGAGGTTGCACTACCACATAAGGGCGCAATAAAAATTGGACCCTTTGGGAGTCAGATTAAGAAGTCCGAAATGGTTCCAAAAGGAGTCAAAGTATACGGTCAAGAAAATGTGATTAAAAATAACTTTGTTATCGGTAGCCGATACATCTCATATAAGAAATATAAAGCCCTTAAAAGCGTTGAGATTTTTCCTGGAGATATTCTAATCACAATGATGGGGTCGGTAGGATATGCCACAATATTCCCGGAAAACGCTGAAAAAGGAATAATGGATTCCCATTTATTGCGAATACAAGTTGATAGACAACTTATCCTACCCATTTTTCTTATACAACTAATCGGGTGTGACCTCGTAAAACACCAAATAAAAATGCTCAGTCGAGGCGCTATTATGAGCGGGCTAAATTCGAGAATAGTCCGTTCAATTAGGATTCCTCTTCCACAACTTCCAGAACAACAAAAAAT
>Ga0180300_10001363_pt1 | contig 11281 bp, 13 predicted proteins | sample GuaBasSediGuay15_FD_121798 | JGI IMG/M metagenome (GOLD analysis project Ga0180300, IMG submission 121798) | Subseafloor sediment microbial communities from Guaymas Basin, Gulf of California, Mexico - Guay15, Core 4569-2, 21-24 cm | ecosystem: Environmental > Aquatic > Marine > Hydrothermal... | reverse complement strand
GTATATATATCAATCTTGTTTATAGAACCCCCATATCTATCAACAATATCTACAACACCTATAAAAAATTCCTGTAATAATTCTGTATCAGGGTCTTCTTCACTATAACCTGAAAAATTCACAAAAATCGTTGTTACCACCCTGTATTCACCCTTCATACCTGACTTTATAAACTTCATCACACCCTGAGGAAGCAACCCACCATCAATCTTTCTCTGGTGTTTATGGTTTTTTCCCAATGATTTTGATAAACCTGAAATCTCTTCAATTTGAATCTTCTCCCCATTCACCCAGACCTCACCAGGCCTGGCTGCCTCTTCCATTCTGGTCAATTCCTTAATAACTTTGCCGGTGAGCAGAAGTTCTCTCCTTCTGTCATCACCCAATAAAATTTCATTCCACTTTCCAGAACTTATGGCTATCTTCATGGATATACTTGACTCACCAGCGATTGTATCAATCGTGTAAAACTCCTTGATTCTATCCATCAGGAGCCTGGCACATTGAACTGCCCTCTTTTTGGCAACACCTGCATGCTCGTAAAACCCGACGAGAAGGGCATCACCCCCAAATTTCAGTACGTTTCCACCTAAATCACCTGTGATGTTAAGCATGGAACCAAAAAATTTATTCAGGATACTTGATAATTCCTCTGTCCCTGGTTTGCCCAGTTGACCAAGTTTCTCAGAGAGTTCTGTAAAACCCGAGATGTCCATAAAGAGAAGGGCGCCTTCTGCCAGGAATGGCTCTCCAGTGTTCAAATCAAGTAGTCTTTTCCTCACAAATGGTTCAATTTTTTCTAACTCCATAATCTCCTCATAGAAATGATTTTATCCAAAAATAACCGCTGTTCAATAGTTTTTATACCGGAGTAAATTTATCTCTTTCTACCCCTTTCAAATATAAAGTCGTATTTTTTTACACCCATATATTCAGCAACATAATCACATTTTGCCCTTAAGAGGAAGAAGACCTCCCTGTCTATATCAACAAGGGTTTCAGTGTTTGCATGTCCCTTTGCAATAACAATATCAACATCATAAAATATCTTTCTGAAATCTTCTGATACCTCTTCCATGATTATTCCCAGGGAATCAGAACCTGTTTCCACAATCTCAGCAATATTCTCAATTCCTGTTCCATATACATCCTTTATTGTAATGTCATTTATCACAGGCCCGGACTTAACTGCAACCATTCTCTTTAGTCCTGTTATTTCTTCAAGGAGAACCCTGTCAAAAATAATTTCACCTGCATTGTCTGCTATCAGTAGTAGGGATTCTGCCTCTTTTAACCTTTCTCTAAAAATTTCTTTCTCGTCCTTTTTAAATTCAAAATGGAGTTCCTCTTCCAGTTTTTCAAAGTCAAGATGAATCTCTCCACTAACACCAAGGTCTATTGCATTCCCCAGTGCAGAGACCTTTAACGCAGCACCAAGTGGATCATGTGAATTCCTGACATACTCTTTGAGAAGAGGGTAAACCTGCAACGCAATCTCATTCTCTCTTCTCTTTTCCTCAAGGTATGGATCGTTTTTCCCTGTCTCCACCCTTATAATCCTGCTTATGATTGTCCCCATATGTGCAGGTGTCTTATCAGGTTTTATACTGGCAATCCCCCTGGCAACCTTTATCATGAGTTCTGTATTGTTTTCTTCCCCAACAAACTTCATTGTCCTCAATGCAAAGTTCATTGCACAGGGAAAGCACACAGGCTTTATTTTCATTTCCCCTCCCTAAAGTGTTCAAACCCCTCTGGAGATACAGGTTTGTTGTCAAGGTTAATACCAACCCCTTCACCCACCTCTCCAATTCTGGTGACATAGTCCTCTTTAATGTCATCAGGTGAAGTGAATAGAAGTTCATACTCCTCTCCACTATTCACAGAGAATACAACAGGGTGTAAACCTCTTTCTTTGCAATAATACATGGCATCCTGATTAATCGGGATTGCCTCACCAGCAAGATTTATTGATACACCATTTATCCTGCTTATCCTCTCTGCGTCTCTTAAAAGTCCATCTGATATATCAATCATTGATGTAATATTGTATTTCTCCACAAGTTCAATGCCTTCTTTTATCCTGGGAAGTGGTTTTATAAATTTTTCTGTTGCTCTTTCTCCTGACAAAAAAAGTTCAAGCCCTGCCCTTGAACCACCAAGGTCACCTGTGACATAAACATAATCACCAGGTCTTGCTCCTCTTCTCATAATTGGTTTCTCTGCCTTACCAACAATGGTGAATGAAAGCACAGCAAGCATAGAAAATACGGTATCACCACCTGCAAGTTCCACTCCATATATACGGGCAAGTTCAGAAACACCCTTAACCAATTCTTTGATCACTTCACCACTTTCCCCTGCTATACCTATAAAAAAATATTCGGGTTTTCCACCCATGGCTGCTATATCACTCAGTGCACCTGCAAAACTCCTCCAACCAGCATAATAAAGAGGAAGCTCTTCAGGGAAATGGGTTCCCATAATAAAAATATCCTTTGTTATAATCCTGTTATCAATCACTGCACAATCATCACCAATGAATTTAGATGAAAAAAGGTCGCCTATATATTCTATTATAAAATCTTCAGTCCTTTTCACCCTTCACCCTTATCTTCAACTCCTCTTTCTTTTTTTCAAGTGATTTTATAATGGAATGAATGGGTTCACTCCCTCCACCTACAAGCAAACCTGTAAGAAAATAATCCACTATATTCAATACAGAATAAGGGTTGTTCGTTGTCCATACACCAAGATTTGTGAACACACCAAGTTTTGAAAATATCCCGATCCTTCCAAAGAATGTGATGATAAGAGAAACTCCGGTGCAAAGAAACCACATAACCCTTTTTCTCCTCTTTCTGGGAATGAAATCACTTATCTGCTCAAGAGACCTTTCAACCACCACAGAAAGCGCAATAATTCCAAAAAGTATCCCCATTTATCACCTCCGTAAAAAAGGGGGGCTTAAAGCCCCCCGCTCCAGTTCACATACTTACTTTACAATGTTCTTCAGCCCGGTTCCAGGCTTGAAAACAGGAACCTTCCTTGCAGGCACCTTGATGATCTGGGATGGATCCCTTGGATTCCTTGCCTTCCTGGCCTTTCTCTTCCTGACCATGAACGTTCCGAAACCAACAAAGGTGACCTTGTCGCCCTTTTTGAGTGCCTTGGTGATTCCACCGAGCATTGCCTCAACGGCCTTCTGTGCCTGCTTCTTACTGAGCCCTGCCTCTTTTGCAATGTGTTCAACCAACTGCTTCTTGTTCATCTAAACCTCCTTGTTTATTTTAGATATTTTAAACATGTTTTATCAATTTGTCAAGAGGGAAAGTGTAAAAAATTGAGGAATAGCAAGGGTTTACGACCACCAAAATTCTGAAACACATGTACCTACTTGGATTTATAGTTATTGAAGGTTATTTTCTGATAATCAAGAAGTTATATTTTGTATAGTGAAATGGTGGTTTGTTGTTGACGAAAAGGAAAACTTGCTTAATATAGTCCTATGAATAAAAGGGTACTTGTTATTGGTCTTGATTGTGCAGAACCCAGCCTGGTTTTTGAAAAATGGGCTGACCAGCTTCCGAATCTTTCAAGGCTGAGAAGCAATGGGATCTGGGGAAGGCTTGAAAGCACAATACCTCCTATCACTATTCCTGCATGGGCCTCAATGATGACAGGAAAACTTCCAGGAACACTGGGATTCTATGGGTTCAGAAACAGGAAGGATTATTCTTATGAAGGGCTCTCCTTTGCTACTTCACTCATGCTAAGAGAAAAGACTGTATGGGATTATCTGAAAGACAAAAAATCCGTTGTTATAGGTTTCCCCCCATCCTACCCCCCAAAACCCATAAACGGGGAACTCATTTCCTGTTTTCTAACCCCAGGTATTGACTCCAACTTTACCTATCCAGAGGAATTAAAAGGCGAAATTCTTGGAAGGTTTGGAGAGTATCTCCTTGATGTTAGAAATTTCAGAACAAATGATAAGGTATGGCTGAAGGATGAGATATTCAAACTTGGTAAACAGAGAATGGAGGTTGCCAGATACATGATGGAGACAAGGGACTGGGACTTTTTCTTCTTTGTGGAGATGGGTGTTGATAGGCTCCATCATGGTTTCTGGAAATTCTTTGATAAAGAACACAGAAAGTACGAACCAGGGAATCCTTTTGAAAATATAGGGATTGAATACTATAAAATGATAGACAGTTACATTGGAGAACTCATTGATGCTGCTGGTGATGATACAATGATAATGGTGGTATCTGACCATGGAGCAAAAAGAATGGAAGGTGGAATTGTAATAAACAAGTTTCTCATGGATGAAGGATACTTAAAATTGAAGTCCCACCCTGAAGGAATTTACAAATTAAAGGATGCTGAAATTGACTGGGAGAACACAATTGCGTGGGCAGAGGGAGGATACTATTCAAGGGTTTTCATTAATGTTAAGGGAAGGGAACCAAATGGCAAGGTTTTAGAAGAAGATTACGAAAAGGTGAGGGATGAACTCATAGAAAAGATAAAGGGGATTCCTGACCACAATGGAAATCCCATGAAGACCAGGGCTTACAGACCCGAAGAGATATATCCTGAGGTAAAGGGCATCCCACCAGACCTCATTGTTATCTTTGGGGATTTGTACTGGAGGGCAGTTGGCTCACTTGGATTTGAAAGCATATACACCTTTGAAAATGATACTGGTCCAGATGACGCAAACCATGCACAGCACGGTGTCTTCATACTTTCTCCTCATGAGAAAAATGGTGAAAGAAAAGGATTACACATAACAGATGTGGCTGGAACACTTTTTGATATTTACGGTATTGAACCAGAAGGGAAGTTCATGGGTAAAAGTGTATTAAGGGAGGTAGAGAATGAACAGGAATGAAGGGTTTGTTGTATGGTTTACCGGTCTTCCGAGTTCAGGGAAGTCAACCCTTGCGCAGAGGTTGAAAGACGAACTGATAAAAAGGGGGTTCAGGGTTGAGGTGCTTGATGGTGATGTTGTGAGGGAGCACATATCAAGGGGTCTTGGGTTCTCAAAGGAAGACAGGGATGAAAATATAAGAAGGATATATCATGTTGCCTATCTTTTAAAGAGGAACGGTGTGGTTGTAATCACTGCTGCAATATCACCATACAGGGAGATAAGGCAGGAGGCAAGGGAACTATTGAAAGACTTTGTGGAAGTATATGCATCATGCCCTGTTGAGAAGTGCATTGAAAGGGATGTGAAGGGAATGTACAAAAAGGCACTTGCTGGCGAGATTAAAAACTTTACAGGAATTGACGACCCCTATGAACCCCCTGAAAACCCTGAGGTAATATGTGAAACAGATAAGGAGACCGTTGAGGAATCCGTTAAAAAAATTATCAACAAGTTGATAGAGATGGGATATATTGAACCCACTGATGAAGATGTATATACAGAGGAAGAAGAGGAGATAATAAAGAAGAGGCTTGAAGACCTGGGATATATTTAATGAAAAGACTTTTCATCCTCAGTATTGACGGAGTCCCATACTCTCTTCTCACTTCACTAATAGACATGGGGGTCATGCCTTTCTTCAAATCCCTTATAACAGAAAAGGGGTTCAGGCGTTACAACTCTGTCCTACCCACAATCTCATCAGTGGCTTGGGCAAGTTTTATGACAGGTAAAAATCCTGGTGCACACGGGATTTTTGGTTTTATTGACAGAAGGCCTTCTCCTTTCAAACTCTATCTACCAACAGGAAAAAATCTCAGGTCAAAAACCCTTTTTGAAATTGTGTCAGATGCAGGGAAAAGAACCATATCTTTCAATGTTCCCATGACCACACCACCAAGAAAGGTGAATGGGGTCATGGTCTCTGGGTTTCTGTCCACAAAACTCCATTCTGCAGTCCATCCGCCAGAGATTGCACAGAAACTTGAATACATCGGGTATATTATTGACGTTGACCCTTCCCTTGCCTTAAAGGACGAATCTACCTTCTGGAAACAGGTTTATAATGCCCTTGAAGGAAGGAAAAATGCTGTGAAAACATTTATTGGTCAGGAATGGGACATGTTCATGCTCCACATTATGGAGACTGATAGGGTTAATCACTTCTACATCCACAATCCTGAAAAACTTCACTCCTTTTACACGGAACTTGACCATTACATAAAAGGGATTTTTGAATACATACCTGACGATGCAGATGTTCTTCTTCTTTCTGACCATGGTTTCTGCTCCATTGAAAAAGAGTTCTATGTTAACACTTATCTCTCCCGGAAGGGACTATTGAAGTTTAAGGTTGAAGACCCAAAGTCACTGAACGAAATGGACAGTTCCACCATTGCCTATTCCCTTATTCCTGGAAGGATTTATCTAAATCTAAAGGGAAGGGAGGAAATGGGTTCAATTCCACAGGGTGATTACAATAGGGTAAGGAATGAGATTGTGGATATGCTGGGAGAACTTGTTGACAATGGCATCATAAAGAGGGTATGGCTGAAAGAAGAACTGTACAGCGGTCCATTCCTTGATGAGGCACCTGATATAATACTTGAGCCTTTTGATGGAATAGATATTAAAGGGGATATAAACAGAAAAGAACTTTTTGGCAAATCCAGTATAAAGGGCATGCATACACTTGAAGATGCGTTTATACTGTGGATAGGAAAAGAACTGAAAGGGAATAACAGTTTCTCCATAATTGACATTGCTTCCTCCATACTGGATGAACTGGGTGTTGGAAGACCTCCTGATATGGAGGCCTCAGGATGTCTCGCATAAATATAAAGCGCGTTATTTTTATATGTGGATTTATCTTTTCACTCCTTATTTTTTTTCTTCCAATAAATGGTCTCAGTCCTGAAGGTAAAAAATCAATCGCCCTATTCCTATTGATTTTTTCCATGTGGGTATCAAACATAATTCCCCTGGCTGTAACAGGGCTTCTGGTCTTCGTACTCATACCTGTCCTGGGAATACTATCACCCACAAGCTCATTCAGCCTTCTTGGTAATCGTGCAGTCTTCTTCATACTGGGGGCATTCATTCTATCGGGTGGAATTATGAAGAGTGGTTTATCCAGAAGGGTTGCAATGCTACTGATAAGAAGGTTTTCTGGTAATGGTAACAAACTCCTCATAGGCATATTTCTTACATCTGGTATCCTCTCTTTTTTCATGCCTGAACATGCAGTTGCTGCAATTCTTTTCCCTGTAATACTTGAAATTGCACACAATTTCAAGATAAGACCGGGCAGGTCAAAGATATCCAGATATCTATTTTTATCCATGGCCTGGGGATGTGTTGCAGGAGGTGTAGGAACCATGCTTGGTGGTGCAAGGGCACCCCTTGCTGCTGGACTGCTCTATCAGTCATTTGGTATCAATATAGGGTTTATAGAATGGGCAAAGTATTCCCTACCTGTTTCCATAACAATACTCGTTCTATTTTCTCTATATTTTATGTTCCTGAAAAACCTTGAAGGGTTTGAAGTTGTTGAATTATTACACCCAGATAAAAAACTGAAACCAATTGAGATAAAGACAGGGGTTGTTTTTCTCTTCACACTAATTCTCTGGGTATTCTTTAACAGGTGGATTGACATAAGTGTATCCGCCCTGATTGGTGCAGTTCTTTTATTCATTGTGGGGGTTCTCAAATGGAAGGAGGTGGAAGAGTATGTGAACTGGGGGATTATACTTATGTATGGAGGAGCAATTGCACTTGGTGAAAGCCTGTTGAGGACTGGTGCAGCGGATTATATAGCAAGGGTTGTATTGAGTCCATTTGTTCAGACATATGGAACTGCGTTTGTCTCACTTGTTATCGTAACCGTAATTCTCACAGAAGGAATGAGCAATGTTGCAGCAGCCTCTCTGGTTCTGCCAATTGGATTTGGTGTTGCACGGGCGTATGGTTATAATCCTGTTTTATTAACACTTGGAATTGGAATTGGTGCAGGGCTTGCCTTTCTCCTTCCCACTGGAACTCCACCCAATGCGATTGCCCTTTCTTCAAACTTTCACTCTGTTGGTACAAGCATTAAAAAGGGACTTGTTATTGAGGTTATCTCTATTGTTATCCTGATTATCTTTGGCCTATTTGTGTGGCCTCATATGGGGGTGGGCAGATGAAAAAACACCTTCTTATCATTACTGCCCGTGATGATACACCCATTGTGGATGAGTGGTTGCAGGAAAGAAATGAACCACTTGACATAATCTATATTCTAAATGAAGAGATACCTGAAGAGGTATCCTCATGGATGCTCTATACAGGATTTCTTGGTGAAAAGCCCACAGAGGATGTGGTGAATGCAATAAAAGAGGAGATGCGTATTCGTGGAGAAGAGAGGCTTGAAATGCTCAAGGAGAGGTTTTCAGTAATAAAAGAGGTGCAGGTAACTTCTGAAAGTGTTGAGAATGTAATAGAGGGAAACAAGGGTAAATACCCAGAAATCTTTATTGCAAAGAGGAAAAATATAGAGGAGGTAAGATGAAGATTGATATTCCGGATTCCCTTTACACAAAACTTGAAGCAGTGGCAAGGTCTGGGGGATGGAAGGATGTGGAAAGCCTCATAATCTTCCTTTTAAGAAAAGGTGTTCAGGAACAACAATCCTATGAGGATATCCCTGAGGAAGAAAAGGAAGAGATAAGAAGAAAATTGAAAGAACTGGGTTATCTGTAGATAATCTATTTGCCCAGCAGAATTAACACCCTTTATCCATGTTTTAGTGAAGGAAGGTTTTTTGCATAGTCTTATGAAATTCCTTCAAAAGCCTCAGAGATTTATTATGTCCTTTAATCTCCACTTTTTATAAATTTTAAACGAACCCTTGACAAATTAAATCTTTTTATAAAAATTAGGTATGCCTAACTTAGACAAGAAGGTTTTGAATAACTTAAATAGATGTATTGAAGATTGTTTAGGATATGTTCTTACTGAGCATATAAAGGTTTTTATGGTGGGTAAAATAGTCCAGAGAAAGAGGAACAGAATTGACCATGTAACAGCGGATCGGAATACTTATGTTAAATTGTGATAATTTTTTTACCTTTAAAGTTAGGATATCCTAATTTTGTTAGGGTCAACAAACAAACCAAAAGGAGGTGAAGATGTTTAAGAAGCTGTTGGTGTTCGCTTTTGTTCTGGCTCTTGTTCTTCCAGTTAATCTGTTTGCTGGTGATCCGGTTGTCGGGTGTCCACTCGGAGTAGAAAGTGGTAAAGTCTGGCTCCACTCTACAACCTACTACATCTCCGCCAACAAGGCATACTGGAATGATTCTCCCACAGATACCCCAGAAATGGTTGCGATGCCAGCAGGATGGCATGCTAAAATCCTGAAATCATCCTACAGGACTCAATTTGGTATAACCAGCAGACTTTCCGGGGGTTTTCTTTTGACCTACTGGGACAAAGATATTGCAAAAGAGGTCTGGAAGCAAAAAAACGATGGTTCCTGGTTCAAAAAAACTAAGTCCTTTCATTCTTTTGGATTTGGTGACATCTGGGTTTATGGGGTTTACAAAATAATAGAAAATCCACCCAGGTTTGAGGCTATATCCCTTGGGGTAGGGTATAAATTTGATTCAGCGGATAATACCCTTGTTGTTCACGGTATTGGGAGTGGAGCCAAATCCATGAGGATTTCCTTTCTAACACATATTGACCTTATAGGTAAAATAGGTGAATGTTCTTCAATATGGTATGAGCATAGAGGAAAAGTGAGATACATAGAAGTAAAAAATGAGCAAGGAGAATCGGTTGAATGGGAAAAATCTGGGTGGGACCTGGGTGAGAAATATGGATATAATATTGGCATTGAGTATGAACTATCCGATCGTTTTAAAATTGTGCCGAAGTTTATGGGATGGTGGAAAACAGAGGACAGGAATAAGGATGGCGAAACTGTGGAAAATACAAGGTTTTATGAACATTCCATTGGAATAGTCGTTCAATACTTCCCGATAGGAACAGAGCATGAGCATTGTAAAATTATAGCCGGGATAAAGGCGCCTGTATTGGTTGTTAACAGCTTTAGTGCAACATTCGTTCCACAATTCATGGCTATGTGGACATTTTGATAAGCAGGGCGGGTATTATTCCCGCCCTTGCCTTAAATATAATTGTAATTCCTGGTTAAAAATCCCTGTATGGGCAATACCATAGATAACAATTTCATTCCCCTTGCAATATTTAATTTTTTGTGTAAAATATTTCTGCAAGTCGGGGCGTAGCGCAGCCTGGTTAGCGCACCAGCTTGGGGTGCTGGGGGTCGGTGGTTCAAATCCACTCGCCCCGATTACATTCCAGGGATAGAAATGAGTTTATTCTTTTTTTTCATACATCATCTTGGCCACTTCCTGCCAAGGCCAGTTGCCGAATTTATCACCCGCAGAATTGCGGATATATGTTATTTTACCCTGTACAGGGAGGGAAGGAACAACTATCTTAAAAACATTGAACCCGCAATAGGTGGATTCTCCTCAAAAAAGGAGATGCTTGAGATGGGATTAAAAGGTGTGAGGGATTTTGCAGTATTTGTTTATGAGTTTCTCCTCGTTCCCAGACTTAAAAAATGGAATTACAAGAGATTTATGATACCTGTAAACTTTGAAAGGGCTGCTGAGGCATTCAAAAAAGGAAAAGGTGTAATCATCCTTACAGCTCACCTGGGAAACTATGAATGGGGTGCTGTTCTGTTAAGACTTTTAGGATACCCTTTGAGTGTGATTACAATAAAATCAGATAATCAATATATAACGGAATTCTATGAACATAAGAGAAGGTCTCAGGAGATAGAGGTGATTTACACCGGGAAGGCAAGCATAGGAGCAATAAAGTCTCTGAAAAGGGGCAAGATGGTGGCCATTGTGGGTGACAGGGTTTTTACAGAGGACGGAATAGAGGTTGAGATATTTGGGAAGAAAACACTGCTCCCCAAGGGACCCTTCTACCTTGCACTCCTTACAGGTTCACCATTAATTCCTGCCTTCTCTGTTAAAGAGAGGGATGGGAAATATCATGTTTACTTTGAACCTGAGATAAAGATTGAACAATATGGGGACACAGAACTCACCATTGAGAAAAACATTGACAAGTGGGCAAAGATACTGGAAAAATACATAAAGAGGTATCCTGAACAGTGGCATAGATTTGACAGGGTATGGATAGAGTAATCCTGCTCCTGCCAGCATACAATGAAGAACCAAGAATCCCCAATACCATAAGAATGGTAAAAACGGCTATTGAGAACATCAAAAACTATAGTTTTACAATACTTGT
>Ga0180300_10001357_pt1 | contig 11292 bp, 4 predicted proteins | sample GuaBasSediGuay15_FD_121798 | JGI IMG/M metagenome (GOLD analysis project Ga0180300, IMG submission 121798) | Subseafloor sediment microbial communities from Guaymas Basin, Gulf of California, Mexico - Guay15, Core 4569-2, 21-24 cm | ecosystem: Environmental > Aquatic > Marine > Hydrothermal... | reverse complement strand
TGCAGAAACAGGTTTGGGAACGACAATTGCGATATTCTTCCCATAACCAATAACTTTCTCATTCTCATCTAACTCAATCACAAGATTATTCTCAGATGGTGCTATCCCAGGCCCAATATCCGGAGCTCCATAATCGTAAGCAACAAGAGCATAGTAATATGTTCTACCATTTTGAACATTATTATCTATAAAATAATGCGTTATACCCGTTTCATCACCCAGGTAATATCCCATACCGTTAACAAGTCCAAAATCTGTAAAACCAGACTTTCCATCTTTCAAATCACACTGAAATATCGGCTTATAAAACATCGGAGTTCCATAACCATCAGTAATAACCTGGGAATCATGAAAATATGGATCAGTAGACCGATATATCTTATATCCCTCAAAATCATTCACATTACCAACGAAAGGATCGCGAGTTCTAGTATCAGCAACATTATCCCAGGTAAGAATCACTTTTCCATCACCAGGTGTTGCAAACAGGGTTGGCATTTCAGGTGGGCTGGCAAAACGATAGTCTTTCTCATATATTACTTGAACTATCCTTTTTAACTGAAATAATGCGGGAGCATCGTGACTTTCAGACTCTAATCCCTCAAGTGGATCATATGAATGTAACTCAGACATTGATATTCTTTCTGTCCTTCCTTTATAAAGAGGGAATGGTCCTGAAGCAAACACTTCTATTAGATTCGAAATTACACCAAAATATTCCATCAAAGTATCCGATGCAATAATATCCCACATTACCTGATCATTTTTAAACCAAGCTGTGGTATTGGACTGTGCATGGCTTGGAACTGGAAACATCCTAAAGCTTGTTAAACCAACCATATCAGACTCTGAAACATCCGTTGCTGCAAAGTTTGGCTCGCAACCTATACCCTCTTTAAAATCTGGCTTATGGTTACATTCCCCTTCATCAGGTCCAGTATAATTGATTTCTCCAGGGCCAACTCCATCAAGACCTACATCATCCCCAGCAAATTCTGTTATTTGATATACCCCATCTCCATTCAAATCTTCTCCATCCTGCCAGTCCTGATCTTCATCTGCATCCCAATGCTCCTTTAAATCTTCCTCCTTCAAATTATAGAACGCTAAAAACTTCTCTAAGTCATGTATCCCATCAGTAGGACCAACTATTCGAGTCGCCTCGTTATCTCTTTTTTCATCAATTATCCCGTCATCATCATTATCAACCCCATCATAGGGTAATCCGGGGCTTTCCAGATACGCAAAACCCATTACCCCCGTTCTACCCCCAGCATAACCTATTCCATCCTTATCCCACGAATATGCCATATCTAATAGCTTATCAAAATATGCGATCTCGTCATCTGCTTCGCCTCCAATGCCGTTATCAACCCAATATCCAAATGCTACATAAGGCAAATCATACTCTGAAATGTTAGCAATGTTGTACTCCCAGAAAATGCAATCCCTTGCCTGTGGATTATTCCACTGAAACCCCCTTGCTTCCACTCTTATACCAAGACCTCCCCATGGTTCTCCCTTTTGAATAGTAACGCTCGGCCTCTTATCACCAATCCTTCTTCCCGGCCTCGGATAGTATCTAACATAGTCCTCAGGCCCAAGATATTCAAGGTCCTGCGCATCATTCACTACAAAATAGGTTTCCAGATCAGCATAAGTTACTCCTCTTCCAAATCTACCATTCCACTCCCCCGGCCACTTTAGCTGGTCATTTGGAGCTGGCCATCCCTGAGGGGGCCACGAATTGGGTTTATTACTCATCGCAGGGTAGTCTTGGGCTTCATTGAAATAACCAAACACAGGATAAAATCCCCATGGGGTACCATCAACAGGATTAGCATCCATCTCTTCTCTATAACTCGTCTGTAAAAAATATAGAACATGGTATTTATCAGGGTGAGATAAGATATTTAAAATATCAGTTTCGGGAATGGTATCAGGATTGGTAACCGTTGGATTATCAGACTTTTTTATAAAGACTTTTGCACCTATAAGCAAACCAATCCCATCCAGAGCTCTCTGCATATCAGGACCATAAGGCCACCCCGAAAACTCAGGCCCCACTTCACCACTATACCAATTCGATAGCTCGGTTGTATTTTTAAAGTATAAATACACTCTATTCCCATTCATTACCCCAGCGCGGATTGCAGCAATATCTCCAGCTGGATCATCAGGACCTTCATATTTTTTACCCTGCGGGAACACTACCGATACAATTGATATACCAATTAATATCAACCTTAAGATCTTCTTCTCCATTATTTCACCCCAACGACTAATATGATAATACCAAACCTATCTTAATTGTTCTTGGTGTTACATAGGCTGAAGGATTTTTATATACTTCATCATATATACTAAAATTACTCCTATATGATTCTATATCGGAAGGCCTAACAATAGCAGTATAAGCCCTCCCTGTTTGCCCATTTACCCACACTTCATTTAGTCTATCGAAAATATTATAGACCGACCATTCAAGCTTTAAATTTATCCCTTTTATTCTTGCTATGTTATAATAACCAGTTGCATCAAAGGAATACGAAGGTCTTTTATAATCATTATTAGGATATAGATTTATCCGCGAAATCCTATTCTCAGGAATTGGGCTCCAAGTATATGGTGTTCCTGAATTATAATAACCTGTAAGAGTAGCACCCCACTTAGGTGTATTATATCCAATCGATATATTAAAAGTGTGTCTCTGATCCCAACTCATTGGAATATATCTAATAATCGGATCCATATTATTCCCTTCTCTGTTGAAATTCTGCTCCGGAGTATCTGCATTCCCACGGGTGTACTGAAGAGTATAATTAGCAAAAACACTTAAATTCCCACTTACATAATCAATTTTTACCTCCAGACCTCGTGCATTTCCATAATCCTTATTAGTATATATCCCGTACTTAATCTGGTTATAGGTTGTTACAACCTTTGTACTCAAAAGGTTATATATGTCCCTATAAAACAACGTAACTTCAAGACCAAGATTTTTAACTAATTCTTGCCACAAACCTATTTCGTAAGTTACAGTTTTCTGAGCTTTTAACTGCGGGTTACCAACGGTAGACTCAAAATCCCTTGGTCCCACTATGAACGAGTGATTCTGATAGAATGCATAAAGCGGGGGTATTTGAAAGAAATGACCATAGCTAAAATGCAACACAGCCGCATCACTAAGTTGATACGCAAAACCAAATCTGGGACTTAACTGTATTTTTGGATCAGCTTTAATGTAAGTAGACATCATTGAATCAGGCAGCAAAAGTTGATTTGCGGGATTCCTTAAATTAGATGGATAGTAAGCATTCGGATTAAAATAATCGTATCTCAAGCCCAAATTTATCACCATTTCTTTGAATTCCATCTTATCTTGAATATACAAAGAATATTCGTACGGTTTAACCACATAGACATCTGCCCAACGTGTAGAGTCAGGATATATCACTGGTTCATATAATATATCCGCAGAGTCAGTACCGGCATATTTATTTCTTATTATATGCCACTGGTTATCCAATATGTGTTGGGTATATTCAACACCCGACTTAATACTGTGATGTTGGTTGGCTTGCCATGTTATGTCAAATTTCGCTGTATTATCCGTCTGATATCTTTTACTATGTCCCTTACCTAAATATTCTCCGAATCTATTATAAACCCCCTCTTCGCCCCCTGTGAAAAACCAGCAACCATCTGAATTCAAATATTTATCGTTAATATACCTCGAATCAAGAGGGTCAGAATATCTGTACCACCCATAAAAACTTTTTAACTTAGATAACTTCAATTCATAGAAAAGGCTTGTACTTATCATATGATTTATCTGGACCGCGAATAAATTGCTATTCCTATAAGTTGTATTTAATCCATCAGGATTATATTTAAATTGATGGTTATAACCATGCCACTGATCTCTATTCTGCGTATGCAGAAATGCCACCTTCATATTTCTTATAAATCTAAACGTCAACTTATTTAATAACGAAAAATTCTTGCTCCAATTCATCGGTACATATTTATTATCACCCGTGTGTTCTGAATACCACAACTGGGGATTTAATGATGAAAAATTACTATAATCGGTTACCCTAAATCTTCTGATCCCATTTAAATGACCCTTGTTTTCCTGTTTCCTCAGGTTAACAAAAAAGTTAATATGATCCTTTATGATAGGGCCACTAATTTGGAATTTAAAATCCTTATTTCTATCAATTTCCGACTCTTTTAACCCTATAAATATATCATCATGGGTGGTATAGTAATTTGAAAAGCTACCAGATATAAAGCCATGGAAATCATTCCCACCATCCTTTGTTACCATATTGACCACACCGCTCATTGCCTGTCCGTATTCCGCATTAAATGTCCCGGTTATAACTTCAAGATCCCTGACAGCCTCAGGCTCTATATCAACTGCAGAATATCTCCCATCATACAGCTCATCGACCTGAATACCATCAATCATATAAGAAACCTCTGTATCCCTTCCCCCTCTGAAATGACCAGCTACAACTCCCGCCTGCATACTGATTATTGAACCAATATTTTCCACTGGCAACTGTTCTATTTGATCTGACGAAATGTTCTTGATAGTCCCGGTCTGGTCTTTCTTAACAGCAATCTTTTCTGCCTCTACTACGATAGTTTCTCCCTTAATCAATGTCTGCTCAAGATGGAAATCAATATATGTAGTTCTATTCACAGAAACCTTAACGCCCTTTATCTTTTCTATCTTGTAGCCAATAACCTGTGCTATAATAGTATAATCTCCCGGCGGAACGTTTATAATGAAATAACTGCCATTATTATCACTTGCGCTACCCAAACTTGTGCCTTCAAGCCATATATTAGCCCCCGGAATCGGTTCACCCGTTTTTGCATCCACCACTCTCCCGGCAATTTTACCTGTAGTCTGAGAATACATTACATTTACCAACAACATAGATATTGTTAATAGCCTTATTATCTTGTCCTTTCTCATAGCCACTCTAACCTTTTTAGATAACGAACATTATTGTGATAAAAAAGGGGGAGGGAAATCAATACCCCCTCCCCCTTTTTTAAGGCATACTTTCACTTCACCAAAATCATCTTTTTGGTCTCTACGAAGGTACCAGCTTTAATTTTGTAAATGTATATACCAGATGGAAACGAAGTAGCATCCCATTTAACCTGGTACATCCCAGCTGGCAAATACTCATTAACAATCTCATCAACTTTCCTACCAAGAATGTCGTATATCGCAAGCTCCACTTTCTCTGGAGCAGCTATACTAAATGTGATAACTGTTGCCGGATTGAAGGGATTAGGATAATTATCGTACAATCTATATTCAAGTGCAACAGAACCATTATCAGGAACTATACCAACAGAAACATCGGTTGTATCACCTATCCAGGTGTATGTCCATTCCGTTGGATACTGCCATTGATGATCTGTGCTATTCGGTGACAGTCCAACATTACCTTCCCAGCTCCCATCATTGTCATGAAAATAGATATCAATAGGAATTCTCATACCATTAACAGGATGGAATCTCACATCCTCATCCAGTTTTATACTATCAAGAGGAATCTTGGCTTCAATCACATAATCCGGGTTAAATCCTTCAAAATAGTAATTCTCTGTACCAGATTCGTATAGCACTACACCACCCTTAGTATCATGGTGGAAACCTGTTTCATTCATATATAGAGAATAGTCAGGTTCTTCGCCTCTGTTAAAATATGTGTGCATTGGACCTCTCCAATCATACAACCCAATGAAAAGTTGCAACGCATCAGAATTCCACCAATCCGTCGAAGGATCATAATTATACACATTATCAACTACATCTGCAGCTATGTACAAATAATCATCATCAATAGCAAGATAAACAGTAGCATTTAAATCATTTTCATCTGTTACAGTACCAGCTGGTACATGCCCGGTAGTGGGATTAATCACGAACGGCATAATTCCTTCCCACTCATCAAATGACCCATCGGCCACAAAGTTCTGAGGTGGACTCAGAGAGATTGTCGGGCGTGCTTTTGCCGTGTTCGTAAAAGGCTCCTGTGTAACTCCAGGTTCACCCAGGTTTCCAGCAGCATCTTTACACACTACAGCATAATAATAGGAAACATCCTTATCTTCTAACGGATAGTACAACCGATGAATAGCACCCTGTACCCCTTCTAACACATCACTTGCAATTACATCCACACTCGGATCGTTTAAATCGGTTATCGGCTTTCTGCTTGCATACACTGTATAGGTTTCTCCTGTTTCATCAGGCACATCTTGCCAGCTAACCAGATTGTAATACTGACCCGCCGTTACATTCACATTTTGTACAGCAGCAGGGGGAATATTATCAATCATTGGGTTACCAATCCATACATTATCTAAATAAACTATCTCTCCATAACCCGTTGTGTGATCAGTAACCAATATCTTAAATCGATAAAATCTGGTGGAATCCATCTCGCCTTCTCTCATTGTGGCACCATCCCAGGCTCCACTAAATCTATAAAAATCTTTCAAAGCCACCTTAACAAGCTTCCATGTTCCATCAAATCCAATCTCATCCTCAGTTATAGTATAACCTGCCTCAAACTCCAGATCCGGGGTATCATCACTTCCATTTCCATCATTATCCACCCAACCATCAACATCATCATCAGTCAAAACCAATTTCAACTCACCAATTCCTGCTGGAGCCTTAATCCAGAACTTGATACTATCCCGAGTCCATGTATACCCCAAATCCTTTGGACTATCCATTGTAAACATCAAACCATCCCATGCCTGAGTAGGTAGTTTCCACTTAATGCTGTTTGTCAAACCACCATCTATATCTTCCTCATCGGTTATCATAAATGCTCCGGTATTACCCCAGGCATTTGACAGAGTTACGTTATTCGGTACAGCCTTACCGTTAAAGAATACCACCGCCACACTTCTAGGTCCTTTCAGTACCAAATGATCAAGAATAACAACACCCTGCGCATCATCTCCCTCGCCAGCTCCACTCATTGAAAATTCAAATGAGAAACCCTTAATCTTATCCTTATCAAGCACCCCATTGCCGGGGATTCCAGCCCATCCTGTTAAATTAAAACCCTCACCACTCCAATAGTCTCCAGAGATCAACGGTATTTTGATTTCATGCCAGCCTGGTTCGTCATCCAAAATGTAATGAAACGAATAATAATACTCGCATTGCATCACATCATAAGTTTTATTTCCATTTTCTGAATCACTAACGTCGTGCAAATTGAATCTCAAATGTACTCTACCAGATAATGTAGATTTCGTTTCATTATAATACCAGAATGAAACAGTATCATAACTTGACCAGTCATAGACGCCATTTGAATCAGGATACCAATGCTCAAGTTTAGCATATCCTCCCCAGCTCTCGCTATTATGAGTTGACCACTCTAACCTCATAGCACCAGAACCGAATTTCACTGGGTCACTTACATAACTGACATGCACATAGGCCTTTGTCGAATCTGAATGCTCACTTGTCTGATAATGGCCACCATGCTGCGTAACAGCATTAACATGTTCAAACCATGCCCAGTAGTTAGGGTCTGCAGGAGCTTGATCAAAATTATTAATTACCTTCTCCTGCGCAACTGCAAACACAGCAAAAACGAAAAAAATTAAGACAAAAGATAACAAAACTCTTCTCATAACTCTCTCCTCTCTTTTACCTATTATATATCTCCATCTTTTCAAGTTAACATGACAACTACTAAATGTTAACACACCCCAAGCAGCAACTTCATCAAGCACCTTCAGATCCCACAAAAATCAGACCAATTAACTTCTGTATATCCTACCATAAAGACGCTTTTCAAAAACTCTTCTATCTCAAATATGAAGGCTGGCACAATACATTATAATTTTGATATCATTTAGTTATATTACTGATAATTCAGATTCAACTATTAGCTGATAAAAAGTGGGAAGGAACTTCTGTATGTACCCAACTCAAACACATGACATACACTTATGGAAATCAAATTTCTACGAGGGTTTCAAGTGTCAAATTCCATAAGTTTACTAAAATTAATCAGGTTACATAGTAAGGCAACTTCTCCCTATTTTTTCACATTTAAAACTTCTCTTACCTTCAACAAAAGATCATGTATTGAATATGGTTTCTGAATAAAGTTAATATTATCTCTAATGACACCACTTTGCATTATTACATTTGGGGTATACCCAGATGTATAAATAACCTTTATCCCTGGGTATAATTTAGCCACGCTATCTGCAAGTTGTCTACCATTCATACCGGGCATTATTAAATCCGTTATTAGAAGTTCTATAGAATCTCCATGTTCTTTCACAATCTCAAGGGCTTCCAAAGGGCTAATTGCTGTAAGAACTTTATAGCCAAACTTCTCTAAAATAGTTTTGCCCATCTCAAGAATATTTATCTCATCTTCTACCATTAAAATTGTTTCATTACCATATAAATCTCTCTCCCTTATTTGCTGATTAACTTTCACTGCTTCCTTACTTATTTCCTCCTTACTTTTATATTGCGGGATATAAATCTTGATAGTGGTTCCCTTACCCAGCTCGCTATAGGCGTCAATGTAACCGTTATTCTGTTTTACAATTCCGTAAACCGTTGAAAGACCTAACCCTGTTCCTTTACCTACCTCTTTGGTTGTATAAAATGGTTCAAATATATGCTTAAGTGTTTCCCTATCCATTCCCCTGCCATTATCAGTGACCGAAATCATCACATAATTTCCAGGAATACAAGCAGCATGGATCCTACAATAACTCTCATCCAATTTCACATTTTTTGTCTCAATCACAATTTTTCCAACACCTGGACTTATCGCATCCCTAGCGTTCGTACACAGGTTTGTCAAAATTTGATCCACTTGAACAGGGTCAACTTTAATATCATACAAATCCTCTCCAGGAATCCAAACAAGCTCTATATTCTCACCAATAATTTCAGATAGAAGTTTTATAGTAGGTTCAATCACCCTATTAAGATTAACAACTTCCGGTTTGATCACTTGTTTTCTCGCAAAGCCCAAAAGTTGTTTAACCAAATCCGAAGAACGCATCGCAGTTTCATATATTTGCTTTATGTATTTCCTTGCTGAACTGTCAGAGGGTAAACTATTAAGTACAAGCTCTGTATCACCCATGATTATCGTTAACATATTATTAAAATCATGCGCTATCCCTCCCGCCGGTCTTCCAATAGCTTCTAATTTTTGCACCCGGGCAAGCTGAATCTGTAATTTTTCTTTTTCTTCCTCCACCCTTCTTAATCGCGTTATATCCCTTACAAACTCAACTATTCATATCACCTCCCCCGTATCACTATCTTTCATAGAATAGCTGAACAACTCAATCCATTGATCCTTTCCTGGTAATCCAGGAACTATTTCTCTTTCAGTCTTCCCAGTCTTCATGCATCTAACAGTGGGACAGGGATCACACGGCTTATCCCGATCACGATATGCTCGATAACATTTCTTCCCCTCAAGAGGAACATTCTCTGCATACCATTTATTCATAAAATCATTAACATATCTTATTGCTAAATCTGGGCCCAATACGGATATTCCTTCTTGTATAGCTGTTAGAATACTATCAAAAAACCTTCCTCTATCTTCTAAAGCCCGTTCCTTCTTTTTTTGATCAGTGGTATCTATTCCAATTCCAAACTTAAGCTCTCTACCATCCACCCACCTAATAATTGTATCCACCATCAGGAAATACTTGTTGAATACAGGATTGTAATATTCCCATTTATAAGACCTTCTACTTCCTTTTAAAATAACATCGTTTATGCAGAAATCACAGGGATGATCAAGATTTTGAAGTTCTCTATAACACAATTTTCCCGCTGGATCCCTGCCCAGTAAATCTTTAACATATTTATTTACAAGAACTATTTCATACGATCTGGGATCAGACAAACAAATAAACTGGTCGATGGTGTCAATCATGGACACAAGGGGCTCCCAACTACTCCTAAAATATGAAACAGAATACATATTAAAATCTCCACTTTTAAAAGCCGCATATGTTGATGAATAATTTTGTTAAATCAAAGAATTATAATGTTATAGTGCCAATTTATTGTGCCTTTCTCAAGGAAGAAGAAAATAGAAGAGAGATGGCAGCTTTATTCCTTATACGTTTTCTTCATCATAATAAAAATTGAGATTCTCAATTCCAGAAACCGCATTCAATTCTCTAAAAAGCCTGTGTTGATCCGTATCTTTTTTTAAGTGAATGTAATATGACAATTCAATTTCATTTTCCCTTCCGGTACTTCTGACATTAATCAATTTGTAGCTCTTACAATACTTATCAAGAATTTTCTGATATGGAGGGATACCCTTCTCAATATCACCCGAAAAATGAAATTGAACTAGAAAATTGTAAAACGGCCTTAACAACAATTTGCGTTTTGAAAAAATAACTAATGTTATACCTATTATTATTACCCCAACAATCGAAAGAATGTGTAAGCCCACACCGGATGCCATCCCTGCTGTCAGCGCAAAAAAGATAAAAACAATATCCTGAATGTCTTTCACTGCCGTCCTGAACCTTATAATAGACATTGCGCCTACCAAGCCAAATGCCCTTGCCAGATTATTGCCAATTACCATAATAACAACACTAGTAATCATCGAAAGAACCACAAGTGAATCAATAAATGAACGGGTATATCCAACTCCTCTATTAGTAAGCCTGTATATAATCGATATTAAAAACCCACTGATAAAAGCAACCACTAAGTTAACAATAACTTGCTGCAACGACAACGTTACCACAAATATATCACTTAAGCCATCAAGCATCTCATCCCCCACTTTCAAAGTTGCGAGCAATTCTGCTACGATTTACTATCAATTTGGGTAAAAATGAAAGTCTCCCTTTTCTTTGCAACCCATCAACACTCATTACATACTTAGACAGTGCCAATCTCGGAACCGAAAACTCACCTATCACATTCAGTAAATAATCAGGTAAACTATTGTAGAATTTCACCTCAAGTATAAAATAATTCCTTATAACATATTCCATCCCAGAATCCATAAACAGTTCATCAACTGTCGGAAACAACTTCGCCCTCAGGTTTTTATCAAAAGTTATTCGCAAACACCTGTTGAACTTAGAATAATATGCCTCTCTGTCATATGTCACAAGAATTACAGGAACCAATGATTTACTATGATAATGGAAGAGAAAATGATCAACATATTTTTCTATATTTAAAATACCACTCAACTTAAC
>Ga0180300_10001355_pt1 | contig 11302 bp, 8 predicted proteins | sample GuaBasSediGuay15_FD_121798 | JGI IMG/M metagenome (GOLD analysis project Ga0180300, IMG submission 121798) | Subseafloor sediment microbial communities from Guaymas Basin, Gulf of California, Mexico - Guay15, Core 4569-2, 21-24 cm | ecosystem: Environmental > Aquatic > Marine > Hydrothermal... | reverse complement strand
GTATATAAAGCTTGTTTGCGATTCAGCTGTGGAACACGTAAACGCTATTGTAGAAATGAAAAAGCGTGGAGCGAAGGTCTTCGAATACGGCAATAACATTCGAAAGCTGGCATACGATCATGGTGCTAACGACGCCTTTGAAATCCCCGGTTACGTCCCCGAATATATTCGACCGCTCTTCTGTGAAGGAAGTGGCCCTTTCAGATGGGCAGCACTTTCGGGAGATCCCAACGACATATACAAAACAGATGAAAAGGTCCTGGAACTCTTCCCAGAAGACGACCACCTACGCACTTGGATCGAGATGGCACAGAGGAAGGTAAAGTGGCAAGGATTGCCAGCACGGATTTGTTGGTTGAGATACGGTGAACGTGAGAAACTCGGCCTGGCGATAAACGAAATGGTGAAACGTGGGGAGCTAAAGGCACCGATTGTGATAGGTCGGGATCATCACGACACGGGATCCGTCGCCTCGCCGTACAGAGAAACCGAAGCCATGAAGGATGGATCAGATGCCATTGCGGATTGGCCTATTCTTAACGCGCTTTTAAACACCGCAAGTGGTGCCACATGGGTGTCCGTCCACCACGGTGGCGGTGTGGGAATAGGCTACTCTATACACGCAGGTATGGTTGCAGTCGCCGATGGTACCCGCATGGCTCAGCAAAAGCTCTCACGGGTTCTTAACAACGATCCCGGCCTTGGAGTGGTGAGACACGCGGACGCGGGATACGAGATCGCGATTTCCACAGCCAAGAAACGTGGTATAAAGGTACCAATGATCGACTGAGATGTCGAAGCGTGTTACGGGCACCGCGACCAGCTACAGCGGAGTAGAAGCAGCGGAGTGACAACAAACTCCCCAGCGAAGCGAACGAAGTCACAGGAAAGGGGGAGTTAGGATGAAGAAGTTTTGGAAGATCGCTCTCATACTCAGCAGCGTGATTTCTCTCATCGCCGCAGCTGTTGGACATCTTAAATTGGGTTGATTCCAGACTGAAGTAGAGCCGGTCGCGGTGCCCGATGAGGAGGTATTTTAGTTGAATAGATTGACCAAGCTGTACATTTCGATAGTCACCGTCGTTTCCTTAGCGATTTTCATCTTTTGTTGGCGTTTTTTCGGCATCACCGTATCGTGGGAAAGATTCTTACTGCTTATTCTCTTTTCCTGGTTGCTCGATTCCGTTCCCGTGGTAATGGAAAGATTTAGCAACTATTCCATAATACTTGCGGGTGGAATGGTGGTTAATCTCATAGCCGCGATTTTATTCGGCCCAAGTGTTGCATTCGCCGTTGCCTTCGTTGCGAGTTTGTTCTCTCTCTCCAGCTGGTTCAAACTTTTCCCACCGATGAAGGCCCTTTTCAACGCCTCGCAGATCGGCATCTCCGCAGCAATGGCAGGTCTGGTGTCTCTCGCTCTTGGAGAAACGACCTCCAATATAGCGTTTGTGATAAACGTGCTCTTGGCAGCCATAAGCTACGCCGGAGTCAACCTACTTCTCATGGCAGGAGCTTTTTACACCATAGATCCGAAGAAGGCTCACGAGCGGCTCAAGACCTTTCCTTCCATTGTATTGGTGGGGCTTCTTCCGATGACCTTTGTAGCTGTGATAGGGGTAGTTCTCTACCGGTATATGGGTATTATCGCCATTCCCATAATCATAGCGGTCCTTGTGATGGTGGATCTCACAAACCTTTTCAGGGTTTACTACCGTCAGAGTCGTCTTGAAAATCTTCTCGCCATGGTCAAGGTTTTGGAAGAAAGAGACGCCTACACGAAGGGGCACAGCGAGCGTGTGGCGAACTACGCCACGATGCTTGCAAAGGCTGTAGGAATGAAAGGGAAAGCGATTGAGAGGATAAGATTGGCCGGTTTCCTTCACGACATAGGCAAGATCGGAATACCCGACAGGATCCTCAACAAACCATCGCACCTAACCTCTGATGAATTCGAGGAGATCAAATCGCATCCTGTTAGAGGCGTGGAAATCATCTCGAACCTCTCACATCTTCGAGACATCGTACCTTGGATACTCCATCACCACGAAGCCTGGGATGGGTCAGGATACCCTAAAGGATTGAAAATGGAAGAGATTCCGATCGAGGCGAGAATACTTGCCGTTGCCGATGTTTACGACGCCCTCACAACCAAAAGGGCTTACCGTAGTGCCTTTTCAAAAGAAGAAGCCATCAAGATTATGAACGAGATGAAAGGTGAAAAACTCGATCCACAACTGGTGGATCTTTTGATATCCCTGATCGATTCAACAACCAAACCTACCGCTCAGGGGGAAGGACTGGAATGTTCATAGACGTAACTATAATAGCCATCCTGCTGAGTTTGCTATGTGGGGGTAACCCCTTGAAAACGGTACAGTACCCGTACAGGTTTCTTTACCTCTTTCCCATACCTTTCGCCCTTCAACTTCTCGGTTTCCTGTGGCACGATGCTTCAGTTTTTCTGAATCCCATATCGTACGTCATGGTAATCCTTCTCATGTTCTTCAATTTGCACATACCTGGGGTTATCTACATGATGGTGGGAACCGCGGCAAATCTGGTCGCTGTGATTATCGGCAAGGGAAAGATGCCTGTGGTGAGGAACGTTGCAGCATACATTGGAATTCACTCTGTAGGTGCTAAGCACGTCTTCGTAGAAAGCCCAAAAGAAACCTTCTTTCTCGGCGACATCACCATCATTTACTTCCCATGGAGAAGGAGCTTTGTCGTGAGTATCGGCGATCTTATCATCGCCCTGGGATTGATGATCTTTTTCTTGAGTTCACTGAAACAACAGAAAAAAAGGGATCTGTTATCATAGTAATCGGGAGTCCGATTACACTAGAGGAGGGGATTTTTTATGGCAAGGATGGTTAGGAAAACCTACTTGCTCACACCCGGGCCCGCACCCGTTCCGCAAGAAATACTTCTCGCTGGAGCACAGGAAACGATACACCACAGAACGCCCCAGTATCTGGCCATCCAAGAAAGGGCACTGGAAGGTTTGAAGCACCTCTTCCAAACGGAAAAACGGGTGTTCACCTTGCTCTCTTCAGGAACCGGTGCTATGGAAGCGGCTGTAGCCAACCTACTCTCGCCGGGTGAGAAAGCGATAGTCGTCGTGGGAGGAAAGTTCGGTGAGAGGTGGAAGGAAATCTGTGAAAACTTCGGTATCGTCGTCCACGAGCTACCTATAGAATGGGGGGACGCGGTAGAGCCTTGGCAAATCGAAAAGGCCCTCGGAGAGTCACCAGATGCAAAGGCGGTCTTCACTACGCTCAGCGAAACATCTACGGGAGCGGTTACGGATTTGGAAGCGATCGCAGAAATCACCAAAAACAGAGATGTCCTTCTCGTCACGGACGGCATCAGTGGGCTCCTTGCCCAGCCACTCAAGATGGATGAATGGGGAATAGATGTCGTCATCTCTGGCTCCCAAAAGAGCTGGATGATGCCCCCAGGCTTGGCATTCATCGCGTTGAGTGATCGTGCTATGGAAGCGGTGAAAAATTCGAAGAACCACAGGTATTACTTCGACTTACGCGCCTACGAGGCCAAATACCCCGACTCTCCCTACACTCCAGGTATCAATCTCATGTACCAGCTGGCAAAATCCGTGGAGATGCTCAAAGAAGAGGGAGTAGAGAACATCTGGGAAAGGCACAGAATATTGGGAGACGCGACTCGAGCTGCGGTCAAAGCCCTCGGTCTCGAGCTCTTCGCCAAAAAGCCGGGCAACGTGTTGACCGCAGTCAAGGTTCCAGAAGGTGTCGACGGGAAGAAAATCGTTTCTTTCATGAGGGACAACTGGGGAGTCACCGTAGCCGGTGGGCAAGCGCATTTGAAGGGTAAGATCATAAGAATCGCTCACCTTGGATGGGTTTCACCTTTTGATACGATTACTGCCATTTCTGCGCTCGAGATGGCGCTCGACAAATTCGGGTTCAAAGTGGAATTGGGCGCTGGAGTTCGAGCTGCAGAAGAAGTGTTCAGGAGGGAAGATATATGAGTCACAGAGTTCATGTGAACGACAAGTTAGCTCCCGAAGCGTTCGAATTGCTCAATTCCAACCCTTCCATCGAAGCGACCATGGAGCACTACGATGCAGGAACGCTGAAAGAAAAGGTGAAAGATTTCGATGCTCTGATCGTCAGGAGTGCAACGAAGGTAACCAAGGAGATCATAGAAAACGGCGAAAAACTCAAGGTGATAGGTAGAGCCGGGATAGGTTTGGATAATATAGACGTTGCAACCGCTAAGGAAAAGGGTATAAAAGTTTTAAACACCCCTGGTGCGAGTGCGATCTCTGTGGCTGAGCTCACCATTGGGCTCATACTTGCAGCATCGCGCCACATCGCACGCGGAACCTACGGATTGAAGCATGGAAAATGGGAAAAGAAAGCTCTCGAAGGCCACGAACTTTACGGGAAAACACTTGGTATCATTGGTTTTGGCAACATCGGAAAGGAAGTAGCCAAGCGGGCTCTAAGTTTTGAAATGAAGATCCTTGCTTACGATGTGGTCAAAGATGACAAAGGACTGCCGGTGAATTTCGTGGAGTTCGACGAACTTCTGAGAGAGAGCGACTACATAACCTTGCACGTACCTTTGATCGACGCTACAAGACATCTGATAGACGCTGAAGCTTTCTCCAAGATGAAGGACGGGGTCATCATAATCAACGCAGCTCGTGGAGGAGTTGTAGACGAGGCAGCGCTTTACGATGCTTTGGTATCGGGAAAGGTGTATGCAGCCGCTCTCGATGTTTTCGAAGTAGAGCCGCCAACCGATGAACTCCGTCAAAAACTCCTGGCTCTCGACAACGTGGTGGCAACGCCCCATATCGGAGCATCTACAGCGGAAGGACAACTCAGGGTAGGAATGGAGATCGTGAAGAAAGTTATCGAAGCTCTCGAAGTTTGAGATGCGAGTGCACTGCAATCTGAGCCGGGGTTATCCCGGCTCAGATTTTCGTTGACACGCACCCTTTAAGGAGTGGGAGCATGAAAGAAATTTCCGTAAACGTGCGATCGATTTCGCATAAAGTCAAAAGCCAAGGAGTGGATTCTGTCTTAAAGAATCACGTTGCCATGCTCAAAAGCAAAAATCAACTGAACGCCTGACAAAGTGGGAGAGAACCTTGAAAACGCTACGAAACGTCTTTTTGAGCTTACTCATCGCTTTGATCTCACTTTCGATAATCGTTCTTGTGAACGGGCCCTCAAACGTCATGCAAGCTCTTTCGAGCATCGATGGCACTTTTATTCTACTTTGTCTCCTGTCCTGGGCGGTCTCAGTGATGTTCGAATCCACGGTGGTGAAACTCAGCAGCGTCTATGGAAAGCTTAACATCAAGATCACTGATGCCATTGAGGTAGTCCTTCTGGGGAGGTTTTTCAACTCTATCACCCCGTTTGCAACGGGCGGACAACCGGCACAGATTTACTACATGTCGGCGAAGAAACGTTTCGGTGTGGCCGAAAGCACCGGGATACTCATCGTGAAGTTTCTGATATACCAAGTGACTATCACCATTTATGGAGCTTTGGTGCTAGTTTTAGCGTACCCTACAGCAAAGAGATACGTACAGCACCTGGCTTCCTTAGCATTTGTAGGGTTCGCAGTGAACTCGTCTGTAGTATTTCTGATCCTCTTCTTCTCGTTAAACGAACGTGTGGGACTCGGACTTTTGAGAATCGTCGTGAGAGTCCTGATACTTTTGAAGATAGTTAAAAACTCCGAAGACCTTGAAGAGAAAATGGCAAACGAAGTTCGCAAGTTTCAAAGTGTCTTCAAGAATATCCTCAAGTTTCCACTAAGAGCGACGGTGATGAGTGCATTTACATTAGTTCAGTATATCTCCCTGATGATCCTTCCTTATTTTGCCTACAGGTCCTTAGGATTCTATGGAGAGAATCCCTGGAAGATTGTGGGAATGCAGAGCATCCTCACGCTTTTTGTTGCGTTCATTCCCACTCCTGGCGGCTCAGGTGCACAAGAAGGAGCTTTTTATCTCTTCTACCGTACCATATTCGCAGATTCCACCGCGGCGGGATTGATAGTCTGGCGATTTTTCAGTTTCTATTTGAACATCATCATTGGCTCCCTCTTATTGCCCAAAATGCGCCGTTCTCGAAACGCTGAAGAGAAAACTCAAATCGACTCGAACGATTAGCGTTCGAGAAGTGTTCGAAACCGTTCGAAAACTTCAAACAGAATATCTTGTAATTAGTTTCCACAAATACATGGAGACAATCACTAGTTTTCGAACACTTTTCAAAATAACTTACAAAGGGTACTCGCAATGCATTTTCCGTGGCAATGGGGTGAGAAGCGTTCAAATTCGAACTCTCTTCGAACACCTTTCGAACGGCTTTTCGAACACCTGTATACAGCTATTCAAAATGATTCGGATGAGTTTTCGAACAATTCGAACGGTATTATTACTTATCTTAGTAGAGATAAATACAATTCAAATAAAAACATAACCCTGTTCGAAAAACTTCTCGTCCTCGGTTCAAAAACTGCCACACAATACGCGAAAATCTTGTTGTATAATTGCCTCAAAGCGTTAATTTTGAGAGAGGAGGGAACAACGTGTTCAATCTCGGTGTGCTTTGGTTCTCGCTTGTAGCTGGATTAGCTTCTTCCATCATGGCATTCGTTATGCTCAGAGTAACCTTAAAACACCCAGAAGGCGAGCCCCACATGGTGGAGATATCCAAAGCTATACGCGAAGGAGCCAACGCCTTTTTGGAAGAGGAAGGGAAGAAGATAGCTCTCATTGCAGTGATTATCGCCGTAATTTTGGGAGCACTCTTCGATTTCCGTTACGGCATAGCTTTCCTGTTTGGAGCGTTCGTATCTGAGATGGCTGGGGTTGTAGGAATGTACGCGGCTACCAGGGCCAACGTGAGGGTAACCAATGGAGCTCGGAAAGGTTTGTTCAATGCATTTTCTGCCGCCTTCTCTGGCGGATCGGTGATGGGGCTCGCTGTTGCCGGCTTCTCTCTAACAGGCTTGAGCGTTCTCATGCTGATCTTCAGAAAGTGGTTCATGTACGATGAAGTTTCAATTCACACCACAAAGTATGTTTTTGAAGGTATAAAGCTCTTCAAAGTAAGTGATCCCAACGGATTGATCTCGGTAATAAAGAGCGTGATGCTGGTCAGCTCTTATTCTTTTGGGGCTTCATTCATAGCCCTTTTTGACAGGGTTGGCGGGGGTATATACACGAAGGCTGCCGATATGAGCGCGGATCTGGTAGGCAAAGTGGAAGCCGGCATAGAAGAAGACGATCCGAGAAACCCCGCGACTATCGCAGATAACGTTGGAGACAACGTAGGAGACGTTGCGGGTCTCGGTGCGGACATTCTCGAATCCTACATCGCTTCCATTGTCTCTGCGGCGATAACCGCTGTCTACATCCGGTTGGCGGATCATACCCTCACCAGTTCTCAGTACCTGACCCTTCTGACACTCCCGTTGTTGCTGGCTTCAGTAGGGGTCATAGCCTCGATAATAGGTGTCATCATCGTCAAGACGCGTAAAGCCAAAGACGCTCAAAAAGCTCTTTCCTTGGGTAACGTGGTCACAGCTATTCTGGTGTTGCTCTTCACCTTCGTGGTCGTGTTGCTGCTACGCGAAAACTACCAGTTCAAGTTCACGGGGGTTCTTTTTGGAGATCTTCATCTCAGATGGAGACTTTTGATAGCCATAGCCAGTGGACTCATTGCTGGTGTACTGATCAGCAGATTCAGCGAGTACTACACCTCTTACGACTACAAACCCGTCAAGGTGCTGGCTGAAAAGACCCAAACGGGAGTGGCCGTGAATATCACTTCGGGGCTTGCCCTTGGGATGAAAAGCACGCTTTTGCCAGTGTTGACCTTGGTGATAGCGATCCTTGTAGCGTATTGGGCCGCTGGAACCTATGGTATTGCCATTGCGGCTTTGGGAATGCTTTCGTTTGTGGGATACATTGTGAGCGTGGACAGTTATGGACCAGTAGCGGATAACGCAGGCGGAATAGCTCAGATGGCCGAACTCGATCCCGAAGTCCGGAAGATCACCGACAGACTCGACTCTGTTGGTAACACGACGGCGGCCATTGGGAAGGGATTTGCTATAGGATCCGCCGCGTTTGCCGCTCTTTCGCTCATAGTATCGTACATTTGGGGAACAGCTAAGACGGCTGATGCGGTAATCATGAATCCCATAGTCAATCTGGTGAATCCTTATGCATTGGTTGGAATCATCATAGGAGGCATGTTGCCTCACTTCTTTACCTCTTTGCTGATCAACGGAGTTGCAGATACCGCAGCCCTGATGATCGACGAGATCCGTAGACAGTTCAAAGAAAAGCCTGGTATCCTCAAAGGAGAGGATAAGCCGGATTACGCCCGTTGTATTGCGATCACAGCAAAGGGTGCCCTCGCAAGAATGGTAGTACCCGGTTTGTTGGCCGTAGTCGTGCCTTTCATTATAGGCTTCCTCTTTGGAAAATCGGCGGTTGCAGGTCTGCTGATTGGGAGCCTTTCCAGTGCCATAATGATAGCGCTCTACTCAGCGAATGCTGGTGGTGCTTGGGACAACGCCAAAAAATACATAGAACAGGGGCACTTGGGAGGCAAGGGGACTTCCACGCACGCCGCTGCAGTTATAGGAGATACGGTGGGGGATCCTTTGAAAGACACGGTTGGACCATCGATGGATATCCTCGTAAAACTCATGTCTGTGGTCAGTTTGGTGTTCGGTTCAACCTTCCCCGACCAGCCGTTCTTTTTAAGATAAGGGGACAGCTTCATAACGAAAACGGGGACTGGGAAGCTCTGGTCCCCGTTTTTTGATGATCTTCCTCTGATATCCCTTTCTCGTTGTATACTTTGCACTGGGGAGATGATCGTGAAGTACTCACTCTTAGGCTTTGGCGTTAGTAACAAAGCAGTACTGGATTACCTGTTGAACAAAGGAGAAAGCGTCTTCGTTTCCGAAAAGAGGACCTTGGACGATCGAACAAAAGAGTATCTAAGATCGGCCGGTGTGGAATATGAAGAGGGCGAAAACTCCGAAAGGATCTTCAAAAGCGACGTGATCGTTGTCAGCCCGGGAGTGAAACCCTCACACACTCTCCTTCTAAAGGCAAGAGAGAGGGGCATCTCCATAACAACGGAACTCGATCTGGCGTACAGCGAGCTTACTCGCGGAGAAAATGTGATAGTGGCCATTACTGGCACCAACGGTAAGACCACCACGACGAAATTGGTCGCTCACTTGCTCTCAAAGAGGTACAGAGTTTTTGAAGGGGGAAACATCGGAACGCCGCTGATTTCGGCTGTCAAAGATGCTGAGAATTACGAGTTTTTCGTTTGTGAAGTGAGCAGTTTCCAACTTCATTGGTCTTCTTCTTTTAAGCCGAAGGTTGGAGTGTTGCTCAACGTGGCTTTGGACCATCTCGATTGGCATGCGGATTTCGAGGATTATCTCAATTCGAAGCTTTCCATGTTCAAACGTCAAGATGCGAATGACATAGCTTTTATCTCAAAATCTATAGAGGAATTCGTCTCGGATTTCGAATCGCGAATTTTCCTTTTCGATAAAAACATGGGCTATCACTTCAAGTTGAATGAAGGTCTCTTGTGTTTCGAGGATGAGCACCTTGAATACATGCTGGAAAACATACCCAAGCACATGAGGGAAAATCTCACAGCAGCCGTCTCGGTAGGTCTTTATCTGGGTTTGCAGCCCAGCGAGATCGTCGAAGGGCTCAATACTTTCCAGTCGTTACCTCACAGGTTTGAGTTTGTTTTGGAAAGGGATGGAATCGTCTTCGTTAACGACTCAAAAGCAACAAACGCTCATGCGGTGGTAGCTGCACTGAATAATTTCGATAAAAAAAACGTTATCCTGCTCCTTTCGGGATTGGGGAAAAACGAGGACTACAAAGAGCTCAGCCGCGCTATCTCACAAAAATGCAGAGCCGTGATTGTCTTCGGTGAGATGAAAAAACTCGCAGAGAGATTTGTCAAGAACGTTCCACTCGTGTTCGCTGAAGACATGAAGGATGCCGTCAAACTTGCGGTGGAAATGGCAACTCCAAAAAGTGTGGTTCTCCTCAGTCCAGCAGGAGCGAGTTTCGATCTTTATGCTGATTATGCTGAGAGGGGAGAGGATTTTAAGCGTTGCGTCAAGGAGATAATGTCAGAAACGGTGTACCTAAAGAACTCATAGGAACATTGCTATATGTGACTCTCATGTTGATGATAGGTGTCGTGGCGTTGTATGGGGCCGATATACTCGTGTCCACCACCTACCACGTGGAACTCTCATTTGTGAAGAAGCAACTGATGTGGATCGCCCTTGGGCTGATCGGTTTTCTGATTGCAGCTTTGATCGATTTCCAAATACACTGTAAACTCGTTTGGCGGGTTTACTTGCCCGTCACGGTGATGGCACTTTCAGCGGTCTTTTTTTTCCCGCCGATCGGTGATGCCCACAGATGGATCGATTTGAAGCTTTTTACCATTCAGCCCTCCGAGTTTGCAAAGATAGTGATCTTGATCTTGTTGGCGCGCTACATAGAACATGCGAAGGACAAGATGATCTCATTTTTCCGCGGTCTCGTTATACCCCTTTCGATCGTGGCTCCGATCATACTTTTGACTGCTATCGAGCCCGACCTGAGCACTTCCATCCTCATGGGCGCGGTGGTACTTCTTTTGTTGTACGTGGCCGGGGTTCGGATCTGGCATATTCTTGCGTTGATTGGCGGGGCCGGATTGGCCGCTCCATTTGCTGTTCAGTTCGGACTTCTAAAGCCCTATCAGTTAGGCCGGTTGAAAAGTTTTGTCGATCTCTTGACAGGAGGGCACGCTTTTCAGCAGGAGCTCGGGCAGATAGCGTTGGCTTCCGGTGGTTTCTTTGGTTCGGGGCTCGGGTTGGGTACCGTCAAGCGTTATGTTCCCATTAAAGAAAGCGACTTTCTCTTCTCGGTTTTTGGAGAGGAGTTTGGCGTTGTTGGTGTGTTATTAGTTTTCGTGCTGCTTTTGGGACTCATAAATAACCTGTTCAAAGTTGCTAACAAACATGTTAAATCGATATTTGGAAGATTCTATATATACGGTTTTGGAGTACTGATAGCTGTCCAGGCGTTGATGAACATAGGAGTCAATGTAGGACTTCTCCCCCCAACGGGCATGCCCTTACCGTTCATGAGTTATGGTGGTAGTTCTATGGTGGCCACGCTGACAGGGCTTGGTGTCGTCGTCTCGATAGTGCTGGGTGACAGCCGTGGATGAACGTT
>Ga0180300_10001354_pt1 | contig 11309 bp, 18 predicted proteins | sample GuaBasSediGuay15_FD_121798 | JGI IMG/M metagenome (GOLD analysis project Ga0180300, IMG submission 121798) | Subseafloor sediment microbial communities from Guaymas Basin, Gulf of California, Mexico - Guay15, Core 4569-2, 21-24 cm | ecosystem: Environmental > Aquatic > Marine > Hydrothermal... | reverse complement strand
TCCTTCTCATACTTCAGGGTCTGAGGTCTCTTCCCAAACCCCCCATCCTTATACCTTGGAACAACTTCCCTGTGCTCCGCTAATCTCAACATTTCTTCCCTTATGTCTTTCCTGTGGTAATACTCAAGGATCTGAGCGATGTTCATGGAGGATAATCGAAGGGCCACCTGTTGTGTTTATCTGAGTGAAATATCTTTTCTATGAGCTCAGCCACAGAATTCACGAGCTCGTCGTAATACCTTCTTGGGATACTCTCTGGCAAGATCTCAGGGACTTCATTGAAGGCATCTATGAGATAAGCTTGATTATTTTGATCGATCATCCACTCCACGGAGTTAAGGTCATAATCCAAGACCTCGTTTAACCTCTTGGTCCACTCCTCTATCTTCGGGAGTAAGCCCTTGATCTGGGAATAATCATCTTCTAAATACCTTCGAGAGGAGGGGTCATACCTAACAAGGATCACCTTCTCGTGTCCAATGGAATAGGCCCTGTACATGAGTTTGGGCTCTATCTTCTCCTGGACCAGAATAGTGTATTCGTCCCTCAAGCTCCTGTAGAGTTTATCCAACTCCTCTGGCGTATTCACCTCGTAAACATCCTTCCAAGCGTACCCATCATGGGGTTTCATAACAAGGGGGAACTTTAATTCGGGGAGAATGTCCTTGACGTCGGTGAGGACTATCTCTTGGGACATGTCGTACTCCACATTCTCTTTCGGAAGGACCAAGGTTTTAGGGTAGGGGATCCCCAGGCTTTGACATAGATTCAACTCTATGAGCTTGTCATCGCAGATGTTAGAAAAGGGGTTGTTTATGACATAGGTGCCATTTAAGGAAAGCACTTTCATGATGGCCCTCAGGAACTCATCGTACATGCTCTGTCTATCAAAGATCACTCTGTAATCGCTTTTGGTAGGAATTCTCTGATACCCAAACCAAACATATTCAACCTGATACCCCTTCTCCTTCAGCTTGTTGAGCACATCTCTGGAAAAGACCTCTTTCTTATCATCTAGAATACCGATCTTCATGTTTAAACCTCGGGAGGAGGATATAAAAATCATTCGCTCTCTATCCTAGGAGCAAGGATGAATATGAGGTCTATCTTATCGAGAGCTTTGTATTCCAGTTGCAGGGGATAGTCCGTACTAAACCTCATGATCAAACTATCCGCCAAAGAGGAAGCCTTCATCATCTTCCCCAAGTAGTCCAGGCTGTACTTGGCTTTGCCTTCGCCCTCCATAGAAATAAGGCCTGGCGTATCTTTATTGAGTTCCATTGAGAACTCTTGGGAATCCCCAGAAGCCCTTATGAGGAAAGTGTTTCCGCTCAACTCCAAGGTGACGGCATCCGAGACCATGCTCGCGTCTTTTATGGCGTCTTTGAGGACCTCCACGTCTAGCTCCACCTTACATTTAAACTCTAGTTCTGGGACTTTCTGAGATTCACCTAAAGGCTCTATCAAAGGAAGGGAAAAGCTCCTTATCGCGTTCCCCTTAAAGGTTATCTTCAACCTGTTTTCCTCCAGGGTCAGTTCCATCTTGTCTGTGGCCTTCGCTCTCCTCAACACCTTCATGAAATCCTCAAGATTAAGTGTCAAGCTCTCGCCATTGACCTCATAAACATCAAAGACCGAGTTGAAGATCGTGAGGATGACCATGGAAACGCCAGCAGGGTCCATTGCTCTGAACCTTATGGCGTCCTTTTCTAATACGAAAGAACCCTCAGTTATGAGCTCACCGACCGACTCTATAGCGTTCTTGATTATGCTCGGATTTGACGTGACTAGCCTCATAAGCTAATTAGACGGAGGTCGTGTTTAAATCTTTTTCCTCAATAAGCCATGAGCCTGCTTATCAGGATGAAGAAGAAGCCTAAGAGGACGAGGATGATCTCAAGCGTCAAGGAGAAACCGGCCACGTTGAAGCTCATGTCTGGGAGAGAAAAGGGAAGGGAAAGCATCCCCGCCTTGTTGGCGTAGGAAGCTCCACCAATTAAGAGGATGAGTAAGCCAAGGAGGAGGAACTTTGTCCTCCCGCCCATCATGAACTGGGCCTTCATGTTTAGTTATCACCTTTCTCTCTTTTTAACTTTTCCCTGAGCTTCATGTATTCTCTGTATAACTCCATATCCAACCCTTGCATGGATTGCACTAAATAAGACCTTATCTCTCCTTCCCCTATCACAGATCCTATCACCCGTATTGGTTCTCCAGGCCGGATGGACTCGAGGACTTCATCGTTGGGAACTAAGATGGTGGCCTGTCCCGTCCCGTCATCCAAGATGATGTAACCCGTTTCGCTCTTAGAGACCACTAGACCCACTACAGAGACTTTTTCCCCCTCTCGCATGTCCTTTATGAATCTGGGCCTCGCGTGTTCCATAGTTTCCAAATATGTTCTTCCCCTTTAAAAATCAGTGATATTCCCTCCAGACGTGGCCACACTTCTTGCATTTATAGAACCTTGTAGGAGGTTCGTCGCTAGCCCTCGTCTGTTCTATCCAGAAATAGGCCCTCTTATGACCACACTTGGGACATTCTTCCTCGACTGTAGGCAAGGTGGGCTTTCTCTCGCCGATCAGGGTTATCTTGCTCTTCTGGGTGCTCTTCTCCACCAATTTTCCAGAGAGGTTGTAGTAGGCCTTGCACCTCCTGCAGTAGAACAGTTTCTTCCCTTTTTTCTCCTTTGGGATCAACAGCGAACCGCACTTCTCGCAAAACATCTGGAGAAGATGTTTTGTTTCCCTATTTAAACTTTTCCTTCGAGGGTTCTGTTTAGTCCTCACCTTCTCAAGTGTTTGAAGTAGTAGAGCCACGCGAACCAAAGGAACCACAACAGCCACGAGTAGTCGCCTGTCCTAAACGCGTTAAACCCCAAGAATCCGAGGAATCCTAAGAAGCCCCTCATCCATCTCTTCTCTCTCACTTTTTATCACCCAGGCCCAAGGCACCTCGTGCATCCCTCCACAATTTGTAAAGAGTGTAGAAGGGATAGAAGGCAGCGAAGAGGTAGGGTACCAAAAGAGGGGCTGAAAAGCGAGGATCAGAACTGTTCAACTCATAGCTCCTGAACCAGTTGTAAGCGCCTTCTAGGAGAGAACTCAACCCGATGAAGCTCATCACCCCTACCTCGCAATAGGTGCTCTTCCTCCCCAGCAACTTCGAGACATATTTGTCCACGAACTTCGAGAGGAGATAGGCTGACAAGATGGAAGGTAAGTAGAAGCTCAGGTATTCGAGGACCAACCCTCTCTCGATCCCGAACCTCGTCACCAACTTCCTCGCGAGTTCATTCCCTTCCCTCCAAATCGCGTCCTCATGACGATGCATGTAAAGGGCGGTCGTGGAGAGGTCCACTAGGGAAGAGGTTAAGGCGAACTCGAGGCTTTTCGGTCTCTCCCTTGAGCCCATGAGTTAAGAAGTGAGAAGAAACTTAATAAAATTTAATCCCCCTTTCCTAAATATGAGGGTCGCTTTCCCAACTGAGGACGGAAGGAGGATCTCGGAGCATTTCGGCAGGTCCAAGTACTTCCTGATCTATGACACGAAAACGAAGGAGAAGAAGTTGGTGGAAAATCCCCATGGAGAGGGACCCGACGTCGTGGGACACGCGAAGCTCCTTAATCTCTTACTAAGGGAGGAAGTCTCAAAGGTCATCTGCTGGAACATTGGGGTGAGGATGAGGGAGGACTTGAAGAAGGTGGGGATAAAAGTGGAATTCACCGACGAGTTGGACATCTCTAGATGCCTAGGAGATAAAACATGAGGGTCCTAGGAAGGCCCAATAATGGGATCCTGAAGACTGCCTTTCCAACTATCTGCTCCTGGGTTATGTTCTTTTCTATGGGCAATATCTCGGAGTTAGCGTCCCCCTTGGTGGTGTAGTAGCACTCCTCCTCGCAATCGACCTTCACCACCCTGTGGACCAAACTATAACTTAAACCACGAGGATAAAACACTATGACATCCCCGACCTCGATGTCATGGGTAGGGACCACGATGACGGCATCGCCGACGTTTAACCCATTTGGGAAGGGAAAGTCCTCGACGCTCATGTTCCTCTCGGAGAACCACCGGTAGTAGGTGTATTCTACGCCATTACCGTGTTCCATGCTGGGCGAGAGGACCGCAACTATATCCTTCCATCCCATCAAAATCAGGAAGCCAGGATAAATTATGAATTTCAAGGCGATGAAAGACAGGGCGAAGAAGGCCACATAGCTCGGTATGCTTTCCTCTTTGAACAGGAACTCATATATCCTCTTCAGGTTCACCTTTTACATAAACATGGGACATAATTTAAGCTCTTCCATGGCTCTCCCCGAGCACTATCCCCGAAGCGATGATGTGTGCCACCCTCAGAGGTTCTGGCATGTTTCCCCTCTTAGTACTTTTCCTTATGACCTGCTCCGCAATTTCCGGCTCAACGCCGTAGCATTGAAAGAAGATCTTGCCACACTTCCTGACCTCCCCCGCCTTCCTCAAAATCTCCATCCTTTTCTCGCCATCCTTAAACCTACGGAGGGCTCTCTCTATGGCTTTCATATTAGGCATCCTTCTTATCACAACGATGATTGGGATCTTCAACGCTCGGTACAATTCTTCAACGTCTACTACATTGAACCCTCCGAGGGCTATGCCATCCAACATGATGAACCTTATCTGATGTCTCTGATTGCTTCCCTTCACCATCTTTACTAACTTCTCGGTCGCATCGTTTCCATCACACTCTACCTTGGTGGACAGCAAACCGTCCAAGGAGTCCTTTCCCCTGAAAACAACGCCGACGACAAGAACCTCTTCTCCGGGCTTGAACTTATCGAATGGTCCGTCATCTACGCCTAAGATCCTCACCTCTGGTTTTACAACTTTAATGCTTCCCATTCCCTAATTAATTCCTTGATCGCCTTTTTTATAACTGTCCTTGGGCTTCCTTTTTTTACCCTCACCAGGAACACGACGAAATCGTCCAAAGGATGTTCTTTCCTGTAAGCGACGAAATCCGCTTTCTCAGCAAGTTTCTCTCTCAACATGTTCATGAGGGTATGGTCTTCCCCATAGATCTTAAGCTTGAGCTCGTCCTTATCTTCCTTAAGAACCTCGATTTTCATGGGGAACCTCAGAGCATCTCATTTTAAAAATCTTTACCCGCTCCTCGGGTAGACCCTCACGCCTTTCTGGGTTATCTTGAAGGGGAATAACCCTTTCTTGTGGTTCGTGCGCCTCATCTTTACTACCTGAAGGCTTCGGTCGAATTCGCCCCCCAACCCTCCAAAGTGAAGGACTATCAAACCATCCGCTATGAATTCCTCCACGCCAAATCTAGAGTATCCCTTCTCCGCTGGGATCTCTGAGGTGAAGATGGCAGTGCACCCTGCATTTTTCACCTCCCTCGAAAGCTCCCAAATGCGCTTCCTGAACTCATATTTGTTCTCCAAGTAAAAGCCTAATCCAGAGATAGAGTCTATCACCAATCTCTTCACGTTGTGGAGCTTCAGGAGGCTAGTGAGTTCCTCTTTGAACTTATCATATTCGAAAGGGGAGTAGTGTTTTATCACCAATTTCTTCTTCTTTATCAAGTCCTCAAGGTCCCATCCAAAATTTCTTGCATCTCTTATCAAATCGTCTTCCGTTTCCTCGAAGGAGATATATAAGCCGTTTTCGCCCTTCGTCGCTCCATGGTACAAGAATTGTAAGCAGAAAGTGGTCTTTCCTGTCCCAGGCCCCCCCGAGAGAAGGATGATGCTGCTCACCTCGAACCCGCCGCCCACCAATTGATCTAGGCCAGGAATACCCGTGCTTATGCGAATGGACATAGGAAGATTATAGCTTGAAACATTTAAAAAACTACTGGGGGTTATTAGAGCATGAAGCTTACCCCTTTTGGGTGTGGAGACGAGATCTGGGAGGACCCAAAAGAAGCTGTGGAAAAGTTCTTGAGATCCGAAGGAGAAAGGGATGAGAATTACATCAAAGTAGGTGAGAAGTTGATGGGAAAAGAGAAGTTCAGAAGATTCCTACACGAATTCTTCCTTGAGTTCACCAAGAAAAAATTGAGAGAGGCGTATACGCCTGATTCGTTGATCTCTCACCTGGTGAGTTCAATAGAAGAGATCGATAAGATGCTCAACACACTATACGAAAGGTTGAGGGAGGTCTACGGGCTCATGAGACCCAGGGATGTTAGGAGTGTAGAGAGCATGGAGAAGCTCCTCAAGATGGCGAAGAGGGCTAAAGGACCGGATGATTTGGGATCAAGAGTTGACCCGAGAGTTATCAATTATTACGTCGGTCTCATGGAAGAGCTAATGAGGGTGAGGACAAAGATCGTGAAAGAAATAGATGAACTGATGGAGGAGAGAGCTCCAAATTTGAAGACACTCGCCGGTGCCTTGTTAGGGGCAAAGTTGATTTCTTTGTCGGGCTCCTTGGAAAATCTGGCAAAACTCCCAAGTTCGACCATCCAACTTTTAGGGGCTGAAAGAGCGTTGTTCAGACACTTAACGAGAGGAGCAAAACCACCAAAACATGGTATCCTCATCCAACACCCACTAGTAGCGAGGGCAAAGAAAAAGGGAAAGGCTGCGAGGAGCTTAGCAGCTAAGATAGCGATAGCTGCGAAGGTAGATTACTTCGGCGGGGAGTTCGTTGGAGATAAGTTGCTAGAAGAGTTGGAGGAAAAGGAGTATGTTTGAGGGCATTTACAAGTTCGGGAAGCACTTGTTCACCCTCAACCTATCCCCTGGGTTCAGGGTCTACGGCGAGAAGCTCGTGAAGAAGGGAAGAAAGGAATATAGGCAGTGGAACCCCTACAGGAGCAAGTTGTGTGCTGCCATCTTGAAGGGGATCAAGGAGATAGGGATAAAACCAAGTGATAAGGTGTTGTACCTGGGAGCGGCGAGTGGAACCACAGCATCCCACGTCTCAGATATAGTTGGAAAGAACGGTTACGTGTTCTGTTTGGACATCGCGCCTAGGGTCGTGAGGGACTTGGTGATGGTTTGTGAAAAGAGGGAGAATATGTTCCCTCTCCTGGCTGATGCGAATAAGGTGGAAGAATACGAGAACTTGATACCTCAATGCGACGTCATTTATCAGGACATCGCTGCCCCCAATCAAGTGGAGATCCTCTTGAAGAACTCGAGGTTCTTGAAGAAAGGAGGATATGTATTGCTCGCTGTCAAAGCAAGGAGCATAGACGTGACCAAGAAACCGAAGGACATATTTAAAGAAGTGGAAAGAGAATTGGAGGAGCACTTGAGCATCATTGATAGGAAAAGGTTAGAGCCCTTCGAAAAAGACCACATGTTCTACGTGATGAGGTTTTAGAAAAGATTTTTAATTGGAATGTTCCAATAAAAGAGTATGAAATACGAAAAGCCGACTGATGTGGAAAAGCTTTACATTCTCGCCATCGTCGTCATGGGTATCTGTGGGCTGGCTCTGTTCTATGCTGCCATAAACATGCCCACCATCGAGGGTCCGTGGCAGACCATAACAGCGGTGATGAGCTGGATAAACGTCATGGTGCTCTTGGTGTTGGGAGCGGAGCTCGAGGGCATAAGGGAAAGGATGAAGAGGAAGTGAGTCTTTTTCCCTTTCTGAATTTTTAGGGGATCGGCTAGTCTTCCAGGGTAAACTTTTTAAAAGAACCAAAAGTTCTTTAATTCAGCCAACTTTCTGAGAAGGGGGTGCTCAAATATGAACGGGGAAAAGATAACACAACCGATTTTGATACTTCCCGAGAACTACTCTAGGATCATCGGGAAAGACGCGCAAAGGACCAACATAATGGCAGCTAGGGTGGTGGCGGAGACGGTTAGGACCACCCTGGGGCCGAAGGGAATGGACAAGATGTTAGTGGACTCTTTGGGAGACATAACCATCACCAACGACGGGGTCACCATCTTAGAGGAGATGGAGATAGCCCATCCAGCAGCGAAGATGTTGGTGGAGGTCGCGAAGACGCAGGAGGAAGAAGTAGGAGATGGAACCACCACCGCAGTGGTAATCGCTGGAGAGTTATTGAAGCAGGCATCAGAGTTGTTGGACCAAGAGATACATCCAACCATAATCGCCAAGGGTTACAGGATGGCAGCGGACAAGGCAGAGGAGATCTTGAATCAGTTCGCCATAGACGTGAAGCCCAATGACAGGGGGACCATGGAAAAAATAGCCATAACCGCCATGACCGGGAAGAGCGCGGAAATGGCCAGAGAGAAGCTGGCGAAGTTGTTGGTGGAAGCAGTAATGCAGGTGACTGAGGAGAAGAACGGAAAAAGGACGATAGACTTGGACAACATAAAGATAGAAAAGAGGACAGGAGGAGGCATAGATGACACAGAACTAATTCATGGGATCGTGATAGATAAGGAAAGAGTTCACTCCGACATGCCAAAGGCAGTCAAGAACGCGAAGATTTTATTGATAGATACCGCGATAGAAGTCAAGGAGACGGAGACGGATGCACAGATAAGGATAACCTCTCCAGAGCAACTCCAGGCGTTCCTAGAGCAGGAAGAGAGGATGCTGAGGGACATGGTGGAGAAGATAAAGAAAAGTGGGGCGAACGTGGTGTTCTGCCAGAAAGGAATCGATGATCTCGCCCAACATCTCTTGGCGAAGGCAGGGATATACGCTGTCAGGAGGGTGAAGAAGAGCGATATGGAAAAGCTGGCTAAGGCGACTGGGGCGAGGATAGTGAGCGACTTAGACGACGTGGAGAAGAAAGACTTGGGATATGCAGGAGTAGTGGAGGAGAGGAAGTTCGGGGAAGACGCACTAACTTTCGTCATGGAATGCAAGAATCCAAAGGCGGTGACCATACTTGTCAGGGGCGGAACGGAACACGTGATAGATGAGATCGAGAGGGCAATAGAGGACGCGCTGGGGGACCTAGCCTCAGTGATAGAATGTGGAAAAATAGTGCCAGGAGGAGGGGCACCGGAAATAGAGGTAGCGAAGCACCTTACGGACTTCGCGGAGAAGTTGTCGGGAAGGGAGCAATTGGCAGTGAAGGCCTTCGCTAAGGCTTTAGAGATAATCCCGAGGACCTTAGCGGAAAACGCAGGGTTAGATCCCATAGACATGCTAGTAGAACTCAAGGCGTCCCACGAGTCAGGGAAGAAGAACTATGGATTGGATGTGTTCGAGGGAAAGGTAGTGGACATGTTGGAAAAAGGAGTAGTGGAGCCACTGGAGGTCAAGACGCAAGCGATAAAGTCAGCGAGTGAAGCGGCCATAATGATTTTGAGGATAGACGACGTGATAGCAGCGAGCCAGAAGGAGGAGAAGGGCCCAAAGATGCCTGAAGGCGAGGAAGAGTACTAAAACTTTTTAACTACCTTCTTTTTAATTTATGTATGCCAAAACCCGACATAAACACCATTCTCAAGCGCATAGAGGAGTTGGAGAAGAAGACTCAAATCCTGGAACATTTTGAGGAAGCCATAAACAAGCTAAATGAGCAAATAGAAAAGATGGTGACCATAAGCATAAATCTACAAGCGAAGATGACAGAGCTAATGATAAAGATGACCGACCTCGTGGAGGGAGTTAATGAAATGGTGGGATTGCTGAAGGAGGCGAGTGAAGTAGAGTTGGAACAGTTGAAAGAGGCAGGAGTCACTTTGAATGTAGGTCCTCTGATAGAAGAGGTGAAGAAGTTACAGGAACAGAACAAGGAGATGGTCAAGGCCTTAAAGGGGTTGGAGGGATATTTTAAGAAGATGTACACTAGGGAGTTGATAACTAAGGCTGTTAAGGGATATGAGGAAGGCTACGTTCTTTGAGAAGAAAATATTTAAATCGATAGGATGTTGTTAAAAACCATGAACAAGAAAGGTATAACCCCTGTGGTGGCGATAGTGTTGTTATTGATGATGACCGTGAGTTCTGCTGCTGCAGCATACTACTGGATGACCACCATTCAAAGTGATTTACAGAACAAGGTGGCCCAAAACATCCAGTCAACCGTGGGGAGCGCCGCTTCCTTAAAGATAGATGCCGCGGAGTGTAACGGCACTAGCGATAATGTGAAGGTTTACTTAAGAAATCCTGGGGACACGGATATAACTGACTTAAAAGTATATGTCTACAGCGCATCGACAGGTGCGCTGATCAATGGGGCAGACTTGACTCCTTCCTCATTGAGCGGAGGCGCAACGGGATCCGCATCTGCAACCGTCTCTGGGATAGACCCGGACACCTCTTACAACATAAAGGTGGTGGGGAGTCCAAACGTGGAGGCAACCGCAACTGCCAAGTGTGTATCATAAGGATAAAACCTTAACTTTTCAATTGATGCATATGAGAGTAAAAATGATAGGTGAGAAGGGAATAACCCCCGTTGTCGCTACTGTCTTACTTCTGATGATGACCGTAAGTGCTGCTGCGGCAGCCTATTATTGGATGACGACTATTCAAAGTGACTTACAAAACAAAGTCGCACAGAACATTCAATCCACAGTAGGGACCACAGCAGCCCTTAAGATAGATGCTTCCTCGTGTAGCACGTCCCAAGTGACCGTTTATTTGAGGAACCCTACTGACACCCAGATAACCGACTTGAAGATCTTCGTCTACACCATGGACGGTTCTCTTCAGGGGGAGGCTACTTCGCTGAGCCAAGATTACGTGAATGGAGACAGTACTGCAACCGTCACAGGCTCCATCAGCCTGACTAGTGGCGAGAGTTACAACATAAAAGTGGTAGGGAGTCCAAACGTGGAGGCAACCTCAACTTGTAAGGTGCCGTAAAGATGAGATCACAGTCCACTGTCGTCAGCAGCGTTTTAATATCTGGGATCATCATCGCCATTGTCGGGATGGTCTACGTCTGGGGGACTCCTCTGGTCCAAAAGAGTTCTGACAAGGCGAACATAGATGGCATAAGGAGCAGTATGGAGGACATCAATGAGCTCATCCTGGACGTGGCGAGCACGGGGACCATGAGGAAGTATGACATAAACGTGGGCGCCAACGATGAGCTCAGGGTAACTGAAAAAGGGATCTTTTACCAGACCTACACCTCTGTCCCCATAATCTCCTCCGCGGAGTGGACCCCCTTGAACACCTATGAGTTGGCCTTCGAAAGGGAGAATAACCTGATAATCACTGATGGTGTAAAGAATGACGCCACATCTTGTGTTTCCCACACAGGAGATATAAAATATAAAAGGGTAAACATAACGCTAGAGACCGGAAAGAGAGAATTTGATGTAGTCGTCTTCGACAGAGGAAGCGGATACGACTACGCTTGCATATCTGATGACGCTACCAATATAGATTGTGCGAACGATTGTCAG
>Ga0180300_10001352_pt1 | contig 11309 bp, 5 predicted proteins | sample GuaBasSediGuay15_FD_121798 | JGI IMG/M metagenome (GOLD analysis project Ga0180300, IMG submission 121798) | Subseafloor sediment microbial communities from Guaymas Basin, Gulf of California, Mexico - Guay15, Core 4569-2, 21-24 cm | ecosystem: Environmental > Aquatic > Marine > Hydrothermal... | reverse complement strand
GTCCCACCGAAGGTCCTGGTCCACAGGGTATCACCATCAGCATCGGTCTTGATAAGATAGACATCCTTACCCGCACCGTAGCTCTTAGTGAATCCAGCGATGATATAACCACCATCGGCGGCCTGCTGAACTGAATAGGCTATATCCTCGTCTGTTCCACCGAAGGTCCTGGTCCACAGGGTATCACCATTGGCATCGGTCTTGATGAGATAGACATCACCGCTTCCTGAACCGTAGCTATAGGTCACTCCAGCGATGATATAGCCATCATCGGCGGTCTGCTGAACTGAATAGCCAACATCCCCGTCCGGCCCACCGAAGGTCCTGACCCACAAGGTATTACCATCAGCATCGGTCTTGATGAGATAGACATCACAGTCTCCTGCTCCGTAGCTAAAGGTGTATCCAGCAATAATATAGCCACCATCAGTGGTCTGTTGAACAGACCGACCCTGATCCCAGTAATCGCCACCAAAGGTTCTGATCCATAGGGTATTACCATCAGCATCAGTCTTGCTGAGATAGACATCAACGCTTACTGCTCCATAGCTATTGGTCTCTCCAGCGATGATATAGCCACCATCGGCGGTCTGCTGAACTGAATAGCCAACATCCCAGTCGGGACCACCGAAGGTCCTGGTCCACAGGGTATCACCATTGGCATCGGTCTTGATGAGATAGACATCAAAGTCACCTGCTCCGTAGCTCGCAGTCCATCCAGCGATGATATAGCCATCATCGGCGGTCTGCTGAACTGAATAGCCAACATCCCATTTGGGCCCACCAAAGGTCCTGGTCCACAGGGTATCGGGCTGGGCAGAAGCCAGCCCCCTCATCATCATTATGATTGTGGCGATCGGCCATGGATTCGGCTTCACCATCACTACCCCCTTTCCTTTTTCCCGCACAGGAGGGGTTTTTGTTGACTGATAACAATCATCTCTTATTTAGAAATACAAAAGAGGATCTTATGCGAGCAGAACCAGATGTAATCGCAAAATATACCCCTGACCGAACTGGCCGATGTCGGAAATCGAGGCCATCCCAACAAAACCTCACCCTATTTACAAATCTACCAAGGGCATCGTAAATGAGGACATCTTCTTCGGTCTGAAAGAATACCCGATGTGATGCTGGATTGGGATAAATGGTCAATGAGGGTGCGACGGAGTAATGGTTCTGTTCTTTTTGCCCAACGGAGATGTCATGAGTAAAGATTCGTATCTGGTCTAAATATGCCCGAAAATTACCGGTCTCTTTATTGGGATTGTCATCGTAACCGACCGATATATAACTTATCTCTTTATCCACGATCGGAAGCAGATCCACCTCGACATAGAGCCACTCTTTGAGAGGATAATTCCTCCCTTCCGGATATGCTGGATTTTCATTCTGGTCCAGTGGTGAAAGGTGACGTAGTTTTGTTCCATCGGTGCAGTAGAGGTCAATTGCGACATGCTTTTTTAGATAGTGATATATGAGATAACTCAAGAATGTTCCACTATCCACAGGTATCGGTTTATTAAAGCAGAGGAAATAGCAATAGGAGTTATTTAGTGATGATGTGTCCTCACCAGCAACGCGTAAATAATGGGTACCAGCTGGAACCGGAACACCCATCTCCTGAGTGACAACCCCGCACTCGGGCTTCGGTCCACCCCAGGGCCCGGTGACATTTGCCAATTCGATGACCGAATCAGTAAACGGGTAAGGATCCCCGGGTTCAAATCCAGTAAAGAAGAGATCATACTCATCCCCCAGTACCCATTTCACATGTGCCAGATTGTCCTCACCATATCCTTTATAATAGTATCCCTTGGTATAATAACCTCCTAAGGTATCCCGATTTGTGCTTGAGGTTACAATGGTCGGCTCGATCTGGGTATCTTCATGCCATTCGTTCCAAGAGGTTATCAGTATCAGTCCGTCAATGCCGGGGTCGCTCCAGACCTTTGCTGTAATCAGGGAGCGTCTAAAAGTCGAGTAGTGGGGCAGACCCTCATCGAACTGCCTGGGTATGATATAGGCACTGCCACCGGCCCCAAGGTTATTGAATCCGGGCATGGCATTGGGAATGTAATATCGGTTTACGGAATGGGCCGCATCAAACCATTTCTTGTGTTGACTTAGCACCTCCTTCAGGAACCCTGTCTGTTTTGGATAACCAGCATACTGACTTGGTCCATGCCAGTTATAGGAGGTTATCGCATCATAAAGCTCTATTCTTGAAGGGATTGGCGTATAATAAGATGCCTCATCAGCAATAAGATAGAGCCCATAGCCGAGTGAATCAACCGCTGCCCTTGCCCAGCTCATTGCCGATGCGATGTCGCCCTTAAATGTCCGGGTAAGGTAAATGGCCAGGACATGCCGGTTATCGATCTGAAGATAAGAGGGCGCTGAAAAATAGGTTTGGGCAATGTATTTAACATCGCTCACAAACTTTTCCCTGGTTGCTGGATCATCAAAATTCGGGGAGTTACCCAAAAGACCGACAGTCTCGTAAAAGATACAGAACTTAATCGAAGAGGAATTAAGCTCTGGAACAAGATAGAATCTCACCGTTGTATCCACATCGGTATCTTTCCCCCACCAGGAAACAACCCAGATCGAGATCCCGGCTTGTTCGCACCAATTTATATGCCTTCGGATCACCACCGGATCCCTTGAGGCATACTCGCCCAATTCTGGTGGTTGTTTGGGGATGAGTGCATTTCGCAGGTACCCCTCATCCCAGTGGGGATGATGGGGGACTCCATACCAGGGATAATAGTATACCCCCAGCCGATGGCCGAACATTGAATTGACACAAACCAGGCCTAATATAACAACAGCGTAGGTCTTTTTAGACATACTCCACCTCCTTTAACAATTTTTGTGGAAAGTTCCATATTTTTACCCCATAGCCTCACCTATTCAGCGGTATACAGATCGGAGGAATCTGGAGCTTGGGCAGATCATGGCCCCTCTTTAATTACGAGGATCTTTTTCACCTTTCCCTTAGCTACAATAAAAAATATTCCCGATGAGCTAATGGTAATCCATCTCGGGATGGGAAAATTACCATCCACTACTTCTCGACCCATGGAGTCGAAAATACGCACTCTTCCACTGGCGAGTATCTTACCATTAATCAGTGTAGCTTCATTGCCTATTAAATTATCCTTTTTCTCCGCCACTGATGGGAGATTCTTCGTTACCGCCAGCCATACCCAATTATTCTCATCACAATAGCCTATATAGAGGGCATCATCAATGGCGATCGAAATCGAGGCATTCCATCCACCAATGGTATCGATAACTTCGGTCACCCAGGTTGAATCATACCCCTCAGCATGTTTCAACAAGCACTCATTATGGCAGTGATAGGCAATGTGAAGAAGTCCCCGGTTATCTTTTACAATTTTGTTACTCCAGCCTTTCTTGGAAAATTGGCCACCGGAATCGACGACATAGATCTGCCAAGAATTCGATTCTTTCTGGACAAATCGAAGATCGTATCTTCCACTCCCTGTCCAATAAACACTGATTTTGGGTAGGTTGAAATTATCAAGCACAAGCGAGTTATGGGCACCGGCATTTCCAATAACTGGTTTCTCAATGCGCCAGTTGGTTCCATCGAAATGTAGATAGCGGAGGTCCCCCCATAAGGTGCAATCGGTAATGTGAGGATGGTTTTGATCATCAATTTCAATTGATGGCGAGTAACCACCAACTTCCGAGATGAAGGTTTTTATTCTCCATCCACTTTGTGTTTTTACCGCATATGCAAGATAGGAACCCCGATGGTAGACGATGTGAGGAATTTGATTCTGATCGATTGCAAGGTCGCAATAATCACCACTGGGCTTAATTGTATCGACGGTCTCGATCAACCAAATTCCGTTCTCCCACACCCCATAACTTAAATTCTCAGCGCTATCAAAAAAGGCAACATGAATCCTGCTCCAACGGTCAATCTCTGCGGCTGGTCCACCATTATTATATGAGGCACTGCTACAGACCTTTTCTCTCTGCCACCCGTTTTCGGTCCAGTAACTATGGATTAGTTTATCAGCCGAATAATAAAAGAGATGGGGACGGTGTTCGTGGTCAACAGTAACCCCGGTACCGCGGGAAGGACTGGAATCCACTAAAAATCGATACCATATCGTAAGAATGATTAGAATCATCGGCAAGAATTAACGCATCACCACGATCCTTTCTGTTAGACGAGAACCGGATGCCTCGATCTGACAGAAGTAAATGCCGGATGGTAGGGGACGACCTGAAAAGTCGTTTCCATCCCAGAATAGGGTATAATCGCCCGGAGCCGCATACCCATGCGAGATATCTTTCACCACCTGACCAGAAGCGTTTAAGATGCGCACACGTAACTCACAGGGGTTTCTAACCTTATAATGAATCTTTACCCTTCGATTGCAAGGATTAGGGAAGATATCCAACGACAATGGGGAAGGGTGTCTAACCTTCTCACTCAACCCTGGAGAACCACCCAGCTTCACCAAGAAGAGATCACAACCATTCTGTGAGTTATTATAACCTTTCCCCACAATGATGAAATTACCTTCGGAGGTTTCCTCGATGGAATTAGCCTCGGCCCAATGAGCACACTCGATATACTTTTCCCACTGAGTATTTAAATCGATGTCGGTCTTTAAGATGAACATCCTCCTCTGCGGCGGCAAAGAATGATGTGTATATCCAGCGGCAACAAAACCACCATCGTTGGTAATATCGACCGAGTTGAGCAGATCATTATCGTATGGCACCCCGAATGTAATATCCTTCACGATATTGCCGTTCTTATCCGTCCGAATCAACCAGGCCTCGACATCGTTGGCGACAACCTTATGGGAGGCAATGATGAACCCTTCATCGGCCAATTGCTTAATGCCTTTTCCCTCACAGCCACTGTATGTTTTTTCCCAGGTAATATTCAACGAGCTGTCAAGCTTTATGAGGTAGAGATACGAAGAGCTGCTTTCGACCTTGAGTCCAGAGATAATATACCCACCATCTGATGTCTGTTGACCGCTATATCCCCTCTCATAAATGTCGGGGGTTCCGATAATCTTATGAGCTAATGCATTTCCGTCAGCGTCTGTTTTCAAGATGAAGATATCGGGATCACTCGTTTCCCAATCCCAAACCGTTCCGATCAGAACGAACCCTTTGTCTGTGGTTTCCTGCACGTAGTGAGCCTTAGTGTAGTCATCCAAGGAGTAGGTTTTCTTCCAAATCATATTTCCCGACTTATCAAATTTGGCTAATATCGCTTCGGTATAGGCATCCCCCTCACTTGCAACAGTTCCTGCTATCACATAGCATCCGTCACTGGTTAAAGCGATGGAGTTACCACGGTCACTATCGCCCGAACTTCCGAATGTCTTTTCCCACAAAAGATTGCCGTCGTGATCGGTCTTGAGAATCCAAAGATCTCGATAGGATCCGGAGACACCTTTGGTTCCTGCAGTTATGTAACCATCTCCGGTTTCTCTGACACACCGTCCTTCATCCTGACCATGAAAATCCCCGTAGAGTCTGGTCCAGAGGGTATCTGGAGCCTGGGCAAAAAGGCTATCCACTATAAGTATTGCCCAGATGAGACACGTTGCTCTAATGGCTCTCATAGCTCCTCCTTTCACTTCCCGTTTTTGACAAGTTTGAAGACCTTACTATCATTAACACAGAGAAAATAGATTCCATTCTTCAACTGTTGGCCCAATTTGATCTCGCTCTGCTTGGTGGAGAGGCGGAAGGATAGAATGAGGCGACCGGAAGGGTCATAGATCCTGATCTTGGCCCCTCTTGGCAGAGGCGGACTAAATTTAATTATTACCCCATCCTGAAAAGGATTTGGGAAGGCAGTGAATCTTACCGGGGGTTGGTGGGAAGGAAATTCCTTTATCACCGCAACATTACCAAGTGAGTCAGTTTTGATGAGGTACACATCATACCTCGTAGACCCGGTGATGATATACCCTTTGTCCTTCGTCTGGTGACCACACTCTCCAGAGGCATCCCTCAAACCCTCAGGATACATTCGACACCAAATCTCATTCCCTTGGGAATCCAGCTTTAATAGGAAAATTTTGTGATTGATTCCCGAAGGTTTACTACCGATCAAAATGTATCCTCCGTCGAGGGTAGGCCTGATCGCCCTTGCCACTCCTTCGTATATTTTTGTCCAGAGACTATCCCCGGTTGAATCTGTCTTTATGACAAATGTTTTCTGCACTGACCCAAAAGACCAGGTTCCACCGGTACAGATGTAGCCCCCATCCGGAGTGGTTCGTATTGAATGGGGATGTTCATCCCTCTCCCAACCATAAATCTTTGCCCATAAGACATTACCCGCAGAATCGGTTTTGATAATCCAGATATCATAGTCTCCTTGAAATGTCGTGGTGAGGGCGAGAAGTATAAAACCAGCATCTTTGGTGGGTAGGAAGTCCTTTCCACAATCACCACTTGGACCGGTATAAGTCCTCTCCCACAATTTGATACCGTTTGAATTCACTTTCATTAAATATACATCAGCATCACTGGCATAACCTTTTGTTCCACAGACTGCAAAGCAGCCATCCGCAGTCTGATGAACGCTTTTAGGAGATAGCCTCTTCGAAGAGGAATAAAGATTTTCCCACCGGATATTGCCGAGAGAGTCAAGATTTATGAGATAGATGCACTCATATGTAGCCGGATGATCAAACACCCCACAGACGATAAAACCATGATCGTGGGTTTCCTCAACACCGTAACCATAATCGCTACCCTCTCCACCAAATGTCTTCGTCCATAAGGTATCTCCATACTTATCTGTCCTTATGAGATAGATATCGGCAAATCCAGCTCCGTAAGACCAGGTGTATCCGGTAATGATATATCCACTATCACTGGTCTGTTCAACACAGTAGCCCTTATCGTATTTGTTCCCCCCATACTGTCTTTCGAATGTGATCGAAAAGAGCATCGCCGGAATAAGAATCAAAACCATATACGGCCTAAAAGCTTTCATTTTAAGCCTCCAATCCTTAAAACCTTTTTGACCAGTTGAGAGTTTCCGACTTCGAAGATCAGAAAGTAGATACCGCTCGGAACAGGTTTATTTTTGCAATCCCTGCCGTCCCAGAAGACCCGATTGATGCCCCTCAATTCCCTAATCTTTTGTCCTAAAATATTGTATATGCTTATCCTATCTCCATCGCCGAAGTCTCCACTGATAAATACCCCTCGGTGGAATGGGTTAGGGTAGATGGTAAAACTTGTGGAGCCCGGGTGAGGATTCGCTCTCGCTTCGATACCGGGAGACTTCTTTATCATCGAAATTCTCGATGCATAAGGATGGCTAAGAAAGATGGTGTTTGTTATCGTATCAATATTTATGGATTTCCTCGGGCCATTTATGGGATCGATAACGGTGGTCGAATAATACACATCGGTAAGAAGAATATCGACTATGGAGTTTGTCGAACAGTCAATGATTGCGATCGCATCGTAAATTCCCACATCGGGTTGAGAATAGAAAACCGGCCACCACAGAGTATTATCGGAGGGGTTATGAAGTAAACCAAAATTTATATATGTGCGAGAGGGGAGGAATATTTTTGTTAGGAGAGAGTCGGTGACTCCGTCGATTACAGCTACAAAATCGGGGTTACCAGAGCATGAGATATAGACCAGGTTATCGATTGGGTCGTGGGCAAAGGCAATCGGCCAGGCCTCACCACCTTCCCTTAGATCGACCCTCGTGATTATCGAATCACCGGCACCATCGATGATTGTAACATCTCCGTCAAGATAACTTACGGCATAAACCTTATCCGAGACATGATTGTATCCGATGATATTGGGTAGACCGCCACATCCCAGAGTGGCGATCACTTCGTCAGATTGGCAGTCGATGACATGGACATGAGCGGGAGGAGACTGTGTACTTACATAACATTTATTATCTCTTGGATTCCAGGCGATGAAGTTCGGAGATTCGTCCGGGAGTTTAATTGTCTTTATGAGACTATTGTTTCCGGCATCAATAACCGAGACATTGTCTGAATAGGTATTTGCAGTGTATAGTTTATTATCGGTGGCATCAAAGGCTATCGATTGGGCACCTTTCCCCTCAAGTTTGACAATCGCAACCGTGGAATCATTGGAGCAGCTTATAACAGTTAGGGTGTCGTTGTAATTATGGGAGACATAGAAATTCTGATCGTTGTGGATACAATCGCGAGGATGGTTGGCGGAGCGCTTTATAACGACCTTTTCAGGTTTTGCAATTGCCACATAACTACTGGTAAACCGAGAAACCGATAGACATTTAAGAATGTCAGGATTCAATGTCGAATTGATCGGTGGATATCCAATCACGATATTGACTCTTCCGGTTAGATTCCGGGCATCGTAGGAATCGAGGGTATAGCCAGGGTTATTGGAATATCCGGTATTTGCAATCCATATCCGATTGAGATTGTCATCCCACAAAATCGTCTCTGGATTTTCATCCGTGGGCAGATGCTCGATAACTGTTTGGGTATAGCAGTCTATCACATCTACCTGATCTCTATCAGTGGAAACGAAGACACGGTTATCGAGAGAGTCGAAGGCCATACCATCAACCCATTTGCCATTAATTGGTATGTTGGTGAGCACCTGATTAGTCTGGCAGTCTATAACCGTCACTATTTCATCGTATCCACCCACGTATATCAGGTTCATGATTGAGTTGTAGGCAAGAACTTTTGGTTGTTTACACACCGGAATCGTTGCAATTACCGAGTCGCTACTGCAATCAATCGCCACTACTTTATTATTTGAATATTGAGTACCATAAATCCTGTTGTCCTTTGGGTCAAAGATCTGACTCATTATATGTTCTTCCAATTTGATTGATGGCAGGATTGTATTACCTGTGCAATCCAGGACATCAACGAGGGGGTCGTAATGGAAACAATACACCTTATTGGAGATGGGGTTAAATAAGAGATGCGGATAAGACCGCTCCGACGATTTTCCAGTCATTGGTATCTCCGTAATGATGCTATCATTGGAGCAATCTATCACCACGAGAATAACATTCGTCGTATTGCCTTTTTTCCTCGAACAGTAGACTTTATTCTCCAAGCTATTCCAGACGAGGTCGGTCGGTCGCCTACCCTTCAGTTGAATCACTTTTAGGACCGAATCTGTCTCTCCATCAATTACCGATAAAGTCGAGTCTCTCCAACCAAGACAGTAGAGTTTGTTCTCGATATGATTGTAAGCCAGAGCGATTGATCCATATCCCACCTTTATGGAATTGATCCTCCCTTCATTGTTACAAACTGAAACATAATTGCCCGTTCCATAATTATATCTGCCGATCGCGTAAATCTTCCCATTCCGGGAATTAATGGCCAATTTTTTGGGCCATAGAACTCCTCCCCGTTCGTCGGGCAGTAGTATGGGGGTGATGGAATAGTCGGGATGGCCTTTCAGTGGATGCGCAATATGAGAGGGGGTGGCAAATTTCCGATCGTCCTCAAGCCTAAGGACTCTCATTTTCAAAATATCTGAATCTACGAACCGAGGATTGGCTAACACCATCTCCCCAACAATAGGTTCGGTAATGGCGATGGCTATAATGAGTAACCCACTCATGGCACCTCCTTGCAAGATGTAAGGAGACTAATCGAGATTTATAACCAAAATTATAAACAGATTAGGATGATCTTTCCCTTATTAAAGAATTGAGGAGTTCTCTCGTAAGTGGGTGAGGATCGGTTTTCAAATCCCTTTTTAATACATCTCTTAGTTCTTCGTAGGTCTTCTTCACGCCGCCGAGATTATTTAATTTGGCATAACATCTCATTAGAAGACGATAGGCCTCCTCATTGTAAGGGTCGGCGCTAATGAGTTCCCTACAGAATATAACCGCCTTTTGATGATTCTGCATCTTATAATACCCTTTCGCGAGATTCTCTAATAAGTCCAGATAGAGAGCTTCAAATTCGAGCCGTAACTTCTGTGACCATTCCCCATAGAAGGAATCCATAAAGCCACCACGGTAGAGGGAAAGTGCTTTTTCGAGTTCCACCAGACCCCCGATATGATTCCCATCATTGATCAAGCCCTGGCCGAGGTTTATGAGGCGTTTGAATTCTTCGATATCGACCCAGAATTTCAGATCGGAAGAAATTTTATAGTAACCTCTTTCAAAAATAATGATGTTTTTACGTATCGTTCTTCTTATCCAGTATAGAAAGTTGTGGAATAACTGGCGGGCAATTTTAGGATTATGATCGGGCCAAAATTCACCGGTGACCCCATCTCGTGTTAGGAATTCGTTACGATGAACAACCAAGAAATAAAAAAGTTCTTCAACTTTTTTTGTCCTCCAGGGCCTTTTTAGAAGTTCGCCATCGATTTTTATCTCGGGAATACCGAAGAGCCGTATAATAATATCAAAGTTCTCCTCTTCAGGCTCAACTAAGGTATCAAATATCTTCCGACATGGAACCTTGGATAAGGCAGACCGGAGATAACTGGAGTGGACTTCCATCGATTTAACGAACTTTATTAGCTCCGGTGAATATTTAATTTGATCAATGAAGTGATATTCATAGCCATTCTCTTCGGCAATTTGAATTGCCCGAGAGAGTGATTTGTAAGCAGATCTTCGGTTGTTCTCCATGATATGAAGCCAAGCAGATAGGAGATTCCAGGTCATCATGCGTTGCTTCGAATCCTTTAACACCGGTCTCACCTTTGCTAAAATCTTCCGAGCTGATCCAGCATTTCTTAGGGAAAGTTCTGCTATCGCTAAAATTAGTAAGAATGAAGCATTATGTAAGGGATATTTGGAGCATTTTAGACTCTCGGTAATAAGCTCCTTAGCCTTGAAAAAATCTCCCCGTCTCAAAGCCACTTCGGCCCGATCTCCCAAGATGCCCGCAAGTAGTTGATTATTGCCGGTGCTCTTGGCAATCTTTTCCGCCCCCGACAAAAATTGTTCTGCATCATCTAAATCTCCTCGGTACATATTGACCGAGGCCAAATTAGAGAAACACTGGACCTCAGTGCCTTTATCGTTTAAAAGTTGGGAAAATTTTAGGGCCTCTTTGAAGACCGACTCAGCTCTGGCTAATTCTCCAACGGAGATGAGAGAAACCCCGAGGTTATTCAAAACCGATATCAATAGTGGGGTGATTTCTGATGATAAGCGATCTCTGAGATACTCGAGATTCCTTGTCGCAGTTGAGAAATCGCCAGAAATTATGTTCGCGACAGCAAAATTATGTAGGCAAATAGCGATATAATGATTATCT
>Ga0180300_10001351_pt1 | contig 11311 bp, 3 predicted proteins | sample GuaBasSediGuay15_FD_121798 | JGI IMG/M metagenome (GOLD analysis project Ga0180300, IMG submission 121798) | Subseafloor sediment microbial communities from Guaymas Basin, Gulf of California, Mexico - Guay15, Core 4569-2, 21-24 cm | ecosystem: Environmental > Aquatic > Marine > Hydrothermal... | reverse complement strand
TGCGCACCGAGGGGCTGTTGTCAATCAGGAAGACTATATCATGGGGCACCGGCGGTTCCGCCCTAACCGGAGATACTGCAATCAGCAACGATACCGTCAAGGCTACACCAAGCCCTATGGCAACCGCGAGGCGGTGATATTCAGACATTGGTGAAAGTTTCATATTCTTGCTCCGTTGAGAAATGCGAAGGGCTATGGCGCCGGGCACTGCACCTTCCCGGCCTGGATGTAGGCAGGTTCAACATAGCCGGCCAGGAGATACCACACCCCCTCCTCGCTCTGCACCTCGCCAATCACGCCGACCCGCGCACCGGCCGCCAGCAACTCCAGACCGATGGTATCCTCGGTCGGCCGATTGCGCACCCAGGTCTGCTCCACCACCAGGCAGATTTCCGGTATCGGTGTGGCAGTGGGCGTAGCAGCCGGGGTGAGTGTCCGTGGTGCAGGCATGCCGGTTGCCGTGGGCTCCTCGGTGGGCGTTTCGGTCACCGGCGTCTGTTCCACCGGCGTTGGGGAGGGCATCTCGGTAGCCTCTATTGACGAGCCTCCACCACGCGAAAGGAGCAGCAGCGTGACGACGATGCCAACGACCACTACCGCCGCTACCACGATAGCAATCACGGGCCAATTCGGCCTTTTCCGGTCGCGGGGGGAGCGGAACTTACGACTCCTGATAGATTTGACGCGACGTCGCGGAGGTTCAGCACGGCGTGGCATTTTCCTATTCCGCCTTTCTCAAACGCTCTACTAACACGTCAATGGAAATCCTATTGTCTTCCTCTTTCTCGCCTGGGAACTGGGATTGTATCTCGCGCAGTTTTTCGATGGTCCTCTCCACATCGTACTCCAGCCTATGGAAGTAGACTTGCGACTCATCGGTATCGTAAATCGCGTAGCAGGCGCGAGGTGGTGCGCCGTCGCGCGGCTGCCCCACGCTGCCCGGATTGACCAGCAAGGGGCGGTCGTCCACCTGAACCGGCTCCCTCGGTTTGGAGATTTTCTCCGTGTTGTCGTACTTCCGGGTCTCGACGACGCGGCGGAAGACGGTGGCGCGATGAGTGTGGCCGAAGAAGCAGAGCGGCCGATCGTCCGGGAGGCTCAACCACGCTTCCTCCGCATCGGGTGTATCATGCAAGTAGTTCCCCTCCGTCCCGGTCGGCTCGCAGGGGCTGGCGTGCACCATCATCACGCCCTCTAAAGGATACTGGGCACTCGTCGGCAATTGAGCCAGCCAGGCCCGTTGATCGTCGGAGAGTTGTTCCAATGTCCACCGGTGGCTCAGGTCGGTCGCCGTGACGTACCTCTTTAACTCTGCCACCCGTGGGTCTTTAAGATCCACAATACCCGCCTGCACACCCCAATCGCCGATCAACTGCTCCGGCTCCTGCGCTCCCGCGATCGCCAAGTCGTTGTTGCCGGATATAGCCACGTGGGGCCAACGATCGAACGCCTCCCGCAGGCGTTCCACACAGGCAGCCGGGTCGGGGCCGTAGACGACCACATCGCCCAGGAACCACAAACCGTCAATTCCCTGCTGCTCCGCGTGGGAAAGCACAGCCTCCAATGCCTCCAGATTCCCATGAATGTCGGATAGAATAGCATAACGTGGCATCGCATTATCTCCTCAATTTACGGCGCGGTAGGACACTCTACGTTTTCTACGCGGGTGTAGCCCTCTGGGACGAATCCGGCCAGCCGATACCAGCGCCCTTCAGGGGTATCCACGAAGTCTATCACGTTTACCTGCTGGCCGGCCTTGAGCAGGGCCAATCCGATGCCCCCGTCGCTGGGCCTGTCGCGCACCCAGCCGTTGTAGCGCATGGTACACACCACAGGCGTGGGCGTTGGTCTAGGGGTGGCAGTCGGCGTTGCCGTGGGAGTGGGGGTGGACGTCGGCGTTGCAGTCGGTGGTGATGGAGTGGGTGTGCGTGTGGGAGGCTGTGTCACCAGCACTTGCGTCGGAGTGAGCGTAGGCTCAACACCAGCCCCCGGTGCACCCGGGCCAAAGCCAAAAAACCAGATCAAGAAACCGATCAGCGCAACGCCCAGAGCGCCCAGGACATAGTACGGCCAGCGCGGTGGTGTGGATTCTTCCTCACGGATTTCTCTCTCGCAATCCAGTTTTCCTTTCCTGGCCTGTGGGTCACTGGGATTGAGCGCAAGAATCTCCTCATATCGCTCCTTCGCTGTGTGGAAATCCCAATCACGGTACAGTTGACGGGCCTCTTGGCGCAATTGGCGTATTCTATCCAAATCGCTTTGTCTCCGCCGCGCATTCTCCTCGGCCCGAGCACGTCGTTCTCTTGCCCGTTGCTCGACCTCCCTAGCATCCTCCACCAGGACGCGAGCACGCGATGTCTGCGGCGGCGTGGAGGTCGCGACTTGAAGGCGCTCAAGAGCAATGTCGTAACTGTGCACTGCCTCTTCCCACAGCCGGATGGCCCGCTCGTAATCCTCCTCGGTCTCCCGCTGCTCGTAAACCTGCAACGCTTCTTCCGCCTTCTTATCGGCCGCGGCGCAACCGGCCAGGCCATCAAGCAACGCATCGCCGATCGTATCCAGATTCGTCAGGTAGCCCTGCAACTGCCGCTGCTCCTCCAATAGCGGATCTTCCTGTGAGGGATCCATCCAGTCCCGCAAGCGATACAGGTTGTCGGCATCCAACCGCTTCAGTTCCCGGTTGGTCGCCAGGGTCGCCTCCAGCGCTTTCTTTCCCTCGGCGATAAACTGCCCGACCGTCACCTGGCTATCGCCACTGAGCGGTGGGACCTCCTGGCGAATCTCCTGCCAGAGTTCACCGTATCTCCGCATCTTCTCCTGTACCAGGGCACGGGTACGCTTGTGCGTCTCCAGGCTGTTGCGCAGGTCAATCACCTCTCGGTTCTGGCCGAATATCGGATTGACCACGACCGCCTGCTCAAGTTCACCCGCCACCCGGCCATACTGACCATTCAAGTGCGCCTCTTCCAGCCAGCGCCTGGCATTGGCAAGACGCCTCCTCAAGTCCAGAATGTTCTGCCGATAGGACTCCAGGGCACGCAGGTGCTCCTTTGAGGTCAGTTGGCGTTCGGCTTCGGGAATCTTGCTCAGTTCATCAATCAGGAGTTCGCACTTCGAGGTTTCCAGATCCGGATTGTCGAGGGCGCGGGAGGCCCTGTACGTGAGTTCCTTCACCTGCTTGGCCAATTCACGGCGCACAGTGGCCAGACTTGTCCGCCGGGCAGGGGCGATCTTCTCCAGGATCTCGTAGATCTCCTTGGCCGTCCACAGATCACCAGCCTCCTCGGCAGCCTGTCCCTGTTTCAGCAATTGTTGAACGAGTTCCTCCCGCATCGCCTCGGCCGGCGCGAATCCGGGTTGGCGTTGCAACACAGCGTCCAACTCGGCTATAGCCTCAGCGATCTTATGACGACGGCGCAGTTCTGCCACCGACTCCATCTTGGTGCGGATTTCCTGAAGGCGATTGATGCGTTCGGTTACGCGCTCATCCTCTTCTGGAACCTCGCTCAGCACACCGATTACTGTGTCCAGATCAACTTCCTGTTCCTGTAACAAGCAGTCCGCTTCCGCCAGGGCCAGTTCCACCTGTAGCCGCTTCAGGTGCGCAGCAGTCTGCGGATCGGGCTTCAGCCTCACCGCCTCCTCCAGCGCCGTGACCGCCTGGCCTAAGTGTTTGGAGCGTTCCCTACCCCGCGCCCAGCGAGCCAGCCGCTCCTCCTTCTGTGCCTGCCGGAGCAATTGCCGACAGCGTGCCTCAGCATACAGCCCGCGGACCTCAGCATCTCCCCACTCTTCCTGCAGTTTCTCCAGATCGCGGACGGCCTGCTCCAGTTGATCGGGAAGAGACACTTCCAAAAGTGTTTGAGTTCGCTTCAGACGCGAAATCCAATCCAGTCTTGTGCCGAGTTCCCGCACGTCGGGGTCGTCAATTTCATGAACCCGCAGTGTCTGCAAGATCGTTCTGGCCTGCCGTAGATCACCCTCTTCCCGCCTGCTCAGGGCCTCCTGCGCCTCCTGCTTCAACTCCCGCACGGCATCGCGAAAGACCTCTCCCGCCTCCGCATGGTCGGGCTTTCTTTCGCGAACCTGGTTGGCCTTCATCAGCGCAATGATCCAATCGCCCTTCTCGACGGCCTCCCGCATATCCCGTAACAGGTCGTTGATTCTGGCCTGCTTGCCGGCTTGGCTGTTGGCCTCCCGTGCCAACTTCTGGTGGTGTTTCGAGGTCTGTTCGACACCCGGTAGGAGGCGAGCCCGTTCCAGTCTCCGCAGTGCCTCCTGGTAATCACCCTTGGACAGCAGGTCAGCAGCCTCACGTTCAAATGCCACGCCTTGCTCAGCCTTACCGCGGATGCTCTCGGCGATCGGATCGCCGGGACGACCGGCCAATACTTCCCCGGCTAGCCGCAGTGCCTCCTCAAACTCTCCATGCCTGAATGCTTCCTGGGCCTGAGAACGGGTCTGATTGATCCGTTGGATGCCGGCCTCTCCCTCCTGCACCGATTGCAGCACCCGGCTCGCGCGCTCGGGGAATGCGTTCCTGGCATCATCGGCCAACTGGCGAATGCGCTCGAAGTCGGGTTCCGGGAGATTCAACAATCGTTCCGCTTCCTCGATCCATAATCGTGCCTCGCGCCGCTGCCTCAGCGCCGGCAGCAGTTCCTCTTTTCGTACTTTGACCCAGGTACTCTGGGGAATGATCTTCTCAATCTCGAGTAGGGTCTCCCATTCCTCCTCGATCCTCCCCTCGCCTTGTGCCCGACTGTGGCGTTCGAATAAAGGCTCCAGTTTCCTGACCCGCTCCAGCCCGGCTTTGGCCCGTTGATTATCCGGCTCGCTTGCTAATACTTCCCCGAAAGCGTCTCTCGCCCGGGGCAGGTCTCCACCGTTGAGGCTTTCGTCTGCACTGTCCAGTAGATCGCGCAGACGCACGGCGGCCGCGATCCGGTCACCCAGCGGGGTGAAGGATTCCCACCAGGGAGGTGTGGTCCAGCCGGCAGTCTGCTCGGGCGGCACAAACCGATCGTGCAGGTCCTTGAACTCTCGAAGGCGATCCGCGATGGGAATGGCCTGCCGCACAACCAGGTCGTAAGCCTCGTCCACCCTACCGGCCTTGAAGGCAGCCTCGGCCTGACGGTGCCACTCGGCCAATTGGGCATCCTGGGCACGCGCATAACGGCGCGTTGCCGCAGCGAGGTCTTCGTGAAGTCGGCGCAGGATGCCCACAACCTGACCGTTCCCCGGGCTATCCTGCCGGTCGCCCAACATATAGCGCACGTTGGGCGATAGGACGGAGAATTCGTCAAGCACCTGCCGATATCCCTGAACCGCGATCTCGTACTGTCCTGCTTCCAAGGATTGTTCGGCCTGCTGTATGCGTGGCTCCAGCGATATGTACTTATCCCTGGCCGTCCTGACGTCCTTAAGTTGCTCGTTTACAACTTCCAGCCGGTTATGGAGCGCGGGAATGTCAAATCCCGACTTTCTCTCATCTGCTAGATAGGCAGTCCACTGAGTAAGAGCGTGGTCAAGAATGTGAATAGCCTGTTCGAAGTGTCCCCCTTGTACGTACTCATCAGCCTCTCCAATATGGTCCCGCAATTTGGTCGCGGCTTGACTGCGGAAAATCCTTTCTACGGCCCCGACTATGCTTTCACCCGCAGGAAGAGCATAGAGACGAGGCAAATTAGCTCTCAGTTCCCCGGGTGTCTTATAGGGCAGGGCCTGAAGTCTGACTGTTGTAAGGACGGTTTCAGCTTCTTCCTGGTGTTCTTCTATATTGCTGATTGAGGCCATGAGGTCGGCATCATCGGGACTAAGTTCCAGAGCCCGCCTGAGTTTTTTCAAGGCCTTCTCGTAGTCCCCGGATATCAAGTCGGCCTTCGCCGTCTGCTTCAGCCGCTCGATCTCGCTCTGCACTTCCAGTTGGCGTCGGGCCTGGCTCAGCAGTCCCTGGGCGCGCTCATTAGAAGGGTCTAACCGGACAGCCTGCTCAAGGGCAGCAGCGGCGCCTGCCCAGTCTTTTTCCTCCAGTGCATCCTCGCCTTGCTTTACCAGAGCGGTGGCACGCTCTGCGCGTTCTTTAACAGCGGCAGCGGCTTGTTCCTGCCCCGTGGCGGCATCTTCGGCGAGGGCGGTGAGGCGGAGCGCCTCGGCCAGGTGATAGGCCTCAGTATACAGGTTCTTCGCCTCCTCTGGCCTGTCCCCTTCCAAAGCCTCTGCGGCATCCCTCAGAAGCACGCTCACTCGCTGTTGGTCTTGCTCACATCGTTCTATATCCTGCACCAATGCCGTGATTTCCTCATCTGCCGGCCACAGTTTCCGTGCCTGTCGGGCAAGATGCAACGCCTCTTCGTAGTCCGCTGCCTCCATTCGGGCGCGGGCCTGTTGAACGTAGCCAAGAGCATCGGCCCGACGCGCCGCCGATTCGTTCAGGCGGCGGGCGTGCTCGTTAACCTCGGCCGTTGCTTCTTCGCTCTTGCCCGCGACATCCTCGGCCTCGTTGAGCAAGCGTTGTGCCTCGTCCAGGTCACCCCGTTGCAGCGCCTCATCGCTTTGCAGCAACAGTCCCCTCACCTGTGTGTCGGCCCGCTCCGCCCGTCTACTTCTCAGGCGTTCCTGTAATTCCCTCAGAGATCTGCCCTGCAGATCAAACTCCAGGTCCAGGCTGAGTGCTTCTTGCACAAGCGGTAGCAGTGTTTCAATATCATCTTCATCCGTCTTGCCAATATCAATCAACAACTGAAAAGCCGGAGCCTCGTCTGAGGTGCCCAAGTGTCGCAGATAGCGGCTTGCTTCGCGATAGGCGTCGGAGCGCGGGGAGGCTGTGTCCTGAACCAGGCCAAATAGTCTGCGCGCTTCGGCGTATCTGCCGGCAGTAAAGGCTTCTTTGGCTTCCAGAATCATCTGAGGGATGTCCAGTTCCTCTGACATGACACATCTCCTATGGGAATTCAGTCACTTCGACGTGTTCGGTAACCGCTTTGCCTTTGCCATCCTGTGGCCTCAGGATCAGGTCAAACGTCACAGGTGGTTCCAGTAACCATCTTTCCCCCTCTTTTCGGGGTGCCACAGGGTAGTACGCCCATATCTCAAGATGGACGACCGGGCAATCCGGAGCGGACGGGTCCGGACACGGAGCCAGGGGATACTCTCTGGGGAACAGAGGCACGGGGCCGGTGGTTTCTGTGAGTTCAAGGGTATACGTCAATCCCGTTCCGGGTGACATAACGGTAAGAGAGAGGCGTTCCGTATTCGTGATGGGCTCAAATTCCACGCTGAACCGATCCGAAATCTCGCCCGTATTTCTGATTTCGTATCGCAGCCCAACGGCCTGGACATTCTTGGCAGGGTCAAAGAGATAAGTTATGGGCCTGGTCACCGTCAGGCCATAGTGTGGCTCGCGGACTACAAAGGGGTGCTCGTAAGGAAATCCGTCGAATGGTCGGGACTGGTCCGGTTCCCGTCCCCCCTGCTCGTCGGTGCGTAGCGGAAACACCGCTACGTGCCACTCTCCTGGAGCGCCTTCGTTCAGCGAACACGTAAACACCCCACGTCCACCGGCATTAACGGTTAATGTCGTACAGTCACCACGTCGTTTTCCATCGCCATCGTAGCAGGCTATACCGTATTGCCCTGTGATAGAGGGAGTAAATGCTCCGCTGGCCTGCAAATGCACTTGTCGCACGTACTCCTCCTCGGCCCGATCCAGACTCCAACCCGTGATTTCCAGCTGCTCGGGTGGTGGAGTGACCTCTACTCTAACGATGGGATTATCCTGCCCTTCCACAACAAGCCTAAGCCAGACGCTCCGGTGTTCGGGCTCAGAAGCCGGCGGCTGATGTGGGACGACCAGCCGGAAGGTCCTGAGTTCCCTCGGGGCCAAAGTCACCCGGGGCCATCCCTCAAGCGGAGATGAGTTATCCCTCATCCAGAACACACCCCTGGGTATGTCCGACGTCGGGTGTATCTCAAAGGTTGCCGTCACCTCGCCTGTGTTTTCAATGCTGACCTGGTACCACACCACTGTGCCGGCCTCACGCAACTCGCCCTCACCGACGGTCAGTTCACCTTGCGGGAACGGTGGCGGGGTCGGCGTTACGGTCGAGGGGGCGAATCGAACGGCAACCGCTTTTCGGACGTCAGGCGATACGGCGTAGACAACCGCGCTTCCCACAAACACAAATAGCAGAATCAATGTTGCAATGGAGGCAACAACCCCGCGGACGGCGGTCCGGCGCACCTGTTTCCAATCATGCTCTGTGTTATAACCGCTGAACTCCTCTGCGGCGCGGCGTGCCGGTCTCAGCACTTTTCCGATATGGCCCTTCAACACGAGCAAAGTCTGCCTCACGAAACCCTTATCGGTGAACCTGCTCACCAGTCTGAGGAACTTGGTCTTGATCACACCTTCTAGAGCCTGCCGTAGTTCCTTCCACTGCGCCACAGGTACGCGGGCTAATTTCCGGGCGAATGTCTTTTTGTCACCTTCATCCAGGGCCTGGAAGGCCTGGTTTGCCACTTTCCTTAACTCAGTCGGTGCAGGCTCAGCAGCCGCATGATATCGTTTGTCCAGTTGTGCCAGAGCGGCATCCAGGCCCAGTGCATCCACCTGCTTTTCTGCCGCTGCCCCATCCCGAATAATCAGCGCGTCTTCCAGCACTTGTGCCAGCGGTTGCCCTTCCTTAAGACGGTCGAAAACCCGCTCCCAATACATCACCATTTGCTCAACCACGGCCCGTCCCAGTTCGCTGCGCCGGTCTTTCTCAGCCTCAAACCGATCGGCCAAGTCAGCTAGCCTCAGAGCATCCTTATATCGTTGCTGCTTCACCAACTTGGCTGCGTGTGCGTACGTGCACAGCCTCCGCTGACAATCCGTAAGGCCACAAGGTGCCAACAGCGAGATGAAACGCTTCCGATTCTCCAGCCCCGCTTCAAGCAGCAGGCCAAAAGCCTCTTCCGCCTGCGCGGGATCGAGATGTTCCAGATATTGATCGCTCAGCCAGGCCAAATCACGGACGGAGTTTTCAGCAGTTTCATGGACGAGCCACAACCCGGCCGAGACCTCCCCGGTTTTTTCGACTTGCTTATATGCGGCGACCCACAGGTGCTGAAGCAGGTGCCGGATCTCGTCACGCAATCCGGCCTGCGCCGGGCGATCGTTGGGCCAGGGCCCGGCGTACTCCCCCTTTTCCGCTGCCTCAGCCGCCCGGCGTGCATTTTTGTACCGCGCTGGAATCAGATCTTCGCGCCCCCGCCACAGATCCATCTCCGCCCGTAGAAGATGCGCTTGAGCGAGCGCCAGGTTGTATAGCGTGCGCACGCGGCGGCCCCATTCATTCAGCACTTGTTCGGACTGCACACGGTTTTGTGGGAGCGATGGATCAACCCAGCGCTCCATCTCGACGGCAGGTCGTTCCACTTGCTCAACCGGTAGGATCTTATTCAGGCGAGCAAAGGTCTCCTGGTAATCCAACGCAGCATCGGCCTGAGCAATGTTTTGAAGCCATCCTCTCAGAGACTCGTTCAACACCATGTGGCTTCTGCGACGTTGCTCGTCCACGCTCCGATCCAACTTCCGGTGCAACTCAATCAACCGGGTGTCTCTCCACTTCTCCGGCACGGTATGGTCCCATCGCTCAAGTCTGGCGTCCAGATCGTCGCACATGCGGATCGTCCGGGCAACGTCCTCCGGTGAGGCCGTCTCAGGGTCAGGCAGCCCGGCCAGTGCGGCCCCTATCTCTGCGAGAGCCGTGTAGGGGCGTACAGTCATCTTAAGTTCATCCCATACCCAGGCGGCCGCCCGGTTGAGTTCAGCCGTTGCTATGCCATAATCCGGCTCGGGATGGAGTAATGCACTCCGACCATGCCGGAAAGCATGGACTCCTTCTAAAACCTCACTATGACGCGGGTCATACCGGCAAGCCTCTTCCAATGCCATAGCGGCACGAGTCAGAGCCTCGTTAAGACCCAGATCCGTTCTTCGCATCCATTCAACGGCCTGGTCTAGCAAGTCACTTGCAACCTGTTCCCGTTTCTGATCGATTGGGTGGAATTCCCTGCGTGTCTTCTCCTCCAGTCCTTCCTGCTCCTCCTGGGAGAGGCCGAACTTGCGCAGTTCCTTTAACGTATCATCGGCTGTCTTTATCGCTTTCGCGTAGAGGCCGTCGTCGGCCTGCTGTTTAACCAACGTGATACGACACTCCAACCATAAATCCGCGAGAGGGACACCGTCCGGAGTGTACCGGAACCGCTCGCGCAGCAGCGTGGATAGCACACCGGCCTGTTCCACAAGGTCGTTCGCTTGCCGAGCGGATTGTAGTGTCTCCAAGAGTTCCTCATATCTCTTAGCCTGGTTATTATACTGTTCAAGATGCTCCTTGGCCTCTGAATCGTCCCGGCAATGCTCAACTACTTGCTCAAGCAACTCAATGGCTGCTGAGAAGCGGTTTTGTTCTGCCAAACGCTGGCTGCGCTGTTTGAGTCGCTCGATAGCCACACTCCTAAGCACTCTCGAGACCTTGGTCTCGGTCACAGCGGCCAACAGTTCCAGCGCCCTCTCTGCCCTCTCTGCTTCGATGAACTCGGCAGCCTGCAACCATATCTCAAGCCCTTCGTCGCCCGATCTTTCGGCTTGCAGGTCACGGAGGAGTTTGATAATGCCAGCAAGGCTACCCGTCTGGCGTGCCGGTTGCAATGCCTCTGAGAGTTGTTTTCTCAACCGCTCGACGTGCTCCGCCCGCCGTCGGTACCCATCCACTTGTCGCTCCAAAGCCCCCATCCATTGCGTACCGTATGAGGCGGCGAGACTCGTCCCATCCTCCTGGCTATGCCAAAGATTCCTCAACCCTGCGAATCCACCCCTAATAGCCTCGGCCTGCTTCACACTTGGCCGTTGGTCACCTGCACTCAACTGAGCCAATACATCTACCTCTGCCGCCAGGGCCCTCAGTTCTATTACACGGGGATAGTCCTGCAGCACTTCTCTCAGTAGCGCCTGAGTCTGCTGATAATCCCCGCCTCGCAACGCTGTCAGGGCAGGTTCCATCCGTCGCCACAACCCTGGTTTCCTCACGGCTGCACGGTGGGCCAGCCACGCCCAGCGGACTTCGGGATCCTCTTGATACTTGCGTCTGGCCCAGTTGAGAAAGGCAAGTGCCGCGTCGTGCTGACCGGCCTGGTACGTCCAGAGCACCTGGTGAACGGCCTGGTCGTACCGTTGCTGATCTTCGTCAGTCAAACCCGCTCCCAGTCCCCAAGCAAGATCGTAGCAGTTCAGACAGATGTCCGCTGTCTCCGTACGAGCGCGGGC
>Ga0180300_10001350_pt1 | contig 11314 bp, 8 predicted proteins | sample GuaBasSediGuay15_FD_121798 | JGI IMG/M metagenome (GOLD analysis project Ga0180300, IMG submission 121798) | Subseafloor sediment microbial communities from Guaymas Basin, Gulf of California, Mexico - Guay15, Core 4569-2, 21-24 cm | ecosystem: Environmental > Aquatic > Marine > Hydrothermal... | reverse complement strand
TCAAAGTTATTTGTTGAGGAAAAAAGTTTTAGGATTGGACGCAATTCATCCCAACAATCTAAAGATTGGGGATTTCTTGCTGATCAGTGGTTAAGAATTAGGCTTAGAGATTTCATGGAGTATTAAATTTTGATTAAGTAAGCATCATAACTTTTTTGTGTCTAAATTACTTTTGCAAAGATGAAAAATCTCCAAATATATTCTGGCATTGGCCGATTTAAAGGGTAAAGATAAGCGTTTCAATTTTGTTATTTAATTTACGTTTATCAAGTTTCTAAAGTTCTCTGTTGATAATATCGATATCTGAACTCATCGATTCTTGTAAGTAGTATCTCAATCAGGGATTTTTATTTTTTGGGATAAGATTATTAGATCAATAGACAACATAATAGATGGATAAGGAAATCGAATGGTATAGGACTCCAGTTTCAGAAGTTTTTAAGCTTGCTAAAAGTTCATCTCAGGGTATAACGGATGAAGAGGCCGCAAAAAGACTTATATTGTATGGCTATAATGAAATTAAAGAAGAAAAGAAAATTAGCGAGATTTTAAGATTTCTTTCTCATTTTAACGATCCTCTAATTTACATTTTAATAGTAGCTGGTTTAATAACGACATTTCTTCATCGATATATAGATACAGCCATAATATTCATAGTCGTGCTAATAAATGCAGTAATTGGTTATATTCAGGAAAGAAAAGCGGAAAAAACAATTGAATCCTTGAAGAAACTAGTAGAGGTTAAAGCAAGGGTGATAAGAAGAGTTGAAAAAGAAGTTCCTGCAAAAGAACTCGTCCCCGGAGATATAATAATATTAGAAGCAGGAATAAAGGTTTCAGCGGATGCAAGGCTTTTTGAAGTTAAAAATCTAACCGTTGATGAGTCTTTACTAACAGGTGAATCCATACCAGTTGAAAAATTTTCTGAAACTATTCTAGAAAAAACAACTGTTGATAGAAATAATATGGTCTTTGCTGGAACGCTTATCATCGAAGGATATGGAAAAGCTGTTGTTGCTGCTACTGGTGAGAATACTGAGTTGGGTAAGATTGCAAAGACTGTTAAAATAGAAAAAGGTGTTGAAACGCCTTTGCTACGTAGAATAAAGCATCTTAGCATGTTTATTTTCTTTATAATCGTAGCAGTTTCAATCTTAAATTTTATAATTGGGGTTTTGAGAGGTTACGACCCTACATTTATGTTCTTAGCCTCTGTTAGCTTAGCTGTCGCAGCTATTCCTGAAAGTTTACCGGCTCTTGTAACAATGAGCCTTGCGATTGGTGTTAGAGATATGGCGAAAAGAAACGCTATAGTTAGAAAGCTACCAGCTGTAGAATCTCTGGGAAGTGTTACGACGATATGCACGGACAAAACTGGAACACTTACGCAGAACAAAATGAAGGTGATAAGAATATTTGCTGGAGGGAAGGAGTATGATATCGAGAGTAATGATTCCATTCTCAGTAGAGAAGAACTTGTAGAACATTACGATGTATATCTCACAATAAAGGCTGGATACATATGCAACAAGGCAATCTATCATTTTAAAAATGGAAAGCTTATAACGAGTGGAGATCCAACTGAAATAGCCCTTCTTGAAGTTGCATCGCTGGCAGGAGTTAAAGAACAATTTAAAATTATTGACGAAATTCCATTTGATCCTACATTACACTACATGGCAACTGCAGTAAAAGAGGGAGAAGTCGCAGAAATCTACGTAAAAGGTTCACCAGAAAGAGTTCTTTCAATGTGTAGGTGGGCTTTAGTAGGAGGAAATATAATAGAGCTTGATGAACATCACATTCACAAGATAGCATCAGAGTTTGCCCTTCAGGGTTTAAGGGTTCTGGCATTTGCATACAAGTTTGTTGACTCAAAAGAGTTTAATGAAATTAAAGATCACCTTGACGACCTCATTTTCCTCGGTCTTCAATGCATGATCGACCCTCCAAGGGAGGAATGTTATGAAGCCATCAAGAAATGTAAGGAAGCTGGTGTAAGAGTAATCATGATAACTGGAGATCACCCAAACACTGCATTATTTATTGCAAAAGAGCTTGACATTAATGGCAGTGTTATAACGGGTGACGAAATCGAAAAAATGAACGATGAAGAGCTTAAAGAAGTATTAAATAAGACAAACGTATTTGCAAGAATCTTACCAGAAATGAAGCTAAGAATAGTCAAATTATTACAGGAAATGGGCGATATAGTTGCAGTTACTGGAGATGGTGTAAACGATGCTCCTGCATTAAAGAGGACTGATATTGGCGTTGCAATGGGCTCTGGCACGGAGGTGGCTAAAGAATCCGCTGAAATAATTTTGCTTGACGATAATTTTGCAACAATCGTAGAAGCTATTGATGAAGGTAGAAATGTTTTTAGAAAGATTCAGAAGATTCTTGCATGGTTGCTACCAACTAATGTTGGAGAGGGGCTTGTAGTTCTTACAGCCTTTCTTTTGGGCATCATACTTCCAATTTTGCCTGTACAAATCCTCTGGATTAATACCGTTACAGCAGTGCTCTTAGGAACGACTTTAGTTTTTGAGCCTAGAGAGCCAAATCTGCTTAAACTCAAGCCGATAACTGGAGAGTTGCTGAATCCAGCAATTTTATTTAGAATAATTTGGGTGTCTTTGGTCTTGGTTGTAGGCACATACTTTTTATTCTTCAGATACTACGAAAACGAAGTAATAGCTAGAACAATAGCAATGAATACGATAGTGTTTTTTGAAATATTCTATCTGTTGAGTTCAAGAAGCATTGATTTAAGTTTTATAAAAACTTTGAAGTTTAAGAATAGGGCCATCTATTTGGGAATTCTTGTAATGATTGTTTTGCAGTTGGTAGCGACGTATTCGCCCCACTTCAACGCAATTCTGCATACCGCACCGCTTGATGCTAGTATGTGGATTGAAATTGTAGTTGTATCCTCTTTAGTATTTCTTCTCGTCGAACTAGAAAAGTATCTAAGAACAATAAGATTTTATAAAAACTTTCTGCCTATAAATCGACTTTGATCGCGTTAAAAGGCTTGGAAGTTGAGGGCTGGTAGTAGACTCCCATAAAAGCTTGGAGTGGGGGCCATGCAATGTGTTCAGATGTAAACTTCCTGCAGAAAGGGCTTGTGGTTTGTTAGGAGGTGGTGGGATGAGAAGGTGTAAATTAATTTAGGAACCCACTTAGAGGTTGCATAGACTATTTTAAATAAAATGTTTCACTTCTCATGCTTAATACTTTATCGAACTCATAGAGTTTTACGTCAATTCTTTTGCCTTCAACGGTGAGAACCATGAAAGATGGTCTCATCGATCCCCCTCCGCCTCCCCACACACCGGTTGCAGATCCTGGGTTGAGAAGAAGAACATCTCCCATGTACATGTCTGGAGAGTGAGTGTGTCCGCTTACAAGCACATCTACACCTTTCTCCTTTCCTATATCTGCAAGTTTTTTTCTATTACCTCTCGGATAAACTTGGTGACCGTGAATAATCCCTACTTTTATCTCTCCTATACTCAATTCAACGTACTCTGGCAAATTTAAATGATCCATGTTGCCCTTAACGACCACAATCTTTTCAGCAAGAGTTTCGAAATACTCAAGAACCTTTCTATCAGTCAAATCTCCTGTGCAAATGATAAGATCAAAAAGCTTAGACCTTATGAATTCTGAAATTTCTTTGGGAAGCGAAGATGCTCTTCTGGGTATGTGAGTGTCTCCAATAATAAGAACCCTCATATATTTAACTTGGATTTCAAGGATTAAAATTTGCGTTTATCAACTTGAAATTGGAAAAGTCAAAGAAATCAAGAAAATACGTAAAAGATAGTTATGTTTGGAATTAGAAGAGATTACTTCCACTTAGCCGTTCTCATCAATTTTTTATAAAGTTCAACACTCTTTTCCGATTTTGGAAAATATCGTCCATCCTTATCTAAAGTTCCGCTATTATCTTCACACACAACACTATACTTTATATTATCTAGAATCTCTGCATCAAATTCAGCTAATTCTTCTAAATCTATGTACCCAACTCTGGTATCTGCTACAAGTTCAGCCATCAGTCTCGCTTTTTTGTTCTGAACCAAAACAAAGAATCCAGGTGTGGCTACTGGCATTGCTTTAATTACAGCTTTATTCCCGATTATTTCAGCTTCAATGAATTTTACGTTTTTAAGTCTCTCCCAGCTATCAAGGTTCCTCATCACTGCATCAAACTCATCTATATCTAATTCAATTTTCACAAAGTTTTCAAATTTACTTTTTTCCATATCACTTATTGAACACCAAGTCTAAAACCTTACCTATCATGGGAATTTTATTTATTTTACAAGTTGTTTGGAAATTATAATAATTGGGTAATCAGACCTTTCTCCTCAAACGAATTTGCACCTAAAGATTTGTATGTGCCACCCGGTGAAACCCTCGTAGTATTAGGCTATCCTCAAGGATATTATGACTCCATCCACAACTTACCGATAGCTTTAGGAGTGTTCTTAGCGTCAGATTACAGGGTTCCATTTGAAGATAAACAATATTTTCTTGTAAATGGTAACTTGCAACCAGGGAATAGTGGAAGTCCAGTTTTAAATACTTCACCTAATCTAAGAGTAGTAAGGGGATCTACGTTCATTTATTTATCGCCTCCTTTACTTCTTGGGATTTACAGTGGACCTCTAAGGCTACCAAAAGAGGAGGAATGTGGTAAAACCTATCTCAATATAGTTTGGTTTCCTCGCTTAATTGATGAAATTATATGACACAAATCAAACACATCAATAATCATTTATTCTTTTCTGTTAAATATTTGCAAACTCCGGGAAGAACTTCATAGGCATCAAGTTCATCTATTATAAATCTAAAACTTACTATGTTTTTTACAAATTTTGAATACAAATTAAAATATAAATTAGTATATTTTAAAATCTCCGGATCTAAGTTTTTCAACTTATCAATTTCTATTTCCTCACCCTTCAGCAGTTTTGAAAGTATGGGTATAGCAGATTCTATTTTTTCTTCATTAATTTCTCTCACAAGTTTCGATAATTCCTCCATATTTGCTGAAATCTCCTTCAATAAATTAGAATATTTATTACTAATATCTTGGGGAAGATGATTTTCTATTAGATCTTTGTACATGGGATAATTAAAATTTTTAAGTTTGTCATCTTTGAATAGAGATTTGAAATCATAAGAGTCGGGATCTTTTTTTAGTGATTTCCACTGTAATTTTATAATAGATTTTAACGGCTCTAGAACTTGTTCCTTTATTTCTTTTGTATGACTTACCCTTAGTCTATACTCCCTTTCCTGTTTAATTTCTCTAATGTAGTAACCTGTAAGAATGGCCAATCCTGCCGTAGCAATTGCAGTGACGAAAGTAGCGATTGCGACAATTAGAGTACTATATTTGTTTATAGTATCTATAATACTCATAATATCCATATAATTTGCTTGAGATACTTGCTATATAAATAAACTGTAGGAGTCAACTAAATAATCTACTCTCTTGTGTCTGGGGTATAGGGCATGTTTGGTAATTTTAAACAAATTAATCATTGCTAAGCACTTAATTTAGATGGTTAAAGTTTTTCCGAGCAGATTGCTTTGATACTTCTTCCATATTTTCCTCTTTCATCTTTAAAGATTATATATTATTTCAGTTTATTTTAGCCTTCTTATTGCAACCACCAATGCAACAACAGCAATCAAAAACATTTACAGTCTAAATAGATACAATTACCGTATTATTTCTCTCATCCCTCCGAAAAATCAGGATGCTTTAACCCAAGTACTCGGTTGGAATTTAATAATGTATGATAAGCTAGAAATCTTTGCTTCAATTGGCGTTTCATCCTCCGGTACCTCAAATACGATTGAACCGAATGCCTCTGTATTGGGCGGTATAGAGTGAATATACGTGGTTGAAATTGGAGGCCAGTTTATTATCGTCTTTACTTCGTTCCATGTTGCATTTGCAAAAAACCATCTTTTTACATCTTCAATATCTGGAGTCCATTGCTCATACACATACCCTTTATCCGTAGCAATTTCACCAAAAGAGTCAATAGGAGGAGGGCTTTGTTTTCTTATCCAATTGTTCTTAACTTTATAAGTTATTATGACGAATTTCATACCGGGTTCTGCTCCTTGAAAAAGGTATTCCCATTCACCAACTCGATAACAAGATGGATTATAATAGCCTTTGCAGTGAGAGCTTGGAATGGCTGGCGTTGCATATATCTTGGTCTCTCTCCACGAAACAAGTGTTAAAGAGTAGTTATGGCAGCAAGGGTCTAAGAGGACAGTTATGCCTCCAATTGTTGGTTTGTGATCTATAATTTCTATATTTGGCAAGCTTATGATTTCACCAAATTTTGCCATTGGTATTGAAATTAGGATTTCTTTTTCTATTTCATCCGAAAATAATCCTTCCAATTTGATTTTAATTTTAGCTTGAAGGTAATCTTGCCCTATTTTTCTTTCCAAAGCTCCAAAAGTATTTTCTCTTAGTACAAATGTTTTTTCTTCTCCCGGTTTAACTTCGTAATATCCCAGATAAGAGTCTTTATAGGCGATCACAGAATCGTCATAGAGTATAGAAATCTCATCTATTTTGGCAGTAGCGCTACCTTCATTCTTTAAAGTTACTAGTATATCTGTAAAGATAGTTTCGTCTATTTTCGTAAATGAATTATACTCAACTTGTGGCGACATTTTACAATCAACTACAATAAGCTCTGGCTTGGCCGTAACATAAACAAATAGAAAATAACCAACAGCAAGAACAATTGATGCTACTAGTATTTTTTCTAACTTTCTTTTGGGACTTAACCTTCTATCGCTCATTTTACCCCTCCAAGATTTTTACGTTTACCTCTTCTCTCCTTAGTATTAACAAATATACAAACTTAAACTTTTCTTCTTCTCCTTACTTTTCCAGATTTCCTTGGATTCATTTAACTACTTCCATTCTTTGACTTTGATAACATGGGAGAAAAGAAAAGGGAAGTCTTGGGAATGAGCAAGGTCACGTATAAATTTCAAATTACGATTCCTAAAAAAGTGAGGGAAAGATTTAACCTTAAAGAAGAGGATATGATCGTTTTCATCGAAGAAGATGGAAAGTTGATCATTGCTAGGAGTACTGAAGTGTAGATTTTAATTTTATTCAAAAGTTTTTTTATAATGATACAAAACATGTTAAACGCGATTTTCCTAGTGAATCATTACACTTTTAAGTTATTGTAAGCCCAAAATAGTAGGGTGATAGAATGGCTGAAGACCCTTTAAAAGTTTATGAAAAACTCGACCCAGAAATTGCCGAAATGGTTGAAAATCTAAAAGATTTTGCAGTATTTGAAGGAGTCTTGCCAAAGAAAGTTAAACTCTTAATTGTATTAGCTTTGGATGCTTCCCATGGAGCCATCCAAGGTGTAAAAGCTACAGTTCATGAGGCAATGAAAGTTGGAGCTACAAAAGAGGAAATTGCAGAGGCTTTGAGGGTGGCTTTGTATGTCAGTGGTGCAAGTAGTGCTTATACAGCTGCAAATGCTCTAAAGGAGTTATTTCAAGATTGAAAAGAGTAGAAAATGAAGATACAAAGTAAACATCAAACCAAGTTAATCTTTATATCTAAAGCTAACTATTAAATCAATTTATTTAATTATACAACTTCAAAAACGATTCGGATATTTTTCCATCAATGGCATAAAGTTATTGCCACATTCACAATGAATTTCATCCGGAATATCCATCACGCTTTTGAACAAAACGGTCGATGAGCATTCTGAACAAATAATCTCAAATTTCATTTCAAGCAGACCTTTTTTAACGTATTCCATGCAGGTGTTTTGATGCTTGGCAAACGCTTACATTTAGCTTTTCAGCCAAAATTTCAGTGATATTCGTTTAAAATTGAGTAAGATTTGCTCCGAATCCATTTAACCCTTAACCTTATTTTATTTCACAAGATACAACGATAAAACACCTCCCTCCTTCTCAATTTCCTCATGCTTGAAGTTTATTCTTTCAAGCATAAGCTTTACATCTTCCTTACTAAAAGTCCATGGGATTTCATTCCCACCCAATATTTCTCTCTCAATACTTCTATACTCTTTGTACACCTTCATCTCTTCCTCATTTAGAATTTTCTCCGCTTCTCTGTCACTTATTCTTAGTGGTGTTGGGTCTTTGATTAGAGCTATTCCATCTGGCTTTAAGACCCTGTGTATTTCTTCAAAAAATCGTTCAGGGTATTTTAAATCATGTAAAACTCCTGTTGATGTTATAACCTCGAAAACGCAATTCTTGAATGGCAATGCGTATGCATTTCCTGCAATGAACTCTACTCTGTTTGTAACACCATACCTTTCAGCGTATAGCTTTACATACTCCCCGAACTTCCTTGTACAATCTATACCAATACAGATTCCATCGATTAGCTTTGCAACTTCTGCAAGCAAAATACCGGGACCAGTCCCAACATCAAGCATTAGCTTTGGTTTTGATTTTGCAACTAATTGTGCAACTTCTTTAAAAAATTCCATTCCTTTGAATTCTGCAATCTTCGTGTAAGCCTCAACACCCTCCTCTGGTATTCTTTCGGTGCGGTACATTTTAATTAATTTAGTTTGTAACTATAAATTTTTTAGCTGACGATTTTTTTTTGTAATCTCACTCATAGCTGTATTATCTTCAGGTTCTCACCTAAAAATTCTCCTTATCTCCTTCGAAATCTCTCAAGTGTCTCCTCATAACCACTCTTTTCAGCGGATTTTATCAAATATCACGAGTTAACATCCAAACTCAAAATTGCAAAATAAAACTAAACCAAACTAAGAACTTATAATCTGCATTATCCTCTCATGCAACTGCCTTATTATCTTCTTCTTATCTTCCATCAGCACAACATCTTCTTCACCTAACACGTAGATGTTCAAAGCAAACGGACTTGGATACGGCACTCTGACAATCTTTATCTCCATTTCCTTCACCCTATTCAAGAAATCCAGAGCATTCCCCAAATCCATCGAATCCTCCATTATCTCCCTATAAGTCTCCCTCAGTACAACAAAATCTGGGTAATATTTCTTTAACAACCTCAACAAAGAATCTGCGTTGAACTGTTGCCTCCAAACACTTTTCTCTCTACCTAAGTAATTCCTCAAAATCATCATAGATCTAACAGCTACGTGCCTAAACCTCCTTCTGAGCATCTCTGTCTTCTCCAGCGATCTCTTCAAATCCCTCTCAAAATTTTCTGGATTGAAGAGCCTAATAATCTCGGAATCTCTCAAAGTTTTGCTTCTTGGTAGAATCAATGCAAAGCCATTGTCATTCAAAGCCATTTGAACGTTGCAATCCTTCAACAATCCAACTCTATACCCAAAAACTCTAGCCAATGCGTTGTTTGCCCTTCTCCCAACCAAAGTGTGGAAGAAGTAATAGTTCTTCTCTTCTTCAAGCCTTTCAACCACGACTTTTTTGTCAGTAGGAATTTCGCTAAACAACTTTTGCTCTTGGAAATACCTAAAGATAGCTTTTGCAGCCCTTTTATCAATTCCGTAGTTTTTAATTAAGAATTCAACAGCATTGCCTTCATCAATCAACTTTTCAACCAAACCCCTAAAATTCTGAATCCTCAAAGCCAAGTCATAACTCAAAGGCAATTGTTCGGAGAACCAGCTTGGGACTGTTGGCTTCTCTCCCTCAACTTCCTCAACAATCAAATTCATTCCTTTAGATCTCAAAAATCTGAATGTTTTTCCAGCTAAGACAAAAATATCGCCCCTTATCAGTCTTTCAGCAAATTCCTCCTCTACCTTACCAACTCTTTTACCCTCTTTTGTTATGACAGAAATAGCCACCTCATCGGGAATCGTTCCCACGTTCAAATAATAAATCGGTCTTATTAATTTTCCTCGCCTGCCAAAAACCCCCTCTTTCTCATCAAACCATATTTTGCCGTAAACTCTCTTTGTTTCTAACTCTGAATAGTTGCCAGACAAATACCTCAAAACAGAGATTAACTCCTCTTTTGTCAGGTTTTTGTATGGGTAAGCTGATCTTATGAGTTTTAAAGCCTCATTAACACTCCACTTTTTTTCTATAGACATCCCAACTATGTGCTGGCAGAGAACATCCAATGGCTTCTTTGGGATGTAAATTCTATCTAATCTCCTATCCAAAGCCTCCTTAGCCAAAACGGTGCATTCAACTAAATCATCTTGGTCAACAACAACTATTCTGCCAATTGAGACCTCATGTAACTTATGTCCACTTCTTCCAATTCTTTGTAAAGCTCTGTTGATACTCTTTGGCGAGCCTAACAACACAACCAAATCTATATAACCGATGTCAATTCCTAACTCCAAGCTAGTTGATGAGACCACACACTTTAATTTACCATCTTTTAACTCTTTCTCGACTTCAAACCTAACCTCTTTTGATAGCGAGGAATGGTGGGCTTTTATTGGCAAATCCAGTCTTTTCTTCAAATAATAAACAACCCTCTCAGTCGCACTCCTCGTGTTTGTGAAAATTAGAGTTGTTCTAGAACTCTTTACCATCTCGGCAAGCAAATCGTACAACTTCTCGCTAATCTCCTCAGCGGTTACATCAAAGAAGTCTTCAATTGGTGATACAACCTTAATGTCTACCTTCTTTTCAAAAGTTACATCAGCAATTATACAATCTCTGTATTTTCCTCTCTCACAACCAACGAGGAACTTTGCAACCTCTTCCAATGGATGAATCGTTGCAGACAACCCAATCCTAACCATTTTACCCTCTTGAATTCTCTGCAACCTCTCCATTGACAGGCTAAGATGTGAGCCACGCTTATTCTCTGCGACTGCATGTACCTCATCAATAATCAAAAACCTGACGTTTCTCAACGCCTTTGAAAATTTGGGGCTTGATAAGACAATTGCAAGGGTTTCAGGTGTGGTAATTAAAATGTGGGGAGGTTTCCTCATCATTTTTTGCCTCTCTGATTGGTCAGTGTCACCAGTTCTGACAGAAATCCTAATCTTCTGTAATTTTATTCCCTTTTTCTCAGCCAATTCGTAGATTTCTTCTAAAGGTGTCTCCAAGTTTTTCCTTATGTCGTTGTTTAACGCCCTCAATGGGGAAACATAAACAACGTAAACGTGATCTTCAAGCTGGTTTTTCTCTGCTTTTTCAATCAACAAACTTATTGCAGAGAGAAATGCTGCTAAAGTCTTTCCACTTCCAGTTGGGGATGAGATGAGTATATTATTGCCTTTAAACACTTCAACAATTGAATATCTTTGTGGTGGCGTAAAGG
>Ga0180300_10001349_pt1 | contig 11318 bp, 10 predicted proteins | sample GuaBasSediGuay15_FD_121798 | JGI IMG/M metagenome (GOLD analysis project Ga0180300, IMG submission 121798) | Subseafloor sediment microbial communities from Guaymas Basin, Gulf of California, Mexico - Guay15, Core 4569-2, 21-24 cm | ecosystem: Environmental > Aquatic > Marine > Hydrothermal... | reverse complement strand
GTCTATAGGCGCATCAATAAGAACAAAGCCTTTCTTAGTCTGAAGAACTCCAATGTTTGTAGTCTCAGAAATGTAAAAAATTCCTTCTTTAATCTTTCTTAGCTCCATATATTAAATATAGCACTTTATGTTAAAATTATTTATGAGTTTAAAATCACCGAAAGGAGGTGAGAAAATGGCAGAAAGTATATGGGATAAGATCAAAAAGGGACTTCAGGTTGGTGCTGAAAAAACGAAAGAGTTTGCTCAGATAGCTAACTTAAAGAAGGACATTCTCTTCCTCGAGACAAAGAAGAGTGGGAAATTCAAAGAACTAGGAGAAAAAATATACACTCTCTTTAGAGAAGGAAAAAAAGGAGACGAGATTCTCGAATTTGTAAACTCAGTGCTTGAAGAAATTAAAGAAATAGAGGAAGAGATAAAGGCAAAGAATGAGGAGATAGAAAAGATAAGAAAAGAAGCCCAAATAAAAGAAGAGGAAGTTAAAAAAGTAGAGGAAGAAGTTAAAAAGACAGAAAAGGAGGAAAAGGAAGAGTAGATGGAAGAAGTTGTTGAAAAATTTGTTGAACTTGCAAGAATTCCTTCACCATCAGGCAAAGAAGAGAAAGTAAGAAAAAAAATTCTTGAACTTTACTCTGAACTTGGAAAATGGGAAGTAGATAAAACTGGGAACATGTATCTTTCTATAGGGGAGGGCGAAAAAGCCCTCTTTTTAAATGCACACATTGATACTGTGCCTGTGGAGAAGGATGAGATAAAGGTAATTATCGAGGACGGAGTAATAAAAACAGATGGAACTACAATTCTTGGAGCAGACGATAAATCTGGTGTAGTTGCTATACTTGAAGCTGTAAAAAGAAAAAAAGGCTCTTTTACAGGAAGAATAGATATTGTTCTAACGGTGGGAGAGGAAGTAGGGTTAGATGGTGCGAAAAGTATAGAGACTGAAAGAATAAAGGCAAAAGAAGGGTATGTTCTTGACTCCCATGGAAGACCTGGCTATGTTATAGCTTCATCTCCATTCCACAACACCATGAAGTTCTTTGTATACGGAAGGTCAGCTCATGCAGGAGTTGAACCAGAAAAAGGAATAAATGCAATTCAACTTGCCTCCAGGGCTATAAGCAAATTAAATTTAGGAAAGATTGATTTTGAAACCACTGCAAACATAGGCTTCATAAAAGGTGGAGCTGCAACAAATGTAATACCTAATTACACTGAAATCTGGGGTGAGGCAAGAAGTAGAGAAGAAGAGAAACTTATAAAGATAACAGATGAAATAATAGATACATTCATTAAAGAGGTGGAGTCTGGTGAAGGAAGAATAGAGTACAAACTAAACAGGGAATACAATGGATATAAATTAGATGAGAATGATAGATTAATAGAAATCATAAAAAGAATATCAAGGAAACTTTCATTTGAATTTATACTTGAGCCATCCATGGGAGGATCTGACGCTAACATATTCTATACAAAGGGAATAAAGTGTGCTGTTCTTGGAACAGGCATGACCAATGTTCACACTCCAAATGAGACAATTCTTGTGGAGGATCTTATAAATTCAGAAAAAATGGTAGAGGAGATAATAGTAGAGTACTTTAAAGAGTAAAAATGGAAAGAAAAATCTCAGAAAAAGTTGTCTTTAATGGAAGACTCCTTAAAGTTGTTTTAAGAAAAGTTCTTGTTAATGGTGAAAGGGAGAGTGAAAGAGAACTGGTGTTTCATCCAGGAGCTGTGGGTATAATACCAGTTAAAGGTGAAAGCGTTATTCTTGTGAAACAGTTCAGGTCTCCCATTGAAGAAGAGCTTGTTGAGATACCTGCAGGTAAGTTAAAGAAAGGGGAAGATCCAGAGGAGTGTGCAAAAAGGGAACTTCTGGAAGAAACTGGTTTTGAGGGAAATCTTAAAAAAATTGGCTCTTTTATTTCTTCTCCAGGTTTTACAAATGAGGTAATACATATATTTCTTGCAAGAGATATAAAATTTAAAACAAAAGAATTTATGCACCCTGGCGAGATAGATAAAGTTATTGAGGTTCCGTTGAAAGAAGCCTTTGAAATGCTTGAAAAAGGAGAAATAAAAGATCTTAAAACAGCTTTTGCACTCTCGTATCTTAAGGCGAACTATGGATCCCTTTGAAAATTTCTTTTACTTTCTTGAAGTAGAAAGAGAATACTCAAAAAATACAATATCTGCATATAAGAATGATTTAAGAAGTTTCAAAGAATTTCTTAATGGCAAGGATCCTCTTAAGGTCACAAAAAGAGATATCTTTGAATTTTTAATGAAGCTTTCAAAAAGGAGACTTAGACCCACAACTCTTAGAAGGAAAATTTCCAGTGTAAGGTCCTTCTACGCCTTTCTCTTGAAGGAAGGAAAAATTGAAAATGATCCCACAGTTGACATCTCTCTCCCAAAAAAGGATAAAAGACTTCCTGAAGTTTTATCTCTGGAAGAGATAGAAAAAATACTCAATGTAATACCGGAAAATTCTTTTAGAGGAAAAAGAGATAGAGCCATAGTGGAGTTACTGTACAGCTGTGGTTTAAGAGTCTCTGAACTTACAGGTCTCAAGGTTAAAGACATTGATATGGAAAATGGGTTTTTAAAGTGTTTTGGTAAGGGCAGTAAAGAAAGAATTGTTCCCTTCGGAGAGAGAGCAAAGGATGTTTTAAAGGAATATCTTAAAGAGAGGGGAAAAAAGAACATTACATCAGAATATCTCTTTGTCAGTAGAAAAGGCGAAAGAATACTCAGACAATTTATTAATGCAATTCTTAACAAATACGCAAAGAAAGCAAGAATAAGAAAAAAGGTTCATCCACACATGCTAAGACATTCCTTTGCAACACATCTACTGGAGAGAGGCGCAGATTTAAGAAGTGTGCAGGAACTTTTGGGTCATGTTGATATATCAACAACTCAAATTTATACTCATCTTACAAAGGAGAGATTGAGGGAAGTTTATCTCTCCTCGCATCCTTTATGGAGGAAGGAAAATGGAAATAAAAAGAGTCATAGTAGTAATTCTTGACGGAGTAGGAGCAGGAAACGCTCCTGATGCAGAAAAGTATGGAGATAAAGGAGCGAATACTCTACTTCATGTCCTTGAGGGATCGGGTTTTAAATTCCCGAACATGAGCAGACTGGGGCTTATGAACCTTCTCTATAAGAAGGAAGAGAAAGTAGAAGGCTCCTTTGGACTTCTTGAAGAAGTATCACCTGGTAAAGATTCCACCACAGGTCATTGGGAGCTTATGGGAGTACCCCTTGAAAAGCCTTTTCCTGTTTATCCAAAGGGTTTCCCGGAGGAGATAATAAAAGAATTTGAAAAGAAAATTGGTAGAAAGGTGCTATGGAACAAACCTGCTTCTGGAACAGAAATAATAAAGAAACTCGGGGAAGAACACATAAAGACAGGTTATCCAATAGTGTATACTTCTGCTGATTCTGTATTTCAGATCGCAGCACATGAAGATGTTATTCCTGTAAAAGAGCTTTACAAAATGTGTGAAATTGCAAGAGAGATACTAAAGGGTGAACATGCTGTAGCAAGAGTGATTGCAAGACCGTTTACAGGAAAACCAGGACACTTCTGGAGAACACCTGAGAGAAAAGATTTTTCCCTTCCACCACCAAAGGATACACTTCTTGATTTGATGATAAAGAAAGGATTCAAGGTTTTTGGAATAGGAAAAGTTTATGATCTCTTTGCTCACAGAGGTTTTTCTGAAACGGTACATGTTGATAACAACACTGAAAATATGGCAGAGCTTCTTAAAGCAACAATTGATAGAAAGGATGTACACCTTATATTTACAAACCTTGTGGATTTTGATATGAGATATGGACATAGAAGAAACCTATGGGGTTTCTCAAGTGCGCTTCTTGAATTTGATGGATTCCTTGGAAATTACCTTCCTTATTTAACAGATAATGATTTATTATTTATAACAGCGGATCACGGAAATGACCCAACATTTAAAAAACACACAGATCACACAAGAGAGAGGGTTCCTGTATTTATCTATGGTAAGGGAATAAAGGAGAATAACTTTATTGGGATAAGAAAATTCTCTAATCTTGGAGCAACCATAGGTGAAGTATTCGGGATAAAAACACATTCTGGAAAAAGTTTCTTAGCTGACATTGTGGTATAATATATATAGAACCTGGGGGCGAAAGGACTTCGACACGGAACGGAGGTTTAAATCTGCAGGTGAGGTTTGAGGGAACCTCTTAAAACCCTCAAGAAGAAAAAATGCCAACACAAACTATGCATATGCAGTAGCTTAATCTCTACTGCCGGTTAGGTGAGCTGGCCTGTCTCCTTGCCCTCATCTAACCGACGCCAAAAGGAGACCTGCCTTCACCTGCTCCTCAGGGGTGAAGGTTGAATCTACTGAGGATACGCTCTCCTTCCTCTGCCTGTGGAGGAAGAAGAGAAGAGAAAGACTCACAGGCTAAGCCTGTAGAAGATTTAAACTGAACTTCCGTGGACGCGGGTTCGATTCCCGCCGCCTCCACCAAATTTAATGGATATAAACAAATTTATAATTGATTTAGAAATATCATCTCTACTTCATGACATTGGGAAACTCTCCCATGAATTTATATTAAGCAAGGATCCTGATTCTCCAATAAAAGATTCCCACGCTGTCTTAATACTCAAGGACCCTTTTCCACCAAATCTAAGAAAATTCCTTTTTACTCCCCTAAAAGAAAAATTTAGCGGAATTGATTTAATCTCAGATGGTATTGCTCCAATACATTTTATCTGTGCACATCATGGATGTGAAAGATGTAAACTTAAGGAAAAATGCAGAACATTTGATAAAAATCCTTTCATTAAACTACTTCAAATAGCTGATAGATTTGATTCATCAAATCCCCCGAATTCAGGTAAACAGGAATTTAATGAAACCTTCCTTTCGGACTTCTTTTTAAAGGAAAAAAGGGTGGATTATGTTAGATTATCTTACTTAAGAATAAGACTTGAGAAATTCGTTGACTTATTCTTTAAGGAACTAAAGAGAGATAAGATAATATGGGGTTTAAAGCTTTTCCTTAAGGAAGGGATATCAGATACAAGAAGAGGAGCAAATGACATAGACCTCTTTTCCCACTCCTATGCAGTGAGCTCAATATTCAAGGCATTACTCTTTGACTATCTTTACTTTGGTTATCCTTTTCCCGAAACTATATTTGATGTAAACTTAAAGTTTCTAAAAACAGGGAGAAAAGAAAAAAGAAGGATTGAAGAAGAGATTGCCTTTGGAAACGAAATCTTTTCCATAGAAGATACAAGCTTCTTTCTAATCGGGCAGGGAATTGATAAACTCTTTCTTAAATTGCACAGCATAGAAGGAGAAATAGTGAATGAAGTCTTTGTGAAAAAAACAGAAAAAATTTACCCGCATCCATTAAAACCGGATGAAATTCTATCCACAGTGCTTGTAAAAACCCCACAGGATACAGGGATGACCTTTGAGGAAATGGTAAATGGAGTTAAAGAAATAATTGATTTTGGAAGATATAAAGAACTTGAAAAATTAAAAATCAGAGAAAAGGGACTTAGAAAACACATTAAAAATTTAAGAAAGGGAAACAAGAGCGAGGAGGAAAAGTTAAAATTAAAAATACTTAGAAAGGTCCGAAGTAGAATTAATTATCTTAAGAGGGTGGTCAAAGGTAAAGCAAACATTAAAAAAATAGAGAAATTCCTCTCTCTCACATTAGCACCTATAAGACCCCCATCAATAAACAGGTTTTCTGAGTTTTTGTTATCACTTATGAATAAAAAGAAAATGAATATAAGAGAAATAACGCTCAAGCTGTTCTTAAATAAACCTGTTACCATTTCAAGGATAGTTAAATATGGTTCTGATCTAAAAAAGGTAAATTCCTTAGAAGAGATAACCAAGTTCTATGGAAAAATAAGATTTGGCAGAAGATACGTTAAAGGAAAATATTTAACTGTAAAGGGAATCAAATTAGAGAAAGAAAAAGCGAAAATAAGATTTGACGATTTTGATATAGAGATTCCTCTGTTTTATAATGGAAAAGAGGTGGACAGATTAAATCTCTATTTTTTTCTAAAAGGAAAAAGAAATGGGAATTTATCTTTCTACCTGGGAAAGGGAAGGAGTTTAGTGCATATAACAGAGATTAAGGAAGGTGATAGAATAAAGATTATAAGACCTTAAGGAGGCATTATGGGAAGTGATAGAAGCAAGGTTGAACTTTCTGGATTTGTAGCAAAAAATTATGATATATTGATGAGTCTACTGACCTTTGGTGGATATTCAAGGCTTATAAAGGGAGCTATTGATAAGATGGATCTAAAGGAGGGAGACAAAGTTATTGACTTTGGGTGCGGAAGCGGAAAAAATGCCATTTTGATGCTAAAGAAGATGAAATTTAATGGAGAGATAGTGGGTGTTGATATATCAAAAGAGATGCTCGAAGCGGCAAAGAGAAGAAGTGAAAAGTATAAAAATTTTAAAGTTTTTGATGGAAGAATTGAAGAGGACTTACCCTTTGAGAATGAATTTGACCATGTTTTTATGTCCTTTGTATTTCATGGATTTGAGGATTATGATAGAGAAAAAATTTTAAAGAATGCCTATAAAAGTCTAAAGGATGGAGGGCAACTTAACATACTTGATTACTCTGAGTTTGATATTGATACGGCAAATTTTATAGTAAGATGGTTCTTTAAAAAGTTTGAATGTCCGCTTGCCTTTGAATTTATAAAAATAGATTTATCAAAATATGTAGAAAATTTCGGTTTCAAGGTAGAAAAAGAAATTCCATTAGCCTTTGGATATATAAGACTGCTTGTGACAAGAAAAACTTTATGATTCCCTTTTAATAACTATTCTTCCAAGAATTAAACCAACAAAGCTAACACCCATTAAAACCTCAAGAATTGTAAGAATCTTTGTGAGCGTATGGAGGGGGATAATATCTCCATAGCCCAGAGTTGTTATTGTGACAAAACTAAAGTAGATAAAATCAAAGAGTCTTACACCTCCATAGGTTAGTTTATGTGCAGGGATTATATAAAAACTTTTGGGATCATAGAGGTAAAAGGAATAGTATTTAATCCCGAAAAAGACTACAAGACCTACAAGTGCAATTATAATAACTGCAATAACCTTTGCTCCTGTAAGTTTTCTTGTAATAAAGAATAGAAACCAGAGCCATAGAATCGAAACCCCCACCATGAAAAACAGAAATAGATAGATCCTCATAATTTTACCTCCTTAAATTTTTTGAGGGATAACTTATTATACCCTCTTTATTTTATAACTCCTCTCTCCTAAACCTATTTCTTCAGCATATTTAAGTTGAGTTTCTCCGGATAGGTGGTGAATATGATAGAATTTGTCTTCTCCAATAAGGGGTATTTCTTTAACTGATGTATCAGGAAGTGCCGGTGCATTCTTTATTGCATCAAAAGATGCTTGTTCTACAGACAATATATCTTTTGAACCAAAAACACCCACATCAGGAATAATGTTTGCATCATGCCATGGAAGACAATCGCAGTCTGGAGATACATCTACAACAAAATTTATAAAAGATACCTTTGGCTTTTTAATTTTTAAAACCCCGAAGGCATACTCTGCCATTTTTTCTTCAAGTTTCTCAGTTGGTTCTTCCCATACAATACTTATTGCACCTGTGGGACATACAGTCACACACTCTCCGCATCCTGTACATCTATCATAGTCAATATCTGATTTTCCATTAACGATTTTTATAGCATCCTCGGGACAGTGTGACGCACACTCTCCACATCCTATACATTTCTCTTCATTAAATGGTGGTTTGAAATCTGCATGCTGAACTTGTTTTCCAGCTCTTGTAGCACACCCCATGGCAACATTCTTTATAGCTCCTCCAAATCCAGCCATCATATGGCCTTTGAAGTGGGTAAGAACAAGAAGGTAATCGGCATCAACAATGGCACCTGCAATTTTAACAGTTCTAAAATACTTTAAATTTACAGGTATTTCTTGATAATATTGACCTTTAATTCCATCAGCGATTATCACAGGGCAACCTATAGATGCATAGGAAAATCCATTGTAAACTGCTGTGTTTAAGTGGTCCACTGCATTTGACCTTGAACCTTTGTAAAGAGTGTTGGAATCTGTGAGAAATGGTTTGCCACCTTTCTCTTTAATTACATCAACAACCTGCCTCACAAATATAGGTCTTAAAAAACCATGATTCCCAAGCTCACCAAAATGAAGTTTTATGGCTACAAGATCACCCTCATCAATATTATCAGTGAGTATATCTGCTATCTTTCTTATCTTCTTTAAAAATGATCTCTCTTCTGATATAGATCTCATGCTACCAAAATAAACAACACTCACCTTACGCCTCTCTATACTTAAATTTTAAGAATTCGTCTGCTGTTTCTTCAAGCATAAGATACAAAAGTAAATCTCTATGAGTCTTCACATATGAAGGAACTTTCCCAATATTACATAAGGCTGGCTTAAGATAGGATGCTGCCCTGCAATTTAAAATCTCTTCGTCCTTGCCAAGTATTTTTTCCATAAACTCTTTATCAATGGGAACAGGGGTTCTTCCAAAATAACCTTTTATGAGCATTCTAAATTCCTTGCTCACCTGTTTATATCTTTCTCCTGAAAGGACATTAAAGACAGCCTGAGAGCCAATTATTTGACTTGTGGGGGTAACAAGGGGAGGATATCCAGCATCTTTTCTCACCCGTGGAACCTCCTCAAGTATCCTATCAAGAAGATCAAGTTTCCCAATCTGCTTTAACTGGTTGTACAGATTTGTAAGCATTCCCCCTGGAATCTGAGCCTTGATTTGTCTTTCATCTGGTGGCGGAAAATCAAGCTCTGAAAGTAATTTTCTCGTAAGATCTAAGGCTTCGTCAAATTTATCAAGATCCTCGTCTGTAACAATTCTTACTATCTTTTCAACCTTCTTCATGTCAATTTTTTCTACATCAAAATTTCTGTAATACTTTCCATAGTATGGAGAGTATTTTCCAATCTCGTCAAATATCTTAAAAAGTTCTTTATTTATATATGCGAACCTGCTCTTATCAATGTCATGTTCAATTCCCATAAAATCAGCAAAAACAATGAGAACCTCAATGGAAGGATGGGATGCTCCTCCAGCAAAAGGAACAAATGCTGTATCAATAAAATCCACCCCAAGATGCATTGCTATAATCGCATTGAGAGTAGCAAACCCAACTGTAGTATGAGAATGAAGTGTTAAGGGAACTTCCAACTTACTTTTTAGAAGCTTTATGAGTTTATATGCCACCTTTGGTTCAAGAATTCCAGCCATATCCTTAATTGCAATCTGATCACATCCTTCATCTTGAAGGGTAAGGGCAAGGTCAAGGTAATACTTCTCATTAAAAACAGGGCCTGTTGTATAAGACATTGCACCTTCAATTTTTCCTCCATAGGTCTTTGTGGCCATGATGGATGTTTGTAAGTTCCTCCAGTCATTTAAGGCATCAAAAGTTCTTATAAGATTGGATCCAGTTCTAACTGTTTCCTTAACAAATGAAATCACAAGGTCATCTGGATATGGAGAGTATGCAAAAAGATTCTGCCCCCTTATAAGAGTTCGTATATCAAGAAGATTTGATGCAACTTCTCTTATCTTCTCTAATCTTTCCCATGGGTCTTCTTTTAAGTATCTCATGGCGCTATCAAGGGTCGCCCCTCCCCATACCTCCATGCCAGAAAAACCAGAATCAACAATTGGTTTTAAAACTCTTAAAATTTGCTCTGTAGTCATTCTTGTGGCAGCATTACTCTGCTGCCCATCTCTTAAAGTAAGGTCAACAAATTTAACCTTTTTCATTGTTCTTCCTCAAATATGAGGGTAAGAATCATGGGTCTTCTTCTTGTCTTTTTATAAAATAGAGAAGAAAGTGCACCATTTATATCCCTTTCAAGGATATCCCTTGAATAGTTATGATTTTCGTAGAAAATAGTTAAAATTCTATCCCTGGCACTCTGAAGAATTGGTTTAAGTTCCTCTTCTGCAAAGAAACCTCTTGAGGCAAACTTAATATCCTTAAGCCTTCCTTTCTTAACTATAAGAGCAACAGCAACAATCCCCTCCTTTGCAAGAAATCTCCTGTCCTTTAGAACTTCGCTCTCTTCTTTTTCAAAACCAAGACCATCTATAAACAACTCTCCAGAAATTTCCTTTTTCCCTCTCCTCACTCTATCATCATACACAATTAGAGAATCACCATTTTCGAGAATAAATATATTGTTATCCTCAACACCAACATCAAGAGCAATCTTTTTATGTGCATAGAGATGCCTTGTCTCTCCATGAACTGGAACAAAAAATTTTGGTTTTGTCAGCTGAAGCATTATCTTCAATTCATCTCCTGAAGCATGGCCTGATACATGGATTCCTTCTTCCTCTCTATAGATAACATCGGCGCCGAGAGAAAATAGATTGTTCACTGTCCTGTTAACAAACTCTTCATTACCTGGTATAGGATGGGCAGAAATAATAACTGTATCTCCGGGAAGAATTCTTAATCTCTGGTGGGTGGAAGATGAAAGCCTTGTAAGACCTGAAAGAGGTTCTCCCTGACTCCCCGTTTTAAGGATAACAAGATTTTCGTCAGGAACAAGAGGAAGCTCATTTATATCAACAGTTAAACCATCAGGAATATTAAGGTATCCCAGCTTTTTTGCAACACTTATAATGTTTACAAAGCTTTTACCATCAACATGGACCTTCTTTTTTAACTTCCATGATATATCGAATATCTGCTGTATTCTATGAATATTTGTTGAAAAGGTGGTTATTATGATTCTTCCCTTTGTTTTTCTAAAAAGTCTTTCAAGATTGTCGCCGACAATCCTCTCTGAACCAGTAAGACCATCTCTTGTAGCATTAGTTGAATCTGAAAGGAGAAGCAAAACTCCTTCCCTCCCGAGCATTCCAATCCTCTGCAAATCTATTGCTCTTCCGTCAATGGGAGTAGCATCTATCTTGAAATCGCCTGTGTGAAATATAGTGCCACAACCCTTTCTTCTTATAATAAGACCTATTCCATCTGGGATGGAGTGATTAACATACACCCCTTCCAGCTGGAAGGTTCCTATATTAAATCTTTCGCCAGGCTTTATTTCATGCTCTTCATATGGTTTGTATCTTCCAGGAATAACCGTTGAGGCAAGTCCTAAAGTGAGTTTTGTTCCAAAAAGAGGTAATTTAATCTTTTCAAATACAAACTTTATTGCCCCTATATGATCAAGATGTGCATGTGTAAG
>Ga0180300_10001347_pt1 | contig 11327 bp, 16 predicted proteins | sample GuaBasSediGuay15_FD_121798 | JGI IMG/M metagenome (GOLD analysis project Ga0180300, IMG submission 121798) | Subseafloor sediment microbial communities from Guaymas Basin, Gulf of California, Mexico - Guay15, Core 4569-2, 21-24 cm | ecosystem: Environmental > Aquatic > Marine > Hydrothermal... | reverse complement strand
GGTCATGGCTTCCCAGCGACCCCCGTTCTTTGTGGGCACGCGCCGGCGGCGGAGCTCTTTGGCTATAGCGCGATAGCTATATCCCTCTGCCCGAAGCCTGCGCATGAGCTCAAGCGCCCGAAGCTCCCGGGGGTCCGGGAGGAGATCTTCTCCTTCACGGCGAAACCCAAAGGGCTCGGGGCCGTACACCTTGCCACTGCGCCGCTTATGCTGGAGGGCGAGCTTGGTGCGCTCGCCGATCAGGTTGCGCTCCATCTCCGCCACACCCGCCATGATGGTGAGGAAGAACCGCCCCATGGCGCTCTGCGTGTTCACGGCCTGGCCGCCTTGATCTATCAGGTGGAGAGCAATCCCGGCCTTATCCCAGTCACGCGCCACGGTCAGGCAGTCAATGGCGTCACGGAAGAGCCGGTCGAGTTTGAGGGCAACCACGTGGCGGATGCCGTCGGACTGGAGAGCTCGGAGGAGTTCCTGGCCTCCCTCGCGCTCGGCCAAGGGCTTGCCCGCGGAGACCCCTTCCTCCGCGATGATCCTCACAAGCTCAAGGCCGTTTAGCTGGCAATAGGCTCGGATGCGCTCCGCTTGGGCGTCCAAGGAGACCCCATCGGCCACTTGCTCCTCCGTGCTCACTCTGACATACCCAAGTGCCTTTTCCACCCCCATCATCTCCTTTCGGGTCAATATAGCACTCTTAGGCCACAAAGACAAGGGGAAAGGCCGGGGTGTAAACAACGGACCGGTTGTTTACGCTCCTGAGAGCAAGAAAAGCCGGTTAGGTAGAGAGTTGAAGCCTTGCTCCCAATCAAACGGCCATATTTCGCCTCCGGCCAAGGGGGGCTAAGGGGAAACCGTCCCCCCTTCACTCGGAGGGCAAATCTCGCCGTCCAACCGGTTGGACACAGCCCTTATAGTTCCGGCGACTCGCCTGTGTTGCGTTGAACAAGCTCTCGCATCGTTTCGGTGTCACCCGCCTCGATGGCCGCGTAAAACTTGTTACGCTCCTCCTCGGGCCAGTCGTCCGCAAGCCCGATGATCATTTGAGCGAGGTTTTCCGGGGAGATCTCCGGCACTTCCCGCGGTCTGAGTCCGAGCCGCTTCTCTAGCTGTTTGATCCTCTCCTCCAAGCTCACACCCGCCTCCTGGATCGCACTAAGGCCTCGAGTTCTTCCACCCTCCGCTTGAGCTCCTCTATCTCGTTGAGCTTGAGGCTGAGCTCTAAGACGGTTTTCGCTGCGCTCACCCGTGGAGAAGGCGGCGCGTTCCGGTCCCCCAAGATCTCGGCGAGGGTGGAGAGAGCTCGATCACCGAGGGCTCGCAGCCGACGCACCAAATGCCCCCAGAGCTCCGCCTGGGCAGCCTCCAGAGCTTTCCGAAACTCGGGCTTTTGAGCCCACCTCCGCACAGTCCGGTCGCTCACACCAAGGGCCGCCGCAGTTTCGGAGGCCGACGCGCCGGCTGCGAGGAGCTCAACCGCCCTCAGGTGTTTTGGAGAAAGGCCCGAACGGACAACTGTGCTCATCTACGGTCAGGACCTCCGCGCTTTTCCTTTGCCCGTCCAACCGGTTGGACCCGTGCCTCTTTGGGTAGAAGGCGCGAATAGGTAGCGCTTGTGCTTCCCGCTCCACCTGAGCGTGAGCACCTGCCCTCGCTTGCTCACCACGCGCAGTTTTCGCGGTTTCGCCATGCTGTCTCACCTCCCCCTTATCGGATCGGGCGATCCCGCTTGTCTTGCCATGAGGGCGGGATATAGCCTTCGGTCTCGATCGCCTTCTCCCGAGCGAGCTTCCGCCCAAGCTCCACCAGGGCCTCAACTTCACTCGGTTTCCCTTGCCGGCCTTCCAGCTTGGCCAAACGCGCTTCCAACTCGGCAATCTTGGCCTCAAGCTCTTGGAGCCTGTCCACGCTCTCACCTCCCTCCCACTGTCATGGCCTCCCGTTGCCGTTGTGATTGGGCCATCAGCTCCTCCCGCCGACGCTGGGCCTCCGCTTCACGCTCCCGCCTGCGTTCTGGGGTCATGACCACAGGCGGGAAGTCCGCCGCCAGCCGACGCGCCCGGGCCAGGAGGTCAGTCCACCAGTCCAGGAGCTCCTCTTCCCCCTCTTTCAGCTCAAAACGAGGGATGGGAACCTCGCGGATCACCCGATGCCAAAGGACCTGGGCGGGCTCGGTGAGATCTCGCCACGACTGCGGCCAACCGTACTCGCGGAGTTCGCCAGCCGCCTTCAGTACCTCCTCGAACTCCTCCCCAGCCTGGTAGTACGCCTCCACGGCCTCCAGGACGGGGCGGATCGCCTTCATGGCCTCTTCAAACGAGCTAGCGAGCACCCGGAGGAGCTCACACCGCGCCCCGTGGAAAGCCCGGGCCACTTCCGGTAGGCGCTTCTTTGCTGCGGAGATCTGTTTTTCCTCCTGCTTCCGGAGCCGTTTACGCTCCGCCTCGAGCTTTTTCACGGCCTCCCCATGCGCTACCTGGAGCTCCTGGAGCCGCGCCTCAGCCTCCCGGACTTGCCCCTCCGCCTCGGCGATCGCCTCTTGTGCCTCCGGCGAGTCCGCCACGTAGGCGAACTTTCGCCGCACGAGCTCAAGCTCGCCCCTTGCCTCGGCCAGAGCTCGCTCCGCCGCTTTCATCTCGGCGCGAAGCCCCGCCGCCGTCGCCTCAAGCTCCTTTAAGCCCACCACACTCACCTCCTGGTCAAACTCCGCCGCAGCTCCACAATCCGTTTGAGGAGCTCTGCGGCTTTCTCTCGGTCTCCCTGGGCCTCCGCTATCTCGAGTTGCCTCCCTAACCTCCGAAGCTCGATCGCGGCTTGAGGAGAGAACTTGGCGGCTTCCCGTCGGTTTGCCGTCGGTTTGCCACCCAGTACCCAGTAGCCGCTCCCGTCCGGCATGGCCCGCCATTGGAAAGCGCCCCAGGTCAACGGGGCGGAGGTTCTCCCGCCTAAAACCCCCGCCCCGCGCTCCCCCTGCATGGGAGTAGCCGGCTTGGAGTGTTCCTCAATCCCCGCCACAGTGAAGGCTCTCCGGCGGTTCTCCGGCAGTTTACCGCTATCGGAAGCTTCGAAGTCTCTTCCTCGCTTCGCCGCCAGTTGCGCAACCGCCGCGTTGAGCTCCGCCTTAACCTGCCCACTACCCTCCGCCATCCGGCGAGCCTGCTCCGTGAAAGAAAACCCGGAGGCCGCGAGCTCCTTCCACTCGGCCCGAACCTGAGCCTGCTCTGCCTCGGCCCGGGCCTGCCAAGATCGGACTTGCTCGGCCATGCGCTCTTCCTCGATAGCTTCACAAGCTACTCGAACGAGCCGCCCGATCCAGGCATAGGCCGCGCGCTCCCCATCAATTGCCATGCGTTCCGAAAGCCAAGGCCAAAGCCAGTCCTGGGCTTCCCTGTTGAGCACCTCCGCCACCCGCTCCACCATCTGGGCCAACTCCCGCCCTGTCCTGATCCTCCCTCGTTTGATCGCCCGGTGAAGGGCCACGGCGAACCCGTCCACAACCGCCCTTCTCAGCTCCGCCGCAGCGAGAAGCATGGCCCGCTCCCGGTCGGGGCCGCCCAGAGCCCCAAATTCGTCCGCCCAGGCCTGGAGACCTTTACATTCCGCTATTTCAAGAACGTGCAGATAATCCAGACCAGTTGCGAAAGTAGCGAGGCCGTCCTCCCCGTCTCCGTCCAGGCCGGCAATTTCCTCGGGAGTCCACTTGGCTAATCGCCGTCTGAACTCCGCGATACTCCAGCGCTCCGCTCTTGGCGATAGGCGGGTTCGTCCCTTTAGCCGGGGAGGGGATGGGGACCCACCGGCGCAAGCCGGAGTCTTCCGTAGGAAGCTATCCACGCATTTCTCTGAGGGGTTTTCAAAACCATCGCGCGCGCGCGTAGGGGAGGCCCCTTTTTCCTGTGGCAAAGGCAGCGGCCGCCACAGGATCTCGAAAATCGACACATGGCCACGGCCTGGGCCGGAGGTCTTCCACCGAATCAGGTGAGCTCCCTCAATTCGCCTTAAGGCGCGCCTAACCTGACGAGGGGAATATCTCGTCATCTCGGCCAAATCCCTCAGGCTAACCTCGACCGCCTCACCCCCAGCCAAAAAACGGAGGATGTCAAACACGACACTACACGACAGGGGCATCCGCCTGAGCACATCGGGACGGCGCTCTTGCCCATCCCGCCTGTCCTCTGTTCGGGTCGCCCGTGGCCACTTGACCAAGCGGCGCTCGAGTGCTAAGCTGCCTTGTGGCAATGCGCCTCCTATCCGGCCGGAGGAGGAGCCGTTCCCGCCCCGTGCGCCCACACGGGGCCGTTCTTTTTAGGCTCTCCTGCGGCCTAACTTACCCGTTAGCCGAAAGTAATCCACATCACCCCTGTTTGCTCCACTATAGCCCCTACCAGCCCTTCAGCCAAGGCCCCACTCATCTCGCCCCCGGCCTAGCTTGCTCGTTCAAAACCGCCCTAAGCTGAGCTTCAAGCGCCTCAAGTGTCTCATTGATGATCTTCTCGCGCTCTTCCTCCGGAAGCTCCCACATGCCCTCCGGTGCCACGGTGATCGCACCAGGCCCAAACGAAATCGTGATCTGCGGGTTGCCAAACAGCGTCGTGGTAGGCGGTATCTCAAGGGTGATGTGGGTTTGCTCTCGATCCGCAAGCTGCTTCAAGGACTCCTCTACCTGGGGGTCGAGGTGCACCGTAGGAGCCGCCGGGCTAGGAGCGCCCTCAACCGTCTCGGTAGCCTGCTCCGCCATGCGGTTGATTTGGGCCTGCCTTAGCGCCTCCTCAACCGACATCTCACCCTCGTGCACCTTGCGGGCGTACAGCTCCCAGTTCGGCCCGAAGATGCTGGCCGCAATTGCAGGCCACCCCATCCGCCGCGTCTCCTCGGAGACAATCAACGGATATTCAAGCCCTTCCACAAGCTCACGGGCTAGCTCGGAGCGGCTAACCTCCCAGGCGACCTCTTGGCCCATCTCCCCTTCCAGCGCCCGTTGGATGTTCTCCTGCTGCTGGGCGAGGTCGCGCTGGATCTGCCAGTCCCGCCACATCTGCCCCACGGCCTGCTTCCAGTTGTCAGCGGTAACCTGGACCGTCTCGCCCCAGTCGTTTGTGTAACGCCAAAACTGCTCACGGAGATCGAGGAGAGACTGGCTGAAGTCAAGAATGACGCTCTTTCCTCCCGTAAAGCCAGTCCACAAGTCTTCAATCGCTAACGCCAGGATTCCGAGGGGGAGCATCACGCCAAACAAGGCTCCTGAGATCGTGCCCCCTCCGATGCCGAGCCAGCCAAGTACTTTCGAAAGCAGAGCTCGCCCGCCTACGCCGGCGAGAAGGGTGGAATACACAGTCAGCCAGCGCCCCAAAGGTTCCCCGCCACCCGCCTCGAGGAACTTATCCAACGCCGAAGCGATTCCTTCGGCTACCGTACCCTTAATCTGAGCCTGCCCCGCGCCCACCTCTTCCAAGAAGTCGCCCCAAGCACCGTGGAGTTGTAGGATTCGGAAGCGCGTCGTGTCCATAACCTGGTTCAGCTTCTCTTGCTCGATCCGCTCGGATTTGGCGATCGCTTCCATGAGGATCATGGCGTTCGTGAGGGCGTCGTACTCGCGGCTCATTTGCCTCGCTATCGCAATCGCCTCTTCTCCACGAATCAAAGGGAAGGGCATCCATCGAGACGCCCGAGTCAAGATTTCGGCCGAGCCAGAGCCGATTGCTTGGGCGATGTAAAGCCAGGCCCGTTCCGCAGCCTGGGCGTCGCCGCCCATCATGATGATCGCGTCGTCAATCTGCCTGATCGCCTTAGTGATGATGTCAGCGTGCCCAGGGAGCGTGGCAGCGATCGGGGCCAGCAGCTCAGACAGTTGCCCGAACGTCAAAGCGCGTCCAAGGCGCTCCACTTCGGATTCAATCGCCCGAGCTATTTGCGGGTACGCCTCATCGGCCAGAATCCGAAGCCGCGTCGTGGCCCACTCAAGCTCCGTCGCCGCACGGGTCGCTACGCCCACAAACCCGAGCCCGGCCAACCCGATGGCCCCTAGAGCTGGTTGGACCGCCCGGAGCTGGTCCACGAACCCGCCGGTGGCATCCGAAGCCGCCTCAAGCCCACCAGCGATCCCTTCCCCTGCGGCGGCCCCGATTTCACCCAGCTCCTCCAAGCTGGCCTGGGCCTCCTCGGACATGGCCGCGAGGTCATTCATCTCCTCGTTGGCCTGCTCCAACGTGGAAATCAGACCTTCTTCTTCCAGCCGAGCCCGCAGTACAAGATCCCTAAGTATCACGGCCTTCCTCCCCGCCTTATTGTGCGTGCGGGGAAATGCTTGTCAACGGGACATTTTTCCCATTTTTATATAATACAGTACAAACTAAAACCAAAGTCGGGCAAGTGCTCTCTTAGCTAAAATGCCGACACCAACGGGATCGGAGCCCTTTTCTCTCCTCTCGCTCCGCATTCAGGACAGCGGAGCTGGGCAACCACGTCGAGTCCATCCAAGGTCAAACGCACTTCGACTTTTGAGCCCCCACATTTCGGGCAACATGCCCAAGGGGGTTCTGTAAGGGCGAGGATTAGGCGCTCGTGGACCTCCGGGACAAGCTCTGGATACGTGAGGAGCTCCTCGGCCAGCCTATCCGCCACCTGCAGGACTTGCTCGCGGGTCACAGCACACCACCTCCGTTTTAGGTGTGCTGGTCTGCCACTCCCGCGATGCCGCTCCCGCCACGTGGCGAGCAAAAGAAACGCCCGCCATGGCTTAGCGTGCCATGCGGGCCTCCCTGTCCTCGCCTTCTATATACGTTGCAGCGGGAACCTGTGTCAAGAGGGCCGAAGTCCGACCGTTAAGGGGCTTGCGTCCTCGCCCCCGCTCTCCGGAAGCCTTACGGTAAACCGCCGGAGAGGAGGAAAGTCATGGTTACAATTGAGCAAGCGGCCAACGCTCTGGGGCTCACTCCCCGTCAAGTGTACCGCCGGATTTCCACCGCTCGCTCCTTGCTCGCCCCTTATATCCGGAGAGGACAAAACGGCGCACTCCTACTGGACGGAGGTGCAATTGAGATCCTTCGGCGAGCGGAGGACCTCCGGAAAGCCGGGGTAACGATAGAGGAAGCGCTCCGTCAGATTACAGAGGAGATCGGCGGAAACGGGGCCGGAAAGTCGGAGCGAACCGCCGGAAAACCGCCGGAAATAGCCGCCTGGCAACTCCTCCTCGAGGAAAAAGACAAGAGGATCGCCCAGCTAGAGGAGGAGGTGGCCTTCCTCCGCGCCCGCTTGGAGGAACTCCTGCCTTTGGCCCTGCCCAAACCAAGGCGGCGATGGTGGTGGCCGTTTAGAAGGGGTGACAAGTGAATGCTTTAGCCACAGCGTCCACCGTTATTACCGGACTAGCCACTCTAGGGATGTTTTTCGTTGGTTACCGGACATACCGAACAAACGAGAGCTTTCGTAAGTGGACGGAGGAATACAACGAATTATTACGCCACCCAAAACCTGTATTTATCCAGGGGCGGCTAACGTTTCAACGCTCTCCTCAAAAAGTCAGAGTGGAGCTGGATATAAGCAATCCTGGAGATACGTCGATATTTGTCCAGTGGTTACGCCTGGAAAGCTGGGAAGGCCTACAGCTATTGAAGCATAATGACTTCCGCATTGATCCAAGAAGATTCTGCGTCAGGCCACGAGAAATTCAACAAGTAGTAGCGGAAACTGAGTTAAAGCCTGATAAGGGCAAATTTGAGAGCTTTATAAAGCTAGGTGAAATTGTCCGTATAAGCATTAAACTGTGGTATGTCACAGGAACCCGAACCGAGATGATGTCCTTCGACGATTTGAACATGTCGTGGCTAAACAGCAGCACAGCTATGATTGCCCGTCCTTTCCTCAAAATTGGCTCCTCCCCCTGCCGCTAGTGGTCGTTCCGCCGCCGAATGGCGGGCGTGGTGGAAAAGAACTTCTTAGCGTGGGCAACCTGACAGCTTGAATAGTCGCTATGGACCCTGATCGGGTCCTTTTCCCCGCAAGCTCGTTGCTCGCGATCTTGGATGGGACCATAATGGGTCGGCTTTTTGGGGTCGAATAAGGCGGCTGAGGTAGTCTGTATTCGCGCCGAGAGGGGGTTCCGGGGGAGGGCGGCCATGACAGATATCATGTCTCGAGATAAGCGAAGCAAACTCATGTCAAGAATCCGCTCCACCAACACCAAACCCGAAATGATAGTCCGCCGGCTACTCTGGCACGCTGGATACCGCTATCGACTTCACGGAAAACACCTTCCGGGAAACCCTGACATTTACTTCCCCAGTAAGCGCAAGGCAATTTTCGTGCACGGCTGTTTCTGGCACCTTCATCCGGGGTGCCCGAACGTTCGCCTTCCCAAAAGCAGGGAAGACTTCTGGATTCCCAAACTTGAGGGCAACCGTGCCCGCGATTTAGAGAATCAAGCCAAACTCCGCGCCATGAACTGGGACGTTCTAGTGGTATGGGAATGTGAGACATCTGACCCTGTGGCCTTGCTTGCCAAACTTCGGGAATTCTTGGAATAATGGATCTTGATGCGGGCCTTGGATCTGTTTACGGGCGTCGGTGGTTTGGCTTTAGGGCTGGAACGCGCGGGCTTCCGGTCTGTGGCTTTTGTTGAATGGGAGCGTGAGGCCTGTGAAACGCTCAAGCTCAACAAGGCAGAGGGACCAAAGGAAGCGCGAGAGTGGAATATACTGCAAGTCGACGCGCGGCAACTGGACTACAGAGAGTTTGGGGAGGATCTAGATCTTCTTTCCGCAGGCCCTCCTTGCCAGCCATTTTCCATTGCCGGCCGAGGGCGTGGATACCAGGACGAGCGGGACATGTTCCCGGTGGTATTCCGCGCTGTACGCCAGCTAAAGCCCAAGTTTGTTCTGATTGAAAACGTGCGCGGACTGTGTTCAAAACGATTCATGAATTATTTCAATTACATCATTCTTCAGCTTACCTATCCCGAGATAACAAAAGCTAAAGGGACCGATTGGTTTGAGCACCTCAAGCGCCTTGAAAATCATCATACACGGGGGGGCAAATTCCATGGTCTCAGCTACAGGGTGGTGTTCCGTGTTCTAAACGCCGCTGATTACGGAGTACCTCAAAAGCGGGAACGCTTGTTCATTGTAGGGGTGCGGGAGGATTTAGGCATAGAGTGGTCATTCCCATCTCCAACCCACTCACTCGACGCCCTCATTTGGGATCAGGAGGTGGAAGGCCGGTACTGGGAAAGGCACAAGATTCCGCCTCGTCCCATCACTGAAATCGACCACTTTGCGGCACGAAGGGCGCAGAAGGTGTGCAGCATGCTTATTCCTCCTGCCACCCGCCCGTGGGTTACCGTGCGAGACAGCCTTTCAGATCTTGAGGAGTGGAACGGCCCGGCGAACGCAAAGCCATATCCAGGGCACACGGGGAGTGACCCAGATATGCCGGCTAAAACCTTGAAAGCCGGTGTGCACGGTGTTCCCGGCGGCGAGAACTGTGTTCGCCTTCCAGGGGGAGGGCTCAGGTACTTTTCCGTCAGGGAAATGGCGCGCCTTCAGACATTCCCTGACGATTTTCTGTTTACCGGCTCTTGGAGTGTTTGCGCGCGGCACCTGGGGAACGCGGTCCCCGTAAAGCTCGCTGAAGTTCTCGGCCGTAGCATTTACAACAGCTTGCTCCAAGTGCCCAAGATCCAGGCGATCCACGCAAGGGGGTAGCCCATGCCAAATCCGGGCGAGCCTCCAGCTCAAAACGGTTCTCCTTACAGCCCCTTGCAACGCCGGGAGCTGGCTCGGATGGTTGTCAACAAGCTCTTGGAAAGGCCTTGTGTTCCTCTGGCCGAATTAGAACGGTTCCGTGGCGCGGGTGTATACGCCATTTATTACACAGGCGATTTCCCTGAATATAAACCGCTTGTCTCTGTCGGTGAATGCAAAATCCCTATCTATGTAGGGAAAGCCGAAGTCGAAGGAAGGCGGAGGGGAGCGATCGATTTAGGGGACGCGAGTTATTCCGGGGTCTCCCTCTATAACAGACTGCGCGAACACGCCCGCAGCATCGAACAGGCTAACAACTTGTGTGTCGAAGACTTCCGGTGCCGTTACCTCGTCGTCGAGGATATCTGGATTCCGCTAGCCGAAGCGCTCCTAATACAAACTTTTCGCCCCCTTTGGAACGTCGTTGTAGACGGTTTTGGCATCCATGACCCTGGAAGCGGGCGAAGCCGACAGCGCCGTTCCGACTGGGATATGTTGCACCCGGGAAGGCCATGGGCAGCAAGATTGCCTCCCGGAAATTCGCCTAAGGAAATAAAGAAGAGAATCCGCCGTCACTTGGGGAACCTGGCGAGCTCCCACTGACGGCGCGGTAACCCGTGTCTCTTATGATCGTTCCCGCTTTTCCTCGCGTTTGTGCAGAGGCCCAAACCGCTCCTCCAGCACCTCGTTCCAAACCTTGCGCAGGATGCCCGGGCCAGCGCCGTACTTGTTCACTACGTTGTTCAGGAAGGTACGCAGCGATGCCCGAAGGCGCTCTACTTCCTCCTCACTAAGTCGTTTTGACTCGGCCATGATGATGTAAAATGATGATTGGCTTAGAATTTGGCAATCCTTGCCCCTTTCACCATGTTCAAGGATAATGGAAACGTGGCCCGCTAGCATAATTGGAAAGTGCACCGTTCTGGCTAAACGGTAGGTCGGGGTTCGAGTCCCCGGCGGGCCACAATCCTTTTCTATTCGACTTAATACTACTTTGAAACCGCAACTGTCGAGTTGACTCGAGTTGACATTGTGAGGTCGGCGTTATATATAATTAAGAGAAGCCAGAACGGTGCGGTGCGGGAAGAATCCCGCCTACCGAGGGGAGGGGACCGGGCACTACTCGGCCCCTTTTCCTTTGTCCGCACACAATGTCTCTAGTTCCTCAACTAGTCGATTGAGAAGCTCCTCCACTTCTATCGTATCCCGACCCTCTTGGGCAAGTTCCGCTCGGAGGGCAGAGATCTCACAGCGGAGCACAGCAAGGCGCTCATCCACTCGTGCTGTTGCCATTGGCTTCCCTCTCCAGTCTTAGAAACATCTCCAAATCCTCCTCCCGCACTCGCCATAACCGCCCTACCCGCACCCCCTTGAGACGACCCTCTTTGAGCCACCGCACAACGGTACGTCTGCTAACCTGGAGGAGCTCCGCCACCTCCTCAGGCCGCAGGAGCCTTTTCCTCTCAGGCATAGGCTGTCACCTCTACCCGGTCGAGGATGCGTTTCACGGTCATGGCTTCCCAGCGACCCCCGTTCTTTGTGGGCACGCGCCGGCGGCGGAGCTCTTTGGCTATAGCGCGATAGCTATATCCCTCT
>Ga0180300_10001345_pt1 | contig 11333 bp, 9 predicted proteins | sample GuaBasSediGuay15_FD_121798 | JGI IMG/M metagenome (GOLD analysis project Ga0180300, IMG submission 121798) | Subseafloor sediment microbial communities from Guaymas Basin, Gulf of California, Mexico - Guay15, Core 4569-2, 21-24 cm | ecosystem: Environmental > Aquatic > Marine > Hydrothermal... | reverse complement strand
CGCATCTCGGTGACCAGGTCGGCCAGCTCGAGGAGCTTCGGGTGGGCGCCGCGGCCGGTGAGCACCACGTGGAGCTCAGGAGGGCGCTTCTTGAGGACCTCTACGACCTCATCCACGTCCAGCAGCCCATAGGCGATGGCGTTACAGATCTCATCGAGCACCACCATGAAGTAACGGCCCGAAAGGATCTTTTCCTTGCAGGTCTCCCATGCCTCCTGAGCAGCCTTCACGTCCTCGGGGTTTGGGTTCTCGGGGTCCACGTGCACAAATCCCCGCCCCAGGGCCATGAGCTCGAGCTCCGGGGCGAGCCTCCGGGCTGCGGCCTTCTCCCCATAGGGCCAGTCCCCCTTGATGAACTGCAGCACCGCCACCCTGAAGCCGTGCCCCACCGCCCTCATGGCCATACCGAGGGCGGAGGTGGTCTTCCCCTTGCCGTTGCCGGTCAGGACGATGATCGATCCCCTTTCATCTTTCATCGTGGTACTCCTGCAGGGCCTTGACGCGGAGCCTGCCTTCCTTCAAGGTGCTGATCCCCTCCACGGTGGCCTGGGCCCCGGGGATGGTGGTCACCACGGGGATGCCATAGGCGAGGGCCGTAGTCCTGATGGCCACCTCGTCGGCTTTGGGGCGCTTGCCGCTCGGGGTGTTGATGACGAGGTGGATCTCGCCGTTCTTCATCAAGTCCACCACGTTGGGCCTCCCCTCGCTCACCTTGAAGACCTCCTTGGCCTTGACGCCGTTTCGCCTGAGCACCGAGCAGGTCCCGTGGGTGGCCAGGATCTCAAAGCCCATGGCCTCCAGTTCCCTGGCGATCATCACCGCTGGTCGCTTGTCCCTGTCCTTCACGCTGATGAAGACCCTCCCCTCCAGGGGAAGGTTCTGCCCCGCGGCTATCTGGCTTTTGGCGTAGGCGAGGCCGAAGCCTTCATCTATCCCCATCACCTCGCCGGTGGACTTCATCTCCGGCCCAAGGACGATGTCCACCCCGGGGAAGCGGTTGAAGGGGAAGACCGATTCCTTCACCGCCACATGGGGTATCTCCACTTCCCGCCTTATACCCAGCTCCTCCAAGGTCCTGCCCACCATCACCTTGGCGGCCACCTTGGCCCAAGGGATACCCGTGGCCTTCGACACGAAGGGCACGGTCCGGGAGGCCCGGGGGTTTACCTCCAGCACGTAGAGGGTCTCGCCCTTGATGGCGAACTGGATGTTCAAGAGTCCCACCACCCCCAGCTCCTTGGCCAGGGCGTAGGTCTGTTCGCGGATCTCCGCGATCTGGCCCTCGGTGAGGCTGAAGGGGGGGAGGGCCATGGCGCTGTCGCCGGAGTGGACCCCCGCCTCCTCGATGTGCTCCATGATCCCGGCCACCACGCACCTTCTGCCGTCGGCCACGGCGTCCACGTCTATCTCGATGGCGTCCTCGAGGAACTTGTCTATCAGGACGGGGCGCTCCGGGGATGCCTCGACGGCCAACCTCATGAAGTCCTCGAGGTCCCGCTCGTCGTACACTATCTCCATGGCCCGACCGCCCAACACGTATGAGGGCCTCACCAGCACCGGGTAACCGATCCTCGAGGCGATCTCCTTGGCCTCCTCTGCGGAGGTGGCGGTGCCGTTGGGGGGCTGGTTGAGCCCAAGCTTCTGGAGCAGCTCCTTGAAGCGCTCCCTGTCCTCGGCCCGGTCGATGGACTCGGGGGGCGTGCCGAGGATGGGGACCTCGGCCCGCTGGAGCTGTAGGGCCAGGTTCAGGGGTGTCTGCCCCCCGAACTGGAGGATCACCCCTTTGGGGCGTTCGCGGTCGTAGATGTTCAGCACGTCCTCGGCCGTCAGGGGCTCGAAGTAGAGCTTGTCCGAGGTGTCGTAGTCGGTGGAGACGGTCTCGGGGTTGGAGTTCACCATGATGGTCTCGTAGCCCTCCTCCTTGAGGGCGAAGGCGGCGTGCACGCAGCAGTAGTCGAACTCGATCCCTTGGCCGATCCGGTTGGGCCCCCCGCCCAGGATCATCACCTTGGGGCGGGAGCTGGGGCGGCTCTCGTCCTCTCGCTCGTAGGTGGAGTAGTAGTAAGGGGTGTAGGCCTCGAACTCCGCGGCGCAGGTGTCGACCAGCTTGAAGGTGGCCTCGACCCCCAGCTGCTTCCTGTAGGTCCTTATCTCCTCTTCGCTGAAGCCCCAGAGGTGGGCGAGCTGTCGGTCGGAGAAGCCGTACTGTTTGGCCCTCTTCAGGAGCTCGGCGGGGATCCCCCAGTCCTCAGGGCGCCTGATCCCCGACCAGAGCTCCATCTTCCGCAGCTCGGCCGAGTAGCGACGGAGCTCGTACTCCAGCTCCAAGATCTCCCTGATCTGATGGAGGAACCAGGGGTCGATCTTGGTCAGCTCGTGGACTTCCTCCACCGACATCCCGGCCTCGAGGCCGTACCTTATCCAGAAGACCCGATCGGCCTTGGGGACCCGCAGGCGCTCCCTGACCATCTCGCGGAAGCGCTCCCGCTCCTTCTGGGAGGCCGGCACGAGGCCGTCGTCCTTTCCGTCGGCGCCGAGGCCCCAGCGCCCCACCTCCAGGGAACGGAGGCCCTTCTGAAGGGCCTCCTTGAAGGTCCGGCCGATGGCCATGGTCTCACCCACCGACTTCATGGAGGTCCCCAGGGTGTCGTCCGCCCCTGGAAACTTCTCGAAGGTGAACCGTGGGACCTTCACCACGCAGTAGTCGATGGTGGGCTCGAAGGAGGCCGGGGTCTCCTTGGTGATGTCGTTGGGGATCTCGTCCAAGGTGTAGCCTATGGCGAGCTTGGTGGCGATCTTGGCGATGGGGAAACCGGTGGCCTTGGAGGCCAAGGCCGATGAACGCGACACCCGGGGGTTCATCTCGATGATGAGCATCTCGCCGTCGGAGGGGTTTACGGCGAACTGGATGTTGGCCCCCCCGGTCTCGACGCCGATCTCACGGATCACGGCGATGGCCGCATCGCGCATCCGCTGGTACTCCTTGTCCGTGAGGGTCTGGGCCGGGGCCACGGTGATGGAGTCGCCGGTATGGATCCCCATGGGGTCGAAGTTCTCGATGGAACAGATGATGACGACGTTGTCCTTCAGGTCGCGCATCACCTCGAGCTCGAACTCCTTCCACCCTATCACCGACTGCTCCACCGAGATCTCGCCGATCATGGAGCTCTGAAGCCCTCGGGCGGCGATCTCCTCCAACTCCTCGCGGTTGTAGGCCACCCCGCCACCTGTGCCCCCGAGGGTGAAGCTCGGGCGCACGATCACGGGGAAGCCGATCTCTGAGGCGATCTCAAGGGCCTCCTGGACCGAGTAGGCGTAGCCGCTTTTGGGCATCTTCAGGCCGATCCGCTCCATGGCCTCGCGGAAGAGCTGGCGGTCCTCCGCCTTGCGGATGGCCTCCTCGTTGGCCCCGATGAGCTTGACCCCGAACTTCTCCAGCACCCCCCATTCGGCGAGCTTCACCGCGACGTTCAGCCCCGTCTGTCCCCCCAGGGTCGGAAGCAGCGCATCGGGCCGCTCCTTCTCGATGATCATGGCCACCACCTCAGGGGTGATGGGCTCCACATAGGTCCGGTGGGCCATCTCGGGATCGGTCATGATGGTGGCGGGGTTGGAGTTCACCAGGATCACGTAGAAGCCCTCTTCCCTCAAGGCCTTGCAGGCCTGGGTGCCGGAGTAGTCGAACTCGCAGGCCTGCCCGATCACGATGGGCCCTGAGCCGATGATCAGGACCTTGTGGATGTCGTCCCTCCGCGGCACCTACGCCCCCTTGAACTCCCTCATCAGCCTGATGAAGTCCTCGAAGAGGTACTCGGCGTCATGGGGCCCTGGGGAGGCCTCGGGGTGGTACTGAACGCTGAAGAGCGGTAGCCTCTTGTGCCTCAACCCCTCCAGGGTCTGGTCGTTGAGGTTTATGTGGGTGAGCTCTACCTCGGAGGTGTCCAGGGTCTCCAGATCCACGCAGAAGCCGTGGTTCTGGGCGGTGATGGAGACCTTGCCCGTGCGGAGGTCCTTCACCGGCTGGTTGCCGCCGCGGTGGCCGAACTTGAGCTTGAAGGTCTTCCCCCCCAGGGCGAGCCCCAGCAATTGGTGCCCCAGGCAGATGCCGAAGATGGGCCGCTGGCCGATGAGCTTGCGGATCTCCCGGACCGCATAGGGGATTCCGGCCGGGTCCCCAGGGCCGTTGGAGAGGAAGACCCCGTCGGGGTCCATCCTGAGGACCTCTTCGGCGGTGGTCGATGCAGGGACAACCGTGATGGCACAGCCGAGCCGGGCCATGATCCTGAGGATATTGTGTTTGACGCCGAAGTCGTAGGCCACGACGTGGAACTCCCCCTCGGTGGACCACCGGTAGGGTTCGGTAGAGGTCACGTACTGGACCATGTCCCTGCCCACGAGGCCCGGCCACCGGCGGGCCTTCTCCACGAGGCTCTCCGGGTCCAGGTCCTCTGTGGAGATGCAGGCCTTCATCGCCCCCTCGAGGCGTATGTGGCGGGTGATGGCGCGGGTGTCCACCCCCTCTATCCCCATCACCCCGTGGTGTATGAGGAAGTCCTCGAGGCTCTCGGTCCCCCGCCAGTTGCTCCAGTTCCGGGTGTACTCCCTCACCACGAAGCCCTCCACGTGGGGCTTCACCGATTCCATGTCCTCGGGGTTGGTGCCGTAATTGCCGATCAGAGGATAGGTCATGGTGACGATCTGGCCCTTGTAGGAGGGGTCGGTGAGGATCTCCTGGTAGCCGGTCATGGAGGTGTTGAAGACCAGCTCCCCCACCCGCTCTCCACGGGCGCCGAAGGACCATCCCTCGAAGACCGTGCCATCCTCCAGGGCGATGAGGGCCTTTGTCTGTTCGCGGGCCACCTTCCTTACCTAATAAAAACCCCCGTATCCACGGGGGCCTTCCTCTTGGACCTTTCGGCCATCTCCGCCATCCTTACTATCACATCGGCGGAGGGAAGTCAAAAAAACAGGACCTATGATTCCTCCACGCCGGGGAAGAGGCTACCTCGACCCCACCGAAGGCGGTCTACCCCTCAGCCCCTCTTCTTCCAGAAGTCGAAGGGACGGCCAGGGCAGAAGATGTCGATCCCTATGGAGGGTTCCCCTAAGACGTTCTCCACCCTATGGGGTTCCTCCGGAGGGATGTAGACCGCGTCTCCCTCCTCCAGTTCCTCCTCGCCTTCGGGGGTGACCACCTTCATCCTCCCCTTGAGCACTATCATCACCTGCTCATGGGGGTGCTGGTGCATGGGGGAGGAGTGGCCAGGGGGTTTGGTGAAGTACTCCACCGAGATGCTCTTCTCGTTGCAGAGGCTTACCCTCTTCCAACCCTCGTCGGGTTCGTAGGTCTCGGCCCCTTTGAAGTGGATCACCTTCATAGTTCCCTCCTCTTGGTGCCGTTATGGGTGAAGGTCTAAGTGGCCATGGGACCTCCGTAGCCACCTGGGGATGAAAGGACTGCGATCAAAGCTTCCCCGGAAGCCACAGCACCAGCTCCGGCAGGCCGATGAAGATCACCAGGGACAGGATCTCCACGAAGACGAAGGGTAGGGCCCCCCGGATGATGTCCTCCAGCGACACCTCCCGCGGGGCTATCCCCTTGATCACGTAGAGGTTCAACCCCACAGGCGGCGTTATCACCGCCATCTCGATGGTCACCATCATCACCACACCGAACCAGAGCCCGTTGAACCCCAGGGCCTTTACTATGGGCAGCAGGATCGGGGTGCCGATGAGGATCACCGAGGCCCCGTCCAGGAACATCCCCATGAGGATGAGCAGGGCCATGATGGCGCTCATCACGATCCAGCCCGGCAGCTCCAGCTCGGCCACGAAGGACGCCAGACCCTGGGGGACCTGAAGGAGCGTCAGTACGAAGCCGAAGAGCATGGCCGAGGCGAAGATCAGCAAGATCATCCCCGTGGTGTACATGGTGGAGCGAAGGATCCGGAGGAAGGTCTCCCAGGTGAGCCTCTTCTTCACCACCAGGGCCAGGAAGAAGGCCCCGGCGGACCCTATGGCCGCGGACTCCGTGGGGGTGGCGATCCCGAGGTAGATGGTCCCCAGGACCGAGAAGATGAGAAAGATGGCGCTCCAGGCCTTGAGCAGCACGCGGAACCTCTCCCTCCAGGTCACCACCTCTTCCAACCTCGGGGCCTTGGAGGGGTCCAGCTTCACCACCAGGCCGATGTAGGCCATCATCATGGAGGCGAGGATCACCCCGGGGATGATCCCCCCGGTGAAGAGCTTGCCGATGGACTCGTCAGCGATGATCCCGTAGAGGATGAAGCCGATGCTCGGGGGGATCAGCAGCGCCAGGGCTCCCGAGGCGGCCACGCACCCTGAGGCGAGCCTCCTGTCGTAACCGCGCTTCAGCATCTCCGGGATGGCGAAGGAGCCGATGGTGGCCGCCCCCGCCACGCTCACCCCGCACATGGCCCCGAAGATGGTGCTGGCCACCACCGTACCCATGGCCAGCCCTCCTGGTACGCGGTGGAGCCATTTGCTTCCGAAGTTGTAGAGGTCCTCCCCGATCCCGGTGTAGAAGAGGATCTCCCCCATGAGGATGAAGAGCGGTATGGCCACGAGCACGAAGTGGCTCAGCTTCCCGTAGAAGATGTTGGGGACCGCACTGAAGCCCTCTGGGCCCTTAAAGAGGTAGAGCCCCAGGATGCTCGCCAGGGTCAGGGAGGCGAAGACCGGCACTCCACTGAAGAGCAGCGCAAGCAGCGTGGCGATGACGATGAGGGCGATCAGCTCCGGCGACATCCCAGTTCCGCCATCTCCTTGATCACCATGGCCACCGACTGAAGCCCCAGGAGCAAGGCCCCGAGGGGGACCAGGGAGTAGGGGATCCAGAGGGGGAAGTTGAGGAGGCTCGTAGAGCGGTAGTTGCTGATGAAGGCGAGGTAAGTGGATTTGGTCCCCTCGACCATCAAGATGGCGCATATCAGGAGCACCACCCCCTGGGAGAAGATCCCTGCCAAGGCCCTCCCCCTCCGTCCGAGACGAGCCACCACGACCTCCACCCTCACGTGGCGGCCGTCCTTCATGATGAGGCCCGCCGAGGCGAAGGTCAGGAGCACCATCAGATACTCGCTGACCTCAGCGGAGAAGACGCTCGGGTCCCTGAGGAGGTAGCGGGTGAGGACCTCCCAGCAGACGATGAGGAAGAGGGCGAAGAGGCCCGCCTGGGCCAGGATGCCGCCGGCCTCGTTGAGCCGCTCCACGACCTGGACGAACCTCTTCGTCCCCCTTCCCACGGGTCGGCTCCCTCAGTGATGGGCCTCGATGAAGTCGATGAGCTTCTTTCCGTCCGGGACCTGGCCGATCCACCAGTCGTAGACCTTCTTGATGGAGGCCTTGAACTCGCCGAAGGTGGCCTCGTCCAGGGAGTGGATCTTCATCCCCCTCGACTTGAGCAGGTCGATGGCCTTGGCGTCGCTTTCGAGGGTGGCCTTGTAGCCGTCCTCTGCCCACTCCCAGGCGCACTGCCTGAGGACCTTCTGGATGTCCTTCGGGATCTTGGCCCAGGAGTTCTTGTTGGCGGCCATGAGGATGGTGTAGTTGCCGGCGTTGGTGATGGTGAGGTGGTCCAGAACCTCGTGGAGTTTGCGGCCCGTGTAGGTGAGGAAGGGCCTGAGGATCCCGTCGATGGCCCCCCGCTGTAGCGCTGTGTAAAGCTCCCCCGAGGACATGAAGGAGGGGGCCCCACCCAGTTCCTCCACCATCTTGGCGTGCACGGTGCTCGAGATGGCGATGGTCATTCCCTTGAGGTCCTGGGGCTTGAGGATGGGGCGCTTCTTGGTGCCAAAGTGGTAGAAGCCCCCCGGGGACTGAGCGAGGATCAGGATGTTGATCTTTTCCCATTTTTGGTTGAGCCCCTGCTCCCAGAGCCCCGCCTTTAGCGACTTCCAGGCGTCGTCCACGTCCTTCCAGAGGAAGGGCAGGGCGCCCACGTCGGAGCCCTTGACCGTGCCGGCGTGGTAGTTGGCGTTAGGGATGCACATGTCGATCTCGCCCCGCTGAAGGGCAGGCACCTCTTCCTTGCCGCCGAAGAGCTGCTTGGAGTGGTAGAAGGCGAACTTGACCTCCCCGTTGGTCCTCTCCTCCACCCGCTTGATGAAGCGCTGGGTCACGGGAACCCAGTAGTAGCTGGTGGGAAACATGGTGGAGAAGGTGATGTTGATGCGTTTCTTCGCCCAGGCCAGCCCACCGCCGATTTGAAAGGCGATGGTGGCATAGCTCATCCGCTTGAGAAAGGTCCTCCGCGATATCCTCTCCATTGGCTTCCCTCCGGATGAAGATTTAATGCCCTTTAATAATTCAAGGACCAGAGGTGTGTCAACGCTTATACATACTGCTCAATGGCAGCCAGATCTCTCAAAGGGCCTCTGGGGCGACCTTGAGGAGCCTCTCCCAGTCTCCTCCGTCCTTGAGGAAGATCCCGAGATTTCCCAACCTGACCCTCTCGAGGCCCGTTGCCTTCGCCGCCTCCCAAGCCTTGAGCATCTGATCGAGGGTGGGTGGAGGGACGTCCCTCATCTTGTGTTCCGGGAAGAAGGCCAGGACGGTGAAGGGGATGGAGGGGTCGACCTCCGCTAAAACGCGAGCGATCCGACCGATCTGATCCTCCTGCACCCACCCGGGGATGTAGAGGCTCAGGACCTCCAGGGTGAAGCCGCGCTTGACGATCTCTCCGGGGAGCTTAAGGACCCAGGCGTTGTCCACCCCGGTGAGCCTTCGATGGACCTCTGGATCGTAGGCCTTTATATCGAGCCAGAAGGCATCGACCCCTGCCTCCCCGTAGAGGTCGAGGTTCCGCAGGGTGAGGCCGTAGCCGTTGGTCTCCAGCAGCACCCAGAGCCCTTCGGCTCGGGCCTTTATCAGGGAGGTGGTTCGGGTGTAGAAATCGGGCTGGCACATGAGGTCTCCCCCGGTGAAGGCCACGATGTTGCGAGCCGGCCCCACCCCTTGGGGGGAGAGGACCACCTGTTCGGGCGATATCTTCCCGGGGCAGATGGGGGAGCGTCGGCCGGTGGGGCGGAGCTCGATCCGCTGAGGGGGTCCCGGTCTCAGCAGGGCCTCCACGCAGGTGCCACAGCCGCGGCAGAGGTCCAGGGCGTGGAAGGCCAGGGTCCGCGGGTCTGAGCCCCTGCAATTCTCCAATAAAATCAAGGAGTTACGAGACATAGATCTCCGAGGATTCACTTTAGGTGCCAGTATAGGTGCCAGTCCTGCAGCGTGAAAATCCGTCCGTTACCGGTTCATTGTCACAAAGAGTGGGAAATTGGTTGTTACAAATAGTGTACGCAAGGAGCTGTGTCAAGAGTAAAGGATGGGACAAACGTGCTAGGCGTGCACGTCTTAGGCTTCGAGGAGGGTTTGCGGAGGGGGTTGTTTTTGCTCCTCTGCCAGCTGACGCTTAATGGACAACGCCTTTGCCGTGACTTCCTGGATTGATTTCATGCTGAGTCGCTTGTGATCGGGGGACAGGTGTGCATATCTCATGGTCATGTTGATGCTCTTGTGGCCGAGCAGTTCGCTGACTGTCTTCAAGTCGATACCTCGCATCACCAGGTGGCTGGCAAACGTGTGGCGAAGTGTGTGGAACGTGCAGCCTGTGACGCCCGCCGCTTTGCATGTTCGCCTGAACGCCTTACGTATGTTTACCCAGCGAGTCCCTGTTTTGGGATTTATGAAGACATAGTCGCTGATTGTTTCAACTTCCTTTCGCACTTCGAGCAGGATTTCACGGGTAACGTTGTTCATGGGTATGTGTCGAGCTTCCCCCGATTTGCTCTGAGACACGTAGATCAATCCGTTTTCAAAGTCTATTGAATCCCAGGTCAGGGACAGTATTTCTCCTGTCCGCATTCCGGTGTTCAACGCAAACAGGATCAATCTCTGGAGCCACAGCGGGGCTGCTTGCAGCAGCGCCGCTATCTCCTCGGCAGACAGGAAACGCAGCTTTCCCTTGGGTTCCCTGTACCACTCAACGTGCCTGAGCGGGTTTTCCCGCGCGTATCCCCACTGAATGGCCTTGTTGAATAGGTGCCTGAGAACGGTCAGCTCCTTGTTCACCGTGCTGGGGGACACCTCTTTCCTTCGCTTGGACTTGTACTTCTCGATCAACCACGGTGAAATTTCAGACAGCTGCATGTTTCCGAAAAAGGCCAGCAGCGGTTTGAGGCGAGTTCGCTTGGTTTCAGGTGACTTGTTGTGGGTAGCACACCACTCGATGTAGTACTTCACAAATTCCCTGAGCAGTATTTTGGGTGGTTCATCGAGCTTGTCGAGGAACCTGTTTTCGGCTATCTCGCTTTTCCTCTTGGCCAGGACCTGTTCGGCGAGGTTCTTCCACGGTCCTATCCTTTCCCTCTTCTTCTTCCTCAGCTCCTTGACGTAGTACTCGATCCAGTAGACCTTGTTGCGCGCACGGCTCAGGTCGAGGCCGCATCGCCGGCACTTTCTGTACCGCTCGTTCTGTCGGTGCTTGCAGCTGGGGCACTCAACGAGAATGGGCATGCCGCGTTTGGTTCTCTTGCCCGTGCCGGTTCAGAGCCGTCGCTCTCAAAGCAGGTCCCGGGCAGGCTTGAATTTCACCGTCTTTCTAGGCGGTATGTCTATGATCTCACCTGTCCGAGGGTTTCGGCCCCGCCGGCCCTTCCTCTGTTGGACTGAGAACGTCCCAAGACCCCTGATCATCACTTTTCCGTCTTTCTGAAGGCTCTCCCTGACCACCTCGAGCCAGGCGGAGATCACCTCCTTGACGGTCTTCTGAGACGCATTTGTTCGCAATGAAACCTCCCTGATTATCTCGGCCATCTTCATTTCGTCCTCCTCAAGCAGGGGTTTTGGGAGTTTCATAGCACACTGATTTTCGTCCTGCAAATCCTCCCTGCTGCAGGAGATGGTGACCCAGTCGAGGCCGGTGATGGCCTCTCTGATGAAGAGATCGAGCTGTCGGACCGAGTCAATGATGCGTTCGACCGCTGGCCTCTCATCCTTGTCTCTGTACACTCTGATCTTGAACCTCGGCATCATGCCGGCCTTTCCTGATAAACCCTTATGATCACCTCGGAATGGCCATTTGCTGTACTTTTGATGCGTCTCCAGACTCTGCTATCGGCCTCGTTTATCAAAGGGGGCCTGGCGTGCGCGGGCACGCAGTCCATGCGGTGTGCGATCCAGCGCCGCATCTCCGGGCTGAGCTGGAGGTACTCCGTCACCGAGACGTGGACTGTTGGCAGGCTGTTTGCGACTGGCATGGCTTGCCTCCCGCTATTGTACTTCAATGTCGTCGAAGACCACGGGTATGTGCCGCTTAAGCT
>Ga0180300_10001343_pt1 | contig 11336 bp, 13 predicted proteins | sample GuaBasSediGuay15_FD_121798 | JGI IMG/M metagenome (GOLD analysis project Ga0180300, IMG submission 121798) | Subseafloor sediment microbial communities from Guaymas Basin, Gulf of California, Mexico - Guay15, Core 4569-2, 21-24 cm | ecosystem: Environmental > Aquatic > Marine > Hydrothermal... | reverse complement strand
TGCAATCTCTCCAGAATAACTATCCCCTCATCCATCTTTCTTTTCCGATAAGAAGCACCCCTTATAAATAATTTTCGGAATTGTGGGCTAGCAATAACTTTAAAAACCTGAATAGATACAGAAAATGTTATTAAGGGTGGTGTTGGAAGATGATGATACAGTGGTGACGGCATATCTCACATCGCACAACCCTTTAAAAAAGCGTTGACGGAAAATACTTCGCAGAAGTTTTGGAAGGATGAGCATGAGAATAGAATATGATCCGAAGTATGACATAATGAATATAGAGTTTATAGCGGAGGGGGATATAGCGGAGAGTGTGGAGTTGGAAGACGGCATAATTGTGGATTATGGGGAGGATAAAAAAGTTGTGTCCATTGAGATATTAGACGTTAAGAAGAGAGTGAGTGAAAGGAAATTAGAGGGTGTAAGTTTCGTGATTCTCAAATGAAAATAGTCCACTGGAGTGAAGGAATTTGAGATGCTGGAGGTAAAAGAGGTGCTTAAGGAATTCAAAAGGGAAGTTGAAAATTCATACAGTTAAGGGATTAAGATGCTCGGTTACAAAAGATATTTCGGGCTTACCTGGATTGGTTGGAGTGGAATTGTCTTGACCATAATATGTCTCCTCATCTATGCGGCTTTAGGCTCACCTCTGTGGATTTCTTTTGCAGGAACTTCAATAATCGGTGTGATTTCTTTTTTTATTGATCGTCCCACCTCGCCATTAATAGACAATCAGGAAATTGCAATAAGGAATCAAGATATAATGATATCAAACCAGGAAAGGATGATAGAAATTTTGGAAGACATTAGAAGGAGATAAAAATGAGCGATGTCCTTTTCATACACTCCCCAAACATGCATGAAGCGCACAGGATGTTTGCAGAAACCATAGGTGCGGATTTTGAGCCTGCTTACGTGCTTGAAGGTGGAATGCCAATGTTCCCGGTCTATCTTAAGAAGAGGAAAGATATAAAAGTATTGAACAAAAATTAAGATGAGGAAGAAAATAGTGAAATGAAAATCGCCATCGTATCGAAATACTTCCCGCCTAATATACGAGGCGGTGGAGAGATAAGTGCATACAATCTCGCGCAGGCATTGGCAGAACTTGGAGTGGAGGTGCATGTAATAACCTCCGCTAATGTAGAACAACTGAAAGAATCCAAATTTACTTTGCATCCAATCATAAAAGATGTCAGCATGCCAGGCATATTGAAATATGTCAGCAGAAATGAGATTTTCTACTGGAATTCGTATAGAGCCGTGTCTAAGTTTCTGGCAGATAACTACGATATAGATGTGGTGCACGCTATGAACATGGATTCTATTCCAGGTGCGGTGCTCTCAGCAAAAAGATATAGAATACCCTCAGTAATAACCATAAGTAGCCAGTGGCTAACATGCCCAACTGGATACATGTTAAAATCATATAATGAAGTATGCAATGGTGAGTGTAGCTTTTTAAACACCGTAAATTGCTACATGCATTCACCAACACCAAATATTTATGAAAAAATACTTGGACCATTGTATGCTCCAATACAAATGCGTGAAAGGAGAATAGCCGTGCGAAGTGTAGGAGCAGTTGTGTGCATATCTCAAAACGTCAAAAGTTATGTAGAGAAGATATTTAACAACAATAAAATTTTATACGTCATTCCAAATATTGTTGAGGCAGATAAATATGAAAATAAAAAGGTGGTTGAGAAATTACGCAGTAATATCTTGTTTGTTGGCGCTCTTGGGAAGTTCAAGGGATGTGAATATGTAATTAAAGCTATGCCGGGAATTTTAAAAGAATATCCAGATTGCATACTAAGGATCATTGGCGATGGCGAAAGATACGAAGAATTTATAGAGCTTTCAAAGGAATTAGGAGTTCACCAAAACATAATTTTTGAGGGGTTTATACAAGCAGAAAAAATGCTTGATTACTACAACTCAACTGATATAGTTGTTTTTCCTTCTGTCGTGCCTGAGACATTCGGAAGGGTGGCTGCTGAAGCGATGGCTGCGGGAAAGCCAGTAATAGCATCAAACGTGGGTGGAATTCCTGAAATTGTCGAGCATGAGGAAACGGGCATATTAGTAGAACCCAAAAATCCAAAACAAATAGCTGATGCTGTGAAATATCTTTTGGGGAATCCTGATGTTGCGCGAGAAATGGGGAAAAGAGGTAAAGAATTGGTTAAGAAGAGATACTCGCCATCTATCATAGCAAAGAAATATCTTGAAGTATATGAGAGGTTATCATTATCATGATGAAATCATTGAAATCGAAAATAGAGGATAAAACCGCTAAGATATGCATCGTGGGTCTCGGCTACGTAGGGTTCCCATTAGCAACAGAGTTTGCAAAAAGAGGTTTCAAAGTTACAGGATTTGACACATCCAGAGAAAAAGTGGAGATGCTGAAGAACGAAATAAGGGCAGGTGCATTGAGTGAGAATTTTAAAGTAACCGCCGATCCTGACATTGCATATAAGAATGTGAATTTTATAATTATCTGTGTTCCAACGCCGATAACGAAAACAAAAGAACCAGACCTCAAATATATTATTTCCGCGGCTGAGGGTATTTCAAGACGCTTACGAAAAGGTATGTTCGTGATTTTAGAAAGTACGACATATCCAGGAACGACGGAGGAGGTTTTGATTCCAATATTAGAGCGAAGTGGTCTGAAGGCTGGTTTTGATTTCGGCGTTGCATATTCACCCGAACGCATTGACCCAGGAAATAAGAAATACACCATTGGGAATACACCAAAAATCGTCAGTGGTGTAACAGGGGAATGTACTGATATTGCAGCACAACTATATGCACAGATAACCAAACCGGTGAGGGTATCATCGCTGAAAGTAGCAGAGGCGACGAAGATAGTGGAAAATGTTTTTCGCGCTGTCAATATAGCACTGGTGAACGAACTTGGGCTTATATTCGAGAGAATGGGGATTGATACCTGGGAGGTGATCGAGGCGGCATCCACTAAACCATTTGGATTTATGCCCTTTTATCCCGGTGCTGGTGTTGGCGGGCATTGCATTCCCGTAGACCCATTTTATCTATCGTGGAAGGCAAAAGGAGTGGGGTTAACCACGAAATTCATTGAATTGGCGGGTGAAATCAACCAGAGCATGCCGAATCATGTTATCAATCTGGTCATTAGAGGTCTTAACGATGTGGGGAAGAGCGTTAAAGGCTCAAAAATATTCATATTGGGGATGGCGTATAAGAAGGATGTGGATGATACACGAAATTCGCCGATGGTTATTGTGGCTGAGAAACTTGACGAGTTAGGTGCTAAAGTGAAATTCAATGACGATTATGTGAAGCAAATATCATTAAATAACGAAGTGCTGCTTTCCAGTCCTCTTGAAGATATTTCTCACTGTGACTGTTTAATCGTTGGAGTAAATCACAGTTATTACGATGAAAAAGAGATACTTTCTATGTTGAAAGAAAGCAGTGTGGTAGTTGATTGTGTTAACATTTTTGATGAAAGTGAGGTTAAGGGGCGATATATGAAAGTTGGAGGTGCATGTGAATGTTAATATCCCAAGCAACTTTAAATAGCAGAGAGAACATACCTTATTGGCTAAAGATGATGGGGAAGATGATTAGAAGCATACCAAATTTTCACATCTTCAAAGGAAAACTGATACAGATGCTCATGCTTCAGGCGGATCTTCCAATTGGAGATAGGATAATCATTAAAGGAAAACTGATGCAGATGTTGAATTCCGCTATAAGAGGAAAGGGATATCAAGCTACAATTGATTATGACCTGGGGCAGAAGATACATTTGTGTCTTGATGATTGGCTGTCTTTTCAGATTTTCTTGACGGGATACTACATGGTCGAAAGGAAAGAAACAGATTTCTTCAAAAAATTATTGACAAAAAAGATATTGTGCTTGATGTTGGAGCGAATATAGGATATTACACGCTGATAGCAGCACCGAGATGCCATAGCGTATATGCTTTTGAACCGGTTAGTAGCATATACGAAAGGCTAATTCTGAATAGAAGGTTGAACAACTTTGATAATGTTTATTGCGTAAATTCGGCGTGTTCGGATGTTGATGGTGAAAGAATATATGTATATGCCGCTGATGAGACAAACACTGGTTCATCCAGCATAATAAAACCGCCTAATTTTAGTGGAATAGTAGAAGAAGTTGAATGTATAACTTTGGACAAATTTGTGGAGCGAGAAAACGTGCCTTATGTCAGTGTGGTGAAGATAGATGTGGAGGGGATGGAGGCGAAAGTGCTCAGGGGTATGAAGGAAATATTAACAAATGATAGTCCAATAATAGTGGTAGAGATAGGTAGTGAGGAACGATTTAAATTAGTCGGTGAATCGAAGAATGAATTACACAAATATTTGCAAGATTTGGGTTATGTGCCATTCAGAATTGCTGGTAAAAATAAGATCGAACGCATTAATGGTTTTCCTCCTCAAGAAGCCGATATTTTATTCCGAAAAGAATGAAGATTTTTTGATTATATCCACAATCTGCTCTCCTGCGTGTCCATCACCAAAAGGATTAGTCCAGTTGCGTTCCACAGATAACATCTTCTTTGCTCCTTCCAATATGCGATTGGGGTCAGTTCCTACGAGTATATTAGACCCTACATCTAATGTTTCGGGTCTTTCGGTATTATCTCGTAGCGTTACACAAGGGATTTTTAAGATACAGGTCTCTTCTTGCACTCCTCCCGAATCTGTTAAAACCAATTTTGCATTTGCTTCTAACTGCAAAAATTCCAAGAATCCAAGCGGCTCAATCAATTCAATTCCCCCCGGAACTTCTATTCCAAATTCCTTTATCCTTTTCATGGTTCTTGGATGGATTGGGTATATTATAGGCCAATTAAACTTATTATAAACCAATTCTAAACCTTTTAAGATGCCTTTTAGTCTTTCTTTCACATCTACATTTTCCTGCCTATGTGCTGTGACGAGTAAATAGCCTCCTCTTTTCAAATTTAATTTGTTTAAAATGTTCATTTTTCTTTTAGCAATCTCTAAATTCTGATAAACCGCATCCACAATCGTATTCCCAGTAACAAAGATATTATCCTCTGAAATACCTTCCCCAAGTAAAATATCCTTCGCATTCTTTGTCGGGGGGAAAAGATAATTAGAAACATGGTCGGCTAAAATCCTGTTTATTTCCTCGGGCATGCTTCTATCATAACTTCTTAAGCCAGCTTCTACATGTCCTACTTTCACCCCGAGTTTCACGGCTGCAAGAGCACCTGCTAAAACCGTGTTCGTATCTCCTTCAACCAAAACAACATCCGGTTTTTCTTCTTGCAAAACCCTTTCTATCCCAATTAGCATCTTTCCTGTTTCCTCAGCATGAGAACCAGAACCTACATCTAAATTATATTTTGCATCTGGAAGTTCCATATCATCAAAAAATATTTTATCTAAGTTATAGGAGTAATGCTGACCGGTGTGCAAAATGAAATAATCCATGCTTTGATTCTCCAGTTCCCTTATAACTGGGGACATCTTTATTATTTCCGGACGTGTTCCGAGGATAATGGATATTTTCATGACCCCCCCTCTTCTTCGCCCTTGTAACACTTGAATATAACAGTTCCTCCCTCTGTATAAGGCTCCCCGGGGTCAACACACTGAATGTAAGCATATTTCTCATCTTTTGATAGACCGAGCTTTCTTGGATCAACTCCCTCTCTTAGTGCAACAACGTAGTGCAGCAGGGGTGCAAGTGCGTGAATACATATTGCATCAGTTTTGTTCATGACAATCCTTGGACCATCTATTACAATCCTATCTCCCTTTTTGTAAACAGGACATTTTCCTTTTATTTCTGCTACTTCTATAATTAACATTTCATCACCTCCTCATAGACTTCCATCGTTTTTTGTGCTATTTTATCCCATGTAAATTCCCTCTCCACTTTTTTTCTCGCATTCAGACCCATCTTGATTCTGAGTTCGTCATCCTTTAAAAGTTTGAGAATAGCTATAGATAATGCCTCAGGGTCTCTGGGTGGCACTATTATCCCTGTTAACCCGTCGTCTATTATTTGTGGGATCCCTCCCACGGATGTGCCTATCAAAGCTTTCCCAGACGCCATTGCTTCCAAACCGGCTATACTGGTGGCTTCGATTAGCGATGGCAAAACCACAATGTCACTCGCTGCAAAGTATTTTGGCATTTCTTGATTGGGAATATCACCTGTAAATATTACTTTGTTTGTTAGACCATATTTTCGCACTTTCTCTTCCAGCGTTTTCCTTTCGGTTTTATAACCTCCCTCACCCACGAACAAAAATTTCACATCGTTGAGTTCTTTTGTTATTGCGGGTAATGCCTCTACTAGATAGCGCACTCCATTTTTAGGTTCGAGCCTTCGAGGACACAAAACCACTAAATCTCCCTGTAAAGAATGTCTCTTTTTTATCTCACTGCTGTCAATCAAAGGGCTAAATTTTTGGGGATCTACTCCATTAGGTATGAAGATTGTTTTTTCCTTCTGTACGCCAAATTTAGTAGGAATCGTTGCCAGCTCAATACTGGGACCGATAATCTTATCAGGATGCGATATCCTAAACCGTAGCCTCTTTTCATATTTCTTCTTCTCAGCCATCTCTAAAAAGCCTGATTCGTGAAGAGTGAAAACAACGGGTATATCCTTAACAAACTTGGTGATTATACTCTCAGGATACGAAGAATGATAGTGCACGACATCAATGCGGTATTTTTTAATAACCGATTTGAGCTTCATGATGCCAAAAGGGATATAGAAATTACCGCTTAAAAATCGTTTCCTTATTTGAAAAACTCGGTGTACATGTAGTCCCTCTACGATTTCCTCATTCTTGAGATTATAGGGGTATCTAGGAACAATAACATGAACCTCATTGCCCAACTTTTCAAGGGCTTTCGACAGCTCATATACGTGGGCTGCGATTCCACCTATTAGCGGCGGGAAGTCCTGGCTGAGAATACAAATCTTTAGCATATTCTATACCTCGTATTTGTCTATAAACATCCTATGCCACAGCTCGAAGGTTACCAGCGACCATAGACGTAGACCTTCTATATGAGTAAGATTGTGAGCCTTCTTGAATAATCTTTGTATATATTTTTTATTGAAGTACCCTCTCCCTTCAACCGTTTTCTCATCCAAAATACTCATTGCATATTCTCTCAATTCTCTATCTGCAAGATTGATCGGAAATCCAAAACCTCTTTTCTCCCTTTTTAAGATTATATCAGGGAGAACATCTCTCATCGCCATTCTAAGAATATATTTCTCAACCCCATATTTAATTTTCAGCTCATAAGGTATGGTAAACGAGAATTCCACCAGCGAGTGATCGAGAAGCGGGACTCGTGCTTCCACCCCTGATGCCATCGTGGCTCTATCCACCTTGGGAAGGAAGGCATTGGGGAGGAGCGCACTTAAATCAAATAAAGCCATACCATCCCAAAAGCTACCTTTAAAGCATTCTCTAAAGGTTATCATCTCTCTTTGCAATGGCTTCGTCTCTCTAAATACTTTTTCGGATAACATGAGCGGGAATTCATCCTCCCTGAAAACCGGTGTGTATAGTGTGTATGCGTTATCGTCCTTCAAGAGTTTTGAGACATATTTCAGGTCATATCTGAGTTTTGAAGGTGGCAATAGACTCGCTACGGCAGATGCGGCTACCGAGACAGTATTCGCTGGCAGATATTCACCAATTTTTTTCACTCGCATGTGCCTTGCATAAGTTCTGTTATAGCCCCCGAATACCTCATCTCCTCCATCGCCTGTCAGGACAACCGTGACGTCCTTTTTCGCTTTTTTCGACATTAGATACACTGGGATTATGGCGAAGTCGTTTATTGGAGCGCCGCAATACCATATTATCTCCTCTATAATATCCATCTTACCTGGCTCGACAATAATCTCCTTATGGTCGGTTTCAAAATGCTCAGCAACAATCTTAGCATAGCTTAGTTCGTTTTCGATGCCCGTCCCGAAACCAACACTGAAGGTCTTTATATTATCCGTGAACTGACTCATTACTCCGACTATACTGCTGGAATCAAGACCACCGCTTAGATACACTCCCAAGGGGACATCGCTTATCATCTGGCTTTTCACAGATTGCATCAGAAGTCTTAGAATGTTTGTGGCATAGAACGTCTCAGAGTTATGGGAAGGACATGCTTGTAAGTCCCAATATTTTTGAATTTTCAAGCCTTCTTTTGATACAGACATAATATGTCCTGGTGGAAGTTTTTTGATTCCTTCAAATAGAGTCTCGGTATGTGTATTTTCATAACTGTATCCAAGGAAATAAGGCAATACCCTGAGGTTAACTCTGGGTTTATATTCTTCATATTCTAAAAGCGCCTTTTCTTCCGATGCGAACAAGAATCTATCATTGAAATTGAGATAAAACAGAGGCTTTATCCCCAATCTATCCCGTGCCAAGAACAAGTTTTTCTTATTGCGGTCATAGATGGCGAAAGCGAACATTCCATTTAGCTTCTTAACGCAACTTTCACCATATTCCTCGTAAGCATGGACTATAACTTCGGCGTCGCCATTTGTGTAGAATCTGTGCCCCTTCTTAAGCAAATCCGCCCGCAACTCTAAAAAGTTGTATATCTCTCCATTATGGATAACCCAGATGGATTCATCCTCATTGTGAATTGGCTGATGGCTTCCTTCAATGTCAATGACGCTGAGTCTGCGATGCCCAAGCCCAATATCAGTATCGAAGTAAAACCCTTCATCATCGGGACCACGATGTGCTAAGATGCGTGTCATCTCTTTTACAAGTTTTTCGTCATTGAAGCCAAATATTCCGCATATTCCGCACATAGTATCATTTATTCTAATACATCTTTATATATTCTTTCCAGCTTCTTGTTCCGCTCTTTTATGTAATCATTTCTAATATTCTTTTTACTCTATTACTTACAGTATGATCCCTATACGTTCTCTTTTGCCCTTTTTCCGCAATTACATTTCTTTCTTCTTCTGAATCCAAATAATATTTCAATAACTCGATTAATTCAGTATCATCATGGTAGCATGCAATTTCTTTATCGCATTCAAATAAATCTTCCAATCCAAGCGGTATATCAGTTAGGTGAAAAGCTTTACATCCTGTAGCTTCAAATACTCTTGAATTTGCTTTCATGCCACCGAATTTCATTTGAACATGGTGTATATTTAAAACAATTTTTGATGAATTGAATATTTTAACCATAGTTTTCTGATTCGCCCAATCACTCATAATTTTTATTTTCCCATTTTTTGATTTGAAATAACGTTTCCAACCAGGGCCCCATATTTTTATGTGAAAATTTCTTATCTTATTTACAAGATTACCTCTCTCTGGATAGTATGTTCCTACAAAACTGATATCAGCACCATATTTCTCTTTTTGAAATTTATCCAAATATATTTGTTTATGCACCAATGGATCACAAAAAAAGGGCATATATTCTACTTTTTTTACGCCCAGATCTTTATACATTGGAACACATTGATCCGAGCTTGTTAGTACATAATCGTAGACATAAGCTACTTTATGTGAAATTTTTTCAAAAAGTTGTGGATCATCGGGCATCCAGAAGATAGTTTTTGGTGATAATTCTTCTTTTATATACTCTATGGTTTCAGGGAGTATCAATTGCCCTTTCGCTACAAATAATATATCGGGAGCATACTTTTCAGCAAGTTTAGACAAATTGTGGTTGATTTTCTTCACAAGTAAATTCCCTAAGAGGGGAACGACCTGCAAATCTTTGCCTAGTAATTTATAACTATTTATATAATCAAATGCTTTTACTTCACATTTATTTTTTAATTCACGTATGATTAGTCTTTCAGCACTCTCAGGGTTTTTGTGTTGCCCTACAAAAAGTATCTTTTGTGTCATTTTCTCTAAGACGCATGCCCGCAGAAAAACTCATTTAATTGCCTCCTCGTATATCCGCTTTAATATCCGATTCCTGTGTTCTATAGACAAAACCCCCTTTTCTACTTTTTCCCTAGCGTGTTCCCCCATATTCCGTCTCATTGTGTCATTTTCTATTAAAATAGAGATATGCTCTGCAAGTCTATCTACTAAACCTGTATCTATCTTCATGATATTGTTTTTAAAGTTTGAAGTCCAATCAGGTGGGACATCATCAATTGTCGGTACATATTTAGACGGCTCTACGAGAAACCCTGTTCTTTCATGTTCTATAATCTCAGCTGCACTCCAACTTTTTGTAGCTACTATCGGTAGGCCTGACGCCATGGCTTCCAATGTTGCTATAGGCATCAGTATATACCCAGGAAACATTATTATATCGAATGAATTATAAAAATTATAGAGATTTAAAGTCACATCTTGCGGATTTTTACCTTGACGTACTATTTTACTTGAAAAATGGAGGCTTTTGAGATCGTTATATTTTTTCTTAATATCTTCAGGAACAACACTTTGTATTGTTAACTCAACATCGTATTTTTTGGATAAAACTTTAAAACACTCTAAAGCATGCAAGCCTCCTTTAAAATAAAACATTGATGGTTCCAGAGTATTTGCTGATCCCATGAATAAAAGTTTTATTTTATCTTTATCATTTCTAAGCTTTTTAAATCTCGGAAAAGGATGTATAGCAGGTCTTACTACCTCAATTTTATGTTTAAATCCTTTCACATTTAAAAATCTTTCGATTGTTTTTTTACCAGATATGCTCCAAGACATTATTTTTTTGCAATTTTTGGACGAGAGTTCTTTTTCAATCTTTCTTTTTAGTAATTTTAAAGATCGTAAATCGTATGCGGTAAAAGATCCTACATGCTCAATATCCATGACCCAGGGAGTGTCTTTAGGAGTAAAAGTATTACAAACATGCACCAAATCCACATTTTTGTCTTCTTTTTTGAGCTTGTGATAGATATTTCCAATATCTGGTCTAATTTTTTTAAAGAAGCGATTGTAAAAGAAGCTAAACAACTTGTATGCTCGAGTAGAATATATTTCTCCCGACGAAACTTGATACTCAATCCCTTCTGGAGGATAATTGATAAGTTCATCATAAAGAGTGTGATGTTTTGGGGATCTGAACTCCAAATAAACTTTCATTTTCTACAAGCCTCCATAAATTCATTGAATGTTTGTGATACATATTCAATCATTCTTCCAGTTAATCCAGGATATACTCCAATCCAAAAAGTATTATTCATAATAAAATCTGTATTCTTAAGATCATTGTAAACACGAAATTTCACATCCTCAAAACTTGGATGGCGGATAATATTTCCCGAAAAGAGCAGCCTTGTTGCAATC
>Ga0180300_10001341_pt1 | contig 11342 bp, 10 predicted proteins | sample GuaBasSediGuay15_FD_121798 | JGI IMG/M metagenome (GOLD analysis project Ga0180300, IMG submission 121798) | Subseafloor sediment microbial communities from Guaymas Basin, Gulf of California, Mexico - Guay15, Core 4569-2, 21-24 cm | ecosystem: Environmental > Aquatic > Marine > Hydrothermal... | reverse complement strand
TGTGGCTGGAGCCCTAGGAATTCCATTTATGCCCACTAAAAGCATGTTAGGCTCAGATATAATAACAAAATGGGGAATACCAGCAGAAGTCAGAGAAAAAAGCAGTGATTTCAGACTTGCGTCAAAGAAGCTTGCTGTCATCACCTGCCCATTTACTGGTGAAAAAGTGACCTTAGTGCCAGCGTGCAAACCGGAGGTTGCTATTATCCACGCTCAAATATGTGGAACCAAAGGAACCGTTAGAATACTTGGACAAACATTTGCCGACGAATTCGTTGCCAAATCTGCTGAAAAAGTAATTGTAACATGCGAGAAAATTGTATCTGAAGAAAGTATGCGTATGGAACCTGAGCGTAATCAAATTCCATTTTATATCGTTAATGCCATTGTTCAAGTTCCTTACGGTGCACATCCAACCGCGGTTTACAAATATTACGATTATGATCCGGATCACTATGCAATTTACATAAAAGCTGCTAGAGGAGGTTGGGACTCTTTTGAAAAATACTTGGAAGAATATGTTTACAGTGTTGATGGGCTTTCGGAATATTTAGAGAAAGTTGGTGGAGCAGAAAAACTGTTACAGCTTAAAGCGGATCCGATTCTTGGCTATAACCCTAAAATTAGAAGAGATAAGCCGTTTAGGTGAAAAGAATGAACAAGAAGAAGTTACCTTACACAACTGCTGAGCTTATGATTTGTAGAGCTGCTAAAGAACTTAGAGACAGGGAAATAGCATTTATTGGAACCGGGTTGCCTATGATTGCTGCAATGTTAGCTAAACGTACTCATGCGCCCAACCTTGTCATAATTTTTGAAGCTGGAACTATCGACAGTAAATTGGTTCATTTACCAGGTAGTGTTGGTGACCCCCGTTGTGTTTGCAGTTCAACTACTTGTAGCGGACTTTTTGACGTTTTTGGAACAATTTTGCAGCGAGGACGTGTAGATGTTGGTTTTCTTGGAGGAGCTCAATGCGACATGTATGGAAATTTAAATTCAACAGCTATAGGTAACTATTGGAAACCTAAAGTACGTTTACCTGGAAGCGGAGGAGCAGGAGATATAGCTGCACTAGCGAAACGCACCGTTATAATTATGAAACATGAAAAGAGAAGATTTCCACTAAAGGTTGACTACCTTACCAGCGTGGGATGGGTAGATGGACCTGAAGGTAGAAGTAAAGTTGGTCTTACGAGAGGTGGCCCAGTAACGGTAGTTACTGATTTATGTGTTATGAAGTTTGATGAGAAAACTAAACGTATGTATGTAGCTGAAATACATCCAGGTGTCAGCCGAGAACAGATCCAAGCAGAAACAGGGTTCCCTTTAGATTTTTCAAAAGCTAAGACAACCCCTGAGCCAACTGAAGAAGAAATTAGACTAATTAGAGAAAAAATAGATCCTGAAAGGGTAATTTTACATAGACTTAGCAAACTAAAATAATGTTTAAACAGCATAAGTAGTTATTTCAGCAATTTAAAACTAAAAAATAAATTGAAATATTTATGGACAACTGTTACATACGTGTCATGTTAGAATTTATAGTGGCCTTTAGTCTTTTCTTCTATTATGTATCCTCTTTTTACAAGTTCACTTATGAACTCTTCTGTGGGAACACATGCCTCTGGTGATAGTACGCCCTTTTCTTTTATTTTTCTATGTGCAAGAAGTTAGGTGCCGATCGATAGCGGTGATCCAATAAATTTGGGATATGCTACCTTACCTGTCCACTCCCCCCGTTGTGGGATGTGAAACTCTATAAGTTAATTTAATTTCTCTACCTTCTTTAAACCCTATACCTCGATGTAAAGAGCATAACCCCACAAATCCTGTTCTTTCGTTTCAGGAACTTGCAACAGGAACTTATAAATGAACTCTCTAGGGCTGATCAAAGCATTTCCTACCTTTATTTTCTCGTCTTTTAAAACATTAAAGTTTTTAATGAATTTCAAGAGGTTTTGTATTTTTGGCGGCCAAGCGCCTCTAACTATTACAGTTTTTAGCCCTTTAATGTATTTTGGAAGCATTCGAGTCTCTTCATGGGGCATAACATAAGCTTCAAGTTTGCCAATCGGCTCTGGGAAGTCTACTATTTTTGGATGCGACAAAGGCGGTACACGTATAAATTCACCATCCTGATAGATTAATCGTTCTTTTACTTGAGGATCAGCTTCCCATAATGTTGTATAAAGTAGTCCAGGTGCTGGGGCGACGCATCTAAAGGGTGCAAATGCTATTTCTATCTTGTAGACTGTATCAAGGCGATCAGCACCATATCTAGAAATATTGTTAGTTAACAACTATACTAGCTTTGTTTTCAAAATCCTCAGATGCACGTTTTAATTTTAGAATAAAGCTAAGTAGAATTCATTAATATTCGTATTAAACTCTACGAAAATCTATGTGAAAAATGTGGTAAGTTGTTGGTACTACATAGAAACTTGGAAACTTGGATTTTATGCTGAATAACGTTTCCCGTAGTTGATTGGTGGTCGAGGTGTAAATTCCGGAAAGAAGTCTGGTAGGGCAAGGTTTTTATATGTATCTAATGCAATGAAGTATTTTATGCCAATATTTGTGTATTTTCTTTTTATTAGTTCTTCAACTTTTCTATGTAGTTTTCTAAGCGGTCCTTCAACTAAGACTCTGGCTAAAACTGAATATTCTCCAATACCTGTTGCTACAAAGACGACATTTGGGTCCGATGCTAGTTTAGAGGCTAACTCAAACGAATTTAGCTGTGAGCGAAGAGTATCAATGAATAGGTAAACTTCCGTGAAGCCTGCCTTCTGAGGGTCGATAACTATTGTGAAGTTTTTTATTATTTGATTCAATACCATTTTTCTGATTCTGAAAAAGACACTGTTAGCGGATAGATTTACGTATTCTCCGATTTCCTTAAATCTCGTCCAGTTATCCTTGTCAAGTATTGTAAGGATCTTCAGATCTCTTTCGTCCACTTTTGCTTCTCTGGATGCCATATCTTGGTCTTTTTCAGAAACTTTGGTATAAGCTTGCCTGTAAACTTTGTAGTCAAGTTCAGGGAAGAAATCTGGGAAGGCACTGGCTTTATAGATATCCGTTACCAGAAAAACTTCCATGAGAACATCGCCCAAATCGTTTTTCCATTTTTCAAGCACATCTGAAAGCTCGCTGAAATCTTTGTAGCACACTTTGGTTAAAAGGGAGTAACGGCCAATCCCTCTATGGACAGAGAGCACATTATTGTCCTCAGATATATGTTCTGCGACTTGTGAGACATTTTCGTTAATTATGTTATTGATCCCGACGAAAGCAACATTATAGCCTATTTTTTCAAGATTAACGTTTATAGATAGTCGCTGTAGCACTCCTAAGCGAATTAATTTTGATATTCTATAATTGATTGTACTGGCGGAGATATTGAGCAGTCTACCCATTTCTCTAAATGTTAGCCAAGAATCTTTATCCAAAATTGAGAGAAGTTTTTTCTCTGACGCTGTAAGTTTTGCTACTTTTTCACGTTTAACCCACATTTTTTGAACAACTGTCAACTCTTCCACCTATATAAAACGATATCCAAATAATATATAAATTTAACACTATTTTATCCAAAACTAATATGATATAATTGAAATTTTTATCAATACGGATAGAATGCGAACCTCGCAAGAGACATTTCTGTTAAAACTTTATATTACCACTTTTATTTCACATTTCAGTGGCTGCTTTCTAAGCATTTTATGTTTCATTTAAGATTTAAGATAGATAGTTGAGAATAGAGTTAAAAGCTAGGACTGTAATCTAAGTAGTGTATTGCTGGAGTGTCAAATAGTTTTTCATTAATATTTGTTAGAGTTCGATTCTTGGGTCTTCTTTTATTATTTCGGTGACTACCATTGTTGATGTTCTTTCGATTTCTTTGCTATTTATCATTTGTTCTAGTGTTTTCATGAAGGTTTCTCTGCTGTTGGATCTTGTTAGTACGATGAAGTCTGTTTCTCCGAGTACGAAGTATACTGCCCATACTCCCGGTAGTTTTGCTAGTTTTTCTCCGACTTTTTTATGGTATCCTGGTCCGTATTTTGCTCTTACGAGTGTTACTGTTATGTATTCTTTTCCTAGTTTTGCTGGGTTTATTTTCGCGTAGTATCCTTCGATTACTCCTTGTTTTTCAAGTCTTTTTATTCTGTAGTGTAACGTGGATTTTGGTACGTTTAACATTTTTGACATTTGATCCAATGTAACTCTACAATCTTTTTGCAAAATTTTCAAAATCTCAACATCAATATCATCCAACTGAGCTTTTGATCCATCCCCCTTCAAGCAAATCACCTTTAATTAACGATGTAAGTCGAAATGTTCTACGAAAACAATTTGGACGGAATTTGACTACCCTTTGTGGATTAGTTTCCTATTTCTTTACAATAGTGTTAGATGTTTTATTAGTGTTATGAAGGAATTTTGAATGTTGCCCTAAAATATAAAAGGATTTTCGCAATGAAATGAAACCGATTTCTATAAAAACTACATAATATCAAACATTACTTTGAATATTAAATTACTGTTCACACCTTATGTTATAACACCAAGACAAAGATTTAAGGGCGACATAACAGTTTTTAATGTTTCATTTATCCATTTATTCGTTTTAAAGGTTGAAGATAGTAATTTAAAGATAGACGTAGGTTAGTACGAGCGATAATGCGAGTACAATGCCTATAATTGTTGATGGCCAGAAGTGCGTAGATTTAATTGCAAAGGGATGTGTTTGAAGCATTTCACTTATTAGAAGATAAATGCCGAGAGTTCTTAGAACACGTTCTAACGGTAAAAACTTGGAAAATATTAATGCTAACAGAGCCCAGTGATAGTGTTCCAGAACCTCTAGCCCCAGTTCTGTCTTACTAAACCCGTACCAGATAAAATCAATAACTGCTATGATGAACATCGTTAGAAATGTGAATAAATTGATGCTTACATCAAATATGGCGCACAAAAATACATACACCATCACGGTTAAGAAAACTGTAAATATTATCCTTGAGTAGATTTTCATTTATTTTCCCCAATTTTGTTACATTTAATTTTCTTCATGTTTTACTTTGTGCTGTTTTGGCAGTCTCTATTGACAACAATTTTTCGTCTTATCTTACTTGTTAGCAACTTAAAAATGTATGCCAGTAGGATTTGATTTATCCCTTGATAATTTTAAATATCGTGAAAAATATTTATGACATGGATATGTGGAGGTTTATTGGTGAAAAATTTATCAATTTCCGAGGTTGAGCACTGGCTTTTGAGCGAAACTGACAGGTTTCTGTCCCCGCTTAGGAAGAAGGCGAAGGATATTGTTGATAATGCTGTTGAGCACTTAAAATGGATTCGTAAAGAAATTATCTCGATTAATAAAGATGTCAATAAGTTGTCAAAAGAGGGTAAGCTTGATAAAGCTTGTAAAGTTGCTTCAACTTTTTCTGAAAAACTATTGGAACTGTTGAATAGTTTTGAAGTTCCTGAGAAGTTCGATTATAGGTCCCTTTCGAATTTTAAAGTAACATTAGATAAATTTTTGAGAGCTGTTTGGGAATTGGGGTCAAGATATATTCCTAGGATGAGTATTCCTGCATTTAAGACACCTATTCTAAAAATAGATTACTATATCAAGGGTTTGTATAAAATTCGGAAAAAACTTAACAATTTTCTGGAAACAAAGTATTCTTACGCTAAATATGTTGAAGAAACCATTGAAGAAGCAAGAAAAATACTAGAAAAAGAAAAGGAAATAATAGAATTACAAAAGGAAATTACGGAAAAAGGCGTTAAAATCAAGGAATTACAAAAAATAAAGACTATGTTGGAAGGAAAAATTAATGAAAAAAGGGATCTTCTTAAAACCGAAGATCTTGAAGAAAAGGCTTACAAGGTTAAAAACGAGATACGGAATCTTTTGGCGCCAATTGACAAAGCATTAAGAAAATTTCTAAATCTTGTGGAAAGAGGGGAGGTTAAGATAACTAAAGAACAAAAGGAGTTACTAAGCAGGACTAACCGGTTAAAAAACCCTACAATGTCATTAAAGGATACAGAAATCTTAAAAGGCCTACTAGAATCCATTAAAAGGCTGATATTATCTGGAAAAATTAGTTTGGACAAGAAAAAATCGAAAAAGGCGCTAAACAGCATTCAAATGATTTTGGAAAAACATGTTTTAGACGAGTTAACTAAAAGTTATGTATCCCTACGAGAGACAAAGAGAAAGTTAGAGGAAGAATATAAAGATGATCTTAGAGATATGGAGAATTTAGAAGAAGAACTAAGAAAAATAAAAACGAAAATAAATGATTTAGAAAAGGAAATCAATGCAAAAGAAAAAGAAATCAACGATTTAAAAGAAAAAATATTTACATTAAAAGAAGACTTGGAAAGAAGAATAGAAAAAATTGTTAATGAGCCGGTGGAAATCGTTCTTTCCTCATTATCATAAATAAACTCGCAGATTAGGTGAGTTAGGTTCTACATACCTAATATGAAGTTGTTTTGGAATTAGTTTACTGTCCTATTAGTTCTAGTTTTTCGAAAGCTATGGGTGGAAGTTTCATATTTTCGATTAACTCTTGCTCTTTACCTATCATTAAGATGTTTTTAATTGCTTCATAGAAGTTTCCTGAGAGCAGTGCATGTCTTATAGGTTTTCCCAGAGACCCGTTTTCAATTAGTGTTGCACATCTTACTTCAAGCCCAAAGGTCCCTGTGAACGGATCTGCTGACGGAGCAGCAAACTTTTCAACTAAACAGCCTTTATCAATTTCGTTAATCATGTCTTCCAAACTTTTGTTCCCAGGTTTTATCTCAACGTTTGAAACTGTACAGCTAACTGGTCTCATAAATATTTCTTCGACAGTCCTCGTTGATCTTCTATAACCGTTCCCCGTAGACTCGGTATCAGCAATATAAGCGTTGTAGGTATCGTAGATAAAGTTTTTTAGGACCCCCCTCTCGATTACCGTTTTTGTTTCAGTGGGTACTCCCTCGTCGTCAATCAACGCGCTAAGAATCCCACCTGGCATTCTTCCATCATCAACTATGGTTAAAGATTCTGAAGCAACTTTTTCATTTAGTTTGTCTTTCCAAGGGCTTCTCTGCTTGTTTACATGTTCTCCACTTATGGCAAACGCAACTGTGGAGTCAAAGAGACCTTGAAGCTCCACTGGAACAATTATTACAGGCATCTCTTCTTTGCCTTTGTATAGTTCAGCTTTTAAAGCTGTTAGTGTTTTTCTTCTAAGTTCTTTTCCAAATTTATCGAAGTCTATATTTTTAAGAGTGGTTGAGTAAGCTTTTTCAACACCCTCTCCTACACGTCCGTTTTCACCTGCTTTTGCCGAAAAATGTAAGAAAACAAGTGTTCCTTTATGGTCTTGGTCTACTCCAAGAGAATTAGTAATGTGGAAAGTAAATTCTCCTAATCTCATCAAACCGTTAAGAACTTTAACCTTACCTCCTTTTTCAGCTGTTTTCACGATCTTATCAGCTACTTTTAATAGTTTTGATTCTTCCATCTCAATAAGATCTTCGTCGTAAACATTTTTTACGGTTCCTGAGGGCTTCCTAGGATCAGGTAACGATTCAAAGTTTGGATCCTCAGGGCTAACTTTTGTTATACTTATACATTCTTCCACAACTCTTTCTATGTCCTTTTTAGAGAACACCGTAGACGCAGTAAATCCTACACGTTTCCCTATGGCACATTTTAAACCTATACCAATTGAGATATTATTTGTTGAGAGATGAGGAACACTATTTTCCACATAAATATTTCTTGTTCTCGTATATGCTGTAAAGACCTCTACTTGATCCGCACCTTGCCTACTCGCCAATTTAAGTGCTTCAACGCTTATTTTCATAAGATTTTCCAACATTTAACCACCTCCAATAAGTATCTTAGCCCTCATGTAAGGCCCGCCTGTCGATACTGGTACGAAGTCCTCCTCACCCTTACCGCAGTACCCGCCCTGAAGTTCAAAATCTTTACTAACAGCGTCAACAGTCTTTAAAATGTCCAGGGCTTTCCCTGTGAGCGTGAAAGATCTAACTAAAGCTTTTCTTTCACCTTTCTTAATTATATATCCTTTTAATGCTCTTGCTTCGAAACCTCCTCCAACCGGGTCCTCCATGCCTTCCAAAGCCTTCATAGCTAGCAGTCCTTCTTTTGTTTCACTTATTATCTCCTCTAAAGACCAGTCACCCTTTTCAAAAAAGGTATTGGTCATTCGCACCCATACACGTCTATTATAGTCTTGAGCTCTCCCGTTTCCAGTCGGTTTAACGTTCATCATGGCAGCGGTTTCCAAATTATGCATGTAACCTTTGTAGACCCCATTTTCAATTATAACAGTTCTTGAAGAAGGAGTGCCTTCACTGTCAAAGGGTATTGTTCCATGTGCTCCAGGTATGGTGCCATCGTCAACCATAGTTACCAGTTCGCTTCCAACTTTTTCTCCAACAATTCCCGTTAAAAAGCTGCGTTTTTTGACAATTTCATCTGCTTCGGATGCATGTCCCATAACTTCGTGAGCAAGAAGACCAGCTATGTCGGGGTCTACAATGACGGTTAGATATCCGCCAGGAGGCTTCTCCGCGCTGAGTAGTTCAACAGCTTCCTTAGCGACTTTTTCTCCCTCAACATTTGGATCTACTTCTTTTATAAGCTCATATCCTCGAGTTCCACTTTTAACAAAATATGAAGACTGCATTTTCCCTGCCTCAAAAGAAACAGGTACCGCTACTATGCCGATTCTTATTTCAGTCCATTCGATTTTTGATCCTTTAGAATTTACAAGCATGTAGTTAGTATATAGCTCCCTGTATCTTACATTGCTGTTTACGATTCTATTATCTGCTTTCCTTTGGGCTTTATCTAACTCTAGAAGTAAATCTATTTTTTCTTTGAGGTCGATTTCACGTGGATCTATTTTAATTGGGGGTTTATATTTTTTCTCAACTACGATTGGATTTAAATCTATTTTCCTTTCATTTTTGAATGATTTAGCTATTTTTACTGCTTTTTCTGCTGCTGATTTAAGGGTTTCCCATGAAAGCTCTGTTGACGAAGCATAGCCCCAATGTCCATTTAGAAAAGTTCTCACCGAGACGCCGCTTCTAACATTTCGAGAAATAGCCCTTATACTCCCGTTTGCAGTTGAAATTTGCAAGGTTTCTCTACGCTCAAATCTAGCATCACAGTAGTCTACTCCAAGCTTCCTCACATAATCTACTAATTTTTCCAAGGTATCTAGCAAAATTAACACCTCTTTGTAAAGTATAATAAATAATCATTTAAGCTTTAGTAACAATACTTCTACGGTTATATTTTGTAGCTAATTATTGTTTCTTTCCTCCCCTTTTTGAATTTTAACTTCCATATATGGATGTTAATTCTACTGGAGCAAATGTCCATAAAGTTTTCAATATTTTCTTGGTAAGCCATCAACATAATGACTTTTAAAATTTCATAGTTGCTTTTTAAATTCATATATTCGCTTGGGAATTATCCAATAAATGAAAGTTCCATCTTCATATATCCAAATTACGCTTTCAAGCTTTTTCTCGTCGCTTTTCTATTTTGACACGTCTAATTATTGATGGCAACCATATTTCTCCAGTTATTTCATCCAGTCTAAGTATGGTTTGAGCGTTTGTTTGACTATCCACCATCCACCGTGAAGAAAAATCGTATACAGGTTCAATTCGTCCAAGCTTGTCTCTCCTCTCTCATTTAATGGATCTTTATACCATCTTTTCACATTTAAACGGTTAACTTCTACTACTTCATCATGTTCTTCCTCACTACCTTTGTCTATTTCTCTAATCCTTACTTTTCCGTTTCTAATCGGGTAGCATGACCCTGTTTCCACTTTAAACCAGCTCAAATAGTTTCTGTCAGTACAATACTCTGTCTCCTGCTTTTTCAGATACCCCACTAATTTTTCAACTTCATTTAGAATTTAAGGTTTATAGTGAAAACTTTTTAGGGTTTATAGCATAATATAACATAAAATGGTTATAATATACTTTGGTGGTTGTATAACTATGGGTTTTACACCATCCCAACGTAGAGTGTTAGAATTGCGTAGACAATTTTCTCAAAGTGATGTAGCCTCTATGCTGGGTATTTCTCAAGCTGGTGTGAGTAGAATCGAAAATTTGGCACGAAAGAAGATTTTAAATTCTATAGCGACTATAATTGAAGCAGAAAAGTTAGGTGTATTGTTTAAAATAAAAATTTCAGATAATATTTTTGAAAATTGTTTAACTATATTGCGTTTTACATCTATTGATTACGCTTTGACTGGTGTAGCTGGTCAATGGCTACTGGTTGGATATTATAAACTTGATGATGAAATCGAAATTAGAACAAATAGCAAAGAGTTATCGTTTCTTAATGGGGTAAAGGTTGTTGGAACGTTAGATGCATTTGAGAAGAAACTTTGGATTAAGAGTATTGCGGTTGCGCTTCCCGAAAGGATAGTTGCAGATTGTATTTTAAGGAAAGATTCTGCCGGGTTTAAAAGCGCGATTGCAACACTCTTGTGGGAAAAGTGTGATATTCAAAAAATAAAAAAATTACTTGTGAAACATAATTTAAAACACATTCTATTGCAACTCTTGTCAGCTATTAATATGACGTGTAAAGATTATTCCCTTAAAAACCCATATTCAGGCTTTAAATTGATGAAACCGTCAAAAAAAATTTATGAAATAACTCTTAAGGTTGTAGACGACCTGGCACCCTTTCTATTTGAGTCATCTTTTACTCAGTAGTTATCAAATTAAATTAGAATTAACTCTTTAATAACTAGGTGCAACTCGTTGTTAACACTGGCAAAATATTTCTTTGAAATAGTAAAAACGTGAAAAACCTAATAATAATGAAAATCAATGAGGTTAAGGGGAAATTAATGAATAGGGATATTAAGTTAGAAGCAGAAAAAATATTTAAGGAAGCGAAATTGCGTGGGATAAAGCTTAAACTTTTTGGCTCGGTTGGTATTAAGTTTAGATGTCATACACATAGGAGGTCTACTTTTGATATAGATTTTGTAGCTTTAAGAGAGGACATAGGTAAGATTAAGGCTTTGTTTAGGGATCTTGGATATAAATTTAGTAGTATTAGTAAGAGAAGGACAGATTTCGTTTTCTTCAAAAAGGAGCCGATTAAGGTTAAGATAGATGTTGACGTAGATGGACTACGCATGTTTGAAGAGGGATATTTTATACCATTACGTGAATACATAATGCAGGATGAACATCCTTCCTTACCGAGCAGCATTTTGCTGGTATTGAAAATGCTTGCCCCA
>Ga0180300_10001340_pt1 | contig 11344 bp, 13 predicted proteins | sample GuaBasSediGuay15_FD_121798 | JGI IMG/M metagenome (GOLD analysis project Ga0180300, IMG submission 121798) | Subseafloor sediment microbial communities from Guaymas Basin, Gulf of California, Mexico - Guay15, Core 4569-2, 21-24 cm | ecosystem: Environmental > Aquatic > Marine > Hydrothermal... | reverse complement strand
TGTTTTTCTGCATTTGCCGAAAATACATGCATAAACGTGATTTTACGGCTTTTCTAAGAGATCCCTATAAAGGTCACTCTGGCTCTCTTCATCCTTTCTCGATCCGGTTTTCGCTGCATTCCTCGCGCGGGTAGCTTTCAGACAAATACTGAGTCTCACAACGCTTATAGGTGGGGGCTGATCATTGCTGCAGGGGTTATCGTTTCCAGTCAATATAGAAACGAACTAAAGAAGGTTAAGAGCCCAATTTTCGCAAATCAAGGGAGTTACAGTACCAGTGCTTCATAAGGGTGAAGTTTTAAGTCCTGTAATGGGCAAACTTCACCAGGATCTCTTCGATTGCTGTGAAGTACCTGTGTTTTTTCTCTCAGCTTTAGCCCAGCTTAATTTGTTGAATGGTACAATGATTCTGTGATCTCTGGCAAACTGATTTCAACTCGTCTTTTCAATTCGATGAGTTGAGCACAGGCTATACTATACGCAAAGGTCTAAGGTACTTTACAATAAAGAAATGGAAGGTGGAAACGTGTATCCAAAGCTAATACTCCGATTGCACGTTATAAGAGAAAACACTAAACGATTGATCGATCTCGCTACCAAGTTTGGTGTCGAAATCGTGGGAGTTACGAAGGTAGTCTGCGGCGAACCTGCCGTGGCTTCTGCTTTCATTGAAGCTGGCATAAAAAAGATCGGCGATTCACGGACAGACAACATAGAGAAAATGAGGAAAGCTGGTATCGATGCGCATTTCCAATTGATTCGCTCTCCCATGGTCAGCGAAATTCCCCGTATCGCCGTGTTGGCTGACAGTGTTCTGATCTCGGAACTCAGTGTTATGTCCGCATTAGACGAGGAACTGAGGAAGCGCGATAAACAGATAGAAGTGATCTACATGGTCGATCTCGGAGAGTTGCGAGAAGGATGTTGGCATGAAAGTTGTATGAACGAGTTGTTGGAAGCCGCTCGGTTTCATCACGCAAGACTGAAAGGGGTTGGTACCAATCTGGGGTGCTTCTATGGCGTTTTGCCAACGCCTGAAAAACTTCAAAGGTTGGTTGAGATAGCCGAAGAACTTAGAAAAAAGGGGGTGGAAATTCAAACTATTTCCGGCGGTAATACGGCGACGATATACTTGATGGAGGAAGGTTCACTCCCTAAAAAGGTTAACCAGTTCAGAGTGGGTGAAGCATTGATACTGGGTACCGACGTGACCGGACAGAGAACGGTGCCGTTTTTGAACCAAAATACAGTGGAGCTTCACGCTGAAATAATCGAAGTAAAGAAGAAACCTTCAAAGCCCGCTGCTCCAAGGAAACACGATGCTTTCGGCAGAACTGTCAACGTAGAGGACATGGGAACAAGAATTCGAGCTATCCTAGCGTTAGGAGAACAAGACGTGATGGTCTCCGGGCTGAAGCCGATAGACGAGGGTGTGAAAGTCGTGCATGGTAGCAGTGACCACATCGTTGTAGACGTAACTGAATCGATGAGAGCATGGGTACCTGGAGAAGTCATAAGGTTTCAATTGAATTATGGCGCGTTGCTTAGAGCCTTCACATCCCCGTATGTGCATAAGATGTACGAAGACATGGGGGCCGTCGAGTGAAGCTTTCTGTAGTAGGCCTGATGATCTTAAGGGACAAAGTTCTTCTCGTTCAACGTGGGGCTCGCGTGCACAGACACAAGGGAGAAATAGGTTTACCGGGAGGTGCCGTCGAACCATGGGAAACAGAAGCAGAAGCGCTCAGGAGAGAGATTTTCGAAGAAATCGGGGTGGACATTGTTGAAGAGATTCCCATCTTCTTTGGCGAGACGCGTACGTCAAACAGTCTTTTTAGAATACGCGCTTATGCGATATTCTTTGGAAAACCACCCAAGCTAAAGCCCGACGGTGTTGAAGTTGTGAAAATTCATGAGGTGCTTCTTTCGGAAGTACTGAAGGCACCTGTACGCTGGGAACAGTTGGGTGACCGCAGTGTTCCGGTCATCCGATTTTCCAAGTGCACGGTTTGGGGTGCGACCGGGAGGCTTCTTCTCAAATTCAGGGAGTGGTACAGTGGCAAAGGGGTTCAGCTTTCGTTTGGAGAAGTTGCTCCAGTTGAAAGCCAAAGAAATGGACCAGTTGAAGGAAGAATTGAGAGAGAAACGGGAGGAAATAGCGAAGGTTGAAGAGGAGATCGCAATGCTGAATGAAGAGATAGAGAATCTTTACGCTGAGGAGATAAAAATCATCACCTCGAACGGTGAAAGACCTCTCAGAAAGGATCTCGTTCGATACCGCAAGGAATTGAAAAAATTTCGAGAACAACTTAGAAAACGCTTAAACGGCCTTCGTGATCAAGAAGAGAAGCTCCTCGCCAAGCTCAAGATAGTGATGAAGGACAGAAAAGCGATGGAGAATCTTAAATCTCGAGTTTACGAAGAGCACTTAAGAGAGCAGAACCGAAAGGAGATGCGACTCCTCGATGATGTAGCTCTGCAGAAATTCACAAGGGAGAACAGAGAAACAGTATCTCGTTGAAGGAGAGAAATGTTTTGACAGGTGGAGGTAATGTTCCATGGAGCTGGAGGTCGAGATTTTAGAGGTGAGGGAATTCGAAGAGAACTTCGCCGTGAAACTTAAAGAAACGCCGTTTTATCCTGACGGAAAGGGAGGCCAGTTGGGAGATCGGGGAACTATAGGTGATGCTACAGTAATGCGCGTATTCGAAAAAAGTGGCGATGTTTGGCACGTGGTGGACAAACCTTTGCATATGGGGAAAGTCATAGCAAGGATAGACACAAAAAGAAGAAAAGACATCGCGCAACAGCACACCGCACAACACATACTTTCCGCTGCTTTCATCGAAACGTCTGGTATAGAAACCGTGGGATTTCACATGGGTGAAGAGTATTCCACCGTCGACTTAGACGTGCCCCTTCTCACCGAAGAAGCCCTTTGTTCTTCCCTCAGACTGGCCAATGAGATCGTACAATCCTGTCTAACTGTGGAGATACTTAAAGTACAACCCGAAAACGTTGGGCGCTACAGGCTGAGGAAACCAGTGCACTCTAAGGTCATAGAGTCTGGCGAATCGGTGAGGCTCGTTAAGATAGGGGAATTCGATATCTCTGCATGTAGCGGCTTCCATGTAGAGAACACCGGAAAGGTGGGAATGATCGCCATCTTCAAGGCAGAAAAGATAAAGACTTCCCAAACGCGCGTCTACTTCCTTGCGGGTCGACGATTGGAACGATACATTTACAAGGTAACCGAAATCCTTGGAAAAGTGACTTCCAACCTCACTTGCTCAACAAACGAACTGGCAACTCGTGTGGACAACCTTCTGAAAGAGATGAAAAATGTCAAAAATTTCAACAAGAGGCTCAGCGAGAGGCTTGCAAGGGAAATCGCTCTTCGAGGCAACTTTGAACAGTTAGGGAACGTAAACTTGGTCTTGTGGGAGGACGAAGCCGAAGTCGCAACCTTCCTACCCAAATACTTGGAGAATTACCTCCTCGTTGCTAAGACAAAGAACGGTTTCTTGCTGGCGTCCGATATTATGGATTGTTCTAAAGTGGTAGAGAAGTTACGCGATACTGGTGTGGTCAAAGGTGGTGGCGCTGGGAGGAGTAGAGGGCAAATTATCTCGGACTTGGAACTGAGGGAATTCAAAAAACTGGTGAAACGGGTGATAACGGATGCGGATACCTCCGCACAGTATTGACGCAGAAGAAGCTGTCATTGGGAGTGTGCTTATAGATCCAAACGTTCTCAACGTAATCATCGGTGAAGTGAGTGCTGAAGACTTTTACCTCAGAAAACACCAACTCATTTTCGGAGCCATCGAACGCCTCTTCGACAGAGGAAACCCGGTGGACATAGTGGCTATTTGTGAAGAACTCAGGAAGAGGAACGAACTGGAAGCCGTGGGCGGAGAAGTAGAAGTTGCGCGTTTAGCCGATGCGGTTCCCACATCTGCAAACGCCGAATTCTATGCCCGAACGGTGAAAGAAAAATCCGCGCTACGCAAGCTGATTTCTGTCAGCGCGGAGATCGTGGAGATGGCTTACAGTGCTGAAGAAGTGGAGACGGTTCTCGATACCGCCGAAAGGAAGATCTTCGAAGTCACTGAAATGCAAACTACGAGATCGTACGATGCTCTGAATTCCATCCTACATGACGTCTTCGAAAACCTCGAAAAACTCAAGGCGTATGGAGGAAGTATAACTGGTCTCCCAACGGGATTCAGAATTCTCGATCATATGACCACCGGATTCCATCCCTCTGACTTCGTCGTAATAGCGGGAAGACCCTCCATGGGTAAGACCGCTTTCGCGTTGACTGTGGCGAGGAACATGGCTGTCAGGCAAGGTATCCCTGTAGGGCTCTTCAGCTTGGAAATGTCCAAAGAGCAGTTAGTCCAGAGACTCCTCTCTGCAGAATCCAGAGTGGATCTTTCGAGAATGAGGAGTGGGAAGCTCAATGATCGTGATTGGGATATGCTCACGACCGCTGCAGGGAGGCTTTATAAAGCTCCGATCGTGGTGGACGACGAACCTGGCCTCGATCCGAGGGCCCTCAGAGCCAAAGCTAGAAGGATGAAGCGCGAATACGACATCAAGGTGATATTCGTAGATTATCTTCAACTCATGCATACCAAACGACAGGATCAAAACAGGCAACAAGAGATCTCGGAAATCTCCAGGTCTATGAAGCTACTTGCTCGTGAACTTGACATCGTTGTAGTTGCGCTTTCTCAGCTTTCAAGAGCGGTAGAACAGCGGGAAGACAAACGACCCAGATTGAGCGATCTCAGGGAATCGGGAGCGATCGAGCAGGATGCGGACACCGTTATTTTCTTGTATCGTGAAGCTTACTACAAATCAAGAAAAGAGGACGAAAGACTGGATGAGCCACACGAGACAGAGGTGATCATTGGAAAACAACGGAATGGGCCTGTCGGAACCTTCAAAATCTCATTCGACCCAAGGTACGTCTCCTTCGGCGATCTCGAAGCATCCATGGAGATTTGATTAGGAGGTGGCCAAGTGTTTCCACTAAAAGATACCATTCCGAGCTACACAAAACCTGTTCTCACCGTATCCATCATAGTGGCCAACGTGATCGTCTTCTTTTACGAGCTCTCTTTGGATCCACGCGAGTTGCTGGCTTTTCTATACAACTACGGCTTCGTACCAGGGCGGTACACATTAGAGCAACTCAAAGGAGCGGCAGTCTTTCAAAGTAACCCCTTAGTCCCGCTCTTTTCTTCCATGTTTCTTCATGGTGGATGGACCCACTTGATAGGCAACATGTGGAGCTTGTGGCTCTTCGGTGACAACGTTGAAGATGTCATGGGGAAATTCAATTTCCTGATGTTCTACATCTGTAGCGGGCTTGTGGCGATGGGAATGCACTTTTTAGCTAACATTCATTCAACGGTCCCCACCATAGGGGCTTCGGGTGCTATAAGTGGCATTATGGGAGCGTATTTCGTCTTCTTTCCCTATTCACGCATTATCACTCTCTTCATCATCTTCTTATTCCCGCTATTGGTGGAAATACCCGCCGTTTTCTACCTAGGTATGTGGTTTCTCAGTCAGCTTTTCAACGGAACGCTTTCGATCGTCGCGAGCCCTTTCAGCGGGGTTGCGTGGTGGGCCCACATCGGTGGATTCGTTTTCGGCATACTGGCGGGAGGATTCTTTGTTAGGAGAAGTCCGAGAAGATATCGGATATGAAGAAAAAGGAGGGATATACATGTTATCGAAAGTGTACTTTACCGACATGAGCACCTCCCCTGAAATGGGATTGTTGAAAAAGTTGGAGCTACTTTTGAAAAAGGTAGGATTGGAAAAAGTGATAGAGCCAGATCATTTAGTAGCCGTCAAACTCCACTTCGGGGAATATGGTAACCTATCTCACATCCGTCCCCAATACGCACGGGTAGTGGTGGACTATATAAAGAGATTCAAAGGTAAACCCTTTCTGACCGACGCCAATACTCTTTACAAGGGTCACCGATCCAACGCTGTAGATCATATCTTGAACGCTTACTTGAATGGTTTCACACCGGAAGTGGTAGGGGCACCGGTAATCATAGCCGACGGCCTACGGGGCTCCGACGAGGTGGAGATCAAGATAGACGGCGAGTATGTCAAGGAGGCAAAAGTAGGTGCGGCTGTGGCGCTGGCCGATACTCTTGTGGTCCTCACGCACTTCAAAGGTCATGAACAAACGGGCTTTGGGGGGGCGCTCAAAAACGTGGGTATGGGTGCAGCTTCCAGAATTGGTAAGTTGGAACAACACTCGGATTCAAAACCTTACGTTCGCGAAGAGAACTGTGTGGCTTGCAGGATGTGCGAAAAACACTGTCCAGAAAACGCCATCATCGTGGAGAAAGTGGCCAAGATAGATTACGAAAAGTGTGTAGGATGTGGTGAATGTATTGCCATGTGCATTTACGGTGCCATGTCACCTAAGTGGAGTAGTTCTGCCGAAATCCTCAGCAAGAAGATCGCCGAGTACGCTTTAGCAGCGGTGAAAGGTAAGAAGGCTATCTTCATATCCTTTCTCACTCAAATCTCCCCCGATTGCGACTGTTGGCATATAAACAAACCACCTGTGGTCTCAGATATAGGCTTCGCCGCCAGTTCCGACCCCGTGGCGTTGGACCAAGCTTGTATCGACCTTGTACTACAAAAAGCTGGAAAAGATCCATTTTTGGAGGTCCATCCCTCTGTGAATTGGAAAATACAACTGGAACATGCTGAACGCATAGGATTGGGAAGTAGGGCGTACGACTTGGTGAAGGTAGCGTGCGATCTCTGAATCGGAAAATAGAGTTCAACAAAGAGTTTAACCGAGCTATCGATCTTTTGGAGAACACCGACAAGCACGTGCTCATAACAGGCAAGGCAGGCACCGGTAAATCCACCTTGCTGGATTACTTCCGATCGACGACATCCAAAAAAATCGCAGTATTGGCGCCCACAGGGGTAGCTGCCATCAACGTGAGAGGCCAGACTATACATTCGTTCTTCAACTTCAAGGCTGATGTTACCCTAGACTCAGTGAAGCGAGTGGTAGAAGAGGTACCCAACCTTTACAGCGAGCTCGAAGTCATAGTCATCGACGAGATCTCCATGGTACGAGCAGACCTGTTGGATTGCGTGGATAAGTCTCTAAGGCTCAACTGCAAGAGCAAGAAGCCCTTTGGCGGCAAGCAGATGATCTTTTTTGGAGACCTCTATCAGCTCCCTCCTGTGGTTACCAGCTCAGAAAAGCGATACTTCAAAGAAGCATACACTTCTCCTTATTTCTTCTCAGCAAAAGTCATGGAGAAGATTGACTTGGAAGTTGTGGAATTACTCAAAGTGTACAGGCAAGAAGACGAGGAGTTTATAGAGATCCTCAACGCCATAAGACACGGTGAGGTAAACCAACAAATCTTAGAAAAGTTGAACACTCGTTTTAATCCAAACTTCGAACCTTCTACAGAAAAATTCTACGTCTATTTGACGTCGCGCAATGATAAAGCTCACGAGATAAACAAAGGGCACCTTCAACGCCTTCCCGGCAAGCTGTACTCCTTCGAAGCCCAAATTTTTGGTGATTTCGATGAAGGCAGTTATCCCGCAGATCCCGTTCTCTATCTGAAAAAAGGAGCACAAGTGATGTTTTTGAACAACGACCCCGAAGGCAGATGGGTGAACGGTAGCGTAGGAGAGGTCTTGGATGTAGATGAGATCGAAAAAGTGATCTTCGTTAGACTTGAGGAAGGCGAAATGGTGGAGGTGTCCCCACACAAATGGAACGTCTTTAAATACCGTTACGACCGTCTTTCACGAAGCATTACTGCGGATAAGGTAGGTACCTTCATTCAATATCCTTTGAAATTGGCTTGGGCCATCACTATACACAAGAGTCAGGGTAAAACTTTCGAAAACGTAATCTTGGATCTCAGTGGCGGTATCTTCGCCCCTGGCCAGCTCTACGTAGCGTTGAGCCGTTGTCGAAGTCTGGAAGGCTTGGTGCTAAAGCAAAAGATAGAAAAAAAGCACGTCTTCATCGATTGGAAGGCCTCTGGATACCTCACGTCTTACCAATACCAAAAGGCCAGTGCAAAGCTCTCAGAAGAAGCCAAGCTGGAACTTTTGAGTAAGGCGATAAAGGAGAACAAAAAGCTGGAGATCGTGTACCTCAAGCCCAATGGGAAGAAGACTCGTCGGGTCATAAAACCCCTGCGCGTAGGAGAGATGAAGTACAAGGGTCACAACTTTTTGGGAGTCGAAGCCCTTTGTCACCTAAAAAAGGAGAAACGGGTGTTCAGGGTGGAGAGGATTCTGGAGTTGAAAGAAGCGGAGTGAGCGCTGGTATAATAATAAACGATTGGAGGCGATAACATTCTGTGGATAATTCTTGGCATTGTTTTAGTGATAATTCTTTGGATCGTAATCGTATACAACTCCCTCGTCAAGCTCAGAAAACGTATCCAAAATGCTTGGGCACAGATAGACGTGCAACTGAAGCGCAGAAGCGATCTCATTCCCAATCTTGTCAGCTCAGTTAAGGGGTACATGAAGTTCGAAAGGGACACGTTGGAACGAATCATGACAGCAAGGGCCAAAGCGGTTTCTGGATCAAATGTAGAAGAAAGAATGAAAGCAGAAGGTGAAATCTCCGGGCTCTTAGGGCGGCTTTTCGCTCTTGTAGAAAACTACCCTGAGCTCAAGGCTAATCAAAACGTGTCGAATCTCATGGAAGAACTAAGAAATACTGAAGACAAGATCGCCTATACCCGGCAGTTTTACAACGATATCGTCATGCGTTATAATACCAAACTTGAGGTCTTCCCTTCAAATCTCGTCGCAAGAATGTTTGGTTTCAAAGCTCATCCGTTCTTTGAAGCACTCGAGATAGACCGCAAAAGAGTAGACGTGGATCTTCAGATCTGAAGGAGGTGGTCGCATGAATTGCAAGGAAGATATCATCGAGGTCATGCTCTCCCGCAGAAGTATCAGGAAATTTGCGGATGTGCCTGTCCAAAGGGCGGAGATAGAACGTATCCTTCGTCTGGCTACCGATGCACCGAGTGCCGGTAACCGTCAACCTTGGAAGATGTACGCAGTGTCCAACGAGGAACTCAAGCGCAAACTCATGGAAGCTGCGTATGGACAAGAGTTTGTTTATCAAGCTCCGTGGGTAGTGGTTGTATGCGCTCTTCCGGAGCGGAGCGCGAAGCGCTATGGAGAGCGAGGAGAAAAACTCTACTCTATCCAAGATACAGCAGCTCTGGTAACCTACATGATGCTTCTGGCCCGTGCGTGTGACCTTGACACTTGCTGGGTTGGAGCCTTCAACGAAGAGGCCGCTTCGGCGGCTCTGAACCTTCCTCCAAACGAAAGGCCTGTGGCCATGATCCCCATAGGTCACAGGGCACAGGAGCCGAAAAGACCTCCTCGGAGAGACTTCAACGAAGTCATAGAATTTCGAGAGTAGTGGTCTTACACTTTTTTATTTTTATTCTCGCTTCCGGTGTGAAATCTGAAATTAAATGACATAGCCGATGATATAATCCCTCCGCGAGGGATGTTGATGAAAATAGCGCTGTGTCAAATGAAACTGAGTTTGTGCGACCCCGATGCGAACCTTTCAAAGATGTTGGGCATGCTTGAGATCCCGGCTAATCTTTACATTTTCCCTGAAACCTGTCTTACGGGCTTTGATGGCACTTCCAAGGTCTTCAATCTGGACCTTTCTACATATCACGCTGAGCTCGCAAGAACGGGCAAGAACGTCCTTTTTGGCAGTATTGTGGATCGCAAGAATGCCGCGATACTGATTTCCAAGGGTCGCATTGCGGGATATTACTTCAAGACGCATCTTTTCTCCCACGGCGGTGAGAGCGCTTTCTTTCAAGCCGGCGACTCCTACGTTACCTGGGAGATCTCTGGGATCAAGGTTTTCCCTCAGATTTGTTACGATCTCCGTTTTCCAGTGGAGACCTATCTTTATGCCGCTGGAGCGGATCTTCTCGTTTTCATAGCCAACTGGCCGGTGGAACGGGTAGAACACTGGGATACCCTCTTGAAAGCGCGTGCTGTTGAGAATCAACGGTTTGTCGTTGGAATAAACTGTGTGGGTTCTCACAAGTGGCGATATAACGGTCACAGTGCGGCTTACGATCCTTGGGGGAAACGGGTGGTTTTTCTAGGAGAAGAAGAAGACGTAAAAGTTGTAGAAATCGATACTTCCCATATTAAAGAAGTCTCCGATGCGTTCAACACCCGTAAAGATTTCCGCCCTGAACTGATAGGAGGCGTGTCCAGTTGAAGTTTTTTGATCCTCGAACTTTTTCCAATTTGAATACGGTTATCACCTTTGGCATCATCGTGGTTTCTAACATCCTGGTAGCGCTCGTTGCGGGTTATTACCTCGATAAATGGACCTTCAACAACAAGCTGTTGCTGATCGTTTTCGTGTTTTTGGGCGTTGCATCCGGACTTTATAACGGCATAAGATACCTCCTGAAGGAAGTGGACAGGCTTGAAAGAGCTGAACGAAAGCGCAAGGCGGTACACGATCGCGATAACGATAATCACGCTGATTGAGATCCCGGTTCTCTTTTTTTTCTTGAAATACCGCTCTCTGTACATCTTGGTTGGTGGCGGATTGGCTGTGTTAAATGTCCAACTTCTAAAAGAATCCATCGAAAGGCAGCTGGTCAAGAAAGTGAAACGTACGGGATACGCTTTGCGTTATTTGTTGAATGTTATAATCGTATCGCTCTTTGGTCTGATAGACAGGTTGTCAGTGATACCCATTGTGGTAGGGTTGTTGAATCTGAAGTTGGCGATCTTCTTCTTCTGGAGGTGGATCAGTGAAGCTGAATCTGACCAAAGGCGATAAGATCTTTTTGTTAATCTTCTTTGCTGTTTACATACCTATCGCATTTCTCCAAGCCAGAAGCGTAACCCTTCCAGAAGGCATAGGCCAACGTTGGATCGTCGATATTATTCCTCAGTGGGGGCTTTTGGGAAGAATCAATCCCATGACGGTGATCATGAGCTGGGTCACAATAGGCGTGATTCTTGTGCTGTTTGCTCCGGTCTTTCGTGGTTTCAAACCGATTCCAGATAGAAGACAGGCGTTTCTGGAATACATCCTCAACTATCTTTACACCAGCACGAAGGATATGATCCCGGATGAGCGCTTCGCTCGTCCCGTCTTCACGATTGCTGCAACGCTCTTTCTGTTCGTCGTGGTGAGCAACCTCCTCGGAGCTGTGCCAGGCGTACAGGTGGTTCCCACCGAGAAAGGTCTGGAAGTATCACTTTTCATGGACACGTGGTATTCACC
>Ga0180300_10001338_pt1 | contig 11352 bp, 12 predicted proteins | sample GuaBasSediGuay15_FD_121798 | JGI IMG/M metagenome (GOLD analysis project Ga0180300, IMG submission 121798) | Subseafloor sediment microbial communities from Guaymas Basin, Gulf of California, Mexico - Guay15, Core 4569-2, 21-24 cm | ecosystem: Environmental > Aquatic > Marine > Hydrothermal... | reverse complement strand
CCTCACATCACTATCCTCATCCTTCAATGCTTTAATCAACGGCTCAACAGCCCTCTCATCCCCTATCTCTCCAAGAGCAGCTGCTGCTACAAGTCTAATATCACTATCTTCATCTTTCAATGCCTTGATGAGTCTGTTAATTTTTAAGTGATTAAATAATCTCATCTTATTACCACCATCATATAACATTCCACGAATAAAAATTTTTTGTAGAGATAAAGCAAAATTGTGATTGTAATTGTTATTATGAACACCTATATAAAGTTCCCTTTACATAAACCTCTTCAGGAAACACTGCATCAAAACCTTCGTATGGCGTCCAATTAGCTTTGGAATGTAATTTGTTTACACTTATCTTTTCAATCTTTTTGAGATTAAATACTGTAAAATTTGCGTAATTTCCAACTTCAATTTCCCCGTACCTTTTAAACCCGAATATCTTTGCTGGATTTATTGCTATCCTCTCAATTAATGTATTAAGACTCAAAATACCCTTCACAACCAAATTCATCATTAATGGGTATAAAGTTTCAACTCCTGGAAATCCTGCTACTCCGTTTTTCTTCTCCTCAATTGTGTGAGGGGCATGATCAGATGCAATCACATCAGCTAACTGAATGTTGTTTAACAATTTTTCAACCTCATTTTTACCTCTTAATGGTGGATTCACGTTTATTAGTCCATTTAATCTCCCATAATCTTCTTCTGATAACAGTAGATGGTGTGTTGTAACTTCACACGTTGAATTGGTTCTTGATACCATTTTTAGAGCATCAAAGGTCGATATGTGACAGAAATGGTATTTTCCAATTTGTAAGCATTTTTTCACAGCTTCAATCTCTGCTAGGGGCAATCTATATCTAAAGTTTGGAGAACCCTTCTTAACAAACTTGGGATCTTCAGCGTGGATTGTGATTAATTTATTTATCCTTGTTTCCTCTAATTTCTCATAATCGATTTGTAAGTCATCATTATCATGTTGTATAAAGACCTCTCCAATTGCTGGTAATTGATAATTTTTTTCAATTTTTTCAACAATTCTTTCAATCCTTTTAACGTTCCTGTTTGTCAATGCCAAGTTTAAAGTGTAATCTACATAACTTCTTTTCTTTGCAATTCTCATCCTCTTTTCATATATCTCATAATCATCCACTACAGGATTCGTATTTGGTTGATCAACAACTAAACAAACCCCTCCATGCAAAGCTGATAAAGAGCCACTCTCTATCGTTTCTTTATGCTTCTCTTTAAAATCTCTGAAATGAACATGAACATCAATGGCTGCTGGCAAAATTAAACCTCTAACTCTTCTACCTTTAACATCTTTTCCAATATTCTTTATTATCCCCTCCTCTACCTCTATTCCAGCTTCAACTAATTTACCTTTGTAGAAAATCTTTCCACAAATCACTACCTAACCTTGCCAACAACATTTTAATACTTTGCTTAAACTTTTAGTAAAAACATAGGTAAGAACAAAGATTTATATACTATCCCGTATTGTTATTTTAAAACCTTTGAGGAGATGTTTATGAAATCAATAGTTGAGGAAGCTTTGGCTAGAGCAGAAAAAGAAAAGAGAGCAAGATTTGAGGAAAAGCCAGAGGATGTAGAGGATGAGATTCTACAAATACTTCATGAATTAAAAACGGTCATCAAAGTAATTGGTATTGGTGGGAGCGGCTGTAATACAATGACAAGGATGTTTGAGGAAGGTATTGAAGGGGCAGAATTAATTGCAATAAATACAGATGTGCAGCATTTGTATTATACAAAGGCTAATAGAAGAATTCTAATTGGTAAGAGAAGAACAAGAGGTTTGGGGGCTGGTAGCCTACCTCAGGTTGGTGAAGAGGCAGCAAGAGAAAATGAGGATGAAATAAAAGCGGTAGTTGAAGGAGCAGATATGGTATTCATAACTTGCGGCTTGGGAGGTGGAACGGGGACAGGTGCAGCGCCAGTAATTGCTGAGGCTGCCCAGGAAGCAGGATCATTAACAATTGCAGTTGTAACATTCCCGTTCTCTGCTGAAGGTGCAATTAGAAGAGCTAACGCTGAAGCGGGCTTGGATAGGCTTAGAGAGGTAACCGATACAGTAATTGTAATCCCAAATGATAGGTTGTTAGAAGTAGTTCCAAACTATCCGATGCAGTTAGCGTTTAAGGTGGCAGATGAGATACTAATGAGAGCTGTAAAGGGGATAACAGAATTAATAACAAAGCCTGCTTTGATAAATCTGGACTTTGCCGACGTAAGAACGGTAATGGAGAAAGGAGGAGTGGCAATGATTGGGTTAGGTGAGGCGAGTGGTGAAGACAAAGCAGCAGAATCCGTTAGAAAGGCTTTGAAGAGTCCACTACTTGATGTAGATGTTACTGGAGCGAAGGCAGCATTGGTTAATGTTACTGGTGGTCCAGACATGACGATAGAGGAGGCAGAGAGCGTTGTTGAAGAGATATATAGCAAGGTTGATCCAGATGCTAGGATTATTTGGGGTGCAATGATTAATCCAGAGTTGGAAAATACAATGAGAACTTTGATAATTGTTACAGGTGTAAAATCTCCCCAGATACTGGGTAGAAAAGGTTATCCTGTCACAAAAAGATTTGGTATAGACTTTGTCAGGTAAGCTTAAATACAAAAGGTAGTTGCAAGGATATGGAATTCAGAGAAATCCAGGATAAACTCAAAGAATACTACAATGTATTAAAAATGGCAAGAAAACCGAGTAGAGAGGAATTTCTAACGACAACAAAAGTGGCAGTAGCGGTAATGTTCATTGTAGGCTTGATAGGCTTTGCTGTGTACTTGCTTATGGATATATTGCCTAAGGTGTTCAAATGAGCAAATTTTTTGCTGTGAAAACGACTGCAAATCAAGAAAGAGTTGTAGCAAACTTGGTGGAGATGGCTGTTAAAAAGTATAAATTAGGTGTATTCTCAATTTTAGCTCCCAAGGAATTGAAGGGATACGTTGTTGTTGAAGCTGAAGCGATGGAGGACTTGCTTAAGGCTATCAGGGGTTTGCCTCACATTAAAGGAGTTGTTAAGGGAGAAATCAATCTTTCTGAAGTTGAACACTTCTTAACGCCAAGAAAGGCTGCTGAGCAAATAAAAGAAGGATATAAGGTCGAAATAGTCTCAGGACCGTTTAAAGGAGAGCTAGCTGTTGTTAAGAGGGTTGATGAAGCTAAAAATGAGATTACAGTTGAGTTGATTGAAGCAGTTGTTCCAATTCCTGTTACAGTTAAAGCTGATCATGTGAGGGTTGTCGACAAACAGGAGGTGTGAAAATGCAGGTTGTGGAAGTTTTGGTTCTAGGGGGAAAGGCGTCACCAGGTCCACCGTTAGGTCCAGCCATAGGTCCTTTGGGTTTGAATGTTAAAGATGTGGTTGATAGGATAAATGAGGCTACAAAGGACTTTGATGGGTTATCAGTGCCGGTTAAGATAATAGTCAAGGAAGATAGGAGCTTTGAAATTGAAGTTGGAATACCACCAACTTCAGCTTTAATAAAGAGGGAGTTGGGGTTGGAAAAGGGCTCAAACAAGACGGGAAGGGAGTTCGTTGGAAATTTGACAATGGAGCAAATCATAAAGATAGCAAAGATGAAGAGAAGTGAAACATTGAGTATGTCATTGAAAGCAGTAGTCAAGGAAGTTTTGGGGACTTGTTTATCAATAGGTGTGACTATTGAAGGCAAAAATCCTAAAGATATTCAGAAAGAGATCGATGAAGGGCTGATAGAAATAGCTGAGTGATTTTTATTTATCTTTATTTATTTTCTCTTTAATCTACTTTATATACTACATCTTTTTTTCTAACTCTGTCTATAACTTTGATCCCAACCAAATCTCCTGGCATTGCTTCTTTGACATCCTTCTTCTCAATCTGCATCGATTCGACAATTTGCTCAAAATCGGTTGTTTTTCCTCTAATTCTAATCTTATCTCCAACCTTAAGGGGTTTTGATAGGACCACTGCAGCAACACCAATCTTGTTAAAATAATGTGTAACCTTACCAACCTCTTCCATGATTTATTCTTTACAACATCCTTTTTAATTGTTTCTTAAGTTTTCTTAAGTAAATTATAAAAGCAGTGTTAGCGAATTAGAACAAATGAAAAGTGTTAATATATGGAATATGTTGGATAATCTAGACTTAATGATATAGGGTGATAAACATGGAGGTAGAGTACACTGTTGTCGGGGCTGGCTATTCAGGGCTAATGTGTTATAAATCATTGATCGACAAAGGGTTTAATGCAGTGATATTTGAGATGAAAGATGTTGGAGGGGAATTGGGTATATTTTCAAAACTTTCTGAGTTTAGGCAGTATTACGAGCCTTTTATAAATGAGATGATGGAGTTAATAAAAGAAGTTGAGGTTGAGTTAGGGACTGTAGTCAAAACAAAGCCTGTTATTGTTACGGCAAATGAGAGTGTTAAAAGACTGGAATCTAAGAACATTTTACTTTGTACAGGAGCTGCCGATAAAAATCCAGTGAAGAGTTTGATAATAAAAAGTAAGATGAAAGGAGTATATACGTTGGATAACGCTTTAAAGTCTTTAGCATCGGGTTTAAAAATTGGTGAAAAGGTTTTGATGATTGGAGATGATGAAATCGTTAAGATAGCTGAGAGTCAACTTAATGAGCTTGAATATGATGTAGAGGTAATCTCAAACGACGATTTTCAGATTAAGGGGAAAAACAGGGTTGAAGGTGTTGAGATAGGAGGCGATGAGTACAAATGCGATACACTAATCATCTGCGTTGGTAGAGAGATATTTAATCCACTAAAGCTCAAAGGAACTCCTGTAGGAAATGCGAAGGTTTGTACTTACGACTATCGATATGTGAGAGAGGATGTAAAAAAATTTATTTCCAAACTTGATTAAAAATTGGCTGATTCCTTAGTTGTTGTGCTAGTTTTACTACTTTAAACAAATTTTTTAACACATTATTGTTGCTCCATCAATGGATGTACTAGTTGAAATGAAAAACATAACAAAAAAATTTCCAGGTGTTATTGCAAACAAAAATGTCAATCTGAAGGTTTTTAAAGGAGAAATTCATGGGCTTTTGGGTGAAAATGGAGCTGGGAAAACAACTTTAATGAACATTCTTTTTGGCATTTATAAGCAAGATGAAGGCGAAATCATCTATAAAGGTAAAAAAGTCGAGTTTAAATCGCCAAAAGATGCCATAAACATGGGAATTGGGATGGTACATCAACATTTTAATTTGGTAGATACGCTAACTGTGTGGCAAAACGTAATTTTGGGACACTCTGAGTTTGTGTTGAAAGATGAGAAGGAGAAGTTGATGGATGTGATGGAAAAATATGGTATTAGAATAAATTTGGACGCAAGAGTCTCCACATTGAGTGTTGGTGAAGAACAAAGAGTGGAAATTCTGAAAGCTTTGTACAGGGATGCTGAACTTTTGATATTAGACGAACCAACAGCAATTTTAACTCCACAAGAGGTTGATAGTCTATTTTCATCCCTAAAAAAGATGGTTAAAAAGGGTTTGACAGTCATATTCATAACACACAAGCTGAAGGAGGCGTTAAGCGTTACTGACAGGATTACAGTTTTGAGGAATGGTGAAGTTGTTGGGGTTGTAGAGACTGCAAAAACTAATGAAATTGAATTAGCGAGGATGATGGTCGGCAAAGAGATTGTTATAAGACCAATTGAGAAAACTAGAAGAAATGGAAAGGATGCTTTAAGAATTGAGAATGTAACAGCCTTAAACGATGAGGGTATTGAAGCATTAAAGAAAGTTAGTCTTACTGTAAAAAGTGGTGAAATCTTGGGTTTAGCAGGAGTTAGTGGGAATGGGCAGAAGGAACTTGAAGAGGTTATTGTAGGGGTTAGAAGGATAAAAAGTGGTAGAATATATCTTTACGACAGAGAAATAAGTAAAATGGGTGTTAAAAACAGAATTAAAGCTGGAATATCGTGTATACCAGAGGATAGGCTTGGAAGTGGTGTTGCTGGTAAATTGAGTGTTGTTGAGAATTTAATGTTGAGAGATTTTGAAGATTATGGCGAATTTAGTCTTGATTTTGAAAAGATGAGAGAAAAGGCTAAGAAGCTTATTGAAGAGTTCGATATTAAAACCCCTTCATTGGACACACCAGTTTCAATGCTTTCAGGTGGGAACTTGCAAAGATTAATTCTTGCTAGGGAGCTCTCAAGAAATCCAAGGTTGCTTATCGCTTCTCAGCCAACCAGAGGGCTTGATGTGGCTGGAATTGAGTATGTGCGGAAAAGAATTGTGGAGACTGCTAGCAATGGTACAGCAGTTATGCTTATTTCAGAGGATTTGGATGAGATTTTCCACATAGCAGATAGGATAGCTGTAATTTATGAAGGGGAGATCAGGGGTGTTTTTGATAGAGATTCTGTGACAAAAGAAGAAGTAGGGATACTGATGGCAGGTGGTCTCCTTTGAGAATTGAAAAAAGGAAGGATATTTCAAGAATTACATTGTATGTATTGCCGTTTCTATCCATCTTATCATCTCTCATATTTGTTGGTATTCTTTTATGGTTTGTCGGTATTAATCCGATTGAAGCATATCACATCATGCTCACAAGAACTTTTGGCTCAAAACTTGGTTTGAGTGAGTTGTTTGTGAAAAGCACACCTTTAATTTTAACTGGACTGGCTGTGACAATTCCAATGAGGGCAGGATTGTGGAACATAGGGGCTGAGGGGCAACTCTATATGGGAGCGTTTATTGCCAGCTTTATTGCTTTAAACTTTGTAAATCCATTTGCTATTCCAGTTATGTTTGTTTTTGCAGCTATCTTTGGTGCTTTATGGGCATTTATTCCTGCAATTCTAAAAGCGAAGTTTGAACTAAATGAGATAATTTCCACTTTACTTTTAAATTATGTGGCAATCTACTGGGTCGAATACATGGTTTACGGTCCGATGAGGGGCAAAGAGGTTTACAATTTCCCATATAGTGATTTATTTCCCGAATGTGCCGTTCTTCCAAGGTTTTTTGATACTCGTCTCCATCTTGGAATTTTAATAGCATTTTCAATAGTTGTTGTTATCTATTTAATTTTTAGAAAAACATCATTCGGTTTTTCTGTTAAAGTTGTTGGAGCAAATCCAAAAGCAGCAGAATATGCGGGAATAGATAAGAAAAAAATAATCGTTTACGCAATGGTTTTAGGTGGGGCCATTGCTGGGATAGCTGGAATGGAGGAGATAAGTGGGATACATCATAGATTAAGAGCTGCCATATCTCCAGGATATGGATATGCTGGAATTCCCATTGCATTGTTGGCGAAGGGAAATGTATTAGCAGTTGTTTTATCAGCCATGTTATTTGGATTTCTTTATGTTGGTGGTTCTGCTTTACAAACTTCCTATTCAATTCCGATAGCAGTGGTTTACATATTCCAGTCATTGGTTGTGTTGTTTATAATCGCTGGAGAGTTTTTTGTTAGATACAAGGTGGTGAGATAGTGGAGTTTTTAATTAGTTTGTTTCAAGCGTCAATAAGGGCTGGGACACCCTTACTGTTTGCCACTTTAGGCGAAACAATTACCGAGAGGAGCGGAATTCTGAATTTGGGTGTTGAAGGTTTGATGGTGATGGGAGCTATGAGCGGCTTTGCTTTGAGTTACATGACAGGAAATCCGTGGATTGGGATTTTAGCAGGAGGAATTGCTGGATTGATTTTAGCATTAATTCACGGCTTTTTCTCAATAACTTTGAAAGTTGATCAAATTGTCTCGGGTTTAATGCTTGTTTTATTAGGTTTGGGTTTGAGCGGGTTGATAGGGAAAGACTACATAGGTACGGTTGCGACATACATTGACCCAATTACAATTCCAGTTTTATCTTCCGTACCTGTTTTGGGTAAGATACTCTTTACTCACGATCCCCTTGTTTATGTGTCCCTTTTATTAACAGCTTTCTTGTGGATTACCCTTTATAAAACAAGTTTTGGGTTATCGGTAATTGCAACTGGTGAAAATCCTGAAGCTGCCGATACAGCAGGAATTAACGTTGATTTTGTTAGGTATATTTGTTTGCTGAGTGGAGGATTTTTAATTGGGGTCGGGGGAGCTTATTTAAGCCTTGCTTATGCTAAATTGTGGACCGAAGGGATGACCGCTGGCAGAGGTTGGATTTGTTTAGCCTTGGTTATTTTCTCAGGCTGGATGCCTCAGAGGGCTGTGATTGGAGCTTATTTGTTTGGTGGGTTGGATGTGTTGTCTTTCAAGCTTCAAGCTATCGGCTTTACAATTCCGTATCAATTGCTAAAAATGATACCCTATATAGCTACAATACTTGTTCTGCTTTTGAGCCTTGTAAAGGAGAAGTATAAGTTAAAGGCTCCATCAGCATTGGGTAAACCTTATTTCAGGGGTGAGAGATGAGAAAAAAATGTTAAATGTTAAACACCATAGTAAATTAAAATATTCGATGGAGATAAAAACCGACAGTAAGTAATTTATTCATCTAATCGCAGGTGGTTAAGATGAATAGGAAGGCATACTTTCTTCCAATGTTGATTTTTGGGTTAGTATTATTGGGTTGTGTAAGCAAAGAAGAACATGCTTCCACTCCACAGCTACAAACTCCACAATTGCAAACTGAACAAAAACAGGTTTACAATAAAGCGGATAAAATAGAGCATAAAGAACTAAAGCCAGAAAATATACATTTTTCAGAAGTAGGCGAAGTGAAAGAACCACTCTGGATAAGATTTTGGATTTCGTGGGAAATGGTTGAGAAAGAAAAGGGAAAATACGATTTTACTTTAGTGGATGAGATTGTTAGAGATTTTGAATATCGAAACACTCTTATCTTAATAACTGTAATGCCCTTCGCCAGTTGGGATCAAGACATCTGTCATGGTGAAGAGTATTACTCGGACATGCCATTTCCATTTGGAATGCAAAGACTGAAGGTTGGAAAACCTTGCAACATGCAAGCGTATAGAGAATTTCTCAAAAAACTTGTTGAAAGATATGACGGTGATGGAGTAGAAGACATGCCTGCCTTGAAATATCCAATTAAATACTGGGAAATAATGAATGAGCCAGAAATGCAGGGAAAGGATCTGAGTGGACTAAAATTCTTTGTTGGAACTCCGCAAGAGTATTTGGAAATTCTTAAAGTGAGTTACGAGACTATAAAGGAAGCTGATCCAGAAGCAAAAGTCTTGATGGCTGGTATGGCTGGCATGCATCAACAATTTGTAAAATTCTGGGAACCGATAATTGGTAAGGCTGAAAATTACTTTGATATAGCAAACATACACAGCATTGATACAAACGAGAAAAGAGAAGACCTCTTTGTAATCAAATTCAAACGGTTTTTGGAGAGGCATAGTGTTGATAAACCTGTGTGGGTTACGGAAGCGCAATTTGGAGATTTAATGGAAAAGCCAAAGGATATAAGGAAGATTGATGAGTTGTTGGTTAAAAGTTCTGTATTTTCTTTGTCTTTAGGGGCAGAAAAGATATTTTTTGTAGGGAACTGGTTGGAATTTTGGAGATCTGAAAGCACACAGAAAGCCTACGAGATCATGGTAAAGAAATTGAATAGATTTGAGAAATTGGAAGTTATAAAGCAAGAGTACGTGGAGAATGAAAGAGATTATGAGGGTGCAACTTCTCTTGCGGGGATACACAAGTTTACTGTGGAAAACAAACCGGTTTATGTTATTTGGGGTAATGTAGAACTGCCTAAGGAGATTAAAGGCAAAATAAAGGTTACAGATATCTATGGAAATGAAAAGATCATGTATGCTATAAATTTCACTTCAAGCGATTCTCCTGTGTATGTGGAGATTATAGATTACTGAAACTTGATTAAGCCAACCTAATTTTTAAGCAAGTTTTAACTTGATAGTGGTAGAAAACTCTAGGAAAATTTTAGAAACAACAAAACGAAAAACATATCTTTTTCAAGTTTCTAGCTTGCCCATGAAAAAGTTACTACTCTTGTTGATATTAGCGACAATAGTAGTTGCTGGTTGTGCACAGCAAGAAAAAGCGAAACCAACACCAACTAAGGAAAATTTAAAGCAGCATTTATCTACGTAAGTCCAATAGGGGATGCTGGATGGAGTTATGCTCATGACCAAGGAAGGAAGTTTATTGAGAAGAAATATGGGATTAAAACAGCCTATTCTGAAAATGTCCCTGAGGGAGATGATGCTGAAAGAGTGATTAGAGAGTATGCTGAGCAAGGCTATAATGTAATATTCACAACATCCTTTGGCTACATGGACCCAACTATAACTGTTGCGAAAGATTATCCAAACATTGTTTTCATGCATTGTAGTGGTTATAAAACGGCAGAGAACGTAGGGACGTACTTTGGTAGGATGTATCAGGCAAGATATTTGACAGGAATTGTTGCAGGTATGATGACCAAGACAAACAAGATTGGGTATGTTGCAGCCGTTCCAATACCTGAAGTCATTAGAGGTATAAACGCCTTTGCTTTGGGTGTTAAAAAGGTAAATCCAAACGCCACTGTCCACGTTGTTTGGACAGGCACTTGGTATGACCCTGCTAAGGAAAGAGAGGCTGCTGAAAGCTTGATTAGTGAGGGATGTGATGTTATTGCCCAACATCAAGACTCACCAGCGGCACAACAAGCTGCCCAAGAGCATGGGGTTTATTCAATTGGATACAACAGTGACATGTACAAGTTTGCTCCCAAAGCACATCTAACTGCACCAATCTGGAACTGGAGCGTCATCTACGATTATGTTGTGGAAAACGTTATGGCTGGCACATGGAAGAGTGAGGAAATTTGGTGGGGATTGAAAGAAGGAGTGGTTGACATTGCCCCATTCAATGAGGTCGTGCCTGAAGATGTCAGAAACATGGTATTGGAGGAGAAGGAGAAGTTTTTGAATGGAGAAATTCCTGAACAATATCCATTCATTGGACCAGTTTATGACCAGAATGGAAAATTGGTGAAACCTGAAGGAGAAGTAATGAGCGATGAAGAGCTACTATCAATGAACTTCTTTGTTGATAATGTGATTGGAGAGATTCCAAAATAATTACTTAATTTTTTTTATTAGTTTTCTTTCCACCAGATTCTAACAGTATGTTTTAATAGCATGTATCATAGCAAAAAATAAATAAAAGAAGGAATAATCTTTTTTATGAAGAATAATGAATTACGACGAATATTCAACTCTATTGATATAATCATAAAGGAAGTTGATTCTGCAGGGGCTGTCAAGTTAACACCTCCAATAGTTATAGAACACCATAAAACTCTCCAACCAACTTTGTACGGAATCAAAGGAACTATTATACGGAAATCTGTTCCAAAATCTTTTCGTT
>Ga0180300_10001337_pt1 | contig 11367 bp, 9 predicted proteins | sample GuaBasSediGuay15_FD_121798 | JGI IMG/M metagenome (GOLD analysis project Ga0180300, IMG submission 121798) | Subseafloor sediment microbial communities from Guaymas Basin, Gulf of California, Mexico - Guay15, Core 4569-2, 21-24 cm | ecosystem: Environmental > Aquatic > Marine > Hydrothermal... | reverse complement strand
GGCCAGAATGATATGTCCATGCCATAGACTTCAGGGGTTATATACCCAAAATGATGTATCTCTAATGCGCCGGCAATCCCGGTGAAGAAGGCGCTTACAGCAAACGCCATTAGCTTATACTTTGTTACATTGATGCCCATCACCTTTGCTTCAAGCTCGTTTTCCCTTATTGCCTCCATAGCGAGCCCCATCCTCGATTTCTTTATCAGGTGGATTATAACGACCACAACAACCGCTATAAGTAGCATGATATAATACTCATAAATGATATAATTGGTTATCGTTACAGGAATCAATCTCTTCGCGGGGATACCATCCCAGCCTCCTGTAAGCCACGAAAGCTCTGTGGTTATCGTATGGGCTATAATCGCAAACCCGAAGGTTACCATGGCGAGGAACCACTCCCTCATCCTTATACAGGTAAAGCCTATCAGAACGCCTATAAACGTAGCAAATAAACCTCCAACCGGTATTGCCGCAATCGGTGGCACACCAAAAGTATTTGCTACTATCGCCGACACATAACCCCCGATACCGAAAAAAGCTGCATGTCCCAGTGAAGCCTGACCTGAAAGAGCAAGCAGGTTCCACGCTGATGAGTATATGATAAACACAAGCGTTATAATCAAAACCGTCAACAAATACTGATTGATTCCAAAAATCAGGGGTATCAGAAATGCAGGGATGAGTGAAATAATTCCAATCCCGGTTTTTATGTTTATCCCATCCAGTTTCATCCTGTCCTACTCCCCTTTCTCCCCGAATATGCCCGTCGGTCTTATTACAAGAACTATAATTAAGATAAAGAAAGCTATCGTATCCTTCCACGCGGTGAACGACATTGAAACGCCGAGTAAACCTACAAAGGATTGCATGAATAATGGCACTACGTTTTCTGCTATACCCAAGGTCAGACCTGCAACAATAGCCCCTGGTATGCTGCCAAGCCCACCAATGATGATCACAGCAAAAGCTTTTATTGCCGGGATTGAACCCATATATGGGTCCGCTATCTGACCACTTATCAACCATAAGCCTCCCGCCGCAGCCGCAAGCGCAGAACCCAATGCAAAACTGAGCATGTCCATCCGCTCCACATGAATGCCCATTAAAGCAGCCGCATCGCGGTTCTGACTTGTAGCACGCATCGCTCTCCCGAGGGTGGTCCTTTTCATGAAGAGTTGAAAGGCAATTAGAAATACGATTGTAAATAGGATAATGATGATATAATCCAGTGGCAGCCGAATAGAGCCTATGGAAACGGACACGCCGCTGTATGGACTATGAATAGACCTTGAGTCCGTTGTCCATAACAAAGCCACTAAATTCTGAAACAGATAAATCAATCCAAGACTGAGAAAGATCTCGTTTAACTTCCCTGTACCCATTATCGGTCGGAAGCAAAGCCTTTCAATGAAAACACCGATAATGCCCAGAAGAATCATGGCTAAAGCAATAATTAGATAGGGGTTAACCCCTGAAAGGGTGTAGATCCAGAAGGCGGCATAGGCACCAAGCATCAACAACTCTCCATGTGCGAAGTTCACCACCTTCATAACGCCGAAAATCAGGTTCAGTCCTATCGCTAAGAGAATGTAAATGCAGCCAGCGTAAAGACCCCATACTAAAATCTGTATTAAAACACCAAGGTCCATAGTTTTGAATAAAAAATAAAAAATAAATAATTACGGACTCCCGGGCTCATACCAATCCGGGAGTACAAAATCTGTTTCTTTTATGCTATCAGGCCACACTATCTTCGGTCTCGTCTCGCCTGCTGTTTCATTCCAGATCAACTGCTCCATGTAAAGCTCGAATTTACTCTCTCTATAATCTGGCGAAAAGGCTATCACACCTTTCTGCATCACCTCTATAATCTGGGGCATCTCGAGCTCAGCCAATGAAGCCCTGACCTTTTTCTTATCCAAAGTTCCTGCGTTCTTTACCGCTTCCGCAGCGACATAAACACCCTCGTATGTTGATGCCCCCATCATACTCGGGGATGTACCCCACCTGTTCTTAAAGTCCTCCTTGAATTTTTCGACTACTTCATGGATTGGCCCTGAGGGAATAGCATAAGGACTAAATCTGCTCTCCTGTATCGAGTATTCTCCCCATCTCCCCACCCCGGTATAATAATCAGGGTCGTCATTACATTCGACTGAGAGGTAAATAGTATTCATACCAACGTCCTTCCTTCCCTGGGTTACTATGAGCGTCTGCTCGTTAAGGAATGCAGCAGGATAAACAACATCCGGTTTAGACTCCTTTATTACTGTTAACGCAGTCCTGAAATCCGTCTCGCTCATCTTAAATTTCTCTGCCGAAACTATCTCCATGTCGAGGTTGTGTTTCTCTATCGCCTTTTTGATACCCTCGTAAACGCCTTCGCCATATTTGCTGTCCTGGTATAGAACCCCTAACCTGAGAGGTCTGTCCGCTGAAAAATTGAATCGCTCATATATTCTGGGCTTTACTACATCATTGACAAAAAGCAAAGTCGCTTCTGGATAGTCGTCTGTTGTAGGACAGTGATGGAAGAAGTAGGATGTGTCTATATCTGTCCTCCTCGTTATTACCGGGGAAGATGCTCCAGTGATTATAAAAGGTACTTTGTGTTCTGATGCAACAACTTGATCTGCATACGTTATGCCGCTTGAAAAACCCCCGATCAATAGGTCAACCTTATCCTCCGTAATGAGCTTGGTTACTGCCTTAACACCGCCTTCCCTGCTCGTTTCCGTATCCCCCTTTATGAGTGTAATTGGCATATCAACGCCCCCGACATCAACTCCGCCCTTGGCGTTTATCTGCTCTGCCGCCAATACCGCAGACTGCCACATATCGGTCCCTGTTGTGCTCGCCCCACCAGTCAGAGGTGCGACAAGCCCTATCTTTATCTCTTTTACTTCCGCTTCCGGCGGCTGCACACAACCTGCAATCAACGCTGAAATCAACAGCACAGCAAACAAAATCCCTTTCTTCTTGTTCATTATCATACCAAACACCTCGCTTATTTTTATTGTCAAAGTTAAGAGTCGAACGATTATTTAAACTTTTCTATTTTTTTCTTTTACGACTAGGTCAACTTTTATATATAGTACCTAACTAAATTGTAAGGGGAAAAATGGAGGAAAAAGACAAAATTTTCGATGCCATAATTAAGCGGGTTAGAGAGGAGCCCTATGCAAAGAAGATGGGGATGGAACTGATAGAATTGGATGAGGGGCACTCAAAAGTAAAAATGACTTTTAAGGAGGATATGGAGAATATTTTTGGTATGGCGCATGGAGGCGCGATATTTTCTCTGATTGATGAAGCCTTTGAAACGGCTGCGAACTCACATGGAACCGCGGCGGTTGCGCTCAGTATGAATGTTACCTACATAAAACCCGCTTCGGCAGGGGACGGCTTATATGCGGAAGCGAAAGAGGTGAGCAGCTCCGGCAGAATTGGAACATACATGATCAATGTCGAAAATGACGGAGGCGACCTGATCGCCATTTGTCAAGCTCTGGTTTACAGAAAAAAGGAAGATTTACCCTTCCTGGATTTCTCGTGATTACAAATGTTTGTATTATTATTTATATAATTAACTAACTGAGGCAAACAAAAATGAGTTCCTCGATCCCAAAAGACCCTCTGACAATACTAAATGGCGTGTTTAATCATCACTCCTTTCGCTCGTATCAAGAAGAGATAATTGAGAATGTCTTAGCAGGGAAGAACACGCTTGCAATTCTACCTACGGGTGCCGGAAAATCTATTTGTTTTCAGATACCCGCATTGATTTTTGATGGTCTCACAGTGGTTGTAAGCCCGTTAATTGCATTGATGAAGGACCAGGTGGACGGGCTGAAGAAGAAAGGAGTCCTTGACGTGGCGTATATCAATTCCATGCTTGACCAAAGCAGAAAAGAACGTATATACGAGATGTTAAAACAATCGAAATTGAAGATGCTGTATGTTGCACCGGAAACATTCGCAGATAATAAATTGATGAGTGTATTGAAGTCGTGTAATATCAGTTTGATAGCGATAGACGAGGTGCATTGCATTTCTATCTGGGGTCATAACTTCAGACCCGATTATTTACGACTGCGGCAGGTGATAAGGGCATTAAACAATCCCGCACCGCCCGTGCTTGGATTGACAGCCACAGCCACAAAAACAGTCGAAGTGGATGTGCAAAAACAATTAGGCATACAATGCAAAGTGTTCAAAGCCAGTTTTGACAGAAAGAATCTGTTATACTCGGTAATCCGTTTGAAAAGTAACCACAGAAAAGAGGAAATCCTCAAAACGCTCTTAAAACGGCTCAAAGGCTCTGCCATCGTGTACGTTAATTTCACAAGAACCGCAGAGGAGCTGACTAAATATTTAGCTGCGGAAGGATTGAGCGCATCGTATTATCACGGTCAAATAAGGGATAAGGAAGAAAGAAGGAGGGTACAAAATGATTTTATAAGCGGAAGGACGAGAATTGTGGTGGCTACCAATGCCTTCGGGATGGGCATTGACAAAGAGGACATAAGGGCAATAATCCATTACAATCTGCCAAAATCTATCGAGGACTATTACCAGGAGGTGGGTCGTGCGGGAAGGGATGGAAAGCCCGCGTATTGCTTCTTGCTTTATTCAAAAACGGATGAAATCAGAGTGCGAAAATTGGTTCAGTACTCTACACCTTCGCGGAAGCAAATTAAAGCGGTGCTCGATTTGTTGACACGGGCAGAGGGTAAATTAATTTACGTGAATGTGAAGAGGATAGCAAACGAATTGAAGCTGGAGGAAGTACCTATTAAGATAGTTTTGCATCATCTTGAGCGGATGGGTGCGATAAAAACGTATTTCAGGATTTTCAGGCGTGCATCAGTAAGAATGCTGAATGCTGACCTCAAATCGCTAAAATACAGGCAAGATGCGGAAAAGATAATCGGTAATGCGTATTTTAAGGAGAATTTGAGTAGATGGATAGATTTGGAGGTGCTGAGCAGGTCTGTCCAGTTATCTGTTCCGAGGATAAACAATGTATTACGTGAGTTGAAAATTGCAGGGATAATAGAACTCGAAGAGAGGGATTTTTGTACGCCTGTCAAAATAAACCCCGGTATAAAGGATGTTGACACGGTAGAGTTACTTGAACTCTTTTTCCGATTGGAGGAGAGCAGCATGAAAAAGATAGATAAGGTAATCGAATATGTGGAGAGCGAGAAATGCAAGAGGAAGTTCATCCTGAATTATTTTGGTGAGGATTATGATGAGATGTGCAATGCATGCAGCATTTGCAATCCGTTATTGAATCCCATAACATGGTGAAAATAGGCTATTACCAGTGCCTGGCTAAATCAAAGCAATTAGAAAAAGCGACTTGCTAAATCATCTACTCGGATGAATTGCTTTGTCCGTTCCTTCCACACGCATACGTATCAGTGGTTTCGATATATGCCTTCTCGCAACCGGTGGGACTTCATATAACCCCTTTTCTATTTTTCTTTCAATAATCTCCCTATCCTTTCCCGCTTTAAAAGTCCCGCATCGTTTACACCGGTAACCCTGCCGTCTTCCCGCTGATTTCATCGTCCGCCCACACGCATCACATCTCGGATTTCTCTCTAACTCAATATTCAATTTCCTTACCCCTATCTTCTCAAGATTTAATGTCCCTTTCTTTAGTGACCCATAGACCGTGATTACATCACCCACTCGCAGGTTTCTTATAATAGCACGAAATCCTTTCGTCGGTTCGTATGCAATGCACTCGATACTTGTTTTTCCTGATAGAGAGATAGAAAATATCACATGCCCCCCTTCTATCGTTCGTGGATTGGAACTAACCACGCCATCCAAGACATAAGAGTGGTAGTCTTGCAACTTTTCCTCCGCACCTTCTAACTTTATCAAGTGAAAATCAGTTCCTTGATTTGTGATAAACAGCATTTTCCGCTCCTCTGGTTCTGCATGTACGAACTCGTAAGTTTTGTAGATTGCATCTACGCTGTCGCCTCTTATACCAAAAAGAACTGGACATGGTGAATGAGGTGCAAAAACTATTTCTTTGTTTGCTACATCTACCGTATCCCAGGTTAAAGGATAAGTAGCCGCATCTGCTTTCCACACGCTCGCTTCGTCTATCACCCTTAATGTCCCCCATCTTTCCCGTCGCCGATATGTCATCAGCTCATAAGTGAAATCATAAAGGTTGGGCTTATCCTTTTGTAAAACAAAAAACGAAGCAGCGGCTAATGCACCTATTAGTCCACGCTTGGCTTTTAATCCAAAATAATCCCAGTGGAAATTGGAGATGAGTTCATAAGCGTCTTCCAGCGTCAACACTTCTCTCACCGCATTTTCATAGAAGTTCTTTAATTTTGCCTCGCCACCATTCTCTTCTCTACCTCTCGCATTTAAAGCCTCATCATCAATAAAGACAACTCCTGGGTTTGTTTCTTCTTCTCTTAACTCTGATAGTTCTCTTACTCGCACTTTGACAACTTCTTTCACTTCTGCCTCTTCTTCCTTGTTCCTGATCTTTACCTCAAAAGAGACTGCTCCGTTGCCCCTTGTTTTAAATGGTATGCATGGATTGAGTCTTACCAATCTCGGTGTCGATACTTCTCCATATTTCCTCAGCTCATCAACTAAAACCGCGCATAGATATGTGGTGCACATTCCGCTTCTTGAATCCGTGTCGTCTATTCCGATGATCATTCAGACTTCCTTGTTTACTTAGAGTGTTTAGTTAGATTTATCGGTTTTAAATCCCATGTTTATCGTTTAAATTTGTATTCTGAGAATCCTATGTCCTCAGTATTTAGATAGTCCAGATAAGAATCGCCAGGAGGCGTAATAAATTTTTTCCCGCGTTTTATCTTTCGAGATCCTGCCTTTTTAGGTGTTTCTATATTTAAATATGAAAGTAACTCTATATTAAGTGGTACTCCTGAAGCCACAACAGAGGGGATACAGCATATCTTTTTTGTGAATGAAGAGATAAAACAACATGGAGATAAAAGGGATATGAAAACGGAAAAAAAACTCAAGCCGCTTGCGGCTATTGTTGGTGCCGGGCGAACAAAGTTCGGTGAACTTTGGTACAAGAACCCTGAAGAACTGCTGACTGAAGCAGGAATCATGGCTATGGAATCAGTAGATTACGGACTTAGACGTAAAGACATCCAGGCATGCTATTTCGGCAGTTTTCTATATCAAGTCACCAACAAGCTCGCACTCATACCAGGATATATGGCACGAGAACTGGGCATGAATATTCCTATGAGTAATACGGAGGCAGCTTGTGGCTCCGGGGGTTCAGCACTCTATAATGCCTGTCTGGGCATTAGGTCAGGGGAGTACGATGTTGCACTAGTTGGTGGGTTTGAGAAGATGACAGACCGTGCGGGAAAGATCATTGATGACCTCATGTTTGCAGGCGATCCCCACGAGTTTGACGCCGGTTACACCTTTGCAGGTTTGTACGCATCTATGATGGCGAGGTACATCCACGACTATGGCAGCGGCAACAGATGCAGAGAAGCCATTGCCCTCGTTGCGTGTAAGAATCATCATCATGCGGTAGGCAATGAGTACGCTCAATTTAGAAGAGAGTTTACAGTAGAGGATGTATTAAATTCGCCTCTGGTTGCAGATCCCATTCGGATGCTGCACTGTTCTCCGGTCTCGGACGGCGCCGTGGCGCTTGTGGTAGTCAGTCCAGAGGTAGCGAAGGAGTACACCGACACGCCTATCTATATTGTGGGAAGCCAACAGGCAACGGATGATGTATCTATCTGCAGTAGAGAGAGTCTCACCGGGATAAAAGCTACAAGGCTGGCAATGGAGAAGGTTTTGAAGGAAACAGGTATGACGATGAGCGATATTCAGGTTGCTGAGGTCCATGACTGTTTCACCATAGAAGAAATCTTCTTCTTAGAGGATTCGGGATTTTGCGAGAAAGGAGAAGGCTGGAGGGTTGTTTACGACAGCTACGAATCCTTCAAAGGGTCAAAGCACATCCCATACTTGAATGGGAATAGCGAGCTGGTGGTCAATGCAGGCGGTGGTTTGAAAGCTGATGGGCATCCTGTGGGTGCTACTGGAGTTAGACAAGTCTATGAGTGCTTCAAACAATTAAGGGGTGAAGCTGGAGGGAATCAAGTTGATAATGCGCTTAATGTGGCTTTGTGCCATAACATAGGAGGGACGGGTGGGATTGCCACTGTCCATATTTTGATGAGGGACTTAATTAATTAATTAAATCCATAGGAAATTAAGTAAAGATGAGCGAACCAATTACGAGGAGAAAAATCCTCGTTGATTATAGAATCCGAGCAGCAAAATGTGAGAACTGCGGGAGAGTTTACTTCCCACCAAAGTCCTTCTGTGATATAGAAGGAAGAGGAAGCAGAATGCAAGAGGTTGACCACTTTTACAAAAATGGCACTCTCTTATCATGCAACGTCATCCGTGGACCTACAAAAAAGTTTGACTATCTAAAATCCTTTCTGTCTGGGATAATTCATTTCCCGGGGGATAACCTGAAAGTCCCGGGCAGAATAACGGACTATATTCCTCCTGCGGAAGAGGTTGATGTCACTGAGTTCATCGGCAGAGGAGTGGTGCCGAGGTTTAGAAAAACCTTTACGGACGGAGCAAGTGGTCTCATTTACTATTCAAGCATGAATTTCTCCTTTGTGGACGATTACTATCCATTCCAGGAATACCGACCAGTCAAACCTTCTGTAAGCGAAAACGGCAGTAAACCAGGAATTGTTGGATATGGCGTATATCTACCCAAATACAGGATAAAGAATGAGGGGCATGGAGTACTCGGTGTAGTCGAAAGGACTTTACCCTTTGCCGACGAGGACACCACCACCTTCGCTGTGGAAGCAGGCAAGCGCGCCCTCATTCATTCTGCTATTGAGAGCAGGCATGTGAAGAAGTGTTTTGTCGGTTCAGAATCAGCGCCTTATGCCGTCAATCCTTCCATGTCCACCGTTTCCCAGGTCCTTGAGTTGGGCGAACCCTACGAAGGTGGATTCTTCTCCGGTGGTATTGACTCTCAGTTTGCATGTAAGGCGGCAACGGACTTATTCATTGATGCCGCTGCTTTAGTTGCATATTCCACTTTTGGCGGTGAATATGTGATGGTAATAGGAGCTGACAACTCCCAAGCTGCTGCCGGCGACCCACTGGATTACACCGTAGGCGCAGGTGGTGCTGCCTTCATCTTCGGCAAACGGGATGTTATCGCAACCCTGGACTGTTATGTTCCTTATACTTCCGATACACCGGATTTCTATCGAAGGGCGGGGGAGGAATACCCAAAGCACGGTGGCAGATTCACGGGGGTACCTGCCTACTTCAAACATGTTGGAACCGCTATGAGGGCAGCTATGAAGGCATGTAATCTTACACCCAGAGACATTCAATACGTTGCCAGTCACTCGCCCAATGGTAAATTTCCATACCAGGCGGCAATAGAGGCAGGCTTTAATAGAGAACAGATTGAACCCGGCCTGGTGGTGAGGTATATAGGCAATCTTTACTCTGCTTCATGCCCCACTGCTTTAGCCGCTGTCTTGGACATAGCAAAACCAGGCGATAAAATACTCATGACCAGTTACGGTTCCGGAGCCGGCTCCGATGCATATATATTCACCGTTACAGAGGAGATAGAGCAGAAGAGGGAAAGGTCAATCACCGTGAGAGAGCAGATTGAAAACCCACACCGGCAATATGTTGACTACAGCACGTACCGAAGATGGAAAGAAAGCGGTTAAGCTTTATTTTCCAAAGAAAGGCTATTTACCACTTCCTTCGCCCTATCTACTCGCACCTTTTTTTCGCGCACCAGTATTTCCACAACGCGGTCTATCATATCCCCTTTTGCACCCGCTGCTATCGCAACGTTCCGTGCATGCAGTGACATATGCCCGCGCTGAATCCCCTCGGTTGCCAATGCGCGGAGGGCAGCGAAATTCTGTGCCAGACCCACGGCGGCAATGATTTCTGCAAGCTCATTTGCTGTTTTCACGCCCAGTATTTTGAGGTTCGTTTTCGCGGTAGGATGAACAGATGTTGTACCACCAACGATACCGACTGCAAGTGGTAGTTCGATGGTGCCAACCAGGTCATTATCCCTGTTCTTTTCCCATCTCGTTAAAGGCAGATATTTTCCGGTAATACTTGCATAGGAGTGTGCACCTGCCTCAATCGCTCTGAAGTCGTTCCCCGTAGCGATTACAACCGCGTCTATTCCATTCATTATGCCTTTGTTATGGGTCGCACATCGGTACGGGTCATGCTTCGCAAATAGGTATGCGTTGACGATACCATCCACAACTTCCGCCCCTCCTATTGCATCCTTTGCAAAAACAGCCCTTGCACGCGCTAACCTGTACGTTGCAAGATTTGAAATAATTCTCAAATTCACCTTTCCACCCGTGAGGTGCTCAATAAATGGAGCCACCGATTCAGCCATTGTATTTACCGCATTTGCGCCCATCGCATCCTTAACGTTGACTAACAGATGGACAATCACCATTGGACCTGCGGTCGTATCAATAACCCTCACCTCGAGGTCTTTTGCTCCGCCGCCAAGATTCACAAGCATCGGGTCTTGTTCATTTGCGAGAGCTAAAATTCTGTCTTTATTTGCAAGAATGGTAAATTTTGCTGATGACGGGTCGGAAACATCGGTTAATTGTATTTGCCCGATCATTATGGGTTCCGTGGAACTCGTTTGGAATCCTCCTCTCTCCCTTGCCATCTTCGCAGCATTACTCGCAGCGGCGACAACGGAAGGCTCCTCAATTGCCATTGGTATCAGGTAATCCTTACCATTAATCAGGAAATTCACTGCAATGCCTATTGGTACGGGCATTGTACCAACAACGTTTTCTATCATTCTGTTTGCTATCTCGCCCAGAGAACCGGTATTCCCAAGAACTTTTATCTCCTCTTCATTTAACCCTGCAAAATCCCTTACAATCTCTAATCTCTTCTCTAAACCCAGTTTATAAAACCCTGATCGCTTCGACGTCCTCATTTTTTCTTTTATTTTAGCTTTTTTATAACCACAAGATTTTCACGAGTGAACTCTCGAGGTTTTTTAACTATAACCTTTGGTATAAAAAAGAATATGCCATCCATTATAGTGAATGAATTGGCAAAGAGATTTGGAGATATTGTTAGTGACTACTGGTTAACTTTGATATAAACCAAGGACATTTTTGACGGCAAATTTCTGTCTCTTTATCTCATCTACACTGCCGTCCTCCTTCTCTATTTTCACACTCAAATCCATCTTCTCTAAGTCTATTGTGTTAAAGGTAAATAAGTTTATGTAGCTCTTATCTAACG
>Ga0180300_10001336_pt1 | contig 11368 bp, 23 predicted proteins | sample GuaBasSediGuay15_FD_121798 | JGI IMG/M metagenome (GOLD analysis project Ga0180300, IMG submission 121798) | Subseafloor sediment microbial communities from Guaymas Basin, Gulf of California, Mexico - Guay15, Core 4569-2, 21-24 cm | ecosystem: Environmental > Aquatic > Marine > Hydrothermal... | reverse complement strand
GCATATTTCTTAGCATAACTAGCTCATCAACACGTTCTGGATATGCGGGAATCAACCTGCCAATCATGTTTTCTTCTACCCATCTTTTGGCTTCTTCTAAATCTGTTGTTTCAATGACTTTGTAAGAGTAAATCGGAACAAATAGACGACCCCTTTTCACATCTTCCCAGTCCGCCCAATCAAATATGTACCATACGTAAACCTTGTCTTCTTCGTCGTAATACAAGGCGTGAAGGAAATCCTTCGTAGCAGTCCAGTAAATGCCCGCATCATCCTCAACCCATCTGAGCTTCAAAGGCTTAGATGGGTTAACCTCTAACTTTTGCATGATAGCATCTCGCCCGCATACTTTACAGTAGTACGCCCCCTCTGGTTTTTCCACGGTTCTTCCACATTTTGGGCATCTGTACAAAGGCATAACGTTTTCCCCCAAAAAAGGATTAACAAGCTTTCACAATCATAACTGGAACCTTTTTGATGCCTAGCTTTTTTGCAACAGCCATTCTATTCCTTCCTTCCTGAAGCTTATGCGCATAATCGATAACGGGCATAGCTAACTTCTTCCCTTCTTTGATAAGGTTCAAAAGATATTCTACCGAACCTTTATCAATAAGCTCCCATTCATGCGATACTGAAACCCTCTGCATTTCAGCGATTTTCTCCATGTATTCATCTGGACTCAAACGTTCAATGTGAAAGGTTAGTCCTTTAGCCCTACGGAAATAATCCGGATTCCTAAGCATACTGTCATAAAAAGGAATGTCCGTAGTTTCCTTAAACAAGTTATCTTGCGTAAGTTTAACCATAATTGCTGACGAACCACAAACCTTACAGTAGTAGCACCCCTCAGGCATTTCAACTGTTCGACCACATTTAGGGCATCTATAAATAGGCACATTTCTCACCCAAAAAATAAAATGGGAGGTGGAAATTTAAGGTTTTAGTCTATTATGACTGGAGCCTGCCAAACTTCTATTTGGCTGTCTAAGAACTGTTCTGGAGTTGCTGATATTAGTATTGGCATGTTGTCTGCAAACTGTAGGGCGGTTACTGTTCCTATGGGCGGTATGGCTTCAATCATTTTTCCAATATTGTAGCCTGCTCTGGCCTTTCCTTGACAGTCAAGCAATACTGTTCCGTCAAGCTCAAACCTTCCAGACTTAATGAGTTCCTCCTCTGCTATCAAGCTTAGGTTTCCTGCCTTAGCTTCGAAAACCGCCCTGTCAGCCATCTTCTTGACTCGCTTCAACCTCTTAACGAAATCGGTTCTCATCACTCTTGCCTTAGCCGTGAAGATAACCTGAGGAATCACGTCTGGAACTTCAACGTCAACGAAAACTGGTGTAAGCTCAAACCGTTCTTTGCTGTCTCCCCTGACTTTAACTTCAACCACTGAATCATCAAGCAAACTTGACTCGTAAACCTTCACTTTCTTCAATTTAGACTTAACTCTACCTCTCCATCCGCAGAGGCATTTGAATATATCTCCCTTCTTTCCTCGCTTGTTCACGGGTAGCTGGTTGTTTAGCGTAGGTCTTCCGCACTTGGGGCAAACCTCCGGGTTTCTCACCTCAACTTGCCTCTCGCTAGACCACGTGTGATAGTTGAGCTTGAAAACAAAGTCTACGCCTGAATCCTTGCCGATTCCTTCGATAATGTATTTTAGCGGTTTGGCTGGAAGAGACACTTTTGCTGGAAAACTGAAACGCCTATTGGCTTTCGCATCGAACCAGAAGCTGTCCATGTCCGTTCTACGCAACACTATGTGAGGCAACACTACTCTGTCAACGTCAAGCACTTTGATTTCAATACTGTCAGGATGAAGAAGCAAAGGAACCTCATCAGCCCCATAATAGCTTGAGCCACTGACCAACCCTATCAACCAGTTCATTAAACGCTTAAACTCAACAGCCTTGTCGTATTCAAAGCCTACACAGCACTCGATGCGAGACTTAAACCTTCTCTTTTTAGGCTTCTTTTCCTCTTCGCTCAAGTTTTTCACCCATACAAGTAAGCCTTTTAAGTTTGCAATAATCACTTAGTTTTGGGGCTAGTGTTGACTGTCGAAGTAGGTTATCTAGAAATCACCGCTCAATTTTTCTCACCCAAAAAAAGATTAGGAATTTTTTACCTCTTTTAGCAGAGCGTCAGTTTGTTTAAGTAGTTCCTCCGTTTCCTTAACTTCTTTTTCTATTTGTTTAAAAAGCTTTTCTGGGTCGGACTTCATCATTTTACTCGCTTTTAACCTTGCTATCCTCTTACAGGTAGATTCTACATCCTTGCCTACTTCCACTAAAGCCTCATCTAAGGTTACCTCATAAACCTTCTCGCAACTGTTAACAGTTGTTTCTATAAGAACATCCAGTTCAATGAGATTCCTTAGATTTCTCAACACTTCCCGTATAAACATTAAAGTTTTCAGCTTCAAGCTCTCACCCAAAAAATAATGGGGAAATCAGCTATATTTCTTCAGAGTCTTTAGAACTTTGTTTACTGTCCTTTTTGTTATTTTTCCCTGCGAAAGCTTCAAGGAGTGCCTTGCCAACTGCACGACATCTCTGATGTCTCTGCTTCTAAGCTGGTTGTAGACAGCCATGGCCATGTAGCTTGCCAGTCTAGGCTTTATTCCGTAATCCCTCAATATTTTGACTGCTATGGTTCTAAACTGATTAAATGTGTAAGGCTTGAATCTTAAAATTGTGAATCTGCTTAAAAGCTCCGCTGGAAGCTCATGCTCGTAGTTGGCTCCAGCAAACACAAGCGTCTCCATCTTCTCCTTAACAAACTGCTTATGCAAAGCCTTGACAACAATCCCTGTTTCCATCAAGCTAAGCAAAGTTCCATAACAGCCATAGTCCATCTTATCTATTTGACGGGACAGAGGGGAAAGCTCATATTTCCCCCATCTGCCCTTTCGTCTATCAACAATAACGGAGGCTTCTGCTCTATTAGGATGTCGGTTAAACCAGCCTTAGAAACTCTGCTCCCAAGCAGGTAAACGCTTCCCTTGATTTTGCTTAGGCACAGCAGAAACATCGTCTTAGCGCTTGAAGGCTCTCCCACCATTAAGAAGTGAACTGGAAGCCCATCGCCGTACATCTTTAAGGCTCCCATAAAAAGCTCCTTGACATCATCATAGCCAATTATCGGCGCGAAAATATCTTTGGGAATCTTAAGCTTCATTATGAACCACCCAAAAAACGGGGGGTTTATTTTTTCTTTCTCTGTTTTTGTTTTACGTATCTTTTTAGCAATTTTATTAGCCCTTCATCTGAAATCTTGACTTCTTGTCCATTCTTACTCTCCCAGCCAAACCCTGAAGGGTCTCGCCTTCCCGTATAGTATGCAAAGCCTATATGCCACAACCCGTCATACTCGTCTCTATATAAACTGTAAATAGCCCATCCTTTACGCAAGCCACTTCACCCACAATTCTGCTGGACTCAGTCCAGCAAAAATAAAGGGGGTTAAGGGTTGTTTTCTGTTTCTTTTTTGCTTTCTAGGTGCAGTAGTGCGTCTATTCTCTTTACTATTGCTGATGCCTTTTCGTTTAATTCATCTTTAGCTTTTTCCACTTCCTTGATTATTCGATTTAAATCCCGCAGTTCCACTATGTAGTGGTTTTCCGCATCTGCTTTTACGGGGTTGTAAATATAGAAGTATTGGGGGCGTAATGATGGTAGGAGGCTTAGAAAATCGCTGTTTGGTTTAACCGTCACTATTATGTTTCCGTGTTCCATTTCTACTTCGACATCTACATAGGCTCTCTGCCTTCTTTTCAGTTCAGCTTCTAGCTCTATTAAATCAATTGTAACTCTCACTCTTTTCACCCAAAAAATGAGGGTTTAGGTTTGTTTTTGTGCTTGTGCTATTATGCTTTCAATTTCCAGGATGTCTGAGTAGTTGGCTATGAGGCTTCTGGCCTTGTCTAGAATTGGCTTAAGCATATTGACTGCTTGTTTCTCGATTTTCTCAGCTTCAATTAGGCGTTTAGGCTCAACAAACTTGCCGTTTCTAAACCCGTTGAAAACTTCAACTTTGGCATCGTATTTTTCTGCGATTCTGAGAATTTCCCGCTTGGTTTCCCTTATAAGCCTGTAATATTTTTCTTCAGCCTCCCTAATTTTCTCCCATGGTATTCTAAGGTCAACTCTATAGCCGAACGTCGGCTCATAAAAGCTGACCCTAGTTATTCGCTTGCCAACCTCTTTATAAACTTCCCAGTCGAACCCGCACTTCTGCCTAATCAACTTCTTAACGACCAGTATGAAGCTACTCGCCTTCTTCGTAGGCAACTTAAAAGTGCAACTCCAATGCACCATTTCCTAATCACCCAAACAGAAAAAGGGGAGGTTAGGCTCCGACATTATGTTTTTAGACTGTTTCTTGCTTCTGTTCCTCGTCGGCTTTAATCTCTTCGTATTCAGGTCGGGCGCTAACTGGGCAGTTTCTATATTCAGGGTCGGGCGTTAAGCAGGTGTGTCCTGTTAGCCGGCAGGTTTGGGTTTCAACGTCTATAAACTTGCATAGTTTTTTTACGTCGCCCCGTAGAACCCATTTCTTTGAGTATTCATCCCAAACAAATTCAACTGAAGGCTCAGACAAGGCGGCTCCTCCTCACTATATTAGGGCTGGTGTTTGCGTGTTTGTTTAGCAGTTCATGGAGTGTTTCATCGAGTTCTTGAGCGTATATTTCTGGTTCGGTTTTCTCTAAGACTTTAACGTCTCCATTCTTCACTTCATAAAGCGTTAGGCTGTAGAGGTCAGGGACATAATGATAGGTTATGTCTATGTTTATGATTTTTCCATTCGGCTGTTTTGTATGCAACCTTACGGTTCTCCCGTCTTCTCTGGCTATAACAGCCTTAACATTATATAACGTTTCGAAGAAGGGATTTAATGTTTGAAGCTGCTCAATTATCGCTTTCTGTATGCAGGTTGGAACATGGCTATACTTTTTGACGGCTTCCTTGAGTTCCTCAACTTTTACGCCGTAGATTTTAGCTAGTTCTTCTAAGTATTCATGGCCGTCCCCAAATCTCCATTCATGCTCTGTAAAACCGCATTTCAAGCATCGACTCATTATCAATCCCTGCTTTTCATATTCATCTTGCGTAACAACTAAGACTTTAACCCCGCCACACTCAAGACACTTACTCTCGCCTAAAACCGTTTCCTCCATTATCTTCACCCAAAAATAAAGAAAAAAGGGGTTTATTTAAAGGGAAGTTTAATCATGGGCGTTACTGTTCCTACGCATATTGGTTCTCCGTCTAGGCTGACAACAGCCAAGTAGCTGACTTCTCCTTGCTGTTCAGCCTTCAATATTGAGAAGTAGCCGTTGCGGTTACTACAAATGGTTAACTGCTTAACCTTATAGCCAAGCTTCTTTAGCTCCTCTTCAAGCTCGTCTGAGCCAATATGCTCACCGCAATAGTTGTCGTTCAAGAAGAATTTTCCATGCTTATTCACTTCAACCTCTCTGGTTTCCTCTATCCGCTCAGTCCACTCGCAACCACAATGATTACAAGTGTAGTAGTGCTCAACTGTGCATCCGCCTAGCCCATCATACTTCTCCTCTGGACTATGAACATCCTCGCTGATATCAGAGCTTCCACAATCTGGGCACTCGGGCATTTTCCCACCCAAACAGAAAAAGGGTGATTATTTTACTAATCCTGTTTGCTTTGCTTTGTGATAGAATGGGCAGATTTCCTTTATCGGGCATATCGGGTTTTCGCTTAGATACTTCGTGACGTTAAATATGAAGAATTTAGCTTCGTTTATTTCCTCGTTTATCTTTTCTGGATTGGCTTTCGCCCTGACCATTTCTTGAACATCGCTTAGTATCGATGCTGAGTGAAGTAGCACATCATTTACGGTTTCAAGCATTTCAATTTCTAAGGGATTCACAGGATGCCTTATAGACTTGATTACAGTTACGGTTTCAAGCTCCCTCTTAATCATGTCTTTTAATTTCATTTTCTCACCCAAACGGAAAAATGGGGAGGTTAGAATAATTTTCACAGTTTTTTATACCTGCCGTGATAATCAAGCTGATACACCTTGTCTGCCTGCTCTTTCGCATCCTCGACCAGCAACGGGTAGTCCGTGGACTTTTCAGCTCCAGGCTTAAATATGACAACAGTATAACCGCAGAGAATACATCTGTAGATGTAGGTCATGTTTCCCTCGCTTGCCCAACCTATGGTTTTTAGCGTGCCATCGTAACATTCATGCTCTGTTATGTCTTTCTTCATATTTATCACCCAAAAATAAAAATGGGGGGTTAAAATAGGCTTTTTAATGAGATTTCCTTATGCGTTTTCCTGTGATATTTGGCTACTGTAGTAAATATCTGTTCAAGTTGATGGAGATACACGGGGTAAATGCCGCTCCAATTAATAGCTCCGCCGTTTTCCTCCAGTATGCGAGACAGTAGGCCGTCAATTTTACGCTTTAATCTATCATCCCAAAACTGCCTCTCTTGTGTCTTAATTGGGACATCAAAATACCCTACATTAAGCCATTCGAGACCTTCGGGAAGTTTTGGTTTAGAGCCATATCCGACGCCCCAAGCACGCATTTTCAAAACGCCATGACAGTTCCAGACGTCAATGACCCAATCTGTTGGCACTCCTCCCAATCCGAACATTTCAAACATTTGTTTCACCCAAAAAATGGGGGTTAGGTTTGTTTTTCAGGTTTGTGTTTTTCTTTTAGTAGTTTGTCTAGGTCATATTCTAGGTCGCTTAGGATTTCCGCCGTGAACTCGTCTAGGTCGAATGCTCCGACTTCTTCGAGAAAATCCTCTTTTGACCCTAAAATAGTCTCCATTCTGTCCCTAACCTTTTCCCTAACATAAATCCATATTTCTGGAATCTTGAAAATCTCCTCGTAGTCTCCATTAAGAAAGTCCTCAACAATGTAGCTCAAAAGGGAATATTCATTCTCGTCTGGGCTTTCTAAACGTTCCTCCTCAATTTCCTCAGCCTTCACCTTCTGAATCTTCTCCAAGATTCTCTCTAGAAACTCTCTGTGAATCTGCTCAGCCGCCTTCTCAGCCTCTGAAAAGCTAAGCATTCGATGTTCAGGCTCAAACTTAGGCTTATCCAAGTCAACTCCATAACGCCTGCCACAGTCAACGCAGACCCACTCAAAACTCCACCTACTAAAAGGAAAAGCGATAACCTCTCCGCTACAGGCTGGACACCTATACTTCATGTTTTCACCCAAAAAAGGGAATTTAATCTTCAAAGCTTATTTTGGCTTTTTCGAATTTTTCTTTGAGTTTTTGCTTTTCTTCCTCTATTTTCTTTACGGTTTCGTTCCATTTTTCTCTGTTAATCCACTTCAAAATTGAAGCCTCAATAATCTTCTGTAATTCGTTAGGCTCAACAGCGTCTAGTTCCCAGCATCGGTCTCCGTATTGCTGAATATACCATTTTGAGCGTGGGTCAGCCTTCTTGGTTGGGTTTGGAGGTAAATTGTATCTTCTAACTTGCTCATAGGTTAATGCGCACCTTTCAACTTTAACCAGCCATTCTTTACCTTTGAAAAGCTCCTTAATCTTCTCAAGCTCTTCTGAAGAGAAAACCTCTGCAAGACCTCTAACCAAGTAGTCTCTCTTAAACAACCTGTTATTAATGTCAACGGTCATGTTCAAACCAGAAGGGTCATGGTCGCTGAAATGAAGGATGACTATCGGCTTTCCCATCCTAATATATCTTGGAAACCTGTCTTTGTCAGTTAATGCTTCCATTATTTTAGTAAAACTGCTGTAGCCTCTGCTTGGAAAAACCAAGACTCTATATTTTCTAGCTACTTCGCTGAATAAAGTTGCCAAAGCGTCCTTTTCCAGCCAAATCTCAACATAGCAATCCTGCTCATCCCACATTCGCCTATCATAGAACATCCATGAGTTCTTGAAGTCTTTAATCTTATAGTTAATGAACTCCTCTGGACTTTCGAAGCCATAATCCCCTCCTAAAGTTGTTCTTGCCCTATCTTCGATTCTACGCCAATCTATGTCGCCCTTTTCCCTAGCCCTCGTCAGAATTCGGTCAAACTGCTTATAATTATTCTGAGTCCCTGCAAACAACTGATAAGGCGGCGAAATCAAACGATAAAATATCTGCCTAACCGTCAGCCGAATCGTATAAGACTCTATGATTTCTCTAACTACGGGGACAACCTCTCGATACCTCATTATTTCACCCATCCAACTAAATATAGACTAGACTAACCACATTTTTATTTAAATATTCGCATGCTGAAAAAGGGGGAGTAAAAAAGAGGGAGTTAGGAACGTTTTATTATTTGTAATAGCAGGTCTTTTCCTATCCAGACATAGTAGCCATCTGGAGATTTCTTTAAGTCATTTTCCTTGATTCCAAGTCTGGCTAATTTTTCAAGAATTTTCTTTCGTCCTATTTTTGGTATTACCCCATGTATTGCTGGAGGCGACAGCTTAGTGTAGAGCAGAATCGCTTTGTAGAAGCCCTCTTCCATGTTTTCACCCAAAAACAAAAAAAGGGAGTTATCTGATGTTTTTAACGAATTCATAGCCTTTTTCTGAAAGGTCGGCTAGTAGTTCTCCGAAACAGTCTCCGCATAATCCTGCTTCTCCCTTTTGGACAAGCTCTAATGCTTCTTCTTTGCTTTCAGCCAACACATAGAAAGCTGAAGTTCTCCACAGACAGCCCCCGCACTTTACAGTTTCATAGCCAAGCTCCTCAGCCGAAACCTTGAAAACTTTTAACGGCTTTTCCCCCTCCGAATCTAACGCTATACTCTTACCTTTCCACACAAGCCTTGTAATTTTAGGCTCAGCATCAATATATCTGCCCCCAATATCGCTTTCAATCTTGAAATCGGTGTTCCATTCAACTTCGCCTATAACTTCATCCGTTTCCTCATCTAAGATTCTAGCCTTACCGCCTTCAGGAAAATTGCTAGCATCCCAGATTCCAGACCAATCGCTAGGGCATTCGACTCTAATGCAGTCGTTTTCTCCTAGAATTCCTCTCTGCTTCAAAATCTGCTCAACTATATCTCTGACTTCCTCTTCTACAAACAGCTCACTTTTTGCAGTCAAATTTTTCACCCAAACAGAAAAATGAGAGGTTAGGCTTTGCTTCTTCTGTAGATTTCTATAGTTTCATTCCTCAACTTCTTCTAAGACTGTTACTTTCACATCGGATTGTTCAATTCCCATATCAGCTTCATGATGGTCTCTGGGAGGCAGAAGCGTTGCTAATTTCTCTACAGCTTCTTCCTCGCTTTCAGCCTCGACATCCCAAGTTCCTATAACCTCTACTCTGAACAATCTCATTTGCTCCACCCAAAAATAGAAAAAAGGGGGTTTTATTCTGTTTCTGGCACAAATCCCCATCTTTCGCCGTCTGCTCTCCATCCGCCAATAGGTTTACCGCACTCTGGGCACTTGTAGACTTGCTTGACCTGAACCTCATCATAGTAGTATAGCCCCGTTTCGGCGTTGAAATGAAGGCTATTTCCAAGCTTCTCAACAGCTATGGATTTTAATGGGCAACCGCATTCTGGACAGGCTGGAACAGGCTTAACCGTAAGCTCATTTCCCGTTGCATGGTCAATGATTTTCGCTTCTAAGCCATACTCGGAGAGAAACTCCCTTAAATCATCCTCAAACCTTTCAAACTCCTCTGAAGCCTCTAGCCCCGACAAAATCTCAATCTCAACCTTCAAATTTTTCACCCAAAAAGAAAAAGTGGGGATTAATAGTTTGGTGTTTTTACTTGTCTTGAAGAAACTTTAGCGCTTTATCTTTCCCAAGGCTGTTTTCCTACTCTACGCATGAAATTAGCGAGTTTCTCATCTTCCTTTGCTCGTATCTCCTCTGTTTTCTCAACATAATAGTCAAGCTCATCATCAGGAACCTTTGAAAGCCAACCTCTAAGCTCGACTTCAAGCTCCTCAAGTTTCCTCTCTAGTCTAGCAATTTTCCTAAATGTCTGAATCGCCAACCTTGTATACGCCGACACTTTACAATTCTCCAATTTTTTCACCCAAAATAGAAAAAATGGGCGTGTTTTATAAGTCGTTTATTTGTCCACGTGCGTTTATTATCCATTCATACTTCTCTTGCACTTCCTTGAGCCTTTTGACAAACCATTCGTAAGTTCTCTTATTCGTTTTCCACTCACAGCCTAAAACGTTAGGATATGGCGCCAGAGGACACAAATTCCTAAATTTCCTTCCAGCCTCAAGAATCAAGTTGCGAAACTCAGCTTCAGGAATTAAATAAACCTTCGGCTCTTCCGTAACAACCACCAGAAAATCCTTTAATCTAGGATTAAAGCAGGGCACAGTTTTAATAGACCTCAACATAATTTCACCCAAAACAGAAAAAGGAGAATTTACCACGAGCAAAAGTCTTAATGTGTGGTTTTTCTGTCATTCAAACCGAATTTCTGTCTAAGTTGCTGAACTTCCTTTTTTAGTTCTTCAGTTATATCTTCTCTGTCTTCTACGCCATCCAAGTATCCCATTATCCACCTTCTGTCAAGATGTTTGAAAAAATTAGGGTTTCTAAGCTGTTTTAGAACATTTTCTAAAGATTGCTCATACCCTAGACGGTAGCTATATTCATACACCATCTCTCTCACCCAAAACAGAAAAAGTGGGGTTTTTATTCTGTTGGAATCAATTTTTTCTTAAAGAACAGTCTTTCACATTTGTCCACAAATTCAGATTGATGTTTCGATAATAGATGTTTCATGAATCTTTTGACGCTTCTGTCGGGCAGAAGTTCACCGCAGAGTTTACATTCTAACACTTCTTTAAGTAAACCATGTTTTAGGGCGTGGTATTCAGGGGACAAGTTTAGGGCAGGGTTGTCTTCGAGTAGTTCTTTTTGGCTTAGAATGAAGACTAAAGGTTTTCGACTTAAAACCTTCATTTCTAAATCACCCAAAAAATGGGGGTTTTTAACTTTTGTTTCTTCTGTAGATTTCTATTATCTCATCATAACTTATGTGAAATGTCATTATTAAATGGTAGCACCCTCTAACATAATCCATGAACAAATCCTTGTCTTCAATCATTCCGTCAATGCTTAGGGGATAAAGCACCGTATAGTCAGTTCCAACACCATCAGGATAATAATGGTCTTTAATGTGCACCATGACATAATCATGGTCTAGCAGAACGTCCTCAAGCTTAGAATCAATTTCAACCACAACAATCACCCAAACAGAAAAAAGGGAGAATTTAAGCGGTGATTTTAGCTTCTTTCAGTATTCTCCCCCTCACATCGAAAAGCTCGAAAGGACTTTTCTTGTGCAAGGCTAAAGCCAGCCAATCTGGAAACTCCACATGAGGAACATAG
>Ga0180300_10001335_pt1 | contig 11373 bp, 13 predicted proteins | sample GuaBasSediGuay15_FD_121798 | JGI IMG/M metagenome (GOLD analysis project Ga0180300, IMG submission 121798) | Subseafloor sediment microbial communities from Guaymas Basin, Gulf of California, Mexico - Guay15, Core 4569-2, 21-24 cm | ecosystem: Environmental > Aquatic > Marine > Hydrothermal... | reverse complement strand
TGTGCGTAGCCTGGGAAGCCTCAGAAAAATCGCCGAGAGAATATCAAAGTATCTGGATAAATACGGAAGGATCTTCGTGGTCGTTATTGATGAGACTGGATCCGAGGAGACAAGAAGGAAGGCTGAAGAGATAGAGAAGATAAGTCCCGAGAAGGTTAAGGTCCTCGTTAAGAATGTTAAGAAGAAGAAACGCTGAGCCTTTAGAACATTTATATTTTCCTATGCTCAAGAGTTCTTGAGATTATTTATCGAGGGTGTTGTTATGAGCGGAGATGTAACGGATATCCTTAAGGTGAGACGAGGCGTTCAAGGCGACGTGGCATATTATGATGAATATCCGAAGAAGCATGAGCTCGTTATAGATATTCACCATCACTATAGGAGGCAACGTGGCGGGGGCTTCATTGAGACTTTGCTTAGAGATATGGATTCAGCCGGAGTGCATAAGGTATGCTTGTTCTCCTCTCCACCTCAAGAGTATAGTGATGAAGAAGATAGAGACTGGAAGCGGATCTTTAAGGATTACTCCGACAGAATAATAGGGTTCGGAACAATACAGCCGGGAAGACCGAAGAATGATCCAGAGATTGTTGACGAGTACTACTCAGAGGGATTTAAGGGGCTGAAATTTCTGAATCCGACGAGAAGATACGATGACGACAAGTTTCTACGCTACTACGAGAAAGCTGAAGATTACGGAATGCCGACACTCTTTCATACGGGAGTCGTCGCACGTAAGTCGGTTATTGAGAGGCAGAATGTGAGCTCAGCGCGTATGCGTCCAGTACACTTGGACAGAATAGCAAGGTGGTGTCCTAAGCTGAAGATCGTCTGCGCTCACATGGGTGATCCATGGTTCTCCGAAGCATATAATACTTCGCAGAAGAATCCGTTGCTTTGGATGGATATATCTGGGAAAGGAATATGGCTTAAGGCGAAGGCTATCTGGGAGCATTTATGGATAAGGCTTAGGCCTGAGAAGCTAGTCTTCGGGCTTGACGAGCCATCGTCGCAGTATGCTAGACTCATACATTTCTGGGACACGTTCTTCTACGAGATCGGTCTTAGCCAAGAGCAGAGAGACATGATATTCGGGAAGAACGCAGCTCAGATCCTAAGCATAAAGTAATTTCTCTCCATCTTTTTTATACAATCGTATCGAAAAGCATCATTAATGTCAAAACTGATGGCATTTATCGATGATTCCTTAAGTTAAAGAAAGAAATAAATAGTTTACTTCTTTTTAAGCATGATGCCTGCGGAGGAACCTATTTGCAGAGCCAAGAAGCCAAGAAGAGATTTCAGGAGCAGATGAAGAAAGTCAAGGAGAGAATGGGTAAGGTTAAGCATAAAATCGCCGTGATCAGCGGTAAGGGAGGAGTTGGGAAAAGCGTGGTCACCGCGAATCTCGCAGTTGCCTTCGCAATGAATGGGAGAGAGGGGAGAATAGGTGTCTTAGATGCAGATATCCATGGTCCATGTATACCGAAGATTATAGGGTTGAAGGGAAAAAGGCTCGTTGCAGGTCCACCTGGAATCTTTCCCGCCTCCGGGCCGCTGGGCCTAAAGGTGGTCTCAATGGATTTTCTTCTTCCCGAGCAGAAAACTCCAGTCATCTGGCGTGGACCCCTAAAGTATCAGGCGATAAGGCAGTTTCTCTCAGATATTGTCTGGGGTGATCTAGATTACTTATTTATAGACCTGCCTCCCGGAACCGGTGATGAGCCGCTAAGTGTCATGCAGCTTCTACCCAATATGGACGGCGTTGTGATAGTGACCATTCCCTCAGAGGTATCGAGAGACGTAGTCATGAAAGCCGTGAGCTTCGCTAGGCAGCTGAAAACGCCGATCATAGGGATAATTGAGAATATGAGCGGCTTCATCTGCCCGAACTGCGGGGCTGAAATCGACATCTTCAGAGTAGGCGGGGGAGAGAAGATAGCTAAGGAGATGAACGTTAGATTTTTAGGCAGAATTCCGATAGATCCGAGAATATGTGAGGACTCCGATGAAGGTGTGCCTTTCGTGATGAAGCATGGAGACACGGCGGCTGCGAAGGCTTTTATGGAGATCGTTAAGAAAATTGAGGAGATAGTTGAGGCTGGGAGGGAAGAGCAGTGCGACTAGTAGCTTCTACAGGAGGAAAAGGCGGAACTGGAAAATCAACATTCGCAGTTCTATACACGCTGAGACTCTTGAGGGAGGGAAAGAAAGTTCTGCTCTGCGACTGTGATGTTGAATGCCCAAATGACCATCTGCTTCTTGGAACTAATCTCCATGATGGAAAGCCTATATATCAGAATTTTCCAAGGCTAAACGCGGAGAAATGCATTAGCTGCGGGTTATGTTCAGAAGTCTGTAAAGAGAATGCTATCTTCTGGGTTAAAGGTAAACCCCCAATAATCTTCGAGGACTTATGTAGCGGATGCGGTGCATGCTGGATAGTCTGTCCACAAGGGGCGATAGAGAAGGAGAAGAAACCGGCGGGAGAGATCTTCAAGACGAGAATTAGCGAAAACCTTTGGCTCGTAACTGGAATATCTAAGCCGGGCATTTCAGAGACCGGACCGATAGTCAAGGAAGTTAAGAAGAGAGCTATTGAACTCGCCAGAGATATCGGCGCAGATGTTCTGATAGTTGACACTGCTCCGGGAACCCACTGTAACGTGATCCAAGCTCTTCTCGAATGTGACAAAGCGTATGTGGTTACAGAGCCGACTCCTCTCGGCTCGCATGATGCCTCTCTGATCCTAGAGCTCCTAAGAATAATGGATGTTCCATCGGAGATAGTCTTGAACAAGGCTGATGCTGGAGATGAATCGGTTATTAGGAATATTGCTGAAAGATATGATGTGCAGGTAACTGTTAGGATACCCTATTCGGAGGAGCTCATTAGAGCCTATTCTGAGGGAAAACTGGATAGAGTGGTTGATCTCTTATGAATATTGTTGTCGCTTCTGGTAAGGGTGGAACTGGAAAAAGCATGCTTGCAAGCTCTCTATCCCTTCTCTTCTCCAAAAAAGTAAAGGTAGTTGCCTGCGACTGTGATGTAGACGCTCCGAACCTAGGCCTCTGGCTCGGAGTAACATCCTACGACGCGGTCAAGCCAATATCAACATCGGAGAAGGCGGAGATAGACAGCGAGAAGTGCATTGGTTGCGGGAGATGCTTTGAGAATTGCTCGTTCGGAGCAATAGAAAAGATTGATTCGAATTTTATCGTGAATCCGCTTCTCTGCGAGGGATGCGGAGTGTGCCGGATGGTCTGTCCAGTTGAAGCCGTGAAAGTTAAACCGGTTACGAATGGGGAGATAAGGATAAAGGAGACTAAGTGGGGTTTCCCATTGGTCTCTGGGCAGCTTAAGCCCGGAGAAACGGGCTCTGGAAGGATAGTTCAGGAACTCAGGAAGAGAGCTAACAGGATTGATCATGACGTCATGATTCTGGACGCGGCGGCTGGAATAGGCTGTCCGGTAATAGCCTCCGTGACTAACTGCGACTATGCAGTCCTAGTGACAGAGCCTACTCCAAGCGCATTCTCAGATCTAGGGAGAATATTAGAGATTGTGAATCACTTTAAGGTCTCATATGGAGTTGTCGTTAATAAGTGGGATGTGAATCCCTCAATATCAGAGAAAATAATAAAGTGGAGTGGAGAAAGATTTCTCGGCAGAATCTCATACGACAGAGAAGTTGTCAACTCGATAGTAGCGCTTAGACCCGTACTTGTCTCGAAGAGTAAGGTGAAAGATGAAATCATATCAGTTTACGAGAAGATTCGAAAACTTACCACTTAAGTGATGAAATAGCTGCGCATAATTATTTAGAAAAATAAAGGTTAAAATAGAGCCCTGAATTTTAGTATCTCACTATATAGGAGATGAAGTAACATAGCTCTTAAGAGCCTTAAGCCGCTCATACTCAGTGTAACGGTGATCTTTATCTCATTACTTCTGGTAGGGTCTTTTCATCAACCTCTATTTTCTCGAACAAGCGGAAGCAGGCTGAAGGTCGTTGTAACAATTCTTCCGCAGGCAGAGTTCGTTGAGAAAGTTGGCGGCGAAATGGTTGAGGTAACAGTAATGGTTCCGCCTGGAGCAAGCCCGCATACATATGAGCCCACTCCGAAACAGCTCTTCGAAGTAAGTGAGGCGGACATCTACTTTCAAGTCGGCTCAGGAATAGATTTTGAACGCTTATTCATGAGAAAGATTAGTGAAGTTAATAGACAAATGCTCGTTGTGAACTGTTCTGAGGGAATAAGGATAGTTAATAGAGATCCACATGTCTGGCTTTCTCCAATAAATGCTGAAGTTATGGTTAAGAACATTTATAGGGGGCTTACCGCGGTAAATCCGGAGAATGAGGAGTACTACCGCAGAAACATGGAACATTATATAGAGGAATTGAAGAAACTTGATGAGGAGATAAGGAAGACCCTTGAAGTCTTATCGGTCAGATACTTTATGATTTATCATCCGGCTTGGAGCTACTTTGCTAGGGAATATAACCTCACGCAGATACCCGTCGAAAAGGAGGGGAAGGAGCCGACGGCACGGGGAATGATAGCACTCATAGATCAGGCTAGGAGGCTCGGCGTGAAGGTTATATTTGCTTCTCCACAGTTCAATAGGAAGAAGGCTGAAGCTATAGCTGAGAGCTTCGGAGGCAAAATTGTATTTATAGACCCGCTAGCTAAAGGTTATGTGGAAAATCTCAGGGAAGCCACGTTTAAGATTGCTTGGAGCCTGAGGGGAAATGAGTGAAGTTATACGATTAGAGAATGTATGGGTCAAGTATGGAGATATCGTTGTATTAGAGGATATAAATCTCTCTATTTATGAATATGACTTTCTTGGAATAATTGGACCGAATGGCGGTGGAAAGACTACTCTTCTGAAAGTAATACTCGGCCTAATTAAGCCTACACGCGGCAAGGTTACGGTGCTTGGAGATACTCCGGAGGAGAGTAGAAGATACGTTGGATACGTTCCTCAAGTAACCCTGTTTGATAGAGAGTTCCCTGCAACGGTTCTTGACGTCGTCTTGATGGGGAGGCTCGGCCGTAAGGGCATCTTAGGAAGATACGGGAAGGAGGACTTGAAGGTTGCTTATGAAGCGCTTGAATCTGTGGAGATGCTTGAGCTAAAGGATAGGCGGGTTGGAGAGCTCTCCGGAGGACAGCTCCAGAGAGTTCTGCTGGCCAGAGCTCTCGTTACGGATCCAAAGATTCTACTTTTGGATGAGCCTACGGCAAGTGTGGATGAGCCTACTAAGACTAATCTGTACGAGTTGCTGAAGAAGATAAATAATAAAGTTACGATAGTTCTCGTCTCGCATGACATGGGCGTCATCTCATCATACGTTGAGAAGATAGCATGTCTTAATAGAAGGCTTTTCTATCACGGCTCCCCAGAGATGGAAGGCAGAGCTGTAGAGGAAACCTATCAGTGTCCAATATATCTTATAGCGCACGGTTTCCCCCATAGAGTCCTGAAGAAGCATAAGAGGGGCAAATGATCTTGTGGGAGGCCCTCCAATACGAGTTCATGAGAAACGCGCTGTTAGCGGGCATCCTAGCGAGCATAGCATGCGGCATAGTCGGCGCATTAGTTGTTGTGAGAAAGATGTCGATGATAAGCGGCGGGATCTCTCACGCGGCCTTCGGCGGGATAGGACTCGGATACCTTTTAGGCTTCGACCCTCTCTATGGAGCTCTAGCGTTCACGACCGCCTCAGCTGTGATAATGGGATTTATCCGTGAAAGAATGGGAATAAGCGAAGACTCCGCTATCGGGATTATCTGGGTTACGGGCATGTCTCTCGGCGTGATTCTCATAGGTTTAAGCCCGGGATACGCACCTGATCTATTCAGCTATCTCTTTGGAAGCATACTCGCCGTTCCCTCATCTGACTTGATAGTTATGGCGGTTCTGGACGCTGTGATCCTAGTTATCGTTTACTTTCTCTATGAGGAGTTCTTAGCAGTCTCATTTGATGAAGACTTCGCTAAAGCCTCTGGAGTGCCTACTGAACGCGTCTATCTGATACTTCTCTCCCTCGTAGCATTAACCGTTGTAATACTGATAAGAGTTGTAGGTGTGATTCTCGTGATAGCGATGCTCACCGTTCCAGCGGTGACTGCGTTGCAGTTCAGCCGCAGGCTCAATGAGATAATGCTTCTATCATCTATTCTAAGCATAATCTTCACTGTTGAGGGTCTATGGTTCTCCTACATCTTTAATATACCATCCGGAGCAACCATAGTGTTAGTTTCCGTAGTTACGTTCCTCCTAGCATCCGCGTTGAAGAAAATCTTCTGACAATTGCATATAGTTCAATACAGATCTCTAGGATGTTACGTTAGCCCCGTCCAGCCGTTCTTTCTCAGCTGACGAAAAAGCATGTGATATTCGTATCCGCAGTGAACAGAAAACTCTTCTTATGGCATCATCTAATCCACATGACTGGGAGCTGGAGCGTTGGTTATCATGGTCTCGTCAAGTTCTCATTTAGAGATCGCTAGGAACATCTGGGATTAACTGATAAGAATGCTGCGAGTGTGATGAGAAAATTTAATTATTCCGCTTAAAGGACTCGCGTTCTGAAAAACTTTAATTTCAGCTGGAGGAGGATTCGAAGGCATCCCTTTTTCTATAGAGAAAAGATTCCTAGTCAGATTCATCCCTACTTGATCTCTATGAGGCTCATCGCCTCCTTGAAGTAATTCAACACATTTCTGCCCCTCTCAGTTATCCAGTAGGTTGTTCTGTTTCCCTCTTCTTCAGCCCTTATTAATCCCTGCTCCATCATTGAATCCAGAATTTTCATCAGAGGTTTCCAACTGAGGTTCGTTTTATACATTATTCGTGTGGGTTTATGGACTCCATGCCGGATTGCGTTGAGAACGTCAATATAGATTTCTACCCGTGACCTTTTACTGATCATTCTGGACACTGATCAATAGTTCGAAATATTAAAGATAAAAAAAGATGTGCGTAGCTCTAGTCTATACACAAATTTTCTAGGGATTTCCGGAAAGCACTAATATAGAGGATAGTGGCAATAATTTGAGTGGTGATTAAGCATGGAGTTTTACGAGGTTATAAAGACTAGGAGAAGCGTTCGATCATACAAGTCCGACCCGATCCCCGAAGATGTTCTGGAAAGAGTCTTAGATGCTGCTCGAATAGCCCCCTCAGGCTCGAATCGTCAACCTTGGAAATTCATTGTTGTCAAGGATGAGGGGACAAAGAATAAGCTTGTTCCTGCATGCCACAATCAGTCTTGGATCGCTGATGCGCCCGTCATCATAGTTGCATGCGCAAGGGAGCTTGATTATAACAGGGGAGGATACATGGGCAAGTTAAGCGGCGTGATGGATGCTACTATAGCGTTCACGCATCTAATACTAGCGGCTAGGACTGAAGGGCTTGGAACATGCTGGATTGGAGCGTTCGATAATGAACGTGTAAAGGAGATACTTGAAGTTCCGAAAGGATGGAATGTCGCCGCTCTCACCCCGCTTGGATATCCAGCTGGAGGTGAAGGCGTATTTAGGGAGACGACTGACCGCAAACCGCTTGAAGAAATAGTCTCTACAGATAAGTTCTGAAGCCATGCATCTCTTTACGATTGGACATTCGAATAGAAGCTTAGATGAACTGATAAGTCTCCTAAGAGAGTACAGTATAGAGGCTCTCGTTGACGTCCGCAGATGGCCGAGTTCCAAGAGACTTCCACACTTCAACAGGGAATGCTTAGATGAGACTTTGAGAAGAAACAACATAAGATATTTCTGGCTTGGAGAGAAACTCGGCGGATACATTAAGAACGGATTAGGAGAAGCCTCACCTAACAAGGCTTGGAGAAGCCTTGGCTTCAGGAATTATGCAGACTATACGTTGACTGAGGAGTTTAAGAGAGGAATAAGCCGCTTGCTGAGTTACGGGGAAAGATGGAGAGTTGCGTACATGTGCACTGAGAAGTTTTACTGGAGATGCCATAGGAGAATAATTTCCGACTACCTTGTTGCTAAAGGACATCAAGTAACCCACATAATAGATCATGGAGAATCTAGAAGGCATAAGCTCACAAGATTCGCCAAAATAGTCGAGGGAAGACTGATATATCCGGCTTAAACAGCAAGTCTCCCACAACAATTCTTTTATTATTTTTACCTCAATCTTATGCTGGTGAAAAGTTTTGAAGAGTAAACGCTTGCTAATAGTGTATTATTCTGGCACAGGCAACACGAGGAAGATGGCTGAGGAGATCGGTGAGGGCGCCAGAAGTGTCGGCGTCAACGTGGAGATTCTCAGAGCTGAAGAATATAACACTGAGGATCTAGCCAGCACGGACGGCGTAGTCATCGGTTCACCTACATACTTCAGCAACGTCGCCTGGCAGGTTAAGAAGCTCATAGACGAATCCATAAGTCTCTATGGAGGTCGGAGGCTGAAAGGTAAGGTCGGAGGATGCTTCACATCATCGGGAACACGTAGAGACGGTGAGGAATGCATCCGCATGATTGAGCTAGCATTCGGATACCATCACGGAATGAAGATGATCCCCGGAATCATAAGAGCCTCCGGAGACGATGAGGAAAAAGTCTCCAGAATCTGCCGCGAATACGGAGAGAAGATAGCTAAGCACATACTTAAGGAATAATTTCTTCTTCATGGATATTTTAGTCTGTTCATGAAAGATGTAAAGATTAAAGTTCTGAATGTTCCGAATTAGGTTTTGAGAAGCCTAGGGAGGAGAACCATCCTCTGCCAGTCTTGCGGTTCTTAAGGATGCTGTCATATACGCATGTTTTCGCGCTAAGTAGAGCACGTATGCCTAATGCTTTCTCTTTTTGCTATCCGCCACTCTTTCATACGCTATCCATTTATCTCTAGCCTCCATGATGCAGTAGGCGAATTCCCGGTTCTTGAATTTCTCAAAGTCAAGTTCGAAACGTGAGCATAGCCTCTCAAGTATGAATTGTTCAATAATGCAGGATCCTGACCCAAATATTCTCTCAAGCGTCTCGGTTAAAGATTTGATCTCCGCTGGCAATTGTTTCTCATCTATGTGGTGGAGAATGGCTGCAGAGGTTGTTTCCCCCAAGATCTCATTTAAGGCATCTCTTAAGCAATCGTAGAGGATACGGCTGAATTCCCTTTCGTACTTGTCTCTGCCCCGTGAAGACCTAAAATTCTTCATGAACCGCGGAAACCCTGCTCCCTCCATACTCATAGTACAGGTGTTAAAGCGGGCAATGGATATCCCTCAGAGAAGCCCGCCTCGACGAAGTAAAGGCGCGTTCTAGGCTTCCTTCCATAAAGTAGCAGGGCTCCATGTTGCCTTATTATCTTCAGATGAACATCAGCTATCGCGTTTAGGATATCTGAGAATCCATACATGTTCGGCTTAAGAATCGCCATAAGCAGGTCGCCGTTCTCCCTCACAATAGAGGCTCCTGTATTAAGTATCTTCAGGGCTCCTTCTGCTCCGTAATATGAAGCGATCCTATCAACTCCAACTATATGTAGGATAGGCTGCCCGGTCTTCACCCTAATGCTGCATGAAGCCTTAGCGTATTTCTGGAAATCTTCCTGGATGTTACGTCCCTCAAGTCTAACCACATGCTTTAGACGCGTTTGGGAGAGACCCTCCAGAATGCATAGCTGTACTACGTTGCCTATCATATCCTCGGGAAAGTCAGCCATCTTAATCCTGCTCTTAACTATGTCATAGCTGACGCCTGATGATGGTACAATTATGACACCTCTATTATTTGCGAGGAAGTTCCAAGCTGTCGGTGCAAGTATCAGATGATATTGTATATTTGATATGTCCCTGCCTATTTCGAGTAGAACAGTTGAGCCTTTAGGATACCCCCCATCGAGTAACCTGTCCAAGTCGGCTGAGCCCGTTGAGAATTTATCTGGGTTATCTTCGATCGGTTTGAATCTTCGGGTTTCGGTTGGCATTCTAGATTTGAAGGGTGGGAAGACTCTGAAGCCTCCCTTGAGCGTGAAGGCTAATCGGTCCTCTGTTATCTCTTTTCCCCGCATCTTCTTGATAAGCAGGTCCCTGAATAATCGTTCATCCTGTTCGATGGCTCTCAGAAGTATTATTCCATCGGCTACGAATTCTTCCATTCCGCCTCCAATATGCTCCGTTTCGTAGGGAATTTCATCGATCAGTATCGTTGTGCATCCGACTTGCCGCATAATTCTGCTTAAAACGGTGTGGATGAAAATTCTCGCGTCAAATTCCCTCTCGAATGCCTGGCTCATGGCTGAGAACGAGTCTATTACGAGCCGCTTAGCCTTGAGCCGCTTTATCTCTTTAAGGATCATATCGAGGATCGCTGAGATAGCGGCTTCTCTAACAGTTAAAAAGTCTAAGTAGCGGAACTTGCCTTCACTCTCCAGCTTTTCAAAGTCAAAGCCGAACTGCCTCATATTATCTATGAAGCTTTTTCTGCTCTCGGCAAAGCTGACGTAGACTCCATTCTCGCCATACTCGGTTGCCCCGCGGTAAATGAACTGAGCGGAGAAGATAGTTTTTCCAGTTCCGGGATTTCCAGCGACTATTATAAGGCTATTTCTGGGAAATCCCCGCCCAAAACACTATCAAGCCCCTCAACTCCCGTAGGAACAGAATTATCCGTCAAAGAATCCCCCCAAACTATTATGGAAGATATGTTCTATAAAAATAAAAGGCTATTAATTTTAAGCTCGGCATGACTTCTTCTGTAAACCTCTTTAGAAATACGTGAATCTTTTTCAGCGGCACATAGTCAACTGTGAAGCCTAGAAGGATAAGGCCGAAGTCTCTCTCTGAGAGAGTCTCAACACTTCTCAGCCGCTCAGCACTTTCTGTTCCCGTGCCTTTCGGATAAGAGATTGAAGGAGCGATTATTGGGAGATCCGCTCTTCCAAGCCTCTCAGCGGCTTTTCTGAGACGCCTCTGAATATCTTCGAGCTTCTCCATCTCCATATTCACAGGTGGAAACAAGCCTTCTCCATACTTGACGGTAGCCTCTACTATCACATCTGAGTAACCTCCGAACCATATGGGTGGATGAGGCTTCTGAACTGGTTTAGGCCAGAATGGAGCATCACTAACCTGGTAATATTTCCCCTTAAAGGTTGTTCTGTTCTGGGTCCAGAGACGTAATATGATCTCCAAACCCTCAAGCATCTTCTCTATGCGTTCCCTGTGGCTTCCCCAGCCTACACCATAAGATATTGCCTCCCATTTATACCATCCTGCCCCCACGCCAAGCAATGTTCTCCCATGAGAGATTATGTCGGCCGTAGCCACCATCTTCGCAAGCCTAGGCGGAATATAGAATGGTATAGGTGAAACACGGGTT
>Ga0180300_10001334_pt1 | contig 11376 bp, 8 predicted proteins | sample GuaBasSediGuay15_FD_121798 | JGI IMG/M metagenome (GOLD analysis project Ga0180300, IMG submission 121798) | Subseafloor sediment microbial communities from Guaymas Basin, Gulf of California, Mexico - Guay15, Core 4569-2, 21-24 cm | ecosystem: Environmental > Aquatic > Marine > Hydrothermal... | reverse complement strand
ATTCCAGAATTCATCAAACCGGTCTTCTATTCTCAAATCTATCAGCGCTACTTGCCCAGATTGGCCTCTGAGTGGGAATCACGGATCGGGGCAATTGGGGACGAATTTGATCGCATCATTGAGTGGTTTAAGAGAAACACCCATAAAGATGAAGCGGTCCTCGGCTACATCGATGTTAGCGCAATGATTCTATCCCGTTCTGGTAACCCCATCGTTTTAGAGCCGATCTATGAACTGAGTAAAGCTCGGGAGAGGGTGCGTCGCTATCTCGGCCTCCTCTATGAGAACGAAGGAAAATTTGTTTCGATTTTGAGAAAGAGAGATATCGATTACGTTCTTTACGATCGTGGGTTCTTACTCGATGACTCCAAAAGTTCGCTTCGCTACATCTTCGCCATCGACCGGATCGAACGGAAATCAGCCGCCTTTATGATGCATTTCTACCCCGAGAGTATTCCTGGGCTTTCGTTGAGATATCAAACCCTTTCCTATCGTATCTTCAAAGTTGATACTTCCCAGATCCAGGTTGATCTCAACTATTCTCCTTATTTCGATCCAGCCAATTTTAATCTTGAAGGGGGATACTTCATCGACTACCAGGGGGGAAAGCGGATCGATCAAGAGGTCATGAAGACTATCGCCCTCTACAACCGTGGCGTAAGCTCTCTCACCCATGGTGATCCTACCCGTGCCGTCTCTTATTTTAATGAGGTAAATCGACGCTTGGAGGGACTTGACCACACCAATCTCTATCTTGCAATTGCCTATGAGCGAATTGGAAAATGGGATGAGGCGCTGAAGACCCTCAAAAAGGCTATCATCCATGAACTGGTCTCCTCAGAACACTTTCGATTTCTCGGCACTATCCTGAGGAGATTTCCCCCGGATCGATCGATCCCCATCTTTCAGGAGTATGTAGAGCTTGCCCGGTCATCATCTGAAGCACACCTCTGGTTTGGTTACTTCCTCGCCTCAGCAGGTAGATTTGACCAGGCAAAAGAAGAGTTTCTCACTGCCAAGCGTCTCGATCCTGAAAATCCAGAGATCGATATCGCTCTTTCCCGAATCGAGCATGAATTGTCAGGACAGAAACCTGGCCCTTGACCGGTTGGGAAAAGTCAGTTATAATTACTTTGGAGGTGCTATGAAGAAGGGAATCCATCCCAAATATGTGGAGTGTGTGATCACCTGTTCCTGTGGTCATGAGGTCAAGACCCGCTCGACCAAACCAAAGATAAAGGTTGAGATCTGCTCTAAGTGCCATCCCTTTTTCACCGGAAAACAGAAGATCGTTGACACCGAGGGGAGGGTTGAAAAATATCGTCGCAAATATAAACGATGACTATCCATTCCTTAAAAAAACGTGTTGATCAGCTAAAGGAGTTTCTTTGAGTCTAATAACTTAATTTCTAAGAAGGAGAAACTTTCTCGACTTGCCTCCCAACCCGATTTTTGGGATAACCCCAAAAAGGCAAGAGAGGTCCTCGCTGAACTAGAGGAGATTGAAGATAAGCTCAATCGCCTTAATAATCTTTCCAGAGCCATATCCGATCTGATCGAATTGGAGACTATCGAGGGTATCGATGAGGCCGAAATCAAAGCTGAGATGGAACGGATCGAGAGAGAATTAAAAGAGTTTGAGCTGGGGCTTCTTCTAAACGATGATGAGGATCGAAAAAACGCTATTTTAACAATCCATCCCGGCGCTGGTGGGGCGGATTCCTGTGATTGGGCCGGGATGCTACTCAGGATGTATCAGCGATTTCTGGAACGGAAAGGGTTTAAGTATCGAATTCTTGATCTCCAACCCGCGGAAGAGGGTGGAATCAAGAGCGCAACATTAGAGGTTACTGGCCCCTACGCCTACGGCATACTAAAATACGAAGTAGGTGTCCATCGGCTGGTAAGGCTTTCTCCCTTCGATGCCGCCCATCGTCGGCATACTTCCTTTGCCTCGGTTTTTGTCTATCCTGAGACCGAGGGAATCAAAGTGGAAATAAAACCGGAAGACTTGAAGATTGAAACATTTCGGGCTTCGGGACACGGTGGACAGCATGTCAATAAGACCTCAAGCGCAGTTCGAATAACTCACCTCCCTACCAACATAACGGTCCAGTGCCAGAACGAGCGATCCCAGTATCATAACCGTATCACCGCTATGAAGATCCTTCGGGCAAGATTATATGAGTATTATCGGAGGAAGGAGGAAGAAAAACGGAGAAAATTTGAAGATCAGAAGACCGAGATCGCCTGGGGTAGGCAGATCCGATCCTATATCCTCCACCCCTATAAATTGGTAAAAGACCACCGGACCAATTTAGAGGTCTCCAATGTTGATGCCGTCCTCGATGGTGAGATCGATAAGTTTATCGAGGCGGCAATGAGGAGCTGTTAAGCTTATTAAGTAATTCCCGATCTAAGTTCTGAAACTCATCTCTTTTCTTAAGGCGGAAAGTATGATAATTACAGGAATCTTTCGGTTCCGTCCCTTCGATAAAATAAATCTCTCTCACCTTCGGACACTGCCTGGTTGCCAGTAGGCCGGTCAGAAGGCAGATTTTTCGACTGACAACACCGGGAGGGATGTCAAAATCCCTCTTATCCTTCACGATAAGCTTCATCAATCTCCCCCAGATTGGTGCCGCCACCCTTCCACCGGTGGCACCCCTGAAAATCCTCCTCGGCTGATCAAACCCGATCCAGATTCCCGTAGTGAACTGGGGGGTAAATCCAATAAACCAGGCATCGGTGTAGTTGTCCGTAGTGCCGGTCTTCCCGGCTGCCGGAGAATTGAAGCCAACCTTTCGAATTCGATAGCCGGTACCACCATCAACCACTGCCTTCATAGTTGATACCGCAACATAAGCAGTCTGGGGTGAGAGCACCCTTTCCCCATATGGCTCGTTACGCTCCAAAACATTGCCATCTCGATCGACAATCTTTTTGATCAGAATTGGATTCACCTTTACCCCAAGATTGGCCAAGGTAGTATAGGCCGCAGTCATCTCCAGCAGTGATACCTCGCAGGCTCCCAGTCCTAAGGAGATAACCGGTTTGAGTCGCGAGCGGATCCCCATCCGATAAGCATAGTTCATCACTACTTCAGGACCAATATTACGGATGAGCCTTACCGCTACCAGATTGCGGGAGAGGGCAATCGCCTTCCTTAAGGTGATCGTGCCCAAAAATCTCCGATCATAATTGGATGGTTTATAGATCGTATCCGTCCCTGGAATATGGATACGTATCGGGGCATCAAAGACAAGGTCAGCCGGAGTGAAGCCATTATCAAGGGCAGCAGCAAGTAAGAATGGCTTAAAAGCAGATCCCGCCTGTCGTTTTGCCTGAACAGCTCGATTAAACTTAGAACGGGTAAAGTCCCTCCCTCCAACCAACGCTCTTACTTCCCCGGTTTTGTTGTCAATCACCACAATCGCACCCTGAATATAATCAGGTGACTTTTCTTGATAGGGCAAGGTATCAACAATAGCTCTCGTGATCTCAAACTTGTGTTCATTCTCCAACTCAATAAGGGCGGAATCAAGGATCGATTCTGCCCGCTGCTGGATATCCAAATCCATGGCAATGTAAACCGAGGCACCGGATCGATAGAGAAAGTCGTAACCGTATTTAAATTCCAAATACTTTCTCACCTCCTCAAGATAGTACTGGCCGATCTTCGGCTTCGGTTTTGGGGGGGTGATCCTGATTGGGACTTGCTTCAGCGAGTCGAGTAGTGTTGAATCAAGATAACCACACTGGGCCATCACCTCAAGGACGATATTGCGCCTCCTCAGTGCCGCCTCTTTATTGATGAGAGGGGAATAGAGCTGAGGAGAGCGAGATATTGCCGCAATAAGTGCAGCCTCAACAACATCCAGATCTTTAACCGGTTTGTTGAAGAAGAACTTACTTGCGGTGGCAACCCCATAGACCCCATGGCCGAAATATAACTGATTTAGATAACGTTCCAGGATCTCATCCTTGGTAAAGGCCCGTTCGATCCTGATTGCAAGGAGGGCCTCTTTTAGCTTTCGAGTAATACTCCGCTCTGGAGTGAGAAACATATTTCGGGCCAACTGTTGGGTGATGGTGCTTGCCCCCATTACTACCCGACCATGGATGATGTTCTCATATATGGCCGCCAGAACTCGTCTCATGTTGATACCCCAGTGTTTATAGAAGTCACGGTCCTCGATTGCAATATAGGCGTGCTGTAGAGAAAGAGGAATGTCTTCAATCGGAACAACCTCTCGCTTTTGCTCAAAGAACTCTCCTACCAAGCGATTTTTGACATCAAAGATTTTGGTTGTCTCGGGAGGTTTGTAGGTCATGATCACTTCCAGCGAAGGGAGATCGCGAGAAAGCCATAGGTAGGCGCCAAGACAAATCCCAAGAAAGAGGACAAGCAGACCGAGAATGATGTAGAGTACCGTCCTGATCGTCTTCATTTTTTAATCATCAAGATCTTAAGAATTCGGATAAGGGTTGAGCGGAGGTCCCGGCGATGAACAACCATATCAATTAATCCGTGCTCCAGAAGAAATTCAGATCGCTGGAATCCAGGGGGGAGCTTCTGACCAATGGTTTGCTCAATGACCCTGGGACCAGTAAATCCGAGCAGGGCACCGGGTTCGGCAATGATTATATCTCCCAAGGATGCAAAAGAGGCCATTACCCCCGCCATAGTCGGATGGGTCAGCACGGTTATATAAGGGATGGAAGCTTGAGCAAGGAGCGCCAACTCGGCTGAAGTCTTTGCCATCTGCATAAGGGAAAAAATCCCTTCCTGCATCCTTGCCCCACCTCCTGAAGCAGTGAGAATTACGAGTGGGATCTCCTCTTTGCGGGCGTGACGGATTGAATGGGCAACCATCTCCCCTACTACGGACCCCATACTCCCTCCCATAAACCCGAAGTCGGTGGCAACAAAAACAACCGTCTCTCCACCCAATCGGGCGCGCCCGGCAATCACGCCTTCCTCAAGCTTCGATTTCTGCTGTGCTTCCTTCAATTTTTCGCTATAACGAGGAAATCCCAATACATTTCTGGTCTTAAGAGCAAGCGGAAACTCATCGAGCTTCCCCTCATCAAGTAGAAGGGCAATATACCTACGAGCTGGAATTCGGAAGTGAAAATTACATTTCGCGCAGGTCCAGAGATTCCGCTCCAATTCTTTCTTATAAAGTATTTCCCCACAAGACTCACACTTGAGCCACAAACCATCAGGAATAATAATCTTAGCCTCGGGTTTCTCCTTGGGTTTCTTACCGCGTCGGAAGAACATAAAGAATTTTAACCCCAGTCAACATCGTGTCAATCCGATTCAGTCTACCGATAGAAGATCCAGATGAGGAGGGCAGCGGGGATTACTGCGGCTAAGGAGAATGGCAGACCGATACGGACGAATTGGAAGAATGATACCGGATGTCCTTTCTTCTTAAGGATCCCAGTTCCAACAATATTCGCTGAGGCCCCAACTGGGGTAATGTTGCCTCCAAGGGTAGTGCCAATCAGGACTCCGAATAGAAGGAGGGTACGGGGATAATTAAAATTGAGGGAGAGGGCGGTGATTACCGGCAGGGAAGCAGTAAAGAAGGGCACATTATCAACCAGAGCGGAAACCATGATCGCTATAACAATTAAGACGATGTAGGCAGAAAGGAGATCGCCCCTGCAGAAATTGCCGATTTTCTGGGCGAGCAGATCAAAGACTCCGACCCGAGTCAGGCCAGCCACGACGATGAACACCGAAGCAAGAAAGAGGACGGTTTCCCAATCAGATCTTCTAATAATCTCGATTGGGCGTTCCGCATCGGGAGGGAGGAAGAAAAGGGAAATAATGCCAACCCCAATACATAATACCCCAGGAATCTCCATCCTTCCCCTGGTTATAATCGATGAGAGGGAAAGCGCGATAATAAGAATTATGAGCAGAATCGTTGGCATCAATGTCTTTATCGGTATCACTTCAATCTTTTCGATCCTTTCTTTATATTTTCTTAAAAAGAGATACAGGACAAAAAAGGAGGTGATCGCACCAAGCTCAACGGCAAAGAACATGCTGGGTCGACCATGATAGAAGAAGAAGTCATTGAAGGTCATCCGGGCATAGCTGGCCAGTATCATACTGGGAGGATCGCCAATCAAGGTTGCTGCCCCTTGGAGATTGGAAGCAATAGCGATACAAATAATAAAAAGCACCGGAGATTTTTTAAGACGAGTGGCCAGTTCCAGCGCAATCGGAGCCACAATCAGGACCGTTGCTACATTCTCAATGAAAGCAGAGAGGAATCCAGAGAGAATAGAGACAAAGAGGATAGCCAGACCCAGATTCTTGGATCTCCGAATGAGGATGGAAGCGAGACAAGCCGGTACACCGGAAATGATAAAGGTCTCGGCGAGGATGAGGGTTCCCCAGAAGATACCGAGCACACCCCAGTTGATCGAGTTTGGTATGAGATTCACGGGTAATAGACCCAGGACGACATAGAGTAGTGCGGCACAACCAAGAAAATAGGTCTTAAATTGGTATCGAATGATGATGAGGCTGTAAGCAACGAGAAATATGGAAAGGGCAATGATCTGATCCGAAGCCACGATCGATTATACCTATCCCCTTATGAATGGCAACCCTTGACAGCAGAAGGCTGGTTGCTATGATGATATATGCCGACAGTAATAAAGAATATCGGTTTGCTTTATACCGGCCGGAGGAAACTTAAGGATGTTGACCTTTTGATCGATGGCGGTCGGGTTAAGGATATTGGCCGATTCACCGGGGGAGGCTATGATTGTGAAGGACAGACTGTCATCCCCGGATTTGTCGATGCTCATACCCACCTCATCTTTGCTGGCGATCGTGCCGATGAACTGGAAGAACGGCTACAAGGAAAAAGCTACCTTGATATTGCCCGTCGTGGCGGGGGAATAATGGCCACTGTTCGGATGACCAGAGCAGCATCTGAGGAAGAGCTATTTGAGCTTGCCCAGCAGCGGATCAAGCGGATGATTCGTTATGGGACGACAACCGTGGAGATTAAAAGCGGCTATGGCCTTTCAACCGAGGAAGAGATCAAGATTCTTAAGGTCATAAAAAATTTGAGGACCGAATCACCAATCGACATCATCCCTACCTTCTTGGGCGCTCATGTTATCCCAACCGATATCGACCGGGCGTCATATGTGGCCATGATTGTTGATGAAATGCTACCCAGGATCGCTGAGGAAAAGCTGGCTGAATTCTGTGATGTTTTCTGTGATGAAGGGGCATTCACGCTAAAGGAGACCGAAACCATCCTCTCTCGAGCAAAGGAATTGGGATTTAAATTGAAGGTTCATGCCGAGGAATTAACCCACACCGGGGTTGCCTCCTTAGCTGCAGAGATGGGCGCGGTCTCTTGTGATCATCTGAATCGGGTCAGCCTGGAGGACCTAAAAAAGATGAAGGAAAACGGAACGATTGCAGTGCTCCTCCCCGGCACCTCCTTCTACCTTGGCACCAAACCACCACCGATTGCAGAAATTAAGCGGGCGGGTGTTGACATTGCTATCGCTACCGATTATAATCCTGGGACTTGTCCCATTCTCGTGATGCCGATAATAGTCGCCATCGGTGCCCTTTATTATCGTATCCCAATCCGGGATACTATTCGGGGGGCAACCTACGGTGGTGCTTTGGCTTTGGGCAGAAAGGATATTGGTATGTTAGAGAAGGGTTTTTTGGCTGACTTGCTAGTACTCAGGACTTCGGACTTGAGTCATCTCATCTACCACTTTGCCGATGATAATTTAGTTGCAATCTTCAAAAGGGGAGATATAATTTATCATCGATGATGGGCGAGGAGACAATTGCCAAGGTTCGTGAACTGGTCGACGAGGGTAGATTTGACCAGGCAGTACTGGCTTTAAGGAGACTGGAAGCGGACAACCCCCAAGATCCTAACATCAACCAGCTGTTAGGTCATATTGCTTATCGAACCGGCGATTCTGATGAGGCGATGAAGCGATTGCTCCGTGCCTGTGAGCTCTTTGAGGCCCGAGGTGATTATATACCAGCGATTGGCTGCCTGGAGGAACTGTTGCTTATCGAACCAACCCCAGATCGGTATCTTATCTTGGCAACCTTATACGATCGGATTGGGCTCAAGAATGAGGCCCAGCGGCGGCTCTTTGACAAGGCTCAGGAGCTGATCCGGGAAGGTGATAATCGCAGTGGTCTGAGGCTACTCCATCGCATCTGTCAACTCGATGAAGGAAATCTGCATCTGAAGTTGATCTATGGTAAAATGCTTCTCTATAGTGGCGAGGAGAGCAAGGCCCGGGAATATCTCAACCAGCTTCGTGCCGTTGCAGTAGAGCAAGGAGTTAACGATATCGTTACTGAAATCGATACCTTAATCACCGAACCGGATGGGGGGGAAGAACTCGATCCCAAGAGTCGTATCGAACTGGCTAATCTCTTGAGCGAGATTGGCTCCGCTGAGGAGGCGATTACCGAGTATCTTGTGGCGGCTTCGGATCTTATCGCAACTGGTCAGACCGGTGAGGCCAGAAAGGTTTTGCAGAAAGTCTTGGAGTTAGATCCAGATAACGAGAAGGCAAAATCGGAGTTAGAGAAGTTGGGGGAGGAAGAAGTATCGGTTGAAGTAGAGGAGAAAGAGGAGGAGACACCAACAGCGGAGGAGCCGGAATTACCACCAATTGAGGCGATTGAAGGGCAGGTGGCTGATATTGAATTCCTTTTAAAAGAGGTAGAGGCAAAACCGGCCGTCGAAATCCGGCTGAGCGACCTCTTAGAGGAATTTAGGTCCAAAATGAGAAATCTCCCGGAAAGGCCGGAAGTTAGGCTGAAGGTGGGTGAAGTCTTAAGTAGCCTCCTCCTTTACGATCTGGCTATTGAAAACTACAAAAAGCTTCTCGATGTCCCTGAATTGAGATCCAGGGCAATCGAGAAGCTTGGTATTACCTATGTTCAGGCCGGGAAATATAGTGAGGCTTTACGCTATCTGGCAGAATCAATTGTAGAAAGGCCGGATAATCTGGAAGTCCGTTACAATCTTGCCCTCGCCTATCGGGGTATGGGTGACCACGAGAATGCCCTTAAGCAGCTCTCTAATATCATCTCGGTCAATCCAGACTTCCGTGATGTGCGTGATCTATACCTCCATTTGGGTGGAAAGATCGAGGAAAAGAAGGAGGCTCAGGAGTTCGTGACCAGACCATCACCTTATCCCAAATTCGAGGAGAGGGAAGGAAGGGATGAGAATATCGTTTTCATTTAGGAGGCCCGATGGATTATATCCAATTTTTTGGTCTTAGCGGAGAGCCCTTCTCAAATGTTCCCAATCCTAAATATTACTTCGACTCTCCCCAGCATGCGGCCGCTCGCAATTATCTCATTCATGCTGCTCAAGGTGTTCGAGGCCTTGCGGTTTTAACCGGTGAGATTGGCACCGGGAAGACAATGGTGATCCGAAAGATACTCTCCGATCTCAACAGCTTAGGTGGCTTTCGTGTTGGCTTGGTCATTCTTACCCACTCTAATTTTCCTCCTCGTTGGCTCTACACAAAAATTGCCAACCTGATGGGACTGAGGGATTTTGAAAAGCCCGAGGAGATTGTCGGTCGGATATCAGATCGACTGATGGAGCTCTACCATCGTGGAGAAAGAACAATTATTCTGGTTGATGAGGCTAATAAGTTAAAGGATGAAACCATCTTGGAAGAACTTAGAGGACTTTTAAACCTGGAGATTTCTGACACCAGACTCATCACCTTCATCCTCTCAGGGCTTCCCGAACTCGATAATTACTTAGCCCAAAATAAGGCCTTATATCAGCGGATTGCAGTAAAGGTCAAGCTTCGCCCAATGGGGCCGGAAACAATTAAATCATATATCGGTCACCGCTTGAGCCTGGTCAATGGCTCGACGGAAATCTTCACGGAACCGGCGATCCATCTCATCATTCGCTATTCCGAAGGGAAGGCGCGGGTCGTCAACACCATCTGCGACAATGCAATGTTTGAGGCCTTTGTCCAGAAGCGTAAACCAATCGATGAGTATATTGTCGAAAGGGTAATCTCGAACCTTGGCTACCGGTTAGAGTAATGTCCCTTACCAAGCTGAAACGTCAGATCGTTGATCTGGAATCCAAGGGGGAAATCGATAAGGTTATCGAGATTTTGGAACAGGCAATCAAGGACTATCCCAACGAAGGAACCCTCTTCAACAAACTCGGTGATCTCTATCTTAAGAAGAATCGGATCAAGGATGCGGTTGATGTATATATAAAGGGGGTTGAGGCCTTTAAGAACGAGAGCTATTTTTCTAATGCCATTGCTCTTTGCAAGAAGATCCTCCGTTATGATAAGAATCGACTTGAGGTATATCAACAATTAGGGGAGCTCCATGGCGAACTGGGTCAGAAAGGTGAGGCAGCCAACTATTACCTCCAGTATGCTGATCGAAAATTTGAAAACGGTGACATCGAAGCAGCCCTCGATGCTTATACGCACATCAAAGATCTTCTTCCCAACAATCCCAAGGTAGCGGAGCGGATCGGAGATATCTACCGACAATTGGATCGGACCAAGGAGGCAGAGGATCTTTATCGGGAAGCGATATCCATCTATGAATCAGTTGGGGAAAAAGAGAAGGCCGAGGAGTTAAAGGCAAGAATTGGTGCGGAAGAAGAACCAACCGAGGTCTCTATTGAAAGTTTGGTCTCACCTGAGGTGGCAAAACTTCTCCAGGACGATGAGGAGAAAACAACCGCTGAGGTTACAGAGGTGGAGGAGGTTGAGGAAGAAGTAAAAGAGGAAGTAAAGGAAGAAGTAAAAGAGGAAGTAAAAGAGGAGGTCAAAGCTGAGAAGAAAGTGACGGACACCATCGCCAAAACATTGGAACTTGCTGAGCTTTATCTAAGTCTCGATCGTGTTGATGAGGCCTTAGAGTGTCTGACCAAAGCAGCCGAACGTTGTTATAAGGCCAAGAATTATGATCGTGCTCGGGAAATCTACCTTAAGATTGGCGAATTAAAGCCGGCCGATCTGAAGGTAAGGCAACGCCTGATTGAGATCGCCCGTAAAACCAAGGATAATGAGCTGGCGGTCAATACCATGGTGGAAATGGCCCAGCTACTTCTCCAGCGGGAGGCGAAGTCGCAGGCAAAGAGTATGTTGAAGAGGGCCTTGGAGTTAGATCCCGAGAATGACAAGGCCCGCTCGCTGCTGGAGAAGATCGAAGAGAAGGAAAAAGAATACATTGATCTCGGTGATCTTCTCCGTGAAGAGCTCGGCGCTGAGGAACCAACCAAGCTTTCCATCGGCGAGTTAATTCAGGAATTCCGAAAGGAAGTATTTGAGAGTATCGGT
>Ga0180300_10001333_pt1 | contig 11383 bp, 9 predicted proteins | sample GuaBasSediGuay15_FD_121798 | JGI IMG/M metagenome (GOLD analysis project Ga0180300, IMG submission 121798) | Subseafloor sediment microbial communities from Guaymas Basin, Gulf of California, Mexico - Guay15, Core 4569-2, 21-24 cm | ecosystem: Environmental > Aquatic > Marine > Hydrothermal... | reverse complement strand
TATTACAGGTTTATCATCAGCCTTCTTTGGTTTTGTTAATCCACTAATTGATATTAGGAACTACTTTGTAGATTTAATAAAGAACTTTATAGAGCTTCTAAAAACTACTAACATATTTAGATCATTATTTGAATTCTTTGCAAAATTGTTTGACACATTTAGTAAAGATGTTGTTAAGAATTTAAGTGATATTAACTTGTCACTTAAAGGTTTAACTTTTGACAAGTTAAGAGATGTTATTTCACCATTATTTGGATCTTTAAGTGAAGGATTGAAAGCTATTTTTGAACCTGTATCTCAATTCTTCAATTGGTTATTAAAGAACTTGTCAGAAGCATGGAAATATATAATTGATTTCTTTAGAGGTCTAGTACCTGAAAATATTGCTAAACTATTTGAAAGATTCTGGGAAGTATTACCTGATTGGTTAAAAGATATTATTACAAAATTTGGTGATTTCTTAACGAATTGGTATGATTATTTGAGAGACTTCTTTAAAGATCCTATAGGTTTCTTGAAGGAAAGAGTATGGAAACCATTGATTGAAGCATTTAAAGACTTTATTGATTGGGTTTGGGAGAAACTTCCAGAACCTGTAAGAGAATTTTTAAGTAAGTTAGCACCATTGTTGAGAAACTTGTGGGAATATATATTCATGGCAATTACTAACCCGCTAGGTTTTCTTAATGTTATTTTTGGTTTATTTACTAATCTTTTCTCAATGAATATTTCAGCTACAATTAGAACTGTACTTGATGGTTTATCGGGAGGATTTAAACCACTTATTGATCCTATATTTAGATTTGTATTTTCTATTCTAGATATTTTGAAAGGTTTTGTTGAAGGTATGATAGATAGAATTAGGGCTACTGGTGAATTTTTCATGGGTCTCTTCATGAATAAGTTAGCTCTTCCATTTCTAGATTTATTAATTGTTAAGTCACCTGAAGCTTCAAGAAAGGCTTGGGAAGAGGTAAGTGATCTTGCTGAAAAACTTGCAAAACATGAACCTGTAGGTGAAGTAACGTTTATGGTAAGAATTTTAGTACCAATATTGAGAGTTCTTGCTCCACTTGTATTGTTACCAACAGCTATTGAGGAAGCTTTGAAAGTTGTACCACCAATCGAAAAAGAAGTTGATTTGAGACCATTTGGTATTGGTGCAAGTGCAAGAGTTCATTTAAGACCTGCTCAAGTATTTAAGACAATTATTAAGACATTTGAACACATTGCTGGATTGTTTAGAGACGCTTTTGTTCTAGGCTTTGCAATTCACTTATTTGAACCTATTGCAAGATTATTCTTTGCATTTTCAATTTTACCAAATGTTCCGCCGTTAAGAAATGTATTACCTGTAGCATTACCAACATTGACTGAAGGTAAGGAACTTGTTAGAAGATTCTTACCAACAAATAAGGCTACAGAAATATTTGAACATTATAGATGGATATTGAAACTTAGAGGTTTTAGTGACTATAATGTTGATCTCTTTGCTTCATTTGTAGAGACAGATCTCTATAAGAAAATTATTACTGAAATTAAAGAACATAGAATAGAAGTTCTTGATAGATTTGGACAAAAACGTTTCTATCCAGTATCTTGGGTTTATGATTTACCTACACATTCGGAACTTGTTAGAATGATGATTAGAGATATCTTCTACTCTCCTGTTGATTTTGCAAGAATAATTGCTATGAGGGGTTACTTACCTGACATTGCATTTATGTATTACTTACTACATTATAGATATCCAAGTCCAGAAAAGTTGTGGGAATTTACATGCAGAGGTCTTGCAGGTATGTTATGGGTAACTGAAGCTCAAATTTCGCTTGACAGTGTTGAAGAGTCAATGATGAAAGACTTCAAGATTGGTTATAGTTTTAAAGCACCAAGAGACTTAAACATTGAGGGTAAGGTATTGTTTTCAGCACTTAGAAAGTATCTAAGGTGGCATGATTACTTCTTTGCTTCATGGGTAAGTCCTAGTGATGTTGGTGGTGAATATACTTCAGATAGAGCTATCATTATGGACTTAATGGCAGATATACCTACAAGAATTGACGCTAGATGGATGTGGAAGTGGGGTATCTTTTCAGGTCTCGGTAGAGAGACAGTTAATAATTTAGCACCTACAATTATGAAGGCTATTGCAAAAGCAGGTTGGGAAGGTGCTACTGTTGGTGAATCTTTTGACGCATTAATGCTAGCTAGAATAAACATAGCTAGAGGAATGCACCCTGAATGGATACCGTTTGTTACACTTGCTGAGATGTGGAATGCCTATGCAGAGGAAAGAACACTTTTAAGGACTGGAATCATTAATTTGTACAAGGAAGGTTTCTGGGAAAGAACAACTATGGATTCATTAATGAAAGAGTTCTTTAGATTAAAGTTTACCATCTTAAAGTGGGATTCTACAAATTTAAGATTTGTTACAGATACTGTTGATCTTCCTGTAAAGTTCTTAGAAGGTGAAAGGAAGTTACTACAGTTAAGAGCAGTCATGGATAGAGCTATAGACATTATGAGAGATGCACATAGAGAATCATTATATTCTGCTCTTGAGAATATAATAAAAATTGAAGAATACATAAACGTAATGAAGTCAGTAATTAATGATATTAATGACTCATTCTTTAAGAGCGAGATTAAAGAAATAACTGGGCTACCTGAAGAAAGACTTCCAAAATTGACTCTAGACATGAAGTATTACAATGTTTACACTAAGATAATTGAGAGATATAAAGATGTATATACATACAGAAGATTAAGGTATTGGTTATCTAGAATTATGTGGAATGTTTATTATAGATTAATGCGTGGATACATTTCTAAGGCTGAAGTTGAGAACTTTATTGGTGAAATAGTTAAGAGAGCAAAATTAACAGACAAAGAAAAAGAGACTTTACTATTTATTGCTCATAAGATTACTGAAGTAGCTGAACGTGAAATTACTGTGAGAGCTATTTTGAGAAAGCTAGCAAGAATGATTATTAAGAAAGAAGAGGCATTAAAGATGTTATTAGAGTTAGGTATTGAACAATCAATTGCTGAAGCATTAATTGAATATGAAGTTAGGGGATATATACCTACTGTTACACAGATAGCTACTATTTCTGAAGTTGTGCCTGAAGCTTCAAAGTTTATTGATGAAATCATGGAACTGAGAGGTGTTCCACCTCATCATAGAGATATGTGGAGAAAATACGTTACTGTTAAACCTTTAGTTGATGAACTTAGAATGTATAGAACAGCATTAATTACTGCATACGCAAGAGGTGTAATTTCTGAGGCAGAATTCACATCTGCATTAGGTTTCTTGAAAGCTTTTGGCTGGACTGATAAGGAAATTGAAATTATTAAGAAAATTGCTGAAGTAAGGAGAAAATATTATGAAGAGAGAATTGAAGGTAGAGAATATATACCAACACCTATGCAGTTAGCTACAATTGTTGAAGTTGTCCCTATTGCAGTAAAGTTTGTTAATCATGTTTTTGAAGCAAGAAGAGTACCTATTGAGTGGAGACCTATTTGGAAAACATATATAGAGATTAAACCATTAATTGATGAGATCAAGCTATACAAGTCAACACTTATCTCATCATACGCAAGAGGTCTCATAAGTATTGAAGAATTTAGCAAAGCACTAAAACAGCTTGAAAATTTTGGATATACAGAGAAAGAATTACAGTTCATAAAGAGAGTAGCTGAAATTAGGAGACAATATTACGAGATGAGAGAAGAGCAAAGACAATATATTCCAACACCAGCAATGTTCATAACAATTCTAGAGTATGTACCTGAAGCATGGGTATTATTTGAGAACGTTATGAAACAGAGAAGAGTACCTGAAGAGTGGATAAATGTTTGGAGACTCTACGCATTAAGAAGACCACTATATGATGAGGTTAGGAGAACGTTAACATCAACTATGACATTATTTATAATTGCGGGAATGGATCTAGATAAGTTGAGAAAGGAAATTGAACCTCTTCTTGGATTTGGACTTACAAAGGAAGAATATGAATTAATAATTAAGAACTCATTATTGAGAAGGAACATTGAAGTTCTTAGAAGAGTTGTACCATCATTTACAAGACTATCATATATGTATGAAGACGTTAAGGAAGCTCTAGATATACTAATGTCAAGAATTGAAGAGTTACTGAAAGACGCAGAAATACCTAGAGAAACAAAAGAAACGTTAAAGAAGTTATGGAAAGAGTTTGCAAGAATTAGATCAGTAAGAAGATGGAGAGATAGATACATTACTGAACTAATAATGTCCTATGCAAGAGGTGTACTTAGTGATGATGAACTTGAAAGAGAACTAAACTTCCTTAGAGGTTATGGATTAAGAGATGAACACATAATGTTCATTAAGAGAACAGCTAAATTAAGACGTAGAAGATATGCTGTTTACTAATTTCATAAAAATTTAAATTTTTTATAAATAGTTACTAAATTATGGAATTAATTAAGAAAGAAGTATGTGCATTATTATTAGTTGTTGGTGGAATAATTGGTATTTTTGGTTCATTAATTCTTATTGCTTGGGCTTCATGGGACTTAATGAACTATAATGCCTCTTTCATAGATGAAGATGAAGCTAAAACATATAAATGGTGTAGTCCATTCTTTGTTATATGTTGGGATTATAAAAACTGGACAGCAGGGTTTGATTTCTTCTATACATTATCATTATTAATATGTTTTGTATCAATCTTTACATTAATGTTAGGTTCATATTATTTAGGAAAAATTAAAGAGTAGAAAAATAGAAAAAAATTACAAACTAATAAATTACTAGAAAAGAAATGAGTGTATTTGGTGTATTTAAACCTACAGGATATATTGTTTTACCTTTGAGGTGGTTTCAGGGGGTAGCTGAAGGTTTAGACTTTTTCTATTGGTATGGTGTACCTTTTCAAGGTCAAGATTTAATTCCTACAGAAGATGGTGTTTTCGATATTGGTAGTTCAGATAAGAGATTTCATTCAATTTATGCATTGTTTGGATATTTTGATGAACATGTTGAGACAAATGTTTTAGACTCTAACTATGGATTGTTTGATTATTATGTTCAGACAATTAATGTATATGCTTCTAGGGGAAGTTTTGATAAGTCAGTTGAGACTGAAACTTTATCTTCAGATTATGGTTTATTTGACTACTATGTATCTTCAAAAAATGTACAAGCAGAAAGTGGAGAATTTGAGAAAGAAGTAAGGACAAGTAGTATATATTCAGAACTTGGATATTTTGATAATAATGTATATGTACAGGGAAAGAGAGTTTTAAAAGATTTTGACCCTATACAACTATATGCATTTATTGATGAGGCTAAGCAAGACATATCATTAATACAAACTTACTTATGTGAAATTAGAAAGTATGTAAAACCTGCTATTGGTGTTAAGTCTCTTAGACTTGCAGTTTCAACTTCACCAATGCCTCTATATGCTGATGAACTTCACGTAAAGAGAATATTATTAAAAATGCCTAAAGTAACTACAGCTGTATTATATGTTGGTAATTCTACATCACAAGATTTTCCATTATTTGAAGGTGATGAGTTAGAGTTAAAAGTTGAAGATCCAAGAAAGGTATATGTAAAATCAACAGAAGATGTTAATGTATTTTGCCTATTTGAACTTATAGAGTAAGGAAAAAATTAAAATATTAAGATGAGTAGAGTATATGTATGAGTAGAAGTGTTCATGAACATTTAATAACACCATCTGTATATAAAGTAAGGGGTTATCAATGGTATAGACCTATTGTCTGGTATGTATATCCTCTTTGGCATAAGGTATCGTTCACATTAATTGGTAATTATCATGTTCAAGAATTAAAGAAATACTATAGAGTTTATGAAATTGATGAGTTAGCTTTTGGATCTATTGATGTTTATGGAAAGATACATTTGATAATTCATCCATATTTCTTTATTGCTACACGTTACTCTCAATATTTTGTAAATATTATTGATAAATTTGAGACAAAGATAGGTATTGATGTAGCTGATAGTGACATGATTTCAAAAAGAGCAGTTAATCTTGTTCATTACCTTGATGCAATAATTGTTCCCTCAAACTTTAGTAAGGAAGCATATTTAAGATCAGGAGTAAAGATTCCTGTATATGTTGTACCTCATGGATTATCTGAACATTACTTTAAACCACCTAGACCAGCAGTTACACCATTCATTAAGGAATTGAGAGAAAAAAAGAAGAGAGAAAAAGCAATATATCTACTATTCTTCTTGATACATTCAGGTAGAAGGAAAGGGGCACATCTTGTTTATCAAGTAGCAAATGAGATACAGAAAATGTATAACAATGTTTATCTAGTATTGAAAGTAGGTTTTGCAGGTGGTGGAGACTTCAAACTACTTTCACAATTAAGAACATTATGGACAACACAATGGTTTAGTGAGCAAGAACTTGTTGATCTATACGATTCATGCGATATATATTTAGGCTTCTCAACAGGTGGGGGATTTGAGAAAAACTTTCTTGAAGCTATTTCTAGAGGATTACCATGCATTGCATGTAATAAGGGGTCATGGACTGACTTTCTACCAGACTTTTTATTAGTACCTTATGCTAGAAGAGTTAAGGTATTTCCAGAAGCTAATCCTTTACTTCACATTCATTGTGGTTATGGTTATGAGTTAGATGTTGAGAAAGCTATAGATAAATTGAAAGATGTTATAGAAAATTTAGATGAATATAAAGCAAAAGTTAAAGAATATTGGAATAAGATAAAAAGCAGATATACATGGGAAAGTATTGGAAAGATGTTAAAGCAAGTTCTTGATAAGTACATTAAAGAGTAGTAAAAAAAGTTTTTATTAATTTTACTACAAAAATTAGTGGAGAACATGATTCCTAGACCTCAAAATATTACATCAATAGTTAACAAGTATATTCCTAACGAGATTAGGGGTATTGAAAGAATTAACTTAATTTCAATGATAAATGTAATTATAGAATCAACAATTGCTGGTGATAAAGAAATTGATGAGTGTGTGAATGATTTAAAAGAAATTTTTTCACAATTTCTTGATGAAGAAAATGTGAACAAAGCTATTGATGAAATTATTAGAGCTATAAAGATTGAAAGAGCAATTAGAGTAGCAATGATGAAAGGGAGAAGAAAGTTTACTGTATGATAGATATGGAATCTATTGGTGAAGTTTTAATAGATAATATATATAATCCAAGATTTTTCTTTAGATGTAAAAAGTGTAATAAAATTTTTGACACAATTTTTGAACTGTATATTCATTATCGGAAAAGTCATTGTAATCAATGATGTTTGTTAAAATTTATATTGAAAGTTTTAATTAATTACTATGTGAGCCACAAAGTACTTGTTATAATTCTTGATGGAGCTTCTTTTGTTTTTTGTAACTTGTTTTTATGGTATATGGATAATGTTAAAGATCTAATGCATAAATACCATAGAGGAATGATGTATGTAGATGATATACCAATAACACCTTGCATTTTGCATAACTTCTTTACAGGTAAATACTCAAATGAACATGGTGTAAAAGGTTTCAAATTCATTGGTATTCCAACAGAGATTGCAGGATCATATAGAGGAAAATATATTTGGGATCTTGCTAGAGAGAAAAATTTAATTGTAAAGCTAGTTAATGTTCCTGTTAAGTATCCACCACTATTTGTTAATGTTGAAGTTAGAGACATACCTTTAGCTAATCTCTTTCTGCCACCTAAAGATAACTTTCAATTTTGGGTAGAGGTTCTACATGCAATAAATGTCAGAAATATAACTTCAGATTGGGATCTCTACATTACTTGGTATCCTATTCCTGATCAAGCACATCATCTCTTCTTTCCAACACTAGGTTCTAAAGAAAATCTTGATGAAGCATTCAGATGGTATAACATGGCATTTAGATTTGCTAGACACTTGATTGAGCTAGCTAAACCAAAATATTTTCTAGTACTTTCAGATCACGGTTTTAGTAGCGATTTTGAATCAATTGAGATTGAGGGTCATAAACAACATCTACATGTAAGAGATGCATTAGTTATTTCAAATACAATAGATTTACCTAAGAGACCTGTAGAAGTCTTTTCATGGATACGTAAATATCTAGGGGTCTAGATTGAAAGTAAAGATAAAGAAGGGAAAGAAGGAAAAATGGTATATTGAAGACTATCTATTTCCTATAGCTTATCCTTTAATCAAAAAAATACATAACATAAAAGAGGAAAAAATAATTCACCATGCATATATTGAATATCAAGGAAAAAATGTTGAATGTGATGTAGCTATTATTTATCGTTCAAGTAGAAATACTAGAAAATTACTAATTATTGAATTAAAAGAACATGATTTAGATAAGTTGATTATACAACTAATTGTTAGAAGAAAATTTGCAAACCTTATTTATGGTGTAATTAACAAGTCTTATGACGTTATTATGAATTCACTACTTTCAAATAGATTAGTTTTAAATTATGTCTCAAACATGGGTTTAGGTCTTATAGCTATTGAAAACAATAAAGCAAGAATTGTCTTCCCTTCAATTGAGAGATAATTAACTAATATAAATCTTTTAAAATATATTCTACTATGCCACGAAGGTCAAGTAAGAAAAAATCAATGAAAGACGTAATTGTAGATATAATTACAAAGACAAAATATGATATTAAATCTCTAGAGTATGAAATATTCAAGAGTGAGTGGAATGAAAATATGTTAAACGTATTAAGAGATTGGGTTAATGATTTTGTTAATTCATCTGTTGAAGCTAGAAGATATGCATTAAAGATATTTCACATATTGAAGAGATATAGTATTGTTGAAAAATTAAAAGGTACTGGTGAAGGGGAAGAATTACCAAGAAAGATAATTAAGTTTATTATTGAAAAACCTGATGTAGTATTTAAGCTTCCAAGACCTGCTCAAAGGATTGTTAGTGATTATCTTGAGAAGTATCTAGAGTATGAACAGAGAAAAGATGTTGATGAGTCAATAATCTCAATGATTGTTTCTAAAGAACCACTTTATAGATACTATATTTCAAGACTTGAAGGTTTTGGAGCAGTAACGTGGGGAATAATCTTATCTAAAGTTAAAGATGTCACTAGATTTCCAACAAAATCAAAATTACTAACATATCTAGGCTGGTCAGTAACTAGAAAAATAATTAATGATCCAGAGACAGGAGAAGTTAAGGTTATTATTAAAGCTCAAAGAAAAGGTGATCCAGATAGTAAAAAGTTTGATCCATTCATTAAATCACAGCTTTACCTGTATGCTCAAAGGTTAAATATGGGTAAGAGTGTTTATAGTCTTTACCTTCATAGATTTCTAGATTATTATAGTAATAGAGCTAAGTTAAAGAATGAAAATGTAACACAGTCAGTAATTAGAAAAAGAGCATATAGAAAAGTCATTAAACTTGTAGTATCAAGTATTCATAGAGTAGCAGAAATGTTAAAGTATGGTCAATGTAAAGAACCTTATGAAGTTAAACATGGATTAACAAACTTGTGTATTCCACCTCTTGTTGATAAACCTTTTGTTGATTTTTGGAGACATCCAGAATTGAATGTTCCATGTAAATGTTCATACTATGGTTCACCAGTATGTGGAGCTGTGAGAAAGATAAATGAAGTATTACCTTTACAGTACTTAAATAATGTAAAGATAAGACTAACTGTATATTAGTATTTATGGTTTAATTGCAAATAAGTAGAATGTATTTTTTATAATTCCTCTCTTTTTTATCTTCATTTTTAACCACTCTAGAAGTCTTGATAATGTATTTACATGTAGTACATGAAAATGAGATTCATCACCTTCATAAGCATTTGGACTTGTACATAATACTGATTGTATAAATAATATTCCATTCTTCTTTAAGACTCTGTAACATTCTCTTAAACAATTTACATAATCTGGAATATGTTCAAGTGTTTCAACTATTGTTATGAAGTCAAAAACATTATTTCTAAATGGTAATAATCCACCATCACACATCACTTCAGGTTTCACTTCATACTTAACAACATCTATACCTACAGTTTCAACTCTATGTTTAATAGTTTTTAACCATTCCTTAACAGTAGCTTCAAGAAGCCTATTGTGACACCCAATATCAAGCAATAGTTTAGGTTTCTTAGCAATTACTTCTCTTCTAAGTTCATCTCTAGCAAAGAGAATTAAACCCCAACAGAATTTTCTTGACTCTTCTTGAAGAATCTTCTTTAGTACTTGAAAATTCATAATGATATCTTCAAATAACTATTATTAAAAGTTTTTACTTCTAATGAATTTACTAGCATAATTAAGATTTATATTTCATTTAATTTAAAATATAAGTAAGTGCTTTTAGAAACATATTACCGTAAGAAGTTGAAGGAATTAGTGGGAAATGATCTTAAGTTACTTTTTGAACTTCCTAGAAAACCTTATGAGTGGTATAAAGTGGAGCTTCACTCTAAATATAGAAATGAAGCTGTCTTCTATGTTATGAGAAAGACTAAAGATTATTTGAAACAAATTGTTTGGTTACTTCCGTATAGAGGTATTGTTATAGTTATTAGATATTTACAAAATAAGATTCAAGTACTTTATAAGAAAGCTAAAGGTACAGGTAAACATGACTTTATAATTTTCCACATTGTAAGATATGATAAAGTAGTTTATAGTGAATTTACGTCTGAAGTAACTGCTACATCAAAGTTGAGAAAAGTTAAGTTAAGAGCTAGAGCTCCAAGAGAAATAATAAATACTATACAGTTAATAGCTAAGAGAATATATTCAAACTTGAAGAAAAAGTTTGAATACTTTAAGAAACCATGTAAGAGAGTTAGGAAAGTACTTACACCATTATCTATTGTTCAAAAGATTCAAGAACTTATTAAGATGATGGATCTATATGAACTCAATATTGCATATAGTATTATATCGAGACTTGAATGTGAAAAAATTAGTGCTGAAAAGTTAAAGAAAAGACTATATGAAATTATTAAGAGTGAAAGTTTAATTATTCCAAGAACAGTAATGTCTCTCTTAGGCTACTTTGCATTTTTGAAAAGAATAAATGGTGATACAACACCAAGAGGAATAATTGCTGGAAAGTTGATAAAGATGTACATAATACGTAAAGCAATGAATAAAGTAATGTATAACACAATAGTTAGAGACTTATTAAGGTTAGGATTACCACCAGATAGAATTTACTATCTATAAAGATAGAAAATATGAAATTGAACATTACTTAAATCTTAAAAAACTATTTGAAATTACTTGCTAATTCTATATTGAGGATCTGTTTAATATACACTTAAAGTTAAACACAACACAATAGTTATAAATAGGAGAAGCATTAAAT
>Ga0180300_10001332_pt1 | contig 11395 bp, 12 predicted proteins | sample GuaBasSediGuay15_FD_121798 | JGI IMG/M metagenome (GOLD analysis project Ga0180300, IMG submission 121798) | Subseafloor sediment microbial communities from Guaymas Basin, Gulf of California, Mexico - Guay15, Core 4569-2, 21-24 cm | ecosystem: Environmental > Aquatic > Marine > Hydrothermal... | reverse complement strand
TGAAACGAAACCTGGTCGCCCCCCCGCACACTTATCTCTCTGGTTTCCTTGCCCCCCCTCAACTCAGTGACAAGTTTGGAGTTTATGTATAGCTTTGCAAATGCCGCGTTCCCAGAGAACCAACTATTCATTACATTTATGTTGTAGTAGAGTGTTCCATCTCTAGGTATGCTTAGCCGGAGGGCTTGCTTGCCCGCAAGTGTGTATCTCTGGACGACCACCAGTTCATATGATGTGGAGGAGTCAAAATTAGACGAAAGCTCCAAGGTGGACGGTATGCAGCAACTCTGGAGAGTGCCGCATCCCTTAACCCCCCGCATAATTGTCTCACCACTGTTGCACCAAGGCAGAAGTCCTAGCAACGCCAGCAACCCACCACTTCCAATCCCTCTCCTACAAACCCCGCCCATTTCATTACACTGGTTGGTTTGTTGGTTTGGTTGTTTTGGGCTTGGTTTGGTTTGGGTTTCGTTGTCATTTTTAATACTCTCATTTGTCTGCTCTGTTGCGGTTTGTAGGGGTGGCTGCTCTGCCTCGTTAGTTACCTCCTCAATAAGGGGGATATTGAATACTTGGCTGCAAGTGGCTTTGTTGCACTCCTCCACATTACTTAGCCATTGGTAGCCATCCCCCACGCATTCCACCTTTGGTTTGAGCTCTGCCAACAATTCTGTTTGTTCATCACTTTGAAAGAATCTACAGCAGCAACCCATCTGGCATAACTCTGGCATGTCCTCTGGCAACAATGCGCATGCGGCTTTGTTTGGGCTGGGATAAAAGAAGCTCTCCATGCACTCTGCTTGGCTCCTGGGACCAAACCCCTGGCTAGGGTAGCCGGATGGTGGGCAGCACTCCTCTGCATTTAGATAGAAGCTGCATGCCTCTTTGTTGGGGTTGAGGCAGCACCCTGACTCTGCCCTAAGAAGGGGTAAGCCAAATATCATGAGAAGCATAAAAAAGAAGAGTTTCTTGAGCATTATAGCATCACTGTGTGTGATGTATAAAAATTTTTCTCCCATTGCCCACATTATTAGAGTTAACCACTAGCAAGTTATAACAATAGAAAGATTTATAAATTATTGTTGTTATAATCCTTTGTATGGTTAAAGAGAAGCAAAGGGCAAGGGTGAAGTGCCCCGGTAGATTTGAGGAGCTGAGAGAGTTTATTTTTAATGACGCAGTTCCCACTGTTCTAGAGGACGAAAAGACAGGAACACTAAGAACTCGTGTGAGAAGAGAGGACCTTGATGATATTTGGATGCTTATAGAGGATGAGGTTACAAGGTTTGATTCTAGAGACCCTTATTATTTTTGCCAGAGGACAGACCCTAAGAGGCGTGAGCCAGGATTGGATGGGTTATCATTGGTCCCATTGTTCCCCTCTACTTATCACCTTGATAATAAGATTGTGAGTGAGTATGCTAGGGCTATGGGATGCAGTGAGCGTGTGGCTGAAATCTTGGGGAAGATGTCAGACCAACCTGGTAAGTTCTTTAGCTCTCATTTGGATAGAGACCCAAGTGAGCTTGCGATCCCATACGGCGATAATAAACACCAAAACCTCGTTGGGTATGTTATATCTGCCAATTTTGGTATTGGCACTGCTTGCTCAGGTGGTGTGGGTGGTGGTGGAGTGAGGTCAGACGCACCCTTCCTGTTAGAGGTGTACCAGGTTGACCAGAAACACCATGAGCAACACCTAGCAGGAGTGGTTGGATTCTGGGCTCAGGGTGGTGAATATGGCGATGAGATGCTCGTAGCACAGATTCAATCAAGCAGGGGTGGTTCACTGCCTAAGGAGGTGCAGTTTGGGGTTGGGATGCTCTATATTGCAGAAGTTGCTGCAAGATTGATGGGCTTCTCAAGGATTGTCACGTACAGTGCTGCCACTCATCCCATATTCAAGCAGCATCCAGACAGTTGGAAGCAACTGAGGGAGATTTTTACATGCTTATATGATACTTCTGCAAGAAAGCTCAATTTTGAACCCACTGATGGGCGACACGGTTATTATGTAAAGGACCTCACTTCTAACCACAATTGCAGATAGGATTTCTTCAGTAAAGTTTTTTAATCAGTAAGCAAACCCAAGCAATGGTGAGCTATTGTGAGAATCATCATTGACACCAAAGAGGATTCCAAAGAGGAGATTCAGAGGATTGCTAAGTTTTTAATTGGGTTAACGACTGGGGGCAACTCTGGTAGAGAGTTTTCACCTGAGGTTAAAGAGGGGACATTCAGCATGTTCGAAGAAGAGAAGCCCAAGAAGGAGCCATTCAATATCAATCAGATAATAGAATATGACTAAAGAATTTGAGTTCGTGGACGACCTAACCTCAGATGTACTATTTAGGGCTTATGGCAAAACCCTTGAGCAGGTTTTTGAGAACTCTGCAAAGGCCCTTTTTTCAATCATATGCGAGATTGAGCAGCTCGAGCCAACCAAATCCTTTTGGTTGGAGATAGAAGCTGAGTCCCATGAGGAGCTGCTCTATGAGTGGCTTTCGAGGTTGCTCGCAGAATCAGAAATAAGGGGCTTGTTTTTTTCAAGGTTTGTAGTAAGTATTGAGGGCAACAAACTAAAGGCGAGGGTGTATGGCAGCAAAGCAGACCCCAAGATTGGCAAGGTGCAGGTTAAGGCAATCACAAAATATAAGTTTGGCTTGGTTAAACAAAACAGCTTGTATGTTGCAACTGTGAGTTGCGATATTTAAAGGTGATACTTATGAAAGAGAAACTCCAGCGGATAAATGAATACCTATGGCTTGTTCCAAAGGCAGTTAGAAAGGGTATGCGAGTTAATGCAGTAATACTTGCCAATGAAGCAGACATGGCTATGATTGAAGAGGAGGCAATAAACCAACTTACCAATGTGGCAATGCTGCCAGGTGTGGTTGAGCCAGTGATGGCGATGCCAGATGCACACTGGGGCTATGGGCTGCCTATGGGGGCTGTTGGTGTGTTTGATCCAGAGCAAGGCGGCATCATAAGCTCAGGCATGACAGGGTTTGATATCAACTGCGGCATTAACCTCATTAGAACCAATCTTGGTGCAGCAATGGTAAAGCAAAAACTGAGGGAGTTGGTGGATGAGGCATTCAAAGCAATACCCTGCGGTGTGGGTGCCAGGAGCAAACTCAAGCTTAGCATAGATGAGCTCAAAGAGGTGCTCAAACAGGGTATGAAATGGGCATTGAGCCGGGGCTATGGATGTGCAGAAGACCTTGAACACACAGAGGAGCATGGTGCTATGGATGGGGCTGACCCGAGTAGGGTTTCTGAGCTGGCACTCAAGCGTGGTAGGGACCAACTTGGAACACTTGGCTCAGGCAACCATTTCTTGGAGTTTCAAGAGGTGGTAGAGATATTTGATAAAGACACAGCGAAGGAGTGGGGCTTAGAAAAGGGGAAGGTTTGTGTTATGGTACACTGCGGTTCAAGGGGGCTTGGTCATCAGATTGCAACCGATTACTTGAAAATCCATGAGAAGGCAGCAACCCGCTATAATATACAACTCCCTGACAAGCAGTTGGCTTGTGCACCCATTAACTCACCTGAGGGGCAGGACTATTTCAAGGCAATGAAGTGTGCTGTGAATTACTCATTTACCAATCGCTTGATTATCACCCATTGGATACGCGAGGTTTTTGAGCGTGTGTTTGGAAAGAAGTGGCGAGAGCTTGGTATGTACACTGTCTATGGGCTAGCCCACAATATATGCAAGAAAGAGACACACACTATAAAGGGTGAAAAGCGTGAGGTGTATGTGCACCGCAAGGGTGCAACCAGGAGCTTCCCAGGGTTGCCTGTGTTGATTGCTGGTTCCATGGGTACCTCATCATGGGTAATGAAGGGCACAGAGGAGGCGATGCAACTCACATTTGGTTCCACAGCCCATGGTGCAGGTCGAGTTCTCAGCAGAAAGGCAGCCATAAAGAAGTATTGGGGTGGCAGGGTTAAACAAGAGATGGAGAGTGCTGGCAGGATTGTTAGGGCAGCCAATATGAAGGTTCTAGCAGAGGAAGCCCCAGGTGCCTACAAGGATGTGGACGCCATCATCGAGACAGTTCACCAAGCGAGGGTTAGCCTAAAGGTGGCCAAACTCGTGCCACTTGGAGTTATTAAGGGTTAGTTTTTTAGCTAAGCTAGGGGGTGCTGAGCTTGGAGAGCATTCTTGAGCGAAACATTAAGGCTATTGAGAAGGGCATGAGCCAGCTCATGCAGCAAGGGGATTTGCTGGAAACTGTTTGTATAGTTTACCTATCTGAGAGCAGTGAGATAGTGGGCCTGCTGGAGAAGCTCCCTCATAGTGTGGATGGAAGTATTGTGGCAGTTGAGGTGCCTCTATGGGAGAACGCTGAGGGTCATTTTGGCCCCAGGATTGAGAATCTGGATTGGGTGGGCGAGCTCACCCCAGCCAATTATCTACCGGTCATTAGAAGCATCCAGTGCTACTGGCTTTATAGAACCACACCTATGCTGGTTTACAAAAGGGATTAAATTTCTATAATCTTACCCTTTCTCCCTACATTGATTACCTTTGTCTTGCCGATTTTTTCTTCTATGCCCTCTGCCTCGTGCACATGCGAGCACAAGGCAATATCTGGCTGGAATTTCTCTATTGCTTTCCTTACTCCCTCACTCCCAGGGAATATCTCTGTGAACTTCTCCATCTTTGTGCCCTTTGGATGTACGTGGGTAACCATAATCTTCTTCTTGAGATAGTTTATCTTCTCAAACCCCTGCTTAAGCAGGTTGAATATCTCCTCTTCATCCAATTGGAACAACCCAATATTGGCTCCCCCACACCCAAATATGCCAACATCCTTGTACCTAACAGATATACCGTGTATGTTCTTTATCCCGTATAATTCTGCAAGAAAATCTGCTGTTGCGACAGTCTCATGGTTACCGGGTATGATTAAGACCTTCTTTTTCTTTGCGACAAATGGTCCAATGATGTTCTCCAGGGATTGCTCACCGTAGGTTAGGTCTCCACAGAGCACCACCAAGTCTGCGTTTGCTTTGTCTGCTTTTTCTGCAAGCTCCTTAGCCAAGCGCGTATCGCCATGTATATCCCCTGCAGCAAATATCTTCATTTTTGCTTAGACCTCTTGATTATTCTTGGCTTCTCTTCCGTCAAGATGACTATATCAGAGGGACTCCCCTTTGGCCTTACCTCGTAAATCATAAACTCAACCCCGTTCTTTATCTTGGGGTGCAGCTCATCCAAATCGTCGTTGTATTCATGCCCACGCACATTAGCACTGGTTGTAATCACTGGTATACCAATGTGGCTCACAAACTCAGAAATCCAATGGTTGGGTATTCTAATACCTATTGTATCGTCTTTAGGGTTTACATGTTTAGAAACAGCATTCTTGTTTTTGAGTTTTAATACTAGTGTGTATGGACCGGGAAGTTTGTTCAGCCATGCCTCTGCCTTCTCGTCAATAACACAGTTCTCTTTTATCCAGTCCTTTGATGGGGCAATGACAGAGAAGGGGTTGTCTGGGGTTGCCTTTATCTTTCTAAGCTGCTTAACCGCCTCATCATGCAGGGCATTACACCCAAGCCCGTTTATTGTGTCTGTTGGGTGCAAGAATATCGCACCCTCTACCACTTTCTTGGCAAACCTCTCCTTCTCTGACCAAAGCTCGTTCTTTGTTATAATCATGCCTCTGGGTAGAAGGTTTTACGATTTAAAAATTTATTGGGTTAATTTTTTAACTCACTCTTGATTTCTGTGGCTAGTTGCTTATGCTTTGAGGTTTGCCCTTCTCACTGATTGTTGCCACAGAAACATCTCAAGAAAATCAATCTTGGCTTTGTACTCCTCCCAACCCATATAATTTGCCTTGCTTCTTCTAAATAGCATACCAACCACCCCCTTTATGTTGAGAGATACCCAAGCATAAACCCCTCCTCTGAAGGGGTAATCTGATCGTTCTCCATGAATTCATTAATTGCTTCAACGTTGTAAAAGTCCTCACTTGTTGGTTCCATCATTGACACCCCCCTGCCACGCATCTCTTGGTGAACTCTAGCACGTTCTTGAAGAACAGGTGCTCAATTGTTTCAGGGCTAAGGTCAATCTTTGTCTTCATTTGTATCACCTCTTTAACAAGAAACATAGTTGCTTGGTTTAAAAATTCCATCCAGCCAAGTGTCTTGTGTCCAGTGGCTTTATATTCAATTAAAACAGAAAGGTTTTTAACATTCCGCAACTGAACTCTGCTAGGGTAGCGGTGATGAGGTGAACACCCTCTGATGAGAAGATGATGAGCGGAAGTAACTACTGAGCTACCCCATTCTTATCCTTATACATCCTCTGGTCAGCAATGTGTATTGCCTTTGCGAGTGATTGCTGGGTGCGTATGTCCCAATAATGATACCCTATTGCCACAGAAACTGGAGCAGAAGTAACCTTTTGTTTTGAGCTGTATTCACTCACTGCTTGCTTTATCCTCTCTGCAATACTCTCTAATGCCTTGTCGCAATTTGGTGCTAAGACCAAGAATTCGTCTCCTCCGTACCTTATAGCAATATCTGAATCCCTTACCTCTCTTTCGATTATTTGTGCAACGTCTCTAAGGACAGCATCCCCTGCAGTGTGCCCACTAGTGTTGTTAATCAAATCAAAGTGGTTAACATCTATCATCATCACACCAATGATGTTTCCATACTTCTTAAAGAATTCCTCTATAAGCCCTGGTCCCCCCTCGTATCTTGCCTTTAATAGGTCCTCTTCACTGAGAAGCTCTTCCAAGAACCTTCGGTTGAGTAATCCAGTTAAGGGGTCTCTAATGGCTAGCTCTGTTAGTTTCTTTTCCTTTTTCTGCTGATCAGTGATATCCACGAGGTACACAAGCCAGTCATTCCCCTGGCGCTTATAGAATACTTCCACAGGGCACTCTTTTCCTTCAGATACTCTAACAACCGTCCTTTGCCTAGCATATGAGGGATTGTACTCTGGGATAAACACTCTAACACTCTTACCTTCAAGTGACTCAGGCTCAACCCCAAAGAGGGATGAGGTTGCTTCGTTTGAATACAGAATTTTGCCTGTACCCTCTACTACAAGCATTGGTAGGGGCGAATGCTCAACCAACCTGCTTTCAAGGTCCCCCTGATTTGTCACCATTTATATGTAAGAACATTCATCCTTTAAAAAATTTTCGGGTTTTATCGTCAATCTTTCCCAGAGTTCAACCAAACATATGGAGGTATTCCTCCCCATCTCTTTCCTCTGAGGCCAACACCTTATTTATGGCGTTCAAGAAATCTTCCTGGGTTACATAGTCACGCTTGTCCCTTATTGCAAAGTACCCTGCCTCAGTGCAGACCGCCTTTATCTCTGCACCTGAGAAACCAACCATTTTCTTTACAAGAACCTGCTTGTTGACACCTCTCAGATTCATCCTCCGTGTGTGGATTCCAAGTATTTCCATGCGTCCCTCCTCGTCTGGGAGTGGCACCTCAATCAATCTATCGAGGCGACCTGGTCTAATAATAGCAGGGTCAAGAATGTCTTTGCGATTGGTGCAACCAATCACCTTTACATTGCCCAATGTTTTAAACCCATCAATCTCAGCGAGGAGTTGCATGAAGGTGCGCTGAACCTCCCGCTCACCAGAGGTTCCTAGCTCGATTCTCTTTGATGCAAGGGCGTCCAGTTCGTCAATGAAAACTATTGAAGGGGCTTTTTTCTTTGCCAGGTCGAATATCTCTTTGACCAGTTTGGCACCCTCACCAATAAACTTTTGCACAAGTTCAGAGGCCACAATCTCTATAAAGGTTGCATTTGTTGAATTGGCAACTGCCTTTGCCAACAGCGTCTTCCCTGTGCCAGAGTCACCATGCAATAGGATTCCTTTAGGCGGTTGGATACCAACCCTCTTGAAAAGTTCTGGGTTTGTCAGGGGCAGCTCGATAACCTCCTTTATCTCCCGAATCTGCTCTTTTAAGCCACCGATATCCTTGAATGTAACAGTGGGCTTCTCGATGATAACAAAGCGCTCAACATTGAATTCAGAGGTTGTGTCAATCTTTTTTACAATGGTGAGGTTTTTCTGTTCAACCAGCACTGTATCGCCTGGGGCAAGTTTCAGTTCAGGGAGAAAATTTACGCAGAACTGATTGCCATTGGGTATTTTGATAAGAACCCCATCCTTGAGCACATCCTTGACTTCACATACCATTAGGGGCTTTGACATGAAGCGGTTCAAGCGCTCACGCATGTGCCCCACTGTTTCTCTAAGTATCCTGTTCTCCTCCTCTAATTGTGAATAGGAATAAGCGTAAGAGTAAACTGCTTTGTCTAGGCCATTGTTTGTGTTTCCCATGCCCATTGAGTAAGAATCCTTTGTTTAAAAAACTTATCCGAAATCTATATAAACCAAGTTGTAAACTCGAGCTATTTCACTCGTAATATGGTGGGTAAAGGAATTGGAACACGTATGTTAAAAATTATGCTACCAAGCGCCCTTGCTTCATTATCCACACTCGTTTGTTGCCCTTTACCCCCACTATATTAAGCCTTTGTCTTTTGGCGTCTATGACTATGTCCATATGATAGCTTGTTGCCCTGTCTGGTTCAAACCCAGAACCCAGAGCAATGTGTATCATGTGTGCAATCTTTTCATTAACAATGAGGTAATCACACAGCTTTGCCTTTGGGTTGGTGTTTATTGCAAACTCTCCAATCCTGTTAAAGTTTCTCTTTTTAAGCTGTATCAAGCGCTTTGGGGCAGAGCCATGCTTCTCCTGCTCCAGCAATAGTCTCCAGCTTTCTCTCTTTTTCTTGTTGAGCTTTTTTATTATATTGGTATCACCATCCACCACCTGATAAAAGCCCTCCTTGGCCTTGATCACCAATGGCTTCTTGGGGTTAAGTTTGTAGCTCTGGTCAATTGCAATCACCACATCACCCACAAACACCCCCTCAATTGATTCAGGCGTAAAAAAGACCTCACCAGCAGGTATATTAGCCATCCTCCCTGCTTTTATCCCTGTCTTTCTGAAGTGGCTTGTGTCAATCTTGGTTCTGGCGTCCCCATCTGAGAGCATGATACTCCTCTCTCTTTTAGCTGATTTGATGTAAACCACAAGATTGGTGCTCTTGCCGTTGAGAGGCTTTCCTGTGACCTCGAGTTTATCGCATCCTTGTATAAGCTTCTGGAGTTGGAGGTTGCGTTTGCGCATCTCATCCCAGTCAATATTGCAGGATTGGATGAACACATCTATTGGCAGGGTTTCTGTGAAGCCAATCCTGGTTAAAGGGGGTCTCTCCTCATGGGCTGTTTGAGGATAAAAGGGTAATTTGAGCATCATCTGGGTTGGCGATTGCCACCTTGATTTTCTGTTTTTAGTGGGGTAGCCAATCTTCTCTCCAAAGGCATGCAAGCCATAGTAGCCCTTGCCTGAAATGGCGAATATAGCATCTCCTGGTTTCAATCTTGCCAAACCCAGCAATTCAGAGAGCTTTTTGTATGCCTTGAAAACCGGGTCTGGTATGTCCTTATCCAGCTCACACCCGCTTAGGGTTGCAATAAGCTCAGAGACCCGCTCTGGCTTTGCCAGCTGGCTTGCTCTGGGGGTTGCTGATGATAACCTGGGCTTACCAGGGCAGGTGCCGACCATTGCAAGCATTATTGCAAAGTTATTTAGGTAGTCCTCTAGGGGAAGCTCCAATCTCTCCCTTGTTGGCACCAACTCAAATTTGCAGTCCACCACCTCGCTCTGCTTGAGTGCAAACACCTTATCCCAGACTAATCTGCAGGTTTTCCTTAAAGCATTGCGACGGTATGGCTTGAACCATTGGTGCTTGTACTGCAAGTACTGCTCTTCAAGCTTGAAACCCTGGGGTGTTGCATAGACTATGATGCTTGGTCTCTTGAATATCTCTTCAAAGTGTTCTATTTTCTTTGATACAAGTTTGATAAACCTTGCCAATGCCTTAGTTTGTGGGTTTGTTTTGCCCCTTTTGAGGTCCTCATAGCATGCCCAAACATCTTCCAGAACCTCTAATGCCTTGGAGTTGCCGTTTGGTATTACCACCTTCACATCCTTGCCCAGTTCATGTGCAGCCCTGCTGAGTGGTGCGATTGCAAGAAAGCTCTCCTTGGTGAATCTTGGCACAACAATAAGCATGCTCTTGCCCCTGTGCTTTGCTAGGTGCCTTGTGTAGTATCGTGTCTCAGAATTGAATGTTGAAAGCTGGTATTTCATGCCACGCTTGAATCACTCCCGCTTTATTAATTTTGCTTTTAGGAAATTTTATAAACCCTTTAATCTGGCTTAAAGCTGTATGATAACCATAACAGTGCTCCACAATGAGTTTGAGGTTTACCAGAGGAGTAAATCTGGCTTTAGTGTTTTGATAGAGGCATTTGGCAAGAGAATTCTGTTTGATACTTCCCTATCTGATGATATCATTAAGAACGCAGAGAGAGGCAAGATTAGTTTGCGTGAGATTGATTGCATTGTTCTGAGTCATGGGCATACAGATCACACAGAAGGATTGAGGTTTATTGATTTTTCAAATGTAAAGAGTATTGTGGCACATCCTGATTGTTTTCAGAAAAAATTTTCTGAGAGAGGGGGCTACATAGGTATTCCACTGTGTTTGGATTATCTGAAGCGAAAAACAAACTTGGTATTAACCAAGGAACCATTCTGGATAGAGGAAGACAAAATTGTATTCCTAGGACAAATCCCAAGAAAGACAGATTTTGAGGCAAAGACACCAGTGGGCTATTTAGAAAACGGCGAAGCGGATTTTGTGTTGGAGGATTCAGCAATCGCAATAAACACAAACAGAGGCATAGTTATTGTTACTGGATGCTCACATTCTGGGGTTTGTAATATTATTGAGTACACAAAAGGGGTTTGTCAATCAAACAAAATTTATGCTGTGCTGGGCGGGTTTCATCTCTTTAACAACAGGGTTATAGACAAAACAATAGAGTTTATCAAAAGAGAGCATATTGAAAGGGTTTACCCAGCCCATTGCGTGAGTGAGTATGGCTTTGCTGAATTCAAAAAAATAGGTGGAAAAAGGCTAAGCACCCTACAAAGATTAGTCTTTTAGGGTTTCTTGGTATTTCAGTAAGGCTTTCTGCTTACTTATTTAATACCCAACTAATAAAACAGCCTACCTCAATCTCCAATACCTAATCTGTCCCAGGATGAGGCCTGCTGCGAAGGTTATGTAGACCAGAAGGTAGCTAATCTCGGTGAAAAAGAAACCAATGTCAACCGTATGCTTGTTAGGGAGCAACCTTAGGGCAAACCCAAGGCAGAATATAACTAAGACTAGGGTGAGTGGAAGAAAGAGGCGGTGCTTGACTCTGAATTCTCTCAAAAATAGATGAATCACCCCAAGTAAGAATAG
>Ga0180300_10001331_pt1 | contig 11397 bp, 11 predicted proteins | sample GuaBasSediGuay15_FD_121798 | JGI IMG/M metagenome (GOLD analysis project Ga0180300, IMG submission 121798) | Subseafloor sediment microbial communities from Guaymas Basin, Gulf of California, Mexico - Guay15, Core 4569-2, 21-24 cm | ecosystem: Environmental > Aquatic > Marine > Hydrothermal... | reverse complement strand
TGTTGAAAAACCATTTGCAAGGATAACTTATGATGAGGCTTTGAAGTTACTTAAGGAAAAGGCAAACTATCCTGTTCCTTGGGGAAAGGATTTGAGAACAATAGAGGAAAGAAAACTTACTGAATTATTTGATGTTCCTGTTTTTGTAACGCATTATCCAAAAGATATAAAGGCGTTTTATATGAAGGAATGGGATAAAGATCCTAGGTATGTTTTGGCTACTGATTTGCTTGCTCCTGAAGGCTATGGCGAAGTTATTGGAGGGAGCGAAAGAGAAACTGATGTTGAAAAGTTAAAGAAAAGATTGATAGCTCAAGGTGAAAAACCTGAGCTTTACGAGTGGTATTTAGATACAAGGCGCTATGGAAGTGTTCCTCATAGCGGTTTTGGTTTAGGTGTTGAACGATTAATAAGTTGGATATGCAAACTAAAACATATTAGAGATGCTATTCCTTTTCCAAGAACAATGGTGAGGTGGAGACCATGAAGGTTGTACTTATTGGACCCGGAGATATAGAAAAGCATTCGATTACATCCAGATATTGGAGAAATAGAGCCTTATCCAGTTATTATCTATAAGCCATTTGTTGTCGGTCCTTTGCAATATGAACTAAAGCAATACATAGAAGATGTTGGTGGCAGGGTAGTTTATGTCAGTAATGTTGACAGTCTAAAGCAGGAGCTTGAAAACTTAAGGTTATCAAAATAAATCTATGGCTTTCTTTTTCTTATTGTCCCAGATTTTTCTTTCTTTTGGGGATTCTTCTTTTCTTATGACGAGTGCTTTTCCTTTTCCTTTTTTTAACGGAATGAAGAACAGATGTTCGATCCTGCCTTCTTTACTTTTTAGCCAGATAGATTCTTTTCCTTTTGCTATTGGTTTTCCTGTTTTTGGATCAAGATAGGTGTAGCGGATGTATTTGCCTTGCTCGATTAATACACGCGCTTCAGGTTTTCCAGAGCTTCCTATTGTAATAACTTCTCTTGGATATTTCATCTTAACTTTATGGCTTAATTTCTTTGATATGTTTTTCGAGTATTCTTTCGAAATTTTGTTTTAGTCTTTCTTCGAATGTGGTTGTTGTTTCGCCTTCTTCTTTTTCTATGTCAAGAGCCGAGATTAGTTCTTTTACGAGATTTTTTTCTTGTTCTTTTGATAAACCTATTTTTATTTGTTGAAGATGCTCATTAATCAATTTTTCTTCGATTTCTTCAGTTGATGTTGCTGTTATTTTTACTTCTTTGAATAGCTCACCATGAAGTTTTGAAGTGTTTTTCATAACAAAAAAAGCTCCTTTTTCGTATGCATGATCAAATATTTCATTGAACTGCATGTCAGAGGGTTTTCCGTGAGATAGTTTTCCTTCAACTCTTATTGTAACGATGGCATTTAGTATGTCTTTTTGCTTGAGTTCTTCGAGCAATGCTTCTTTTGCTTGAGACGGTGTTTTTCCATCTACATTAAGCATTATGCCGACATGCGGAAATAATTGAATTGGTTCGAATTTAATTTCTGTTATTTTGTTATTATCAACACTAACAATGCAAAAGCTTCCGTAGTGAAGGGATTCGAATTCTTTAAAGTTTGCAGGAAACAATGGGCCGGGAAAGACAATATTGTTATGCTGAAATCTTTCGTGAACGTGTCCGCCGGCATAATAGTTGAAGCCTTCTGGCAGAAGCGATAATGGTATAGAAGGCATTTCTGCAAGACTTTTTGGTTTGAATTCTGTTATGGCTGAATGAAACATAAAAATCTTAAAGCCTGGTTCTGATGCGAGTGCTTCTTTATCGAGAATTTTATAGTATTCTGATTCCAGTCCGCCTTTTTTTCCGAGCATTCCTGTTATTTTTGCACCTGTTTTTTTGTCTGTTGTGAAAAGCAAACGTATTCTGTTTGTATGCTCTGCATCTGCCTTAGAAACCAAGGTGATAAGTTTTGCAGACTCGAGAACAGCGAGCATTGTTTTTCCGCTTGGAGAATAATCATGCGATCCCGGAATGGAATATACAGGTATGTTCTTTGCTTCGAGCTTTTTTAGTTCTCTGACTACAGCAGAAAGTTCATCTATAGAAGGAAGTGATGTGTTGAATAGGTCTCCGCTTATTAGGATAAAGTCGACATTAGCTGATATGCATTTTTCAACAGCTGTTTTGAATGCTTCGATGGTTGCTTCTCTAAGCTTTGGATCGCGCCAGCATCCGATGTGACAATCAGCAAGATGAGCGAACTTGAAATGCATAAGAATCTTATCTTTGCGGATTATTTAATTTTATCTATTCTGTTTTTTATGCGATCCTTTCATAGACTGTTTTGTTGTTTTTACGCGATACAATCCAGTACTCAGCGCAGAATACCTGCTTTCCATCAGGATTTTTAATTTTGTTCAGTTCTTTTATAAACGATTCTAGAGAATCTTTTGGAAGCTTATTCCAATAATGTTCTATCATCCCTTGTTCTAATTCACTTTGTAATTCAAAATGGAGTCTTTCTTCTTGTTCGGCTGAAAGAAGAAAGGCTTGCTTTGCTACAACTACCATATGTATTGATTTGCCATCAAAGTAAGCTATTATTTCAGGAACGTATGAGACAAGGTAAAGATCACTTGGTGAAGGAAATCTGGCTAAATCTTCGCAACCAGGATGAACATGTACAAGCATTATTTTATCATCTAGAACAGAGTCGTAATGAAATCCTTTTCCTTCTTCGAAATATTCTCTACCTTCAGGAGCTGTTGAAGAAACGCTTTCAAGTGAAACTTTTGTGATTTCTATGCTGTTATTATAGGAGTAGGCTGCAAAACAGGTTTCTCTGTTTGTTTCATATGCTGTTCTTACTGCGTTCCACAACCTTCTTTTAAAAGTTCTCTTTTTACTTCCTAGCTGACTTAATGTATCTTCAAGCAAGCTCATTTTTATTGTTTTACTCCTTAGCAGGAGGGACTTAAATTTATTTAAAAATCTTTCCAAAAATAATTTTAATGAAAGGTTTTTTGTTTTTTAGATTTAAATGGATTTTAAGAAGATTGAGCGATTTATTGAAAAAGTTAAGCTTCCAGTGCCAAAGCAGGTTTTTGCAAAGAATAAGAAGCAAGCAGTTGAGGGCTTGAAAAAGCTAAGAGGTGCTTCTCTTGTTGTGATGAAACTTATATCGCCTGATTTTCTGCACAAAAGTGAATTTGGTTTGGTTAAAACAGTGGAGGCTGATGCTGAAATTGTTGGAAAGACATTTGATGAACTTGTAAAATTAGCGAAAAGAAAGCGAAGAAAGGCAAAGATTGATGGTGTTCTGATTCAAGAGAAATGCGAAGGTGTTGAAGTTATTATTGGAATGAAAAGAGATGCTACGTTTGGGCCTGTTTTGCTTTTCGGCATTGGCGGGATTTTTGCTGAGGTTCTGCAAGATAAGTCATTGAGGATAGCTCCTATTAAAAAAGAAGAAGCGCTTGAAATGATGAAAGAGATTAAAGGTTACAGGTTGCTGACTGGGTATAGGGGCATGCCAAAAGTTAATTTTGATGCATTAGCGAGTATATTAGTCAGGCTTGGAAATTATGCTGTTGAGAATGAAAAGCTTGATGAGGTTGATTTGAATCCTGTGATTGTTGATGAGAAAAAAGCATACTGTGTTGATATAAGGATAGTTGAGAAAAAATGAAACTTGATAAATTGTTGAATCCGAGAAGCGTGGCTGTAATTGGTGCAAGCAGAGAACCTGAAAAGGTTGGCTATGGTGTTTTGAAAAACTTAGTAAAGGGATGCTATTTTCTTGCTCCTTTTTGTGCTCCGTTCAAAGGAAAGATTTATCCAGTAAATCCATTCGCTGTTAATATTCTTGGTTTAAAATGCTATAAGAGCATTCTTGAGATAGACGATGAGATTGATCTTGCTATCATTGTTGTGCCGGCGAATGTTGTTCTGCAGGTTGTGAAGGAATGCGTCAAGAAAAAGGTCGGAGCTGTTATTATAATTTCTGCAGGTTTTAGTGAAGCTGGCGAAAAAGGAAAGAGACTTGAAGCTGAGGTTTTGAAGGTGCTTAAAAAAGCAGGAATTCCTCTGCTTGGACCAAATTGTTTAGGCGTTATAAAGCCTACAAAAGGATTGAACGCAAGTTTTGCACCGACGATGCCTCCTGCTGGAAAAGTGGCTTTTATAACGCAGAGCGGTGCATTAGCTGATAGCGTTATTGATTGGGCTGTTCAAGAGCGCTATGGATTTTCAGCTATAGTTAGCGTTGGAAATGCTGCTATGCTTGATGTAAGTGACTTTATTGAGTATTTTGCTAATGATGAAGAGACAAAAGCCATAACGGTTTATCTTGAAAATGTAAAGGATGGAAGAAGGTTTATTGAATGCTGTAAAGAAGCTGTGAAGAAAAAGCCTGTGATTGTGCTTAAAGCAGGTAGAAGCAAAATAGGAGAAAAAGCAGCGCTATCGCATACAGGAAGGATGGTGAGCAGCTATGATGTTTATACGACTGCATTTAAGCAAGCTGGCATCGAGGTTGTTGATTCTGTTGAAGAATTATTTGATGTTGCTAAGGCAAATGCAATGCTGAGCAAATGTGAAAATGCCATTGCAATAGTTACTAATGGTGGCGGGGCTGGTGTTCTTTGCGCTGATTATTGCGAAGAATTTGGTGTAAATTTGGTTGAGTTAAAGAAGTCAACGATAAAGAAGCTTGAGAAAAGCAAGGTTATGCATCCTGCTTTCAGCAAAAGAAATCCTTTAGATATAATCGGAGATGCTTTGCCAGAAAGGTATGAGGTTGCGATAAACACTCTGTTAGAAGAGGATTATATAAAAGGATTGATTGTGATTCAAACATTGCAGACGATGACTAGAAGCGAGGATGATGCAAGAATTATTATAGAAGCGAGAAAAAGATTTCCAAAAAAACCGATTGTGTGTTGTTTTATGGGAACTTATTTTACCAGAAGAGCGATACATTTGCTTGAAGCGAATAATGTTCCTAATTATTCTGATCCAAGAAGGGCAGCAAGGGCTATGGCGAGTTTAATTAAGAAATCTTAAAGCGAAGTACTGCGCCTATTCCGCCAAGGCTGTCTAATGTTTTTCCTGGTTCATTGTCTGATGCTACTATCATAATGTTTCCTTTTGCAAGCTCAACGTCGTGCATGATTTTTTCGAGGTGGAGATAGCGGTTTTCTTCCTGCAATTTTTTTATTAGATTGTCTGTGACGAGGAGCAATGAAATAGCACCAGTAGAAGCTGCTTGTTCGACTTCTTTTATTCCATAAGCATAGAAACGATCTTTTGCTATTTCCTCAAGCAGCATTTCAACGGCTTTGATTTCACGTGCTAATCTGTTTCTTTCGAATATTGCTGCGAGCTCTTTTCTTTTTAGGACTTCGTTTAGTGCTCTTTTTGTTGCTGATGAGCATGATGTAAAAATGACTTTTTCTTTTAGTTTCTTTGGCATTCTTTTTGCCGTTTCTTCACGCCAGAATGCTGGGCTTGCAACGACAATATCGCTTATGTTATATTTTTCTGCCAGTGATTGAATTTCGGTTACAATTCTTTTGAAGAAGTCTTCTTTTGATTTTTCTTCAACTCCTTTTTTTGGCACTGTGCCCTTTATGGTTGCTATTACTTCAACACCTTTTTGTTTTGTTATTGCGAAAATTGCTTTTTCCCTGTCATGAACGCAGATTAATATTGGAAGTTGTTTTTTTGCTGATGCCTCGTCGAGCCTTTTTAGCTGAAAGCCGAGCCATTTTTCTTTTTCTATTGTTAGTGAATCGTTGATGGTTAAGCTGAATGAATGATGAGCTCCTTTTGGAATTTCCTCTGGTGCTTCGATGACAATGCCTTTTATACGGAGGATATCGCCTTCAAAAGAAACAGCTTCGACTTTGAGCTTTAGGAAAACAGTTTTTCGAACAGCTGTTGCTTTTTCCTCAGGGCCAAGTTTTATTTTTCTTGTTGTTTTTGCACTGACGATGTCGCCAGGTGCTATTATGTTTGCTAGATGCCAGAGGTCATCTCGCGATTCTATCTTAAGCTTTACGCCTTTCTTTAGATTTTTTGATATTATTTTCATTTGTTTGGCTTTGGAAAAACATTTATATATATAAATTCTTCATAGCTGATAGATGTTTTGGAAGGAGAGGAAAAGAGGACAAGGGGCTGTAGGTGCTGCTATTCTGATAGCTGTTGTAGCGTTGTTGATAGTATTTTATCTTTTGCTTGTTCCGCCTGAGGAAAGAGAGGCACTTCTTGAAGAGAAGAATATAACTGTTGCGAAACCACCTGCTGAAGAGAAGATATTGCTTGATGTTTCGCCTGGAAGATTGCATTACATTGCTGAAAAAACTATTGAACATCCAATCAGTAGCGTTGAGCTTGATTTATGGAGTGAGTCGACTGTGCTGAAAGAAAGGGATTCTGTTTATGTGAGCAGTACAATTTTTGGAAAGAAGAAGGTTAATATTAGTTTTGATGTTAAGAAAGAAGATGTTGAAAATGCATTTGTTGTTTTTGACATTTCTAAAGCAAAGGGAAGGCTTATTATTAAAGTGAACGGCGTTGAGGTTCTAAATAATTATATTAGTACACCGAGCATTGAACCTTTGCGGATAAGCGAATTTCTTCGCGATGGAAAAAATGTCATTGAGTTTTATGCAAGCGGTGTTGGATTTGCTTTCTGGCGGAAGAATAAGTACCAACTGCTGAATGTTAAGATAATTGCTGATATGCTCATTCGAGAAAAGCAAGAAGCAAGACACGTATTTATCATGACGCCCGAGGAAAGAGAAAATCTTGAGAAAGTCATAGTCAGATTTATTCCTTTGTGTAAGCAGGAAGATGTAGGAAAACTTGTTGTAAAGCTGAATGATCATACGATTTTTGATGCTGTTCCTGATTGTAATAGCATGATCGAGCCTATTGAATTAACAAGGGATTATGTTAATGTTGGCGAGAATGTTGTTTATATGAGGACTGAAAAAGGAAGATTTTTGATTGATAGGTTTATGGTTGCGAGCAAGATAGGAAAAGTTGAATATCCGACTTATTATTTTGATCTGAGTGCAGAGCAATACGATGCTATTACTAGCGGTCAAAAGAATGCTATTCTTACAATAAGGTTTAGGGAAAGTGTTGAAAGGAAAATAGGAAAGGTTATTGTTAATGGACATTATATAGGTATTGATCAAAAGGAGAGCGATTTTGTTGCAAAGATAAATGATTATGTTGTAAGGGGAAGCAATGCTGTTCAAATTGTTCCAAGCAGAACATTAGATGTCGTTGCTCTGGTGGTCGAGTTAAGCTAAATAAAAAAGAGGTAGATTCTGAGCAATGGGAATCCTTGATTTTTTTAGAAGAGGCGTTGAAAAAGCAACGGTTGAAAAGTTAAATCGCATTTTGAAAAAACTTCCACAGGAAGAAATTCTTTCTCTTGAACGAAAATATTTGCGCTATGGAAAAAAATATGCAAAAGATATTGCGCTTGCGGACTTATCCAGAAGAGTGCCAGGATTAGGAAAAAAAGAAACAGGTCTGCTTTACAGGATGCTGAAAGGTGAACAGATAAAAGTTAGGGAAAGAAGTAAGGCTAGCAGAGAGATGCTTGGTTGGATTGGAAATCTTTTTTCTGGTGCAAAGCGAAAGAGCGTTTCTGCGCTTGGCATTGAAATTCCGAATATAATCCTTGTTCTTGCATTGTTTGGTGTTGCTGCAGTTGATTTTGCAGTGAAGATGGCATGTGGCTTTGAACCTGTCAGGTCTGGGACAATGAGTATCCTTACATGCGTTTTGTTCCTTTGGATAACTAGGGGCTACAGACTTACTTGGTTTTTGCTTGGAGCCTTGGCTTTTGATATACTTTCACCACTTTTTCTCAGGCTAACAACCTTTGGATATAGTTATATTTTGTTTGCTCGGATGTATCTTTGGTTCTTTATTGCGTTTATTCTCTTTATTAAGACGACCATTGATTATCTGAACAGAGGTTTGAGGATCCCTTTTGTAGCGAAAATCATCTTTGCGGTAATTGTTATTGCGCTGATTGTTATTGGGTGGCCTTTTTTGGCAAACTATTATAAGGAAACTGTGACGCATTATAAGAGCAAACATTCTGAAGCATTTGCTCAAGCAAAGCAGATAGAAGCAAAGGTTGAAGAAAAAGCAAAGGAACATTGGAACACGACAAAGAGATTTTATGCGAGATGGCTTGATGCATTGAAAAGTTTGATGGCTGGCGATGTTGAAGGATTTCAGAAGAAGATAAATCCGCCTGCTGAAAGCGGAAGCGTTGAAGAAAAGATGATAGAGCATACTGTTGTGGAATTAATTCCAGTAAAGCAGTATAAGAAAAGATTTTACGAAGGAAACATCCAACCTGTTCCGATAAAACTTCATGTTAAAACAATTGATGATGAAAAGCTAAAGGTAAGTGTGGAGTGTTGGTTTGAACCTGTTTCTGGTGGCGAAAAAATAGAAGGAATGGTCGGACCCCCACCTTACTATAATGTTTATGAGGTTAAGGGTGAAAGGTATCTAACCTTAACGTGCGAACCAAAAGATCAATCAGCATTAAAACGAGGACGTTATCATGTTGGTTTTTCTGCTGTTATTGAGGGATTAGAAGCAAGAACAAGTTTGGTTAGGATATTTGTTGGGCAAGGCAGATGGACAAAGGAAGATGAATATCTTTCATTATTTGGATTATCAAGCATTGAAAGAAGCAAAAGCGCATCTGAATTTGCGGCTCTTGCAATAGATTTTGGAAATGAAATTACGCATCCTCTTATTGATGATGCTGAGAAACAGCCATTGATTCTGCACTTAGTAAATGTTGGCGATGGAAAGATTGTTAAAGTAAGCAGCATTAAGGTTAAGAGCGATATTTTTGAAGATGGTGTTAGTGATATCGAATGCAGAAATTCTGCTTTTGATGGGAGCGGTTTGATTTTTATGCATCCTGCTGAGCTTAAAGGAGTTTCAAATCTTAAAAAAGGAGAGAAAATAGTTATTGATTATTGTTATGTCACGATTAAGGATGTGTTGCGAAAAACTGAGGTTCCGAAAAAGAGATTATTGCTCGGAACAGTTGAATATGATTATAGAATTGAGAAAAAACTCGATCTTGAGATTTTGAAAGCTGATTAAAATGAGAAGAGAAATCGTGCTTATTTTTGTATTTGGGATGCTTATTTTATCGAGCGGATGTGTTCCGAGAAAAATAGAGAAAGTAGAAGTGAGGCCTACTGGATTTGAAGGGGTATCAGTTGAGCTGTTGAAGAACATGCCTCCAGAGAATGTTTGGAAAGGAAGTGTTTTCTCTATCGGATTAAAGTTAGAGAATAAAGGATTGCATGATGTTGAGAATGGGATTATAAGACTTGGTGGATTTACAAAGTATTTGATTGAACCAAGCTATGTTGAAAGAAGGTTTATGCTTAAAGGAAGGGATCCATATTTGCCAAGCGGCGAATTGAAGATTGAAGAATTTCAATTTAGAAATATTAGATTTGAAGGTTTTGAAAAAGAGGATTTTACTGAAACTTTTTATATAGAGGTTGTTTATGATTATGGAACAAGTGCTACAGTAGATGTTTGCATCAATCCCAAGATTGGAGAGCCTATTAATGTCGGATGTTCTATGTTGCCTGTTGTTTTGAGGCAGGGTCAGGGCGCACCTGTTGCAGTTACAAGAATTACACCTTCTGTTGTCTTAAGTGACGGCAAAGTTATTGCACAACTTTTAATTGAATTTGAAAATAAGGGCGATGGTGATGTTAATTATGTTGAAGTTGATGGTGTTTATTTAGGTAAAGAAAAAATGGAATGCGATAAGCCAGCTTTGGATTTAAGCGATGGAAGCGATACTTTGCGATGCAAGCTTACGCTTGAAAATAAAGAGCCATTCGTTACGCCGGTGAAGATTGAGATTAGTTATCTTTATAGTATTGATCTTAGCGGAAAGATTACTTTTGTTTCTTGAAAATTTTTATATAACAGTTTTGTTGGTTTCTTTTAACACGGCTGTCGTCTAGTGGTAGGACAGCACCCTCCCAAGGTGCAGGCCCGGGTTCGAATCCCGGCAGCCGTATAGTCTTTACTAGATAGTAGTTAAAAAAGAAAAGTTAATATGGCAAGAGCATTATTTATTACTGAAGAAACACTTCCTAAAGAGTATATCGCAAAATCACTCGAAGATAAAATTTTTCAATTTCAGACAAGTCTTATAAACGGTGCTCTATTTCACCTTCCAGAAGGACCAACACTAGGTGGTGATAATTTTATTATTTATAGTGATTCTTTAATAACAACTGTTATTCTAAACGATTTCCCTGAAAAACGTAGAGAGGCTAGAGAGGTTATTAAAAAAGTAAGATCTGAGTTCATGAGGCTAATAGGTATGCTAAAAACACCAAAAATAACAGAGCATGAACTTTCAGAAATGCTTTATGCAATAGAAACAAAACTTGCATTTGAGCTTGAAACTCAGAGCGCAGTAACTGTGTTGAAATTTCCCGAGCGAGAACTACTTTATTTCAATGGCGGAGAAAATTTTCTCTTTTATTATAATTCAGAAACGAAACAATTGGAACGAGATCTTCATCGTGGTCCTAAATTAGGGATTCTTTCGAAATTTCAAAACAAACAAAAGGTTTTACCCCGATTTACATTTAATAAAAAACCGACTTTGCCCGGCGATAAAATTGTTATCTGTACTGATGGTGTGGGGGACATAACTCCATCTAAGAGTTTTGATAGATCCTACTTGGAGCACGTCGTTCAAGGATGTATCACAGAACCTCCTGAAAAAATCATTCAATATATAAATGCTAAAAATAACGAAAACTTATCACTATACCAACTTAAATCAGATCAAAATGTGCCTGATGATTATACAATAATCGTATTGGAGATTCGATAATTTTTTATAATTTAAAATCTAATTAAACAAGTAAAATGACAAATTTATTCTATATCATATATGAACTGAATTTAAAAGAGTTTGAGAATCTTCCTTTGAAGCAAGCTAGGGCAAAAATTAAGTCAGATCTAGATAGCTTAAACAGGCCTGTGTTAATTAAAATACCGTTAAATTATATGGAAAACTTCCAAACTTATAAAGCTCTTTTGCCATATGTTTTAACGCTTACAAATCCGGATGTGAAAATTGTTAGCGACCAAGATTCTTTTGAGCGCTGTAAACTTTATTCAAACGGCTCACTGAAAGGGGATCCGAAGTCTGGATACTATGTTTCTACCTAACTCTCTAGCATATCAGCAGGCAAAAAAACCGCAAGCTTTTTAAAAAAGTTTGTGATTATATAAAATATGAACATAGAAGAACTCAAGAAAATTGTAACAAGCCAAAGAGAAGAAATAGAAGAAAAATTCGAGAAAATAAAGATAATAAAG
>Ga0180300_10001330_pt1 | contig 11404 bp, 10 predicted proteins | sample GuaBasSediGuay15_FD_121798 | JGI IMG/M metagenome (GOLD analysis project Ga0180300, IMG submission 121798) | Subseafloor sediment microbial communities from Guaymas Basin, Gulf of California, Mexico - Guay15, Core 4569-2, 21-24 cm | ecosystem: Environmental > Aquatic > Marine > Hydrothermal... | reverse complement strand
CACCTCCGATCGCGGGGCATGCCACCTCCGCACCACCTTCTACAAGCCGGAGCTGACTGGCCTCATCGGCCCAGACCAGATAGAGGGGAAGGCCGAGCTATTGGTGGAGTACGAGGACCGACTGACGATCTTCGACTCCCTCATCGTCTGCCGTTTCTACAGGGATATGTACCAGTGGGAGGAGCTCGCCACCATCGTGGAGGGGTCAACGGGGATGAGGCTGAAGAAGGAGGACCTGCGAGGGATTGCGTCCCGGATATCAGACTCCACCCGCCGCTTCAACCTCAGGGAGGGGATGACCAAGGAGCAGGACTCCCTGCCCAAGAGGTTCCACAAGGAGCCCCTGCCCGAGACGGGAAAGGTGGTAACGGAGGAGGAATTCGCCAAGTTACTCCGTGACTACTACAGGCTCAGAGGGTGGGACGGAGAAGGAGTGCCGCATTAAGATAACCTTTACATGAGCTCAAGGCAGTAGTCTAAAAGCGCACTATTGCTCTCCTTTGTCTATTTCAATGAATTTGGTTTTTTTCATCTCCCTTGGTATTGATCCCTCCTTGACCCAAATAAATTTTGGGGATATCCGAAGATTTTCTTTGAAGTGCTTGACCATTTGCTCCTCAAGGGAAGGAATTTCGCCATCTCGCACGGATGAAGCATACTCAAGCTTTATCCGAAGGGGAGGAGTAACGAGGGGACCTGGCTTATCAAGGACAATCCTGAAGAAACCTGTCACCTTTGGACGGAATTGTAAGATGGCGGCTTTGATAGCTTCAGGGTATACGTTGACGCCTTTTACAATCAGCATATCGTCGGCACGTCCAATGATCTTAAAACGTATCCCGGGCATACCGCATTCACAAGGGGCGGTGAACACCTGCACGATGTCACCGTAGGCATATCTCATGAAGGGCCCGCCTTCCCAATCTAAGAACGTGAGAACAAGTTCCCCCACCGCTCCGTTTTCAATCTCTATGCTCTTCTTGGTTTCCGGGTCGACCAATTCCATGAGACAGTGATCCTCAGACACAAAATGCATCCCGCTGTAGGACTCCGGCGGTTCATCACACGAAATCCCGTGAAAGGCATGTCCGCCCCCAGTGTGGTCGAAGATCTTGGCACCAAACCCTTCGGCCAGCAACTTCCGGACTTCAGGGTTCCCACCCCCTGGTTCCCCGGCACAAAAAAACCATTTCAGCCCGAGCTCTTTTGCGTCCTTGCCCGTAAGCTTTGGGCACTGCTCGATAAGATATAGACCGAAGGAAGGGGTTGCGATAATAGCAACTGGCGCCGTCAAGCGTATAAAATCAAGCACCCGCTTGGTCCCACCTTCTATGCCCACAGGCACGACACACGCCCCCAGGTGCTGGATTCCTTGAGACAGGGGCAATCCTCCCGTGAACATGCTAAGAGATAGCGCTTGGATCATCACATGTCCTGGTCGTATGCCAGCCCTCCAGTACTTTCGTGCGTGCATTTCATTTACCACGTTTACATCATGCTGTGTGAGTGTATATAGCGTCGGCACACCGGTAGTCCCCGATGTAGCGTTTACCCTTACAATCTTTTCGATGGGAGCACACGTAATTGTCATTGGGCCATATGGATGACCAAGTGTCTGAATCGATTCCTCTTGAGCCCTTCGGTGCTCGTCTTTCGTCATCAGTGGGAGCTGTTGAAAGTCCTCAAAACTCCTTATGTCCTCTGGTCTCATTCCTACTTGTTCAAATTTTTTTCGATAAAAAAGAGATCTCTCGTAATTATATGCAATCTGTCTCTTGAGCCTTCGCCATTGCAATTCTCTTAACTCGTCTCTAGACATTGTCTCAATCTTCTCATTCCATAGTCGTCTCTCTGTCTGGCCCTTCATCGTCATCCTCCCTTTCACACAGCTCAATGAAAATACCACATGTTTTGTCACGATTGAGAAAAGCTATGCGACCGTGAGCTCCTTTCCTCGGGAAGCCTTTTAGAGGAACCAACCCCGCATCGGACATCTGCCTCAGCACTCCGTCCAAATCCTTGACCCGAAAACATAGGTGATTCAAACCCATGCGTTCTCCCATCACCTCTTTTGCAAAGGTCGCACCATCAGTTATGTACTGAATCAACTCGAGCTGGAGATTCTGCGTCTTGACAAAGGCAACCTTCACCCCTACATCCTTCATCTCTATGATTCTGTCAACTTGTAGACCAAAGACTTCTTCAAGGATGGCAGCCGCCTTAGAGAGATCATTGACAATTATTCCGAGATGATCTACGTACAGCCTATTCCTTTTCATTTTGCCTCTTCCTTAGACTGTTAGTGGCTTTATAATCAACCTCAAGCGTCACCGGATCGATAACGACACCATAGTCCCGTTGAGCGCTTTCGGTCGATACCACCCCGTTCCTTACGTCATCTAACACGCGCTCCACAGGTCTCTCATAAGGATCACCCCATCCGCCGCCTCCCCCTGCTTTTTCGTTAAAGACAGATCCTGGAGGTATGTCCCTGATTATTTCCTTTGATTTGGGTCGCTTCACTGTGCCGTCTGGATAGGTGATGGTTATCTCGTTCTTACTCCCCGGCTTTCCGCCGAACAATCCAAAGGCACCCTCTTCTTCCTCTTCCACACCGTGTCCAAATGTTATTCCGGTGACGTTCTTGCCGTATATTACGAACTCGGTCTCGACCCCTAATCCGCCTCTCCAACGACCTGCGCCAGCCGAGTCGGTGAGATATTCGTGCTTGATGAGGAAATGAGGGTCGTGGATCTCGAACATCTCATAATCCTGTGCCAAAATCCCTCCGGCGCAGTTAATAAGCCCTATGTGATCATATCCGTCAGCCATCCACGTCCCCCCGGATCCCCCCTTCAAGGCCAAAAATAGTATGTCAACGTATGGCCTATTCCTCCTCGGGTCCTCACCGGTAATGGTGAAACCGAGGAATCTGTTCCATCCAGCAGTTACTCTCTCAGGGATTGCCTCAGCGAGGGCCATGAAGATGGCGTCGGCGATAGGTCCTGTAAGACTATTGCCAAACGTAGTAGCCGCGGGGAACTTGGCGTTTAGGAAGGTGCCTTCTGGAACCACAATGTGAATCGGTTTCAAGATCCCGTAGTTATGAGGTATATCTGGATTGATCAACATTAGAAAAGTCAACAAGACAGCCGAAGCCGTGGCAGCATACGGTGCATTGACAAATCCTTCTGTCTGTGGTGAAGAGCCGCTAAAATCGAAGGTAATTTCCTCACCATTGACAGTGACGGTTAAGTTTATCTTCATTTTGGAACCGTCATGTATGCCATCATAATATACAAAGGTCTCCGAATGATACGTGCCATCAGGAATTGCCCGTATTTCATTTCGAACCATTTTCTCTGTCGAATCCGAAAGAAAGGACAAATGATCGAGGAACTTCTCCAGTCCATATTTCTCTATGAGCGCCTTGACTGCTCTCTCTCCAACTGCAGTCCCCCCTATTTCGGCTTTGATGTCTTCTTCAACTATCTTGTACCTTACGTTGGCAAAGATCAGATCCCATACATCTCTTCTCAATCGGCCGCTTTCGTAGATCTTCACAGGAGTGATCCTTAAGGCTTCCTGCCAAACTTCTCTGGCCTCAGGATTGTATCCTCCAGCTACTGCACCTCCAATGTCTGCTTGATGTCCCTTACATGCCGCCCACGCTACTATTTTGTCTTCCCAAAAAATAGGTCTAAAGGCAGCAACGTCTGCGTTCTGGTTGCCTCCAGTAAATACGTCATTGTGTAGGATCACATCTCCAGGAGAAATATCGTTGCCAAAATAGCTAACGATGTATTCACATGCAGGTTGAAGCGCGAAGGCAAGGACAGGAATGTATTCTGTTTGCTCCAACATCTTCCCTTCTGCGTTGTAGAGCCCTGTGACGAAATCTCGCGCTTCATTCAGTATGGGTGACCTCGTCGTTCTTAAAAGGGTCAGCCCCATCTCTTCGGTGATTGATTTTAGTCTTCTCTGCAAGATCGACGCTAAAATGGGATCAATCTTCCCCCTCATGAGAACGACCTCCTAGAGAGCCTTGAGAAGAAAGCTTCCGAGCTGATCACACTCAAGCTCAAAGCCCGAGAGCACAAACACAGTGGTGTTGGGCTGTTCTATGAGTGCCGGTCCTCTTAAGTAGTTACCGTAGCCCATTTTCGTGCCGTCATAGACGGGTATCTCCATGAAATCCATTTCAGAAGGTATGAATGCCCTTCTTTTTCCCTTCAGCCACCTGCTAGGGTCCTTTCCTTGATATCTTTCAGGCCTGAAGCTCGGTTTTTGGGTTATTCCGGTAGCTGACAGTCGAATGTTCACCAACTCGATCTCTGTATTTTCCTCTTTTAACGAATAGCCATAAAGTCTATCATGAGCCGCATGGAACTTATCTTTGACGGAGTCTTCCATAAAATCTTTGAGCTCATACTGTTCGACTGGCACGTTCACTTCGTGATATTGACCTACGTAACGCAGATCCAGTGAGTAACGAAAAAGATGTCGTTCCTTGGGAATATTTTCCGAAAGCAAAGTAGTGCTTGCTTCACGTTCCATGTCTTCTATCAAGGATAAGAACTTCTTCAGGTCGATGGTCTCCTTTGAAAATAATGAGTGGTAACTGCGCACAAAATCATGGCGCAGGTCAGACAGTAACATCCCCGCCGCACAAAATATTGAAGATTCTTTCGGAATGAGGATCGTGTTAATTTCCAGCTCCTTCGCTATCATCCCCGCGTGGATCGGCCCTGCGCCTCCTGCACAGACCAGAGGAAATTCCCTGGGATCATACCCTCTCTGTATGGTGATCTCTCTGATACCTGAGGCCATGTTGACGTTCATGATCTGAAACATGCCATAGGCTGCTTCTGTAACGGAAAGACTTAAAGGAGCAGCAATCTTTTGTTCTATTGCCTGTTTGGCTTTTTCATAGTCAAGTCTCATTCTGCCGCCAGCAAAGTAATCGCTATTCAAATACCCCAAGATCAAGTCCGCATCAGTACAAGTCGGTTCTGTGCCACCCAATCCGTAACATACAGGGCCAGGATTGGCACCGGCACTCTGTGGTCCCATCCTCAACAGTCCCCCTTCATCAATCCAGGCTATGCTTCCTCCGCCAGCTCCAATAGTGTTGATCTCCATCATCGGAAGCGCTATGGCATAGCGGTTGATAGTACCTTCTGTTGTAACCAATGGTCTAGCATCTTTAATTAGGCATGCATCGAAACTGGTACCGCCCATATCTATAGTTATGAAGTTGCTGAAATTATGAACGGAGGCGTAAATGAGACCAGCGACCGGCGCTGCAGCCGGACCAGACAGCAAGGTACTGGCTGCCATCTCTACGGCCACCTGTGGAGACGTAACTCCTCCATTTGACTGCATTATCAAAAGGACGCCTTTGAAAGAAGTCTCGGATAACTTCTTTGTGAGCGCTTCTAAGTATCTCCTTAGGATCGGGCCTACGGCTGCATTGAGGACCGTGGTACTGACGCGTTCGTAAAACCTCACTTGTGGCAAAACTTTGCAGGATACAGAAATGTAGGCGTCAGATAGAGCTTCTTTCACAATTTTCTCAGCCTCCAGCTCGTTCCTATTATTGGCATACGAGTGCATAAAACAGATGGCTACGGCCTCGACTCTTTTTTCCTTGAATGTTTCTATCGCCTTATAGACGTCGGTTGGATTCAGCTTTCTCACTATGTTGCCCGCATAATCTACCCGTTCATCGACAGGTAACCTGAGGTAACGAGGTACAAGGGGTTTGGGTGGCAAATACTTATTGTTATATAACTCCTCTCGTATTCCTCTGCGCATTTGGAGTGCGTCTCTAAAACCCTTAGTGGTCAACAACCCCGTCTTAGATACGTTGCCTGTTAGAACAGCGTTGGTCGTCACTGTAGTTCCGTGGACTATAATCTCCACGTTCCTTAAGAAGTCTGGCAAGCTAAGGCCCTTTGCCCTTGCCATTTCACCAAAGCCGTCAAAAACGGCGATGGATGGATCATGGGGCGTGGACAGCACTTTAAAGACCTCAGCATGGCCACTATCATCCATAAGTAGAAAATCCGTGAAGGTTCCACCAACATCCACTCCAATTTTAAACTTCATCTTCTGCTTCCTCTCGCCATAGTAATAAAAGGATCATCTCATTATGTTAGGCAAATAGAGTGCTATTGATGGGAAAATGATTACCAAAATCATGGCAATTGCGTCACATAGCAGGAAAGGGAATCCCGCTTTATAAATATCGGCCATAGTAGTATCGGGCGGAGCAACGCCCTTCATTACAAAAAGCAATAAACCGAAAGGGGGCGTAGTATTCGCCATTTCCATGTTAATCAGCATCAGCAGTGCAAACCATATTGGGTCGAAACCGAGGGTCTTAATGATCGGTAGGTATATCGGAATGGCTATCATCACCATAGAAAGGTTGTCCATGAAACAACCAAGAAAAAGGAGCACAATTTGCATACATATGAGGAGAGCTAAAGGCGGAATATCGAGCTGTACGACAAAATTGATCAGACCTTCGCTCGCCCCTGAAAAGGCCAATATCTGACTGAAAGTCATGGAAGCCAAGATGATCATAAACATCATCGCAGTAACTTTCACGGCTCCGAAAAATGATTCCTTTAACATAACGAGACTGAAATTTCCGTAAGCAGCTGACAGAACTATGGTGCCAAGGGCACCCAGCGCTGCTGCCTCGGACGGAGTCGCAACTCCTAAGAATATTAGCCCGACAACTAGGAAGACAATGGATGCAAGGGGGAGAACGTAAATGGCAGTCTTTTTAAGCTTTGTTGAGAGGGGAACGGCGGAAGGTTCGTAGGGCGGAGCTACCTCGGGTTGCAGCCAGCACCTGAGGACTACATAACCTGTGTAAAAGGAAGCGATGAGCAGTCCGGGTAAAACGCCCGCCATGAGTAGACGGCCGACGGAAATCTGACACAAAGCAGCCAGTAGGACGGCCAGAGCACTGGGCGGGATGAGCATGGAAAGTCCTCCGCTTCCCATGATGGGACCTATGCTCATGCATTTTTTGTATCCTCTGCGTTCCATTTCGGGTACGAGGAGTGAACCCATCATCGCTGTTGTTGCCACGGTGGATCCACTCATGGTCGAAAACAGCGTCCCGCTCATCACTGCAACAAGGGATAGACGGCCTGGTATTTTCCCTATCCAATCATCGAGCACGTCCATTGCTTTGTAGCCCATCTTGGAGTGGAACATTACCTCACCCATTAGCACGAAGAGAGGAACTGGAAGCAAGCTGAAGGAAGTAAGACTTTCCTCAATATTCAGTATCAACTGTCTAGGGCCAGCTCCCCTTCCGAGGAACACAAACGAGCCAAGAAGGTCTATAAGCAAGAAGGTAATAGCAACAGGCAAACCTGACAGCATAAATAGCACCATTGTGCCGAACAGCATCAAGAGTACTAACCACCACTCCATGCCTTCGACTCCTGTTGCTTAACTGCGCCCGAAGCAACAACACCCAAAGAAGGAACCTCTTCCCCCGTTCCCCTCATTTATGCTTCTCAGAAATGAGGGTATTCTCCCTTCTTTCTTAAACTCCCTCTGACTTTGAAGCTCTTATAGGCCCTTCTCAAAAACTGGATAAACATTAGGCTACTACCCATTGGAATAGCCAATAACACTATCCACTCCGGAATCTTGTAATACTCGAGCGTTGGCACGTTTCTTATGTAGAAATCTACTGTCACCTGCAGCCCATAGTAGGATAGAGCCAACATCACTAAGGCGCCTATTATCGAGGTCACGAAGTTTAAGAACAATTGTATTCTCGGGGACAGGCGGTTAACCAAAAGGTCAACTTTCACGTGTGCTTCTTCCCTCAACACCCATGTTGCAGCTAGAAAAGGGATGTAGAGCAGAATATACTCTGTAACTTGAAGGACCCACCCGATGGGGCGGTTAAAGAAGTACCTAAGTACCACGTCCACGCACACAGCTAGCACGGAGAAAGCTAGTAACAATGAAGCAATCCAAGCAAACAAAACAGTTAAACTATCCAGCGTAGACGATAACTTGCGAACTAACCACCCCATCGATCTACCAATCCTTTTACTGTTCTGGTGAGAGCAACTTTCTTAGTTTCTGACCTAAGGCCGGGTTGCTCTTTATCACCTCATCCCAGCCTGCTTCATATGCGAGCTCTACATACCACTTTGTGTCTTCCGGGGAGAACTTTATTACTTTCATTCCCTTTTGTTGCATTTCAGCATACTCTTGTTCGCCTAGCTCAGCCATTACACGACTATACTTCTTTTCATTTTCTATCATGCATTCTTTCAGCAGCTGCTTAAGGTGATCTGGCAACTTGTTCCAAGTCCTGAGATTAATTAGGGCCTCTATATTCATCGAGTAGATCCTTGGCTCTAGAATGTATTTACACACCTCATGCCACCCCATCTGGATGTTACCGAGCACTGCCCAGCAATAACCGTCAATCGTCCCGCGCTCTAACGCCGTATACACATCAGATCCAGGTAGCGTGATCGGAACAGCACCGAGCCTCCTTATGAAGGGTTCGTAGGTGGCAGAAACCCTGATTTTTTGTCCTTTAAGCTCCTGAGGACGCTTCACGAACTTGTTGGTAAACACGTGGAACCATGTGCCATACAAGGGCCTTCCAAGATAAAAGACACCGTGCTTCTTCAGAAGTTGGACGCGAAAATCGTAGTAGCCGTTTTGCCTCTCTTCCCATGGGGTAAGTCTGCTCAAATGAGTGTAGGCAAATCCAGTCACCTGGCGGCCATAATAAGACTCGCATCCGAATATCATGTCCAGTACACCACTTCGCAAGGCTTCAAATTGTTTAAACGAAGGCACGGCTTCAGGGCCACCAACATATTTGATCTTGAGTTCTCCCTTTGCCTTCTCGTTTACCGCTTTGACAAAAGCCCACCATGCTGTCACGTTTCTATCCTGTCTTGGCAGAAATGTTGCCATTTTAAGTTCTATGGAACCCGTGGCATAACAATTTATCACCCCTGCTAAAACAAATGCCGTCAACATAAGTAAAATAAGTTTCTTCATTTTTGCACCTCCTCGCTTTTTGTTATTTTCGACATTGCTCACTGGTGCCTTTTGGAATTTGCTTTGTAAATCTTTCTCACCTCCTTTCTTTTTGTTTAAAGGTCTCTGCTGTACCTCTTCCAGACCACACTACTGTATCGGTGGCTTTTCTTTGGACGAGCACTATCGCTCCATTGGGGCAAATCCCTACGCAGAAGCCACAGCTATAGCAATTGGCATCGTTTACTTTGACATCCCCATTGTCAGCCTCTTCGAACACGCCGTATATGCATGTGTCCAAGCACTTGTAGCACCGAATGCAAAGGTCTTTCTTCACTTTCGGTATAAATGGAGTTAGCGGAGGAACAGCAAAAGGAAACTGTTCTCTTGATTTTACTTCAGAAGTGGACTCAACCAAGCGAAATGCCTTTCCTTTAAAGTCAGCCAGAGAACGATATCCTTTACAGCTCATCCATTCGCTGATCTCGTCTAAAATATGGCTTATCACTTTCCTCCCTTCGACGAACACCGCACTGCTCACACCTACCAATTCACAGCCTATGAGCAAGTATTGGAGAGCGTCAGAACCTGAAAATACCCCACCTATTCCAATAATGGGCAAGTCTGTTACTCGTCTGATTCTCACTATACGAGCAAGAGAGATAGGGAGGAAGGCTCGACCCATGGCATATCCACTAATGCAAGGCGCGCCGAAGGGCTCTTCTTTTTCAGTGTCAACGACGATACCGCTAAAGGCATTATGAGCGGCAATGTAGGCTATACCTGCCTTTTCCCAATCTTCCACCAATTGCTCGAGCGGCTCCATATCAGGGCTTATTTTTACGCCGACCTTGACATCTACCTGGTCGAGTATGGACCGTATAATGACGCCAGCTAAGCGAAGGTTTGCTCTGAATTCACTCACAGCAGAGGGGGATGAGAAGTTCAGTTCGATGATATCGATTCCCGCGTCCTTCAGTCGCCTTGCGTTCTCCACCCATTTGCCGATTTGTTTTGGCCTCTCGTAAAAGCTGGCGATTAGCAAGACACCGTTGCCCTTGCAGATTTCCACCACTTGAGGCAACTGCGAAAGATATTCTTCAACTGATCTAATATCTGGTGCGGACAACGAGAGAAAGGAACCAGATGCTTTATAGGCCTCATTGATTCTTCCGAGGGGAAACTGATAAGGTCTGACCCTTATCTTGAAAGCCTGCTCAGAGGTCCACGTTTTGAGTACAACTCCACCGACTCCTGCCTTTATGATACTTATGACTAAGTCCTTATCTAAGTTTACTTCCGAGGAGGCGGAAATGATGGGGTTTCTGAGGGTAAACCCCAGGAATCGAGTTTGTAGTGCTGACGGGCTAAAAATCCCGCCTTCTTTCGTGCAACCGTCAGGCATCCTTTAGGCTTAGTTGCTGTTCTTTGCACACGGACGAGAGGATATCCTCCATGTCCCTCAAGTGTTCCTCCATGGCCTTTTTGGCACCTTCGGGGTCTTTCTTTTCGACTTTGCGTGCTATTTCTTTGTGAAAGTGTATAATTCGTTTTTTGTGTTCTTCCGTCCAAGTGACCGTTGAGAGGAATCTGAAGAGAATGTCTATGATCGAAGCCTGAAACAGCGCCAGAAGAGGATTTTTAACCGCTTCTGCTAGAGTCTTATGGAAGTTCTCGTCACTTGCTCTAAACCTCACTTTGGTCCTGAAAAAGCGTTCAAGTTCATCGACTGCTTCCCAGATGTTCCGAATATCTGATTCAGTGGCATTTATTGCAGCCATATAGGCAATTTCGGGTTCTACTATCTTTCTCGTCTGCATCACGTCTACAATGCTGATGTTTTTCCACTTGATGAAATCGGTCAGAAGGAAGGTGAGTCTATCTTCATTCAGATCTTCAGCCACGAAAGTCCCTCCTCCGGCCCCCCTTTTCACGTAGATGAGTCCTGCATTCTTCAGCATTAGGAGTGCGTCCCTTACCGTCACCCTGCTGGTGTTGAACATTTCGCAAAATTCCATTTCGGAAGGGAGCTTTTGGCCCGGCTTAATCTTTCCTTCAAATATGGCCTTCTTGATCTGTTCAGCTATCCGCTGAGGAGCGGCTTTCCCGTCCGAGATAACCCGGAATACTTTCCTTGATTTTGAAGATCTCACCAGAGGCCTCCTTTAGACACAGCTTATTTTCAAAAACTGAATTACCTGAACCGCTCGCCCTTAGCCCTGACTAACCACCGTCCAAAACCCCAATTAAACCTCAAGTGACTGACCATAACGCTCGACGAGAGAGTTTAAGCGCCTTTTTATCGTATGACGTTATACTTTATTTTGAATAACACAATGTTTCAAAACTGTCAAGCCCT
>Ga0180300_10001325_pt1 | contig 11430 bp, 8 predicted proteins | sample GuaBasSediGuay15_FD_121798 | JGI IMG/M metagenome (GOLD analysis project Ga0180300, IMG submission 121798) | Subseafloor sediment microbial communities from Guaymas Basin, Gulf of California, Mexico - Guay15, Core 4569-2, 21-24 cm | ecosystem: Environmental > Aquatic > Marine > Hydrothermal... | reverse complement strand
CTGCATGTCCAACGATTATTCCATCTAAATTCTCCAAAATTTTATCAGAAACTTCTTCAAAGGTCGGAGCATTTTTTAAATCGTATTGACTAATACCATGGTACTTCATAGTCTTCAGTTTGTATTTTCCGGGCTTAATTAGCGTATAATAGGAATTGTTAACAAGTATCCTCATTCCTTTCATGGGAACGCTGGCAAATGCAACAATCTCGTCTCTTCTCAAATCTAAACCTGTCGTTTCCAAGTCTATTACACAGAACTTGGTGTCTCTTACGTTCATCAAATCCCCCTCTCGACAGCATACCTGCTTTTCAGAAGCTTTTGGAATGATGAAACGATTTTTAAAGACTCTTTTAAAACCAACGAATCGAGTTTATCTAATTTCCTTACGCTGATTATGTTATTTCCCTCACCATTCGTTAAAATTGCCTTAGATTGATGTTTGAGTCTTAAATCTTGGATGAACCCGTAACTTTCATGTAAATTGTTACTCAAATTTCTACTAATAACTTCCAACTCACTCAATTCTTCTATCCTCTCTTCAGTGTTTGTAATCTCCAAAATTTCGTTGTCTAAACTCAAAACCCTAACTCCGTTTGCTATTGGATAAATTCCGTACTTCTTCAAGTCTATGTGTTTGATATGTTTAATTCCGAATATGCCAATAGGAGGTTCGATAATAGTTGCATCAAGAGCTAGAAATCTAATGGCTTGATTTGTCACGTTCTCTTTTATAAACTCAAGAAGCTCTCTGTATAGCTTTTTATTTCCATAAATCGGTCGTATATCAAGGAAAACTGAAAGGTATCTGATGTGGTCTGGAATTGGTTCATCAAACCACTTTTTGAAATACCCTTTCCAAGTTTCAACGTCAACATTCCACTGTTTATTGGAAGCCATGTAGTTGGCTGGACACTTTGGAATGCCAATTTCGGCAAGTATGTTGTTTACATCTCTTGCAAACTCCAACAAGTCATCCCCTTCATGGATTATTGCATTGTCTTGGTCGGTGGCGATTATCTGCTCCCTTCTCCCTGAACTTCCCATGTGAACCCAAACGAAGTTTTTCGCATTGTAATTCTTGTTTACGATCTCAATAACTTTTGTAACCATCGCATCATGGACTGAAGTAATCATCCTTGATAGATCATAGAAATGTAAACCCCTCATAGCCATTTTTGCAACAGCTATTTTCATTCTTTCAAAAGTATTTTTTAATTCTTCAACTGTTGTCGCTTTAACCGCTTTTCTGTACAATGCCAAAACTGAGGATGAAGGTTCGAGCTGGGAAAGTATATCTTTACTTGTTATAACGCCACAAACCCTCTCATTGTTTGTGACAATTAAATGGTCGATACCATGGGATATCATTGTTGTGTAAGCATCGAAAAGCGGTTTTTTTGAGTCAATCGAGATTGGCGGAGAAGACATAAATTTTGAGATTAAATCAGATTTATTGCCATGGAGCACAACCTTCCTTAAATCGTTGTCTGTAAGAATTCCTAAGGGTTTTTGATCTCCATTCACAACAACTATTGATCCAACCTTGTTTTCTTCCATAATTTTTACAGCATTTTCTATTGTTGAGTCAACTTCACAAACAACTGGCTTTTTTGAGACAACCTTCTCAACTTCAACTAAAAAAGTAGTCTCTTCAAAAATCTCCCTTTCTCTTACCAAATTCGTAAAGGAGCGAAATCTCCTACTAACAAACGTGATGAAGAATGATGAAAATTTGGGATTCTTATCAAAGACTTCTTTAAACTTGTTTTTATCAATTAGATAGCAAACAGTGTCTTCTAAAGCTTTTGCCATCAAAGTTGTGGTAGTGTCGTAGATTGAGGAGATAACTCCAACAAGTTCACCTCTTGAGATGTAATCAACTATCTCCTCACCATCAAAAAGACCTATTAAGCCCGAAAAAACCAAATAAACGTGCTTTAATTGTTTACCTTCCTTAAAAACAATACTGTTTTTAGGGTAAACCTCTACCTCCAAACCCGCTAAAATTGTATCCAATTCTTTCTCTGACAAAAAAGAAAAGGGTTTTATCTTCCTTAAAAACTCCTTTGGGGGTATCATATTATAGCTGCCTTGCTATCACAAATTTCATGATTTCAGACGTGCCTTCAGCAATATCCAAAATTTTAGCATCCCTATAAGCCCTATCAACTGGACTATTCCTCAAAATACCATGCCCACCGTAAACCTCAACGGCTACATCTGCAGCCTTCTTTGCAACCTTTGCGATGAATAATTTACATTTAGCCCCTAACACTGTTGCATCCTCATTATCTGCAACTTCAGCAGAGTAGTAAATCAGTCTTTTTGCAGCTTCAATTTCAGCAGTAACATCAGCCAACATGAATTGTAAGCCCTGGAATTCAATTATTTTCCTGCCAAATGCCTCTCTGGTTTTGGCGTACTTTACAGCTAATTCCAAACACCTTTCAGCAAATCCTAAACCCATTGCAGCAAACGGGATTCTGTTTGGGGCTAGTGTGGCTAACGCTACTTTCATTCCTTTTCCCTCTTTACCTAAAATGTTCTCCTTTGGAACTTCAACGTCTTTAAACCCAATACTTGCCAAACCACTTCCTCTTACTCCAGAAGGTTCGAGCTTGTTAATCTCCAAACCACCTTTTTCAACAATAAATGCCGTTATACCATTCTCAGTCTTGGCTAAGGTAATAAAAATACCTCCAAAGACAGCATTCGTTATCAAAGTCTTTCTACCGTTGAGGATAAAGTTATCTCCTTTTTTCTCAGCCTTTAACTCCAATGCAGCAACATCACTCCCACCTTTAGGTTCTGTAATTGCCAACGTCCCAACTTCTTTGGTTGTTAATCTTTTCAGGAAATTCTCCTTCTGCTCTTCATTACCAAACATCCTTAGAGCATCAACTGCCATGTGATGAACAACTACACTGTGAGCAAAACCGCCACTTGCCTTGCCTAATTCTTCAGCAAGTATGCAAAGCTCCACGTAACCTTTTCCCAATCCTCCATATTCCTCATCAGCATTAACTCCCATCAGTTTCTTTTTAAAAGCCAGATTTAGCAAATCAAAGTCCATCTCATTTTCAGCATCAATTTTTGATGCCTTTTTTGACACATCACTTGCCAATTCTTTAATCTCCCCTATCATTAAACCACCATTAATTGTTAAGTTTTTAATAAATATTAATTCTTTTGTTGTTTTGCTGTATCCCAAAAACGCCAACTACTTAATCTTTCCCAAGCTTTTTTATTATCTCCTTATATAGTCTACCTTGCAAGCCGTGGAATCTTGAGAAGCCTTCAGCATACTTTTGGTCAATCGTTGTTGTGTCAAAGGACGTTAGCTCTTCAACGTACAAAGCGTAATCTGAGTGCCTTGCTACAGGCATAACATTGCCTTTAAACAGCCTAACTTTAACCCACCCCGTAACTCTCTCTTGAGTTTTGTCAATAAATGCATTTAATGCATCAAATATTGGCTCGTTAACTAATCCGTAGTAAACAACCTCTGCCCACTCCTCCTCAACAAACCTCTTAAACTTTAATTCTCTTCTACTCAAAACAAGCTTCTCCAAATCTCTGTGGGCAGTGATTAAAATTGTTGCAGCGGGATGTTCGTAGTTTTCTCTTGCTTTTAATCCCAAAACTCTGTCCTCCATCATATCAGTCCTTCCAACTCCATGCATTCCACCAATCTCGTTTAGAGTCTTTATTAATTCAAATCCATTCATCCTGTTATCGTTAATTGCAATGGGTATTCCTCTCTCAAATTCGATCTTCAAAATCTTAGGCTCATTTTCAGCTTCAATGGTCCATTCATAAATGTCATTTGGAGGAATGTGGGATGGATCTTCCAGCTTACCACCCTCAATACTCCTACTCCACAGATTCTCGTCGATACTATATGGTTTTTCCTTTGTAACTCCAACATCAATACCGTGTTGTTTAGCATATTCAATCTCCCACTCTCTTGTCAGATTAAGCTCCCTCATTGGAGCGATAACCTTAAATCCGTACTGATAAAAGACGTTCTCAAATCTTAGTTGGTCATTTCCCTTTCCTGTACATCCATGGGCAATCGCATCTGCTTTTTCTGTTTTAGCAACTTCAACGATTTTTTCGGCTATTACGGGACGGGCAATTGATGTACCTAAAACGTAACCCTCATAATCTCCATTAGCTTTTATGAGCTTAAATAACATCTCAACATACTCTTTTCTTGCATCAATCGTGTAGTGCTTGTCTGCATACTTTTTACCCCTCTCTTCAGCTTTCTTCACGTCATCTTCAGGCTGTCCAATATCTACCGTTACAGTTACAACTTCATCAAAACCATACTTCTCTTTAAGCAAAGGAATGCAAACTGAAGTATCCAACCCACCAGAGTAAGACAAAACAACCTTCATACTTTAAATTGAAGCTTTAGCTTAAAAATTTAGTGGTTTCACTTATTAATTTCCACTATTTTCTACTTTAATCTCCACTCACTAAAAAATCTCCAAAATAGTCAAACGGATAATCCTCTATTCTACCTCTCTCAGCGAGCTTAATTAGTTTTAAATCCAAAGGTATTTCAGCAACAACACCTATATTGTATTCTTCAGCCATCTGCGACACCTTACTTTTACCAAACACATAATTCTTTTCTCCACATTCAGGACACTTGAAGTAGCTCATGTTCTCGATAATTCCCAAAATCCCAGTTTCTGTCTCCCTTACCATCTTTATGGTTTTTTCCACAACAGAAACAGATAGATCTTGAGGTGTGGTAACTATTATCAATCCATCAAGTTCAACAAAGTCTATAATCGTTAAAATTGCATCTCCCGTGCCGGGAGGCAAATCAAAGAGTAGATAGTCTAGTTCATAATCCCAATCAACGCTTCCCAAAAAACTCCTGATTACGGCATTTATTTTCTCCCCCTCCCACATTATTGGCGCCTCTTTCTTTATTCGCGTAAAGTGAATGGAGGTGACTTCAATTCCATACTTTTCACTGTGTACAGGAGATAATCCCGTCTTCTTTACCATAAACTCATAGTATTTTTTATCCACACCAAAAAATTTTGGAATGCTCGGACCAAAAAAGTCAACATCAAAAATTCCAACTCTCTTTCCTTTCCTTGCAAGATGTACAGCCAATAAAGCCGTTACAGTTGATTTTCCAACCCCCCCTTTACCACTTCCCACTGCAATTTTATGTTTTATTTTGTCCATTTTTTCTGCTATGTCCTTAGCTGTTACAATTTTTTCCTCCATGCCATCACTTTTTGAGTTGGTTGGTAATTTTTAAATTTTCTATCTTTGTTTAATTAGACCAAATGTCTCTCTTTCTTCAAGCCACTTCTCAACCCCAACTTCTTTGTAGATGTCGCAGTCCTTGTGATTGATAGAATGAGAATCTGAATGGAAACCTTACATGTCTTTGTCCTCTTATATCCACTGCAAAACCACAGTATATTCCACATGGAGCTGCTAGATTAGGATAAAGATAAACCTCAAGGAATGCTTGTGAAAGAGAGCAATTGCAAATAAAAATCCCCATTTCTAATTTTTTTATAGCATTATGTTCTGTTTATATCCACAATTTGGGCATTTATCTCCATTCAAATCGATCTTTAACACATAAAAACCATCTCTTTCAATTATTAAATGATTGCAATTCGGACAGTATGTATTTTCATATTTATGCCCCCAGATATTTCCAACATAAACATACTCTACCCCAGCATCTTTTGCAATTTCAACCGCCATGTCTATCGTTTTTACAGGTGTTGTTGGCTTGTTAAGCATCTGATGGTCGGGATGAAATCTTGAGAAGTGAACGGGAATTCGTTTATCTAAGCCAACAACCCAGTTACAAAACTCTTTAATTTCCTCTTTCGAATCGTTTTCTTCTGGGATAATCAGATATGTTAGCTCTAGAAAAATATCCTTCTTGTGCATGTATTCAACGCTCTCCAAAACCCTCTCAAGCTTAGCTTTGCAAATTTTCGAGTAGAATTTTTGGGTAAAAGCCTTTACATCAACGTTTGCAGCATCCAAAACACCTTCAAACTGATCTATAGCTTCAGGCGTCATGTAACCGTTTGTTACATAAACAACAAAATATCCCTCCTCTTTCACCAATTTACTTGAATCCAAAGCAAATTCATGCCATATTGATGGTTCATTGTACGTCCAAGCTATGCCATCAGCTTTTCTACTTTTGGTCATTTCTAAAATATCTTTAGGCTCCAAGTCTCTCAAATAGGGGAAATCCAAGCCAGCAAAGGCTATCTCATAATTTTGGCAGTGTAAACATCTAAAGTTGCAGCTTATGCCGCCAAAAGACAAAACGCTCGTGTTTGGTTTGAAGTTGTGAAGAGGTTTTTTCTCTATTGGATCTAACGCAATTGACGAAACTAGACCATAGTTATGGACTTTTAAAACTCCATTTTCGTTCTTTCTGACACTACAAATACCCCATTTTTCATTTTTGAGCTTACATCGGTGCATGCAAGTATTACATCTAACATCTCCATTCTTTCTTTCGTACAGATATGATTCAACAATCATTTTTTCACCACATTGATTTTATCTCCTTCGCACACTCTTCTGGAGACGTGTGAACTACACTTTCATCGTGGAAGATTTTTGGGAAAAAGATGTCACACCAGTAGTATTTCTCAAAGGGCGTTCTTGCAACTATATTTACGTTTGTCCTAAAATGCTCACCGATTCTATCTCCACAAAAAATTGACATGTTAAAGGAGTTAAATCTTTTGGAATGGTAGTAATTTAATATTTTAACTACACCATCACAAATTCCCTCAATCTGCGTCTCATCCATCTTAAGAAACTCTTTTTCCTCAGGGATGCCAATAAAGTGCATAAATCCCTTAGGAGCGAAAGCTGTCAACCATTCTGTTTTCTTTGTTTCTCCAACATACCTTTGCCCAATCTCCTTTTCTTTTTCAACTAAAGCCAGCCAGAAGTCTTTACCATTTATTTCATTGTACTCTAAGGCACTCCAGTCTAAACGGGCAAAATAATCTGTTGAAGTTTCTGAAACAACAATCTGCATGTGGGGGTGCATTATGCTACTACCAGCAGGTTTTAGGTAATTCATTCCAATGCTGATGTAAAACTTGCCATCTGGCAATCTTTTCAGGCACTCCTGAATTAAAATCAAGCCGTCTTTAAAGTGCTCAGTCCTAAACTCATTGAGATTGAGATAGTGTTCGTTGCAGAGCCTCAAGATGAAGGAGTATTTAGAGTAGGGAGTTAAATTTGAGAAGAGTAAAGCCTCATTTCTCTCCATAATCTTCCCATCCATGATTTCTATGTCTTTTACTGCTAAGTCTCGAACTCTTTCATTGCAAAACGGACAGTACGATTTTGAATTAACAATCTCATCATCAAAATTGCCTTGTGTGGAAATTGGCGGTATTTTGCTAACAATTCTCGAGGTTTGGAGTGTTAAAGGATCATAGCGAATTTCAACAATGTTCTCTTCAACTTTTTGACCAATTAAAATCTTTGAAACCTCAATTTCCCTCTTGAATTCCATAAATTAACATCTCTTTTAAAAATTTAAAATTTTGGATGTTCTAATTCTTTGAACGACCCAAATGATTACATGCTATTTTTTAGTTAATACTGAGCAAATAAGTTAAATATGTTACAATCTTGCATACTTCATGAGAAGCGATGAAGTAAAGAAAGGTGTTGAAAGAACTGCTCATAGATCTCTTTTAAAAGCTTTGGGTGTGACTGATGAAGACATGAATAAACCGTTTATAGGTATTGCAAACGCATACAATACCATTGTTCCCGGACACATGATGTTAGATAAATTAACGCAGGCTGTAAAAGAGGGGATTTATTCAGCTGGTGGCGTACCATTTGAATTTGGAGTTATAGGAGTTTGTGATGGAATTGCGATGGGTCATGAGGGAATGAAGTTTGCTTTACCTTCAAGGGAAATCATAGCAGATTCGATTGAAGCAATGGTTGAGGCTCATCGCTTTGATGGTTTAGTTGTTGTTGGAGCTTGTGATAAAATAATTCCCGGCATGCTAATGGTGGTATTAAGACTAAATATTCCAGCCATGGTTGTTACTGGAGGTCCAATGCTTGCTGAAAAGGTTAACAATCAGGTTGTGACAATTAAAACGGCTTTTGAAGCTGCTGGGATGTACAAGGCTGGGGCTTTGGATGATGTTGGCTTAAAGTTGTACGAAGATTATTGCGCTCCGTACTGCGGGAGTTGCCAAGGACTGTATACAGCAAACACCATGCAGATTTTAACTGAAACTCTCGGCTTAAGTATGCCATACTGCTCTACATCTCCTTGCTGCTCTTCAAAAAAGTTGAGAATAGCTAAGGAGAGTGGAAGGAGGGTTGTAGAGTTGGTTAAGAACGATGTAAAGCCGAGGGATTTTGTTAATGAGGAATCGTTTAAGAACGCAATAACGATGGACATGCTTATCGGTGGTTCAACAAACACAGTTTTACATTTGCCAGCAATAGCCATTGAAATGGGTATAAAGCTTGATTTGGATTTGTTTGATGAAATTGGTAGAAGAACGCCGCATTTGGTAGCTATAGACCCAGCGAGTAGCTACACAATTGCAGATTTAGATGAGGGTGGTGGTGTGCCAATGCTTGTAAAAAAAGCTATGGATTTGTTTAGCAATGAGATGACCGTTAGTGGCTTTAGACTCCATGAAATCGCTGAAAAAGCGTTTATTCGCGGCAAAGACATAATTAGCGATATAACTAATCCACTGCACAAAGAGGGTGGAATTGCTATTTTGAAGGGCAACTTGGCTGAGAAAGGTGCAGTGATAAAAGCTGCTGCTGTTGAGGAAGATATGATGAAGTTTGAGGGCACTGCTAAGGTTTACGATTCTGAGCAGGAGGCTTTGAAAGCAATCTTAGATGGAAAGATTGAGGAGGGAGATGTGGTTGTTATTAGGTATATGGGTCCAAAGGGTGCGCCAGGGATGCCTGAAATGCTTTTGCCAACAGCAGCTATTGCTGGAATGGGGTTGGAAAGAGTGGCGTTAATAACTGATGGTAGATTTAGTGGAGCTACTCACGGTCCTTGCATCGGACATGTTGCACCAGAGGCAGCAGTTGGAGGGAATATCGCTTTGGTTGAGGAGGGTGATACGATATCTATTGACATCCCATCGAGGAAGGTAGAAGTTAAGCTCGATGATGAAGAGTTGAAGGAGAGAAAGCAGAGATGGAAACCTAAAGAAGTTAAATTAACAGGATACTTGGCAAAATATGCAAAGCTTGTTAGTGGCGCTGATGAAGGAGCCATTTTACTGTAATTGTTTTATCTTAATTTTATATTCTGTATAATCAATATTTAAGTTATTGTCTTAACACCACCATATGTTTTAGCGTTCTAATCGCCCTCTCAGGAGTAGGATATACAGGAAATCCCAAATTTTCGACCTTCATCTTTGCTTCCCTAAAAAACTCCAGATCATCTTTAAACGTGAATAGTATGGGTTTTTCAATCTTCTTAAGCCACCTAAACTCTTGTCTGAGTAATAAAGAGATAAATGCCCCTGTTACTATAGCATCTACATTTTTATCTTCAGATATTATCTTTAAAATCTCAAAGAATGCCTCATCACCGGATTTTTCAATTATTGGATACAAATCAAGTGGGTTGCTTATGGTATGCCATTCAGGTGATAGCTCAATGAGCCTCTCAAACGTTTTATTAGAATACTCAGCAAGCTTTAATCCACCCTCTTCCACTGCATCAGCCGACATCACACATTCAGCACCTGAAGGTTGAATAACAGCAACCCTATCTCCTTTAGGTAAAGATAAAAGTGAAAAAGCCTTGACAACATCAACTAACTCCTCATAATCTCTTACTTTTACAACCCTTGCTTGTTTGCAAGCAACCTCAAATACCTCATCACTTGTAGAAATCGATGCTGTGTGGGTTAAGGCGCTCTTCTTTCCAGCCTTAGTCCTTCCAGATTTCAAAACAACGATTGGTTTGATTGATTCTTTCATTAAATTGTATAGTGCTCTACCGTTAGTAAATCCTTCAAGATATGCTGCAATAACCTTTGTTTTCTCATCGTTGAGCAAGTAGTTTAGGGATTCAACTTCATCAACGTCACATTTGTTTCCAATGGAAATGATTTTGCTAAATCCGATGTGATGAAGTGAGAATATGAGAAAGTTCGCAAATGCTCCGCTTTGCGATAAAACTCCTACATTGCCCAACTTTATTTTCAGACTCATTCTTCTTAATGGAGAAAAGAAGGATGTAAAGCCGTTTTCAGGATTTAAAATACCCATAGTGTTAGGTCCAATAATTCTTATGCCCTTACTCTTTGCAATCTCCACAATCTTCTTTTCTAACTCATTTCCATACTCCCAGCCCTCAGCAAACCCACCACTTATGACAATAATTCCTTTAACATTCTTTTCTGCACACTCATTAACGATTTCAACCACATTTTTGGATGGCACGGCAATTATTGCCACGTCAATATTGTCTCTAACATCTTTTAGCGATGGATAGCATTTTAAGCCAAGTATTTCTTGAGCTTTTGGATTTATTGGGTATATGTGTCCTATATAGCCACTCAATAAGTTCTCAACAATTGCATGTCCAGGACTTCCTGGATTTCTCGATGCTCCAATCACTGCAACCGATTTGGGATTGAAAAAGAAGCTAATATCTTGTATTTCTTTCTCAAAACTCTTTTTATCTCCAATAACAATACGGGCATCGGCAACTGTATAACCTTTCTCATAAACAAAGATGGGGTTTAGATCCATCTCCAAAATATTTTCACCCTCAACAACCTTGGATATTTTTAGAATCAAATCAACTACTGCGTTAATATCTCCTCTATATTCTCTATAACCTTCCAACAACTTATACCCCTTAATCTCTTTAATCATCTCCTCCGCATCTTGCTTTGTTAAAGGAATTAGTCTAAAAGAGGTGTCTCTTAAAACTTCAACAAAAACACCGCCTAATCCAAACATTAAAACGCTCCCAAACTGTTCGTCATGTGTTACACCAACTATAACTTCAATCCCCTTCTTTAGCATCGGTTGTACATTAACACCTTCTACCCCTTCTATTGACATTAGCTTATTAAACGCATTTTTAACCTCCTCTTCGTTGTTAATGTTCAAAATTACGCCACCAACATCGCTCTTATGTACTATTTTGCGAGATACAACTTTCATTACAACTGGAAATCCAATTAATTTTGCAGCTTTGACTGCATCCTCCTCACTTTGAACAAAAATACAACGAGCAGTCTTAATTCCATATTTTCCGAGAAGTTCTTTTGATTTGTGTTCCATTAAGAGCATGGCTAAAGTGTTTCACAGCGTGTAATTAATTTTAACTTTTTAATGCCTTATTTTGAGCAGATTGAATAAATT
>Ga0180300_10001324_pt1 | contig 11433 bp, 9 predicted proteins | sample GuaBasSediGuay15_FD_121798 | JGI IMG/M metagenome (GOLD analysis project Ga0180300, IMG submission 121798) | Subseafloor sediment microbial communities from Guaymas Basin, Gulf of California, Mexico - Guay15, Core 4569-2, 21-24 cm | ecosystem: Environmental > Aquatic > Marine > Hydrothermal... | reverse complement strand
GGTTGGCAGTTTCCACCTCCGGATTAGGGCATAGGGGGGAGTACGTCTCCGGCGGCTGGGGGATGCCCTGCCAGCGCACCCAGTCCTGCGCTTCGGCGGGGTAGAGGGTGTACTGTCTCTGCGTGGTGAATTCGGGTGGGCAGCCGGGGCCGGCCAGCAGGCCATTGCGTGTGTCCAGCGTATACAGCCGGTGCCAATCGTCGGTTCGGGTTGGTTCCGTGCCCTCGATGAAGAGTTCGGTAATCGTGCGCGGGCAGCGCACCGGTTGTCTCAATCTCCAATCTCTGGTCGCTGTACTCCGCACCGGTGGCAACCCGCTATCGGCGCACACCTCCACCCGCACCATCCCCGGCGGCTCCACGAACTCGTGCACCGGCACACCCTTGAGCAGCGTCTCCATCACGTCGTGCCAGATGGGAGCAGCGCCGGTTATGCCACTCACGTGCTGCATTGGCTCGTTGTCGGCGTTGCCGGCCCACACGCCGACCACCAGGTCGGGGGTGTAGCCCACCGTCCAATTGTCGCGCCAGTCGGTGGTGGTGCCGGTCTTGGCGGCGGCCGGGCGGGATAGATGCAGCGCACTCCCTTCGCCGAAGGCAGGGGCGCGGGCGAAGTTGTCGCTCAGGATGTCGGTGATGAGGTAGGCTACGCGCTCATCCATCACACGTGGGCCGGGCGCCGCCTCCCATACTTTCAGCAGCCGCCCACGGCTGTCCTCCACGCGGGTGATGGTCACCGGCTCGACGCGGTAGCCCCCGTTGGCGAAAGCACCGTAGGCGGCGGTCAACTCCAGCAGGCGCACTTCGCCACCGCCCAGCGTCAGCGCCAGGCCCCAGCGCTCTGCGTCGTCGAAGGTCGTGATGCCCATTGCGCGGGCTAATTTCGTCATCGCTGCGATGCCCACGTGGTCGAGCACCTTGACGGCGATGAGGTTGTAACTGGAGGCCAATGCCTCCCGCAGCAGCACCGGCCCCCGCCACTGATAGTCGTAATTGCGCGGCACATAGGGGTCGCCCTCGCGGGTGGTGAAAGAGGTACGCACATCCACCATCATCGTGGCCGCCGTGAGCGGATCGGGCCGGGTGGGATCGAAGGCAGCAGCGTAGGTGATGGGCTTGATGGAGGAACCGGGTTGGCGCGGAACGATAGTGCCGTTGACCGCGCCGTCAATGCGCAGGTCGAAGTAGTCGGGGCTGCCGACCATCGCCAACACCTCGCCGGTGTGGGGGTCCAGCACGACGACGGCGGCGTTGCGCACGTTGTGGGGTATCCGGTCATCGTGGGTGTCGGCCAGTTGCGCCAGTCGGTGGCGGAGCGAGCGCAGCGCCGCATTCTGCGCGTCCAAGTCCAGCGTGGTATAGACCTGCAGGCCCTGGGTGTAAAGCGCCTCCAGCCCGAACTCTTTCTCCAGTTGACCGCGCACGTACATCACGAAGTGGGGCGCTTTGATGGGAAAGGGGACCGAGGCGAAGCGAAGTTTCTCCTGCGCTGCCAGGTCGGCCTCTTGTTGAGAGATGTAGCCGTGCTTGACCATCAGTCCCAGCACCACGCGCTGGCGTTCTTTGGCGGCTTTGGGGTTCTCCAGCGGGTTATAGCGGGCCGGCGACTGAGGGAGGCCGGCCAGCAGCGCACACTCGGCCAAATCAAGTTCGGCGGCGCTCTTGGCGAAGTAGGTACGAGCAGCAGCCTCGATGCCGTAGGCCAGGTTACCGTAATAGGTCTCGTTCAGGTAGAGCGTCAGAATCTCGTCCTTGCTGTAGGTTCGCGCCAGTCGCCAGGCCAGGATGGCCTCACGCAATTTGCGCTCCAGGCTGACCTCGGTGCGCTCCTCGGGTGAGAGGAGCAGATTGCGGGCCAGTTGTTGGGTGATAGTGCTGCCGCCGGAGAGGATCTCGCCTCCACGCAGGTTGATCCACAGGGCGCGGACGATGGCCCAGAAATCCACGCCGGGGTTGCGGTAGAAACTGGCGTCTTCGGCGGCGATGGTGGCGTTGACGCAAGCCGGAGGCACCTCGGTCAGGGGGATGGGGGTGTGCGCGCCGGTGTGCGGGTCAAGAATCTCGTACAAGAGTCGCCCGTGCCGGTCGTAGATGCGTGTGGATGGGGCGGCAGCCCGCTCGTACAATCGGTCGGGGGAAGGGAGATCCACCACCAGCCGGCGCACCAGCCCGGCGGCGACCAGGGCCAACAGCAGGACGATCGCCAACGGCCAAAGGTGGCTTAACGTTCGAGATGCCATTTGCCGACAAGGGTATCGTGATCAGAAACCACTCTGACCCACAATGAAGAGTCTGTTGCACAGCTCCCGCGCGTCATAGCGATCCAGTAATGCCTCCACTCCCCTCAGCATTTCCCCCACCGACAGCCGTCCGGCAATAATGATGATGCCGGCATGTTCTTCGCCTCGTGTCCACCACTCATCGTATATGCCGGGGAAGTGAGCGATATTATGGGTCACCAATACCCTGCCCTGGCTGGCTGCATACGCAAGTTGCTCTTCGTCGGAATGGCTCCGCAATCCTGCTTCCGGCGTCGTACTCACGTCGTAGCCCCGTCGCCGCAGCGCTCGCGCCAGGCGGAGGTCGGCATCCTCATCGAAGTGCAGCCGGGCGGCCGATTTCCGAGGCTGCAATCCTGTCATACAGGTTTACCATCTCCCATCCGCATTATGGGCCTCGTAGACGCCCTCGGCCACCTCTTTGAGCACCAGATTGTGCCTTCTCAACACATTTTCCAGACGTCGCTGTTCCAGAATTCGGTCAACTTCCTCTCGGTTATCATAGTAATAGGATAGAGCATCGTAAACCTGAGCCGGAGTAAGAGGCAGAGCTTCCAATACCTCGTCAATGGAATCGGAGTCTTTGAAGAGTTCAACGACGCGCGCTACCGAGATGCGGGTGCCCAGGATGATGGGCTCGCCGCCGCAGACCTCTTCCACGCGGCCGACATGGGGATGCACACCCTGCTCTCGCTCGCGCAGCCTCGCGTACACATCAGTGGCGATGAGCACGGCGATAGGCTCCCCGCTTTCCTCGATGACGAAGCGTCTTTTGCGAGAGCGCGTCATCTCCAGCAGGGCCGGCAGTCTTTCTTGCGCGTCCTGTATGCTGATCCGGTGGGTCTGAACAGACATCACAAATCACTTCCTTCCGCACTCTATTATAGCACCACCCGGCCGGAGGTCAACCGGTCGGGCGGGGCGCGGCGGCCCCCTCACGGATGACGTGCAGCATCTGGTCGTGGATGTGGCCGTTGGAGGCGATGATGAATTCGCCGGAGATGCAGTCGGGGCTCCCTTCGGCGTCGGTCGCCTGCCCGCCGGCCTCGCGCACCAGGAGCACTCCAGCCGCCACGTCCCACGGCTTGAGGCGCATCTCCCAGAAGCCGTCGAGCCGTCCGCAGGCGACGTAGGCCAGATCAAGCGTGGCGGCCCCGGCCCGCCGCACGCCCAGACTGCGGCGCAGGAAGTGATCGAGCCGCTCGACGTTGTTGTCGGGGGCGATGCGGCGGTCGTAGGGGAAGCCGGTGGCCAGGAAGGCGCTCTCCAACCGTTCTACGCCGGAGACGTGGATAGGCCGACCGTTGAGGGTCGCGCCGCCCCCGGCGGTCGCAGCGAAGGTCTCCCCCCGCAGCGGGTCGTAAATCACGCCGACGACCGGCTGCCCCTCCACCAGCAGTGCCAGCGAAAGGCCGATGTGGGGGAAGCCGTGGGCGAAGTTGTTGGTGCCGTCCAGCGGGTCAATCAGCCAGATGGGTGAGCCGGGCACGCGCCACTCGTCCCCGCCCCTTTCCTCGGCCAGGATGCGATGATCGGGGAAGGCGGCCTGCAGGCGAGCGACAATCAGCGCCTCGGCTGCTATGTCGGTCTCGGTGACGGGATTGACCGCGCCCTTGAAGCCGATGCGGGTGAGCGCGGTGGAAGGGAAGCGGTCACGCACGAGTGCGCCGGCCTCGTGGGCGATGGACACGGCAGTTTGCAGGATGGCGTCGTAGTTCATGATGCCGGACGCTCGTTACTGGATACCGGTCGCTGGTCGCTGGTCGCTGGTTCGACACGGTAGGCGTCCGGGCGGCGGTCCTGGTAGACGGTGAGGTAGCGCCGCGCTTTGCGAATCTCCCGCAGGTTGGTCTGGGCGACCAGCAGCCGTTCCTGATCGTCTCCCTCTGCGAGCACGTGTCCCCAGGGGTCAACGACGAGCGAACGGCCGGGAAATTCTACCTGCCCGTCGTTCCCCACCCGGTTGCAGGCGGCGACGATGAGTTCGTTCTCCACGGCGCGAGCGCGGGCTAGGAGGAGCCAGGCCTCGATGCGGCGCACGGGCCACTGGGCCGGCACCAGGAAGAGGACTGCTCCCGCCAGCGCCAGCGTGCGGAAGAGTTCGGGGAAGCGCAGGTCATAGCAGATTGCCAACCCCGTCGGCCCCCAGGGGGTGGGACAGAGAGTGGCGTGGTCGCCGGGGGCCAGGTAACGGTGCTCCTGCATCAGGCGGAAGAGGTGGATTTTGCGGTATGAGCCCAGGAGCGTGCCGTCGGGTGCGTAGAGGACGGCGGTGTTGGAGACGCCGCCGGCGTGCCGCTCCAGGAGCGAGCCGGCCAGGTGCAGGCCGAACTCGCGGGCCAGGTCGGCCATCTGTGCGAATCCTCCCTCCCCCAGCGGTGCAGCCCACTCCTCGGCCTGCTCCAGGTCGTAGCCGTGGAGCCACAGTTCGGGCAGGAGGAGCAGGTCAGCGCCGGCCTCCTGTGCCTGGGATGCGAACTTGCGCGCCCGGGCCAGGTTGCTTTCCGGCTGCGCGGTGCGGATGTCCATTTGGGCCAGAGCAATAGTGAGCATATGAGCATTCTAGCACAACGGAAGGGGGGTGTCAAATATGGTGGCGGGGGATGCGACGTATCATTGCTCTAGCACGCGCTTCAAGAACTGCCCGGTGTAACTCCCCTTCGCCTGCGCCACCTGCTCCGGCGTGCCCTCGGCCACGACCTCGCCCCCGGCGTCGCCTCCCTCCGGCCCCAGGTCAATGATCCAATCGGCCACCTTGATGATGTCGGGGTGGTGCTCGATGATGACGACGGTGTTGCCCGCGTCCACCAGCCGGTTGAGCACGGCGATGAGTTTATCCACGTCGGCGGCGTGCAGCCCCACGCTGGGTTCGTCGAGCACATAGAGGGTGCGACCGGTGGCCTTCTTGGAGAGTTCGCGGGAGAGTTTCACCCGCTGCGCCTCACCGCCCGAAAGCGTCGGCGCGGGCTGCCCCAGGCGGATGTACCCCAGTCCCACGTCCTGCAGGGTCTTGAGTTTGGCCTGGATGCGGGGGATGTGAGCGAAGAACTCCATCGCCTCGTCCACCGTCATGTCGAGCACCTCGGCGATATTCTTCCCCTTGTAGCGTACCTGGAGCGTTTCCCTATTGTAGCGCCGCCCGTGGCAGATGTCGCAGGGGATGTAAATATCGGGGAGGAACTGCATCTCGATGCGCAGTGTCCCGTGCCCCTGGCAGGCTTCGCAGCGTCCCCCCTTGACGTTGAAGGAGAAGCGGCCCGGCCTGTAGCCGCGAACCTTGGCTTCGGGTAGGGAGGCGAACAGTTCGCGAATGGGAGTGAAGAGGTTGGTGTAGGTGGCCGGGTTGGAGCGCGGCGTGCGCCCGATGGGGGATTGGTCAATGTTGATCACCTTGTCAATGTGCTCGACTCCCTCGATGACGTCGTGGTCACCGGCGGGCTCGCGGGAGCCGTGGAGTATCTGCGCCAGCCGCCGGTACAGGACCTCGACGAGCAGCGTGGACTTGCCGGAGCCGGAGACACCGGTGATGCAGACGAATTTCCCCAAAGGGATGCGCACGTCAATGTTCTTCAGATTGTGCTCGCGAGCGCCACGGATGACGAGCACTTTTCCGTTCCCCTGACGTCGCTTTGCCGGCAGCGGGATAGATTTGCGGCCGGAGAGATACGCGCCGGTGATACTTTCAGGGCAGGCTATCACATCCTCAACTGTCCCGGCGACGACCACCTCCCCGCCGTGCTCGCCGGCCCCCGGCCCCAGGTCAATAATCCAGTCGGCAGCGCGGATGGTCGCCTCGTCGTGCTCGACCACCAGCAGCGTGTTGCCCAGGTCGCGCATCTCCTTCAGTGTGCGGATGAGGCGCGCCTGGTCGCGCTGGTGCAGGCCGATGCTGGGCTCGTCCAGCACGTAGAGCACGCCGGTCAGTTGCGAGCCGATCTGCGTCGCCAGGCGGATGCGCTGTGCCTCACCGCCGGCCAGCGTGACGGCTGTGCGGTCCAGTGTCAAATAATCCAGGCCAACATTGACCATAAAGTGCAGGCGGTCGTGCACCTCTTTGAGGATGCGCCTCGCAATGCGCCATTCCTTCTCCGTGAGAGGAGATGCAGCAGGAGCGGTTTCGGGTTGCCGGGTTTCAGGTTCTAGGTCGGGAGCCTGAAACCCCGAAACCTGAAACCTGAAACCCGATAATTCGTCAATCCATTCCAACAAGCGGCTCACCGGCCAACCGGCGATCTCGTTAATCGGCTTGCCCGCCACCGTGACCGCTAACGCCTCCGGGCGCAGTCGCGCCCCCTTGCAAGCCGGGCAGGGCCGGCGGGTCATAAACTCCTCAATTTTGCTCCTGATGTAGTCGGAGTTCGTCTCCCGGTAGCGGCGCTGCAGGTTGGGGATGACGCCCTCGAAGTGGGTGAGGTACTCGCTGCGACGCCCATCCCGGCTGATGTAGTGCACACGGACACGCTTGTCGCCGCTGCCGTATAGGATGATGTGCTGCTGGGCCTGATTCAACTCGCGCCAGGGCACGTTGGTGGGAATGCCGAAGTGGTCGCAGGCGGCCTTGAGCAGTTGCCAGTAGACCCCCTCCCGATCCTGGATGTTCCAGGCCTGGATGGCCCCCTCTTCGAGGCTTTGGTCGGGGTTGGGCACAATCAACTCAGGATCGAGTTCCATTCGCGTCCCCAACCCCTGGCACTCGGGGCAGGCCCCGTGGGGACTGTTGAAGGAGAAGGTACGCGGCTCAAGTTCCGGCAGGCTGATGCCGCAGACCGGGCAGGCCAGGTGCTCTGAGTAGAGCACGTCCTGCGGCGGTTCGGCCGAGACGTTGTTGATGATTACCACACCATCGCCCAGTTGCAGCGCGGTCTCGACCGAGTCGGTGAGACGCGAGCGGAAGCCGTCTTCCTCCCCTGCAGGGATGACCAGCCGGTCCACGACCGCTTCGATGGTGTGCATCTTGTAGCGGTCGAGTTCGATCTCCTCATCCACATCGTACACGTGGCCATCCACCCGCACGCGCACGAAGCCCGCCTTGCGCACGTCCTCGAAGATGGCCTGGTGGTGTCCCTTGCGGTCCTTGATCAGTGGCGCGAGGACCTGGAAGCGGGTGCCGGGCTCCATTCCCAGCACCGCGTCCACAATCTGCTGGGCAGATTGCTTGGTCACCTCGCGGCCGCACTGTGGGCAGTGGGGCACGCCGATGCGGGCGTACAGCAGCCGCAGGTAGTCATAGATCTCGGTGACGGTGCCGACGGTCGAGCGGGGGTTGTGCGAGGCCCCCCGCTGGTCAATGGAGATGGCCGGGGAGAGCCCCTCGATCTGGTCCACGTCCGGCTTCTCCATCTGGCCCAGGAACTGGCGCGCGTAGGCGGAGAGGGACTCGACGTAGCGTCGCTGCCCCTCGGCGTAGATGGTGTCGAAGGCCAGGGACGACTTGCCCGACCCCGAGATGCCGGTGATGACCACCATCTTGTTGCGCGGGATCTCGACGGTGATATTCTTCAGGTTGTGTTCACGCGCACCCCGAACGATGATCTTATCCTGGCCCATCGCTTATCCACATCCTCTATCGAACGTCTGTTCGCAATTGTAGCATCCTCGCTGCGTTTCGTCAAGCCGGAAAACCGTGTCTCATCAAGGCGAAAGGTATCTGCTCAGCCATCCCCAGGCAGAGCGTTGAAACATATTCTTTAGGACGCAGATGAACGCTGATAAACGCTGATTTTTTGATCTCATCTGCGAAAATCTGCGTGAATCTGCGTCCGATTCCGAGTTCGGCGGGGTGGCTGAGTAGTCACGGCGAAAGAATATTGTAGCAGATTCTGCGGATTGGACAAAGCCGCTGCTCTCTGCTATAATTCGTGGGGAGCAAGTGGGGAAAGTATGCCTCGCATCAGTGCATTCTTCGGCATCGTGATTCGCATGTTTTATAACGATCATGGGCCACCCCATCTCCACGCCGAGTATAGCGAGCATGAGGCCGTTTACGAGATTGAGACCGTTGAGATTTTAAGAGGCGCGCTTCCTCGTCGCGCCCACGCTTTGGTCGTGGAGTGGATGACCCTTCACCGTGCTGAATTGATGGAGAATTGGGAAAGAGCGCGACAGGGCCTGCCGCTGATTGGCATTGAGCCACTCGAGTAGGAGTAAGGAGTATCCTTCAATGACATGTCTGGGACGCCTGGTGCGTGTTCGAACCGTAGAACCTGTAGAGGGGTTTAGGGTGCGCGTGGAATTTGAAGACGGCACCCACAAGGAGGTTGATCTTAGTATCTACTTGCGCGGCCCTATCTTTGAGCCTATACGGAAGGACCCCGCTATGTTCCGCGCTATGAGGGTTGAGGGGGGTACGATTACCTGGGAGAACGGAGCGGACATAGACCCGGATGTACTCTATTACGGCCTCGCGCCGGCGTGGATGGAAGAGGGTGTGACATCGAGGAAGGTAGCCGTGTAATCCTTGCTGTACTTGATCACCTTACGTCGTCGAAAGATCAACCGTGATTATCCACACCATCCCCGTCGGTATAACCCAGACCAATTGCTACCTCGTCGGCTGCGAGGAGACGCAGGAAGGGGTGGTGATTGACCCCGGCGGGAACCCGGAGCGGGTCATCAAGGCCATCCAGGAAAGCGGTCTAAGCATCCGCTACGTGTTCAACACTCACTGCCATTTCGATCATATGGGAGCCAACGCCGACGTCGTGGCTGCCACCGGCGCGCTCCTGGCCCTTCACCCGGCAGAACTGCCCATCCTACAGGCGCGGGGCGGCGCGTCCTGGTTCGGCGTGTCGGTGAAGGAAAGCCCCTTGCCGGACGTGGAACTGGAGCCCGGACAGGTACTGGAGGTAGGCACACTTCGCTTCCAGGTGCTCTTCACCCCCGGCCACTCCCCCGGCGGGGTGACTTTTTATCTGGAACAAGAAGGCGCGGCCTTCGATGGGGATGTGCTTTTTGCGGGTGGGGTGGGGCGCACCGACCTGCCCGGCGGCGACTGGGACACGCTGATGCGCAGTATCCACGGGGTGCTCTTCGCACTGCCCGACGAGACCGTCCTCTACCCTGGCCACGGTCCTAAGACGACGGTGGGGCGGGAGAAGCAATTCAACCCCTGGGTGACGAGGTAGCCAGAATCTCCAACCTCCAATCTCCAATCTTCAACCTCTAATCTTCGGTTAACAGGGAGGACAGGCAATGAGCATAAAAAATCGCAAACTGACACTTGGCCGTATCCTGCTTTACAGCGCGGCCTCAGCCGGCCTCAACATCATGAGCATCACCGTAAGTACCTGGATTCTTTACTTTTATGCCCCCCCGCCGGATTCAGGCCGTATTCAGTACCTCCCCGCCGCAGTGGTCGGCGTTCTGCTGACCATCGGCAGTTTCTGGGATGCGGCGGTTGACCCCTTCATCGGTCACTGGAGCGATACACTCAAGTCGCGCTGGGGCCGTCGCCGGCCTTTTCTGATGTTCGCCACGCCGGTCGCTGCGCTGATGCTGGTACTGATCTGGACCCCACCGACAGCGGGTATCAGCACACTCAACGCGGTGTACTTCACGCTGGTCACCATCGCTTACTTCACCGCCTTCAGCCTGGTCGGCATCCCCTATGATGGCACATTGCCTGAAATAGCGCCCGATTCGCACGACCGGGTGGTGCTGAGTTATTGGAAGAACCTGTTCGGCATCATCGGTGTGTTGATCGGCTCACTGGTGGCCGCGCCTTTGTTCGAGAGCATCGGGCCGGTGGCGATGGGCGTGGTGGTCGGTGTGGTGGGCCTGGGCACTATCTGGCTCTCGCTGCTGGGGTTGCGCGGCGTTGAGCGTCCCCTGGGAGAGTCTATCGGTGCACTGGAGGGGCTACAGATCACGCTTCGTAACCGGCAGTTCATCATTGTGTTCGCCTCCACTTTGTTCGTTCACCTGGCCTACCAGATGCTCTTGGCGAACCTGCCCTACTTTGTCACGCTGGTGATCGGCAAAAGCGAGGCGGACGTGGGAATCTTCCAGGGCGTGTTGATCCTGTTGATGGCGATCATAGGGCCGCTGTGGGCCTGGCTGGACAAGCGGACCTCTCAACGGCAGTTGTTGACCATCGCGATGCTGGGGATGGCCTTGTTCTCAGCCCTCACCTTCGCCGTGGGTATGATCCCCGGTATACCGTTGATGGTGCAAGGATTGGCGACCCTTGTCCCCACGGCGTGCTTCCTGGGCGGCTATTTCGTCATCATTTATGCGATGATGGGCAACGTGGTGGACTACGACGAAATACTCACCAGGCGGCGACGCGAGGCAATCTACTACGGCGCGTTCAGTTTCGCCAACGGCCTGGGCATCTCGGTGGGGACGTTCATCCTGCCGCTGCTGCTCGAGTGGCTGGGTTATACTCACGAAAACCCGCTGGGCGTGCGCGCCGCTTTCCTGGCTATGGCGGCTTCGATTCTGATCGGGGTGTGGATCTTCCGAGAATACAGATTGGGCGACACGCCCGACGAGACCCGCCGTAATCTGGGCCTTTCGGAGGCGTAGCGTGGCCGAGACCGAACTGCGGGCCGGCGTGGCCCGCGAGGTGATTTCACCGCCGAGGGGCATCTACCTCATTGGCTACGGCGATCGCACCAAGGGCAACCTCGGTGTTCATGATGACCTGACCGCCACCGCGCTTGTGCTGGACGATGGGCGGGAGCGGCTGGCGCTGGTCGCCTGCGATCTGCTGTGCCTCAACGAGTTCATCGTGGATCGGGTTCGGGCCCAGGTAGGCGCGGACGCGAGGGTGGTGGTCTGCTGCTCGCACACTCACGCTGGCCCCATCGCCTATGCCGACCGCCGCTCCGGCCGCGCCCGTCGTACATACATCGCCGGGCTGGTCGAGCGGATCGTGCAGGCGGTGCGCCGGGCCGGGTCCGCTCTGTCTCCGGCGACGCTGGCGTGGGGTCAGACTGAGGCCGACATTGCGGTCAACCGGCGCGAGAGACGGCCCGACGGGGAGGTCGTGATCGGCGTCAACCCTGAGGGCGCCGTTGACCGATCTGTAGGCGTATTGAGCGTGCGTGCAGCCAACGGTGCGCCGCTGGCGACCGTGGTCAACTTCGCCTGCCACGGCACTGTGCTTGGGCCAGGCAACCGGCTTGTCTCAGCCGACTGGATCGGGGCGATGC